>ENA-OSEO01000894-OSEO01000894.1-sediment-metagenome-genome-assembly--contig:-NODE-894-length-64328-cov-5.637811_pt1 | contig 64328 bp, 56 predicted proteins | sample MGYA00237883_ERZ534232 | MGnify/ENA metagenome assembly ERZ534232
CACGCGGGGTAGCGGGCCGGGTCCCATAAGCAACCCCCTACCCCGCGGCGAAGAACACGCAAGCGCACGAAGATATGAGACGGATTCGGCGTATCTTCATGCGCTTGCCGGCAGCCGCCTTACCGGCCCTTGAACACCGGCTGCCTTTTTTCCAGAAACGCATTGACCCCTTCCAGGTGGTCCTCGGTCTGACGCGCCATGTTAAAAACCAGGTGCTCCCAGAACACCTGGGTCTCCAGATCGCCTTCCAATCCCTGATAAACGCCCTTTTTGATCATCCGGATGGACAGGGGGGGGGCCTTGACGATGGTCTGCGCCATTTCCATGACTGTTTTCTGGAGCTGATCCGCGGGCACCACCTGATTGACCAAGCCGATCCTTTCGGCTTCCGGCGCGTCGAACGGGGGCAGTTCCAGCTTGCCCATCAGTCCGATCAGCGCCACGGCGAACCCGATCGGCTGGGTGAGGATCAGCCAGTGGCCGGCGGCGTAGTCGGCGATCGTGCTGATCCGCCAGCTCCCCGCGACGATGGCCGGTCCCAACAACGCCAGCAGAAACGGCGCTTCGTACGAGAACAACTGCGTCAGCGTGCGCGTGGCGCCCAACAGCGAGAAGCGGTTGAGCGTATTCGCGCCCGCCAACCCCATGCACAGCGTCAGCAGGCTGAGCATGTAGATCGTCACGATCAGGTCGCCCGAAAAACTGAATGACGGCGCCAGGCCGAACACCGGCACGTACAGCACCGCCGTCAGCGCGCCCGCCAGCGCGATCACCGGCAGCACGACGAACAACTGCGCGTTGACGCCGTCCGGCACGACCTCTTCCTTTGCCAACAGCTTGACCGTATCGGCCAGCGGTTGGAACCAGCGCGGCCCGACCCGGTTCTGGAAGCGGGCGACCAGCTTGCGATCGACCCACTCGTAGAGCATCCCCGCCAGCAGGATGAACACCCCGCCGGGGAAAATGACTAATGCAAATACGGCACTCATCGGTAGTACTCGATTCCATACTCCCGCAGGTCGTCCCACGTCCAGTGGGCTCCCCGCCCCGCCGGGTCGCGGACGACGATCATCCGGTCGTTGCACGAAAAGCACGGGTCGATGCCCGCCAGGATCATCGGCATGTCGGCCAGTTGGTGGCCCACCGCCAGCGTGAGCACCGACGCCATGTTCGGCAGCGTGGGCGTGCGCACTTTGACCCGCTCGGCGGTGTCGGACCCGTTGCTCTTGATGAAGTAGAACAGCTCGCCGCGCGGCGCTTCCACGCGGCTGATCGTCTCGCCCTCTTTGATGCGGCGCGGCATCCGGACCGTCAGCTCGCCCTCCGGCAGGTCAGCCAGGATGGCGCGGATCACGCGATACGTCTCGAACAGCTCCTGCACGCGCACGATGAAGCGCGCCTCGAGATCGCCCGCCGTGGCGGTGATCAGCTCGACCGGGTAGCGGTCGTACGCAGCATACGGCGCGTTGAGGCGCACGTCGCGCGCCACGCCCGACGCCCGCGCCGTCGGCCCGACGACGCCCAGCTTCTCGGCGACGTCCTTGTTCATCACGCCGATCCCGCGCGTGCGGCGCAGGAACATCACATCGCTCGTGACCACGGTCAGGTAGTGACGGGTGCGGTCTTCCAGGTGTTCCAGCCCGGCGAGGATCGCGTCGGTCTGCCGGGCGTCGATGTCGCATTTCACGCCGCCCAACACGTTCGCCGAGTAGTTGACGCGGTTGCCGGTGAGACCTTCCAGCAGGTTCATCACGATTTCGCGGTCGCGCCAGCTATGCATGAACAGCATATCGAACCCGGCCTCGTGCGCGGCCACGCCCAGCCACAGCAAATGGCTGTGAATGCGCTCCAGCTCGGCAACCAGCGAGCGGATCGCCTGGGCGCGCGGCGGCGCCTCGACCCCGGCCAGCCGCTCGACGCCCAGGCAGTACGCCGTCGCGTGGACGTGCGAGCAGATCCCGCAGATGCGTTCCAGCAGGTACAGCGTCTGGACCCAGTTGCGGCCCTCGGTGCCTTTTTCGATGCCGCGGTGCACGTAGCCCAGCCGGAGCGATGCGCCGGTCACCACCTCGCCATCGACCGAGAACTCGAAGTGTCCCGGCTCTTTCAGCGCGGGGTGCTGCGGCCCGATCGGAATGATGAACTTCTCGTTCTTAGCCGGCATGATCGGCACCTGCATCTTTCATCTCGAAATCCTTGCGCAGCGGGTATACCCCGGCGGGCCAGTCGTCGGGCAGAAACAGGCGGTCGCTGTTGGGCGTGCCCTCGACCTCGATCCCGAACATCTCCATCAGCTCGCGCTCGTAGAAGCTCACCGACGGGATGATGGCGTACACGCTGGGCACGCGCGCGTCGTCGCGCGGCACCGGGACGCGCAGCGTCACCACCGCCGCCTCGGAGCAGAAGTGATACAGCACCTCGAACATCCCCGCCTCTACACCCTGGTCCAGCCCGGTGATCGCCGCCAGGTAGCCCCAGCGCGCATCGACCAGCGACTGCACCGCCGCCAGCAGATTCTCGCGCGGCACGACCGCATCCAGGCGCCCCGGTTCGGGCTGGGCGGTATCGGTGGCCCAGGTGGTCAACAGCGGAGTCGCAGCTTCAATCGTCATGATGGCATCCCCTGCCCCCGGTCACGAGGACGGCTCCAAGACGCTGGCCACCAGCGGCGGCTCGCTCGCCTGCTCCAGGGCGCCGTCGGCTTTCAGGCTGCCGAGCAGCTTGACCAGCCCATCGATGATCGCCTCCGGGCGCGGCGGGCAGCCGGGGATGTAGGCATCCACCGGGATCACCTGGTCGATGCCGCCCATCACGTTGTAGCAGCCCTGGAACGCCCCGCCGGTCAGCGCGCACGAGCCAACGGCCACCACGAATTTCGGCTCCGGCATTTGCTCGTAGATGCGGATCAAGCGCTCGCGCGCCTGCCGCGTGACCGGGCCGGTGCAGATCAGAATGTCGGCGTGGCGCGGGCTGCCCTGGAGCTTGACGCCGAAGCGCTCCATGTCATAGCGCGGGGTCAGCGTCGCCAGAATTTCGATGTCACAGCCGTTACACGAGCCGCTGTTGAAGTGGATGGCCCACGGTGAATTGATCCGCGCCCACGTCTTGAGCTGGTCCATGACGGACTGCCAGGTATTTTCCAGAGGGTTATTCATCACCACGTCCTTATCGCCGCTTACCAACCGAACGAGAGTTTCAGCCGAGGATCAGCGCCAGCAGCGCGACCATCAGGCCCACCAGATACACGCCGGACATCCCCGACAAATCGCCCGTGCCCAACACCAACACGCCGAGGTGCAGCACGGCGAAGAACAGCGCGATCAGGAAGAATGGCCGGTAGCCGGGCACCGCCGGACGCACCGGCGGCGCTTCGCCGCTGGCATACGTGCTCGTTTTGGCCGCCGAAGCCTTCACTTCGCCCGCCAGCATCCGGCCAAAGCCGGAGAGCAGCGCCACCAGGGCCAGATACACGACGAATGCCACCGGCGGCGCGAGCAGAATCGATTCCATCACAACCCCCTAACCCATTCCAAAGGTCGCCAGCAGGGCATCGCCTGCCGGGCCGGACAGCCACCGCAGCAGACCCGGCCACACGCCCACGACGATCACCGCGAGGCTCAGCGCCACCACCGGCGCCGTCATCAGCGCGGGCAGCGGCTGGCCGTCCCGGACTGCCGCCGACGGTTTTTGGCGGTACACCGCATTCACCAGCGGCGCGTAATAGGCCAGCGAGAGCACGCTGTTGAGCGCGGCAAACACGACCAGCGCCTCGATCCAGCCGTTGCGCGTCTCGAACCCGGCCACGAAAATCTGCCACTTGGACATGAACCCGGCCAGCGGCGGCAGCCCGCCGAGGCCCAACACTGCCAGGCTGAGGCCCAGCGCCGTCAGCGGGTAGCGGCTCGCCGCGCCGTCCAGGTCCGCGACGGTCAGCGGGCGGTGATCGCCGGTCGCGGTGTGCAGCGCGTACAGCAGCGCGCCCGCCGCCAGAAAGGCGAGGCCCTTCATCAGGCCGTGGTTGAGCATGTGAAACAGGCTGCCCTGGGCGCCCGCAGACTCCTTCGCGTACAGCGCGATGCCCAGGCCGAGCAGCATGTAGCCGACGTGGCTCAGGCTCGAATAGGCCAGCAGCCGCTTGACCTGGGTCTGGCGCAGCGCCATCAGGTTCCCGGCCAGCATGTTGAGCGCGCCGAAGGCCATCAACAGCTCGCCCCACGACGCCGACACGCCCGCCAGCGCGCCCAGCGCCCGCAGCAGCGCGACCAGCCCGGCCTCGATCACCACGCCGGACAGCATCGCGCTGATCCCGCTCGGCGCCTGGGAATGAGCATCCGGCAGCCAGGTGTGTAGAGGAACAACCGCCACCTTGACGCCGAACCCGATCACGAACAGCGCGCCCGCCGCCAGCATCATCCGCGAATCCGGAGCGGCCTCGCGAATAGCCGCCAGATCGAGCGTGCCGGTTTGCGACAGCACCAGCGCGATGCCGAGCAGCACCATCACCGATCCGGCGGCGCTCTGCACCACGTACTTGACGGCGGCTTCCAGCGAGGTGGGCTGTTCGTGGTGGAACACGACCAGCAGGAACGACGCGACGGCCATCGCCTCGAACCATATCCACAGGTTGAACAGGTCCGCCGCGCAGCCCAGGCCGATCATCACGCCGATCATGGCGAGCAGCGACGCGTAGTGTTTCTCCTGGTCGGACTCGGCGGCCAGGTACGGCCCCGAATACAGCACGACCAGCGTGCCCAGCGCCAGCGACAGCGCCGCCAGCAGCAGGCCCAGCGCGTCCAGGCGCAGGGCCACCGTGCCCAGCGTCACCGTGTCCGGCCCGTGAGCGTCCAGATCGAACGCCGCGAACGCGCACGGCACCCACGTCACGACCAGCGCCGCCAGCGCCAGCCAGCGCGCGGTTTGCTCGCCACGTTTCAGCAGGCGTCCCGCCAGATATACCAGCGGCGAGGCGACTAGGGGTACAGCAATCATCCAGGTGAATGCAGTCATATCTCTCATCCCACCGCCAGCACGACCAGCACGACGACGAACCCGGCCACGATGCCCAGCACGTTCCAGTTCAGGTAACCGGTCTGCGTGGTCCGCAGCGCCTCAGCGGTTCGCGCGGTGCCATCGACGATCTGGCGGTTGAGCCAGTTGAATCCGAAATCCGCGGCGGCGGCCTGCCCCACCTGGGGGACCGCCTCGCCGATCCACGCCAGCCGGTCGCGGAACCACCACGCCAGCAGGCCGAGCGCCACCACGAGCAGCGCGACCAGCGTCGCCGGGGCGGTGACGATCTCTTCCAGCAGCGCCCTCGCCGGCTCGACGTGCAGGCCATGGAACGGCAGGCTGTCTTCGAGCAGGTCGCCGAACGCACCCACCAACAGCCACGTCGTCGCCGTGCCCACGGCCAGCGCGCCCGTCGCCACGCGCATCATCGGCCCCGCGTCGTGAACGTGATCGCGGCGCCGCGATTTGCCAAAGAACACCATCCACACCATGCGGAAGGTGTACAGCGCGGTGAGCCCTGCCCCGGCCAGCATGCCGCCATACGCCCAGGCGGGACCGTCGTGCAGCCCATGCTCCAGGATCAGCTCTTTGCTCCAGAACCCGTTGAGCACCGGCAGGCCCGCCAGCGCCAGCGCCCCGACGATGAACACCGCCCGGTTGAACGGCATCTGCCGGCCCAGGCCGCCCATCTGGCGCATGTCGCGCGTGCCCACTGCGTGGATCACCGCGCCCGCGCTCAGGAACAACAGCGCTTTGAACACCGCGTGGCTCAGCAGGTGGAACTGGCTGGCGAAGACCGCGCCCACACCCACCGCGTACACCATGTAGCCCAACTGGCTGATCGTCGAATAGGCCAGCGCGGCTTTCAGATCGGTGGCGAACAGGGCCATCAGCGCGGCCAGCAGGGCCGACACCAGCCCGACCACGATCACGGCGGTCGTCCAGCCGGAGACCCCCTCGAACGCCGGGTAGAACCGCGCCAGCAGATACACGCCCGCGTTGACCATCGTCGCGGCGTGGATCAGCGCGCTGACCGGCGACGGGGCTTCCATCGCGCCCGGCAGCCACGTGTGAAATGGCACCTGGGCGGACTTGGCCGCCGCTGCCGCCAGGAACCCAAACGCCAGCACGGACAGCACGCCCGACGGCAGTTCCTGGTGACGGCTCAGCAGCGTACTGATCTGGTAGTCGCCCAGGTAGGCGTAGGCCACCAGCGCCCCAGCCAGCATCCCCACGCCGCCGACCTGCGTGATGATCAGCGCCTTGATGCCGCCCGCGACGGCCTTGGGATCGTCGTTATAGAATGAGATCAGGGCATACGAGCACAGCGCCGTGATCTCCCAGAAGATGAACAGCAGCAACAGGCTGCCGCTGAGCGCCAGCCCGGCCATCGCGCCGATGAACAGCAGCACCAGCGTGTAGTAGCGGCCCAACTGCGCCTCGCCATGCATGTAGTCCACCGAGAAAATCACGGCCAGGCTGCCGACAACCGTCGCCACCGCCGCCAGGAAGACGCCCAGGCCGTCCGGCACGAAGGTGAAATCGCCGAACGCGCCGCCGACCGCAATCCGCAGCTCGACCGCGCTCGACGTCGAGCCGATCAGCAGCAGGGCGGCCAGCGCCGCCGCCAGCGCGAACCCGACAGCCAGCCGGTGCTGCAGCTGCGGGCGCCGGTCGCCGGTCAGCCAGACGGCCAGCGCGCCCAGCCAGGGCAGCCCCATCGTCAAAATGATCAACACATCCGCCATGATTTACCCTCGCAGGTTGGACAGCGCTTTGACGTCCAGCGTGCCCACCAACCGCTTGACCTGAACGGCCAGCGCCAACCCCACCACCGCCACGACCGTATCCGCGACGATCACGGTCACGGCCAGGCTTTGTCCCAGGTTGATCTGCCCGCTCGCCTGCCCCGCGGCGACCAGCGCCAGCAAGGCCCCTTTCACCAGGATTTGCAGCGCGATCACGACCTTGATCAGGTTGCGCGTGATCAGCAGGCCGTACAGACCCGCGCCCAGCAAACCCAGAACGCCGAGGGTGACCCAATTCAACGCACTCACGCGTGTATCTCCTCCACTTCAGCCGGGGATGGATCGGGCACGGCAGCCTGGGGATGATGACCGTTGCCGCTGACGGCGGCGGACGGACGCTCGCGTTCCTCTCTGCCTGCCAGCGCCTGCTGCTGCGCGCTCGTGTGTCGCTCCTTGAGCAGCGTCACCAGGCACAGCACCCCGCTGAAAATCAGCACGATCTGCACCAGCACGTCCAGGGCGCGGTCGCTCCACAGCACGGACTCGAAGGTCGCTTCGGCAGCCGCGACGCCGGTTTCCTCCAGCGGCAGGATCATCCAGCCCAACAGCCCGGCGAACAGGGCGATGAGGCCCAACGCCAGCCAGTTCGGCAGGAATTCACGTTCGGTCAGGCCGTCGTCTCCGGCGATGCTGATGGCGAACACGAACAACACCGTCACCAGCCCCGCGCCGACGCTCAACTCGATGACCGCAATCTGGGGGGCGCCGAGGCGGTAGAGCAGGATCGAGGCCAGCGCGCTCACCCCGGCGAGCCACAGCGCCGACGACAACAATTGAGTTGCACGAATAGCCCGGACCGCACACAGTACAGTCCCGGCCACAAGTACCGCGTCTATCATTTGTGAGATCCTTCACAATTGAATTCTGCCCAGATCGTAAAGCTTTGACCTCCAAATCCACAGTGCAAGAAGTCATGTAGAGCGGTGACGTTCTTCCTGTTGCTTAAGCCAGTTATACTATAGGAGATAGCGCAATGAACTATGAGTGTTATAGTTTGCTTGTACTAATTCAATAATGTTTGATGGTTATAGGTTTGCGGCACCACGAACGCGCCCGGCTCCGCCCAATTCGAGTCATATCCTGCCAATCGGTTGCGCAACAGCCCGTTGAACACTAAACTTGTGGTGCATTTTGCTGCGGATTAGAGGAGACAGTCACCATGTTGAGGAACAAAACAACAGTTGTTTTCATCCTGATCACCCTGCTGGCGATCAGCCTCGCGCCAGCTTCGGCTGCGGGCCCCGTCTACCCGGACCTGCCGGACCTGGGCGGCGAGGAGATCGTGATCGCGGTCGAGAACCTGTACACCCCCTTCCAGTTCGAGAACCCCAGCACCGGCGAGATCATGGGCTACGAGTACGACATGGTCGAGGAGTTGTGCGGGCGGATCAACTGCACGCCGGTCTACGAAACGACCAGTTGGGAAGTCATGATCTCCTCGGTGGGCGAAGCCCAGTTCGACATGGGCATGACCGGCATCAGCATCTACCCCGAGCGCATGGAAGTCGTCGACTTCAGCGACCCGTACATCAACCTCGACCAGTACCTGCTGGTCCGCGCCGGTGAGGACCGCTTCGCCAGCATCGACGAGTTCGCCGCCAACGACGACCTGCTGCTCGGCGTCCAGCAAGGCACCGCCGGTTTCTTCGTCACCATGGACGTCGTGCCCGACGAGCGCCGCGTGGTCTTCAACGAATTCGGCGCGCTCGTCCAGGCGCTCATCAACGGCGAGATCGACGCCCTGCCCGCCGACGCCTCAGCCGCTGCCGGCTTCAAGAGCACCACCGCCGACGCCGTCATGCTCGTCGGCGACCCGATCTCCAAGGACGAGATGGGCTTCATCTTCCCCAAGGGCAGCGACCTCGTCGAGCCGATCAACGCCGCCATCGCCAGCATGCAGGAAGACGGCTTCCTCGACTTCCTGTACTACAAGTGGTTCATCGATTTCGTCCCGGCCCAGCAGTAAGCGGGGCGCCCGCAGCGGACCGCGGTGCGCGAGCCATCACGCCGCGCCCGGATGAGCCGTGACACGCAAAAAGACCTCGGATTAGACCGGACGGTATCCCTACCGGGCAGTCGAAACGAGGTCTTTCTCATGCGCTCGCCTGGGCTGGCAGAATAAACGCTCGATTCTCCAAAGACACGCCGGGAAATCCGCGACGGCGTATTCGGGAGAATCGAGCGGCTGCGCCGGGGCGCTACCGTGCTAATCGGCGGGCGCTGGCGGCTCAGCTCCGCGCGCCTCCCCGCCGAAACATCATGACGCGTTCAAGAGCGCCCGCGCGGCTTCGATGGCCTCGGCTTCGCTGGTGAAAAGCCCGTTCACGTTCGCGCCTTTGTACTGTTCCTGGCTGCCGAGGCTCTCGACGCCCAGCTTCACCCATTCGTCCGTGCCGACGAAGATGTTATACACATCCTCATCGTACACGCCGCCTGCCTTGCCGCGCTCGTAGGACATCCCCACGACCATATCCCCAAAGTTGAGATTGACCTGCGAGAAGTCCAGAATGCGGCAGATCTTGCCCCCGGTTCTGTTCTTGAGTTCGGTACCGGCAGCCAATGCATCATCCGCGTCACCCGGTACGGCGATCGGATCCAGGTATGTAACAACTACAATAGGTGTATCGTCTACAATTCGCATCTTCGTTGACATTTTTCGTTTGACTCCTTAAACTATGGAAGGCAATAAGCAAACTGATTATATACCGAATTCAAATAAAAATTAAAGAGATTCGTCATGATCTAACGATCGTGTTTTGAAAAGGACAGATCAATTTAGTGCATGGAATAGTATCGCCCCTTCGGGCGCAGGCGTTTGCGGGGGGATCATGGGGGGACGACTGCGGTTACCCTTATTTCATTTTTTTGAGAGGAGCATAGCATGAATCCCCCAACCAACTCCCCGCTCGACCTGGACCAGCTTTACCGCGACATCAGCACGACCGCCGGGCTGGTCGACGTCCCCGTCGATGAGCCGGTCGTCAGGCAAATACTCGACGTCTACCAGGATCATTTCAGGCAAGGGTCGGTCGCCTTCCGCACCACCACTCACCCCCCCGGAAAACGCGAGTTGTCGGTGCGCTACATCGACCTGGAGCAGGATCACGATCCGTACACGATGGCAGTGCAGCACGGCCTGCTGGTCGAAACGGGCCACCCGATCGAGCGCCTGTTCGCGGACGTCGTGGCGCACTACCCGATCCTGGGGTATGGCATCGACATGGGCGTCTCGCACGGCATGGAGAAAATATGGCCCCTCTTCAGCAAGTCGTTGACCATCGATGACCTGTTCAAGCTGCCGTCCATGCCGCCGAGTGTCAGGAATTGCGTGGACCACTTCGCGCGTTTCGATCTCAACACGCACACCCTGTTCGCCATCGATTACGAACACAAGACCATGAATATCTACTTCCCCGTCAAGCAGCCAGGCCAGTACCCGGCGGAGCGCATCGCCGCCATGATCGAGGATCTCGGCCTGGAGGTGCCCGGCGACGAGGAGCTTGCCCTCAACGCCCAGACGGGCATCATCTACCACACGTTCGATTGGGAGTCCGACCACTGCCGGCGCCTGAGCTTTGGCGTGCCGCACGTGCCGGAGCACGATTTTCCCACCACGCTGCACCCGGTCTTCGAGCGGATGTTCGACGCGCCGGTCGTGGCGAGCGAGCGCCGGGGATCGATCCAGACGGCGTATACCCGCAACGGGACCGGCGACTATCTGAAAATCGAGATCGATTACACCGGCACCATGATGATGGCCCTGGGCGCCGCGATCAACGTCTAAGCCCGCGACGGCATTCCCGCGGAGCGTTCCGGCACAGCCCACCGGGCGGCATTTGCTGCGGTGGGCTGTTTGCTCGCCCGGCTGGGCGGCGTGACAGGCTGCCATCCCGGCGCGCCCGTGGGAAATCTTTTCACCCTCCGGTTAAGCGAATACAATAGGTTAGGATAGATTTTGATCCGGCCACTTCTTATGAGGAGCCATTTCGATGCAAATTACGGAACGTCTTGAAAACGAAATCGTTGTATTCGTGATCGAAGGGCGCATCGACAGCCAGGGCGCCATCGATCTGGATGAGGCGCTGCAAAACGCGGTCGACAGCGGGCATTATCGCCTGGTGTGCGACATGAAAAACGTGGCCTACATCAACAGCGCCGCGCTGCGCACGCTGGCCGACATCATCTCTCGTGCGCGGGCCAACAATGGGGATTTGCGCCTGGCCGCGCTGCCGCCCAAGGTCCGGCGCGTGCTCCAGATCGTGGGGTTCGACCGCTATTCGGCCATCTTCGACACGACGGAGGAAGCCCTGCAGGATTTCTAGGGCGCGCAGGCTGAAAGTCTCTGGACGCCAGGCAGGAGAGAAGGCCGGTTTTCGAAGGGGTGGTTTTCCGGCAGGCGGTGATTCTTAAAAAAGTTTAAATAGAATTGCCAACGAAAAGCCTAGATTCGCGCTAAGATTAGAAGTGGTGCGATCGATTCGTCTGTCGAGGAAAACCCGAATGAAGAAGATCCTGCTCGTCGAAGATGACGACACCCTGCGCGAGACGCTGGCCTACAACCTCACCAAAGAAGATTACGAGGTCGTCCAGACCGGTGACGGCGCCGAGGCCCTGACGCTGGCGCGTGACACCACGCCCGACCTGATCGTGCTCGACGTCATGCTCCCCACCCTGGACGGCTTATCCGTTTGCCGGATCATCCGCAACGAATCCGAAGTTCCCATCGTGATGCTCACCGCGCGCGGCAGCGAGGTCGACCGGATCGTCGGGCTGGAGATCGGCGCCGACGATTACATCGTCAAGCCGTTCAGCCTGGGCGAGTTCCTGGCCCGCGTGCGCGCGGTGCTCCGCCGGGCGCCATCCGCCCGCGTGATCGTCGACCGGCTGGAGTCCGGCGACCTGGTGCTCGATCTCATCGCGCGGCGCGTGACGCGTGACGGCGAAGAAATCCGCATGACGCACAAGGAATTCGACCTGCTGGCGACACTGATGCGCAACCAGGGCGCGGTCCTCTCGCGCGATCTGCTGCTCGAGCGCGTGTGGGGCTACGACTACAGCGGCCAGACCAAAACCGTCGACGTCCACGTGCGCTGGCTCCGCGAGAAAATCGAGGCCGACCCGTCCAACCCGCTGCGCATCGTCACCGTGCGCGGGGTCGGCTACCGCTTCGAGGGCTGACCCATGTTCCCCTGGCTAATTGCAGGGCTGGCGCTGGCCGCTGCCGGGTGGCTGGCCTGGCGCCTCGCCCAAACACGATCCAACGCGCAAGCGGCGGCCCACCATGCCGCGCAGGAAACCCGCGCGCTGCAGCAGCAGATCGCGGCGCTGGAGCAACTGCGCGACGGCATCCTGCGCACCACCGACGACGCGCTGCTCGTCCTCGATGCCCAGCAGCGCATCCTGGTCGCCAACGCCAGCGCCGAGTCGCTGCTGGGGGGGGACTTGGTCGGTAAGGCACTGATGGCGGCCATCCGCGAGTCCGAGCTCGAAAGCCTGATCCAGGACGCGCAGATCGTGCGCGGCGAGGGGCTGGAGCGCCGCATCGAGCACGAGCGCCAGATCTTCCACGCGCGGGCCATCATCGACACGTCGCAGGAAACGATCGTCGTGCTGACGCTGCGCGACGTCACCGAGATCCAGCGGCTGGAGCGCGCGCGCCGCGAGATGGTGTCGAACGTCACGCACGAGTTGAGCACGCCGATCACCTCGATCGGCCTGCTGGCGGACACGCTGGTGACCGGCGCGGCGCAGGGCAAGGTGAAGAAGTCGCGCAAGATCGCCTCCGAGATCCGGCGCGAGGTGGACACCCTCACCCAGTTGGTCCAGGAGATGCGCGACCTGTCGCTGATCGAGTCCGGCCAGATGCCCGTGCGGCTGACGCCCAGTGATCTGCTCGGTATCGTCACGGCAGGCGTCGAGCCGCTGCAAACGCTGGCCGAAAACAAAGAGCAGACCATCACCATCGACGTGCCGGAGAATGTCCTGGTGCTCGCCGACGATCTGCAGATCCGGCGCGCGATCAAGAACATCGCTCACAACGCGGTCAAGTTCTCGCCCAACGGCGGGCAGATCCTCATCACCGCGACGACCAACGACGATGAAGCGATCATCGCCGTCAAGGACAGCGGCCCCGGCATCCCTGCCGCCGACCTGGAGCGCATCTTCGAGCGTTTCTTTCAGGTGGACCGCGCGCGGCGCACCGGCACCGGCCTGGGGCTGGCGATCGTGCGGCATATCGTGCTGGCGCACGGGGGCCGCGTGTGGGTCGAGAGCGTCGAAGGCGAGGGCGCGACCTTCTACTTCGCGCTCGCCCTGGCCGAGCCGATCCCGGCCCTGCCCCCCGCCTGAGTCTCCGCCCGCCCTCCCTGGGGCGCTGCTGCGCAAACTCCCCTCCCGCACATTAAAGGAAATTTACGTACATTCAAAGCCCGCTTAACCGCGGCTTTCTTGAGGTTTTATCTCCCTCACTTACCATTCCACGTGGTTCTAGAGACAAACACCAAACTCTGAGCACTCTAGACGTGGCATGCATTCATGAGGAGAAAAACATGCACAAGCGTACCTGGAAGTCACTGATCGGTTTCGTGGTTGTGTTGGCGCTGGCGCTGCCCTTCTCGAGCGCGCTCGCCCAGGACGGCGGCGACGCCGAGCCGATCGCGCTCCCGGCTGTCGATCCGCTGAGCGTGACCGGCGACATCGCCATCGCGGGCAGCTCCACCGTCGAGCCGGTGACCATCGCCATGGCCGCGCAGTTCAACGAGGATGGGTTCAACGGCAACATCGCCATCGCCGAGACGGGCACCTCCGCCGGGTTCGAGCGGTTCTGCAAGGAAGGCTCGACCGACATCTCGAACGCCAGCCGCGCGATCAAAGAGTCCGAAGTGGCCGACTGCGAAGCGATTGGCCGGGACGTGCTCGAATTCCTGATCGGCATTGACGCGCTGACCGTGGCCGTCAAGAAGGGCTCATTCGTCGAGGAACTCAAGCGCAGCGACCTGTTCGACATCTTCACCGGCGCCGTGACCACGTGGGACGAAGTCAACCCCGAATGGCCCGCCGAGTCGATCGCGCTCTACACGCCCGGTGTGGACAGCGGCACGTTCGACTTCTTCGGCGAAGCCGTGCTCGGCACGAAGGGCGCGTACGAAACCCGCGAAGCGCGCTTCGACGCCCTGCTGGCTCCCAACCCCACCACCAGCGAGAACGACTACACCCTGGTCGAGGGCATCCAGGCCAGCGACTACGCCATCGGCTACTTCGGCTTCGCGTACTACGTCGAGAACGAAGACACCCTTCAGGCGGTGGCGATTGCGGACGACATGACCAACGACGACGAGGGCAACCTGGTCGTGATCCCCGAGGAAGAATGGGAAGCCGAAGCAATCGCGTATGTCGCGCCCAGCGGCGAGACGGCGGAGAGCGGCGAGTACATGCTGAGCCGCCCGCTGTTCATCTACTCGGCGACGTCCGTCCTGGCGGAAAAGCCCCAGGTGGCGGCCTTCATCAACTACTACCTGACCAACGCCACCGAGGTCGTGACCGAAGTCGGGTATTTCCCGGTCAGCGTGGAAGCCCTGAACGCCTCCAAGCAGACATGGCTGGATGCTGTCGGCGAGTAAAGCCCGGCGCGCCCGTCGCGTTCTTCGGCAAACAGGTATGGGGAGGGCTGGACGGCACTCCTCATACTGCCGTGTCAGGGCTGTGTGCATGACGTCGCTCGGAACATGCCACGTTCTATGATCGACACGCAATCACGCGCAATTCACGAGGAGACTGCTATGGACTCGACCATCATCCGCGAACGCGCCCGCACGGTCGGAATGGCGCCGCAACAGCCGCTGCTCGACCTGGGCAAACAGGTCCGCCCCGGTGAGAGCGTGATCCAGGGCTTCCTGTTTTTGTGCGGATTCATGACCATCTTCACCACCATCGCGATCATCATCGTCCTGGGGCGCGAATCGCTGCTGTTGGTCAACAGCAAGTACATCGACGAAAGCGGGGCCATCCATTCGATCGGCGTGCTGGATTTCGTCAACACCACCGAATGGCAGCCCCACCGCTACAAGGTCGGCATCGCGCCGCTGGCGACGGCCACGCTGTTGAGTTCGTTCATCGCCATGCTGGTCGCGCTGCCGTTCGGGCTGGGCTCGGCGATCTACCTGAGCGAATACGCCAGCCCGAAGGTCCGCAACACGGTCAAGCCGGTGCTGGAAGTGCTGGCGGGGGTCCCGACCGTCGTATATGGCTTCTTCGCGCTGCAGTTCATGACGCCGCTGTTGCAGAGCGCGTTCGGCGCCAACACGGTCGAGATCTTCAACGTCGCGTCCGCCGGGATGGTGATGGGCATCATGATCCTGCCGCTGGTCGCCTCGATGAGCGAGGACGCGCTGAGCGCCGTGCCGCGCTCGCTGCGCGAGGCGTCGTATGGGCTGGGCTCCACCCGGCTGGAGACGACGGTGCGCGTCGTGCTGCCGGCTGCCGTCTCCGGGATCGTGGCGGCGTTCATCATCGCCATCTCGCGCGCCATCGGCGAGACGATGATCATGGCGATTGCCGCCGGGGCGCGGTCGAACTTCTCGCTGAATCCGTTCGAATCCGCCTGGACCATGACCGGCTACATCGCCAGCATCAGTGGCGGCGACCTGGCCTACGACACGCTGGACTATAACAGCATCTTCGCCGTGGGCTTGCTGCTGTTCCTGATGACCCTGGGGCTGAACATCATGAGCCGCGCGGTCGTCGCCCGGTTCCGCGAAGTCTACGAATAGAGGCGCCGATGGACCGTATCGCATTCGTGACCGTCGTGTTCCTGGGCCTGATCGTGTCGCTCAACGGGAGCCTGTCCGCAGCCCAGGCCGCCGCCCGCAAAGGCTACCGCCCCAGGCTGGGCGCGCTGCTCGGCGCGGCGACCGGCCTGCCGGTCACCGTGCTGGCCGCGCTGGCGCTGAGCGCGCTGTTCCCCGGCCAGCCCATCCTGAGCGTGATCGGGGCCTTCGCCGCCGGGATGGCCGCGCTGGGCGCCCTGCGTCGGGCGCTCCCGGACCGGGCAGCGGGCCAGGACGCCCTGCCCAACGGCGAGGCCCTGCAGCGCACCATCGCCGCCCGGCACCTGCAAGGCTCCGTGCTGCGGTCGCTGTTTTTCCTGTCGGTCGTCCTGGCGATCGCCATGCTCGCGATCCTGATGTGGACCGTGATCGACAAGACGTTCGGCCTGACCGCCGTTCAGTACACCGTGCAGCCCGAAGACCTGGTCGTGAACGGCGAGCCGGTCAACCGACCGCTGGACGAGCTGACCGGGGCCGAGCTGCAAGAAATCCTGGCCGACAACGCCCGCGTGGCGCGCCTGCGCGTGTTCGTGCTGGAGCACGTCACCAGGGCCGCCGAAGCCGATTGGCCCGCGCTCAGCGGCGAGCCGGTCAGCCGCGTGTTGAAGGGGCACGAATACCCGGCGGAGCTGGCCGGTGTCGCGTTCAACGCGCTCGACGAGGCCCAGGTCGCGAGCCTGCTGGCGCTCAACCTGGACCGCGACGGCCTGCAAGAGCTGGTCTTCGACGAGATCATCCAGCCCCAGGTGGTCGATAGCTGGCCGCTGTGGGAGTCGCTAACGCGGCGCGACGCGATCGCCGCTTTCGTGGCGGAGGAATACCCCAAGGCCGAGGTCAGGTGGCGCTCGTGGGTGAGTTGGGAGTTCCTCACCAGCCCGCTCGACCCGCGCAAGCCCGACGATACCGGCCTGCGCCCGGCGCTGATCGGCTCGCTGCTGGTGATCGCGATCACGATCGCGGTGGCCTTCCCGGTGGGCGTCGGCGCGGCAATCTACCTGGAAGAATACGCGGGCGACACCCGGCTCAACCAGGTGATCCAGACGAACATCAGCAACCTGGCCGGCGTGCCGTCGATCATCTACGGCATCCTGGGGCTGGCGATCTTCGTGCGCGGCCTGGAAGCGATCACCAGCGGGCAGGCGTTTGGAGCCAGCACGGCCAACGGGCGCACGGTGCTATCGGCGGGGTTCACACTGGCGCTGCTGATCCTGCCGCTGATCATCATCAACGCCCAGGAAGCGATCCGCGCGGTGCCCGCGTCGCTGCGGCAGGCGAGCTATGGCCTGGGCGCGACGCAGTGGCAGACGATCTGGCATCACGTCCTGCCGTATGCCCTGCCCGGCATCCTGACCGGCACCATCCTGGCGATCTCGCGCGCCATCGGCGAGACGGCGCCGCTGATCCTGGTGGGCGGGGCGACGTATCTCACGCGGGACCCCGAAGGCCCGTTCTCGATCTTCACGGCGCTGCCGCTGATCATCTACCGCTGGACCACCCTGCCCCAGGACGAATTTCGCAACGCCGCCGCCGCGGCGATCGTCGTCCTGCTGGCGCTGTTGCTGACGCTCAACTCGGTTGCGATCATCCTGCGCAACCGGTTTAGCAGGAGGCTGTCATGACCGAAGGCACCACGAACGGCAGATACGCGATCGAAACGCGCGATTTGCACTTTTACTACGACACTTTTCTCGCCATTCGCGACATCAACATGCGGTTCGAGCGCAACCAGATCACCGCGCTGATCGGCCCGTCCGGCTGTGGGAAAAGCACGCTGCTGCGCTCGCTGAATCGCATGAACGAGCTGGTCCCCGGCACGCGCATCGACGGCGAAGTGCTGTTTCACGGCCAGAACCTGTACGATCCGGCGGTGGACCCGGTCGAGGTCCGGCGGCGGATCGGGATGGTTTTCCAGCGCCCGAACCCGTTCCCCAAGTCGATCTACGACAACGTGGCCTATGGGCCGCGCATCCTCGGCCAGCGCAACAAAGCCGTGCTGGACGAGATCGTCGAGCGCAGCCTGCGCCAGGCCGCGCTGTGGGACGAGGTCAAGGACGATCTCAAGAAGTCGGGCTTGGCGCTGTCCGGCGGGCAGCAGCAGCGGCTGTGCATCGCGCGGGCGCTGGCTGTGGAGCCGGAGATCATCCTGATGGACGAGCCGTGCTCCGCGCTGGACCCGATCGCCACGCTGCGGATCGAGGACCTCATGCGCGAGCTGAAGGCTGACTATACCATCGTGATCGTCACGCACAACATGCAGCAGGCCGCCCGCGTCTCGGACTTCACCGCGTTCATGCTGCTGGACGAACACCGGGCCGGCGAACTGATCGAGTACGACCGGACCGAGAGAATCTTCAGCCGGCCCGCGGACCGGCGGACGGAAGATTACATCACGGGCCGGTTCGGGTAGCCGGGCAGGCAGCCGGCGGCCCGCAGTCGGCGCGCCTTCGCCACCGCCACGCGCGTCATTTTCATGGCGACGGGCGAAATTGGCGAAATCGAGTAAAATAATGGGCGGTTCAACACCAATGAGGGCCGGGCGGGCATGTCACAGCGACAGGCCCGCCTGTTCGTTCAGCGGTTGAGCCAGGGTAGCGCCTCGCGGACGTTGTCCGGCTGCGTGCCCGCCGCGTATTCGCGCACGATAGTCGACTGGCCCAGCGACCCGCTCCACGCGACCAGCCCGTACTGCCTGGCGTAGAAGTACCGCTCGAACGGCTCCGCTTTGGGCTTCCTACCGGCGTCTTCGTGGGCGGCCAGCACGGCCACGTCGGCCAGCACCATCCCGCTCGGCAGCTTCAGCCGGTGGTGCACCGACTCGAGCTGGATCCAGGTGACGTGGGTGTACTTGCGCACCTCGCCGCCGTCGCTCTTGCGCCGGAAGATGACCAGTGGCATCCGGCGGAAAAACGTCCCGGCGGTCATGTGGCGGGGAATCCACGCGCTGCCGTACTGCCCGCCCTCGTACAGCGTGTAGACCTCGCCCGCGCCGGGTGAGGTGTCGGTCCCGCGATAGATGAAGTTCTCGTCGGACCACAGCTCTTCCCATTCCTCGTTCTTGACGTGGAAGAACCGGTTTCCTTCCACCTGGGTCTGGATGCGCTGGCGCCCGCCCCCGGCCCAGTTGAATTCGAGATCGTACAGCCGCCCGTCCCCGCGCAGGAACGGGAGCATGTCGTACTGCGCGTCCGGGTCGACGACGTCGACCAGGGCGAACAGGTTGAAATCGAAGAAGTGGCCCTGCGGGTCGCGGCCCTTCCAGGTGCTCTGGTGCATGCCCGGTTTGTTGGGCGCGGTCAGGAACAGCGAGATGTCGGCCACCGTGCCCGGCTTGATGCGCGGCAGCGCGATGCTGTCGGGGCCGCGCATTTTGGCGTCGCCGAAGAACGCCAGATTATAGCCCGCGCGCCAGGTCGTGGTGCCGGTATTCCGCACGCGCCACGTCTTGACGAACGTCTCGCCGGGGCGCACAACCATGCCATCCGGGATCGTGATGTCCGCCACGTAGCCCAGTTCGTCGACTTCGGGCGGCGGCTGGAGCGGGTTCGCCACCTCGATTAGCGCGAACACCTCGAAGTTGAAGAATCGCCCCTGCGGGTCGCGGCATTTCCACGTGCTGCGATGCGTGCCCGGCGTTTGGGGCGCCACCAGCGGCACCGACATATCGACCACCGCGCCGGGCTCGGCGTGCGGCAGCGGCACGCTCTCCGGCCCGCCCATCCGGTTGTCGCCCCAAAACGCCAGCGAGAAGCGCTCGTCCCAGGCTGTGGCCCCGCTGTTGCGCAGCCGCCACGTTTTGACGAACGTCTCACCGGGCAGCACGCGGGCGCCATCCGGAATCGTGATGTCCGCGACGTAGCGCGCCTCGCTCAGCCGGTTGTCGACCGGCTGGGGCACGCGGATGTCGGCGTAGACGTAGTAATCGAAAAACTGCCCGTTCGCGTTCTTGAGCTTCCACGTGCTGTGGTGCCGTCCCGCCGCCTGGGGCGCGGTCAGTGGCACCGACACGTCGACGATCTCGTCAGGGCGCACCTGGCGATTGAGCGCCACCAGGTCCGGGCCGCCCATACGGTCGTCGGCGAAGTGGGCCAGCGAATAGCGCGCGTTCCAGGTGGTGGTGCCGGTGTTGCGCAGCCGCCACGTCTTGACGAACCGCTCCCCCGCCTGGATCACCGTCCCGTCTTCGATGGTGACGTCCGCCACGTACGACGCCCGGTCGAACTGCTCCGCCTGCCGGACCTCGATATCGGCATACATCCGGTAGTCGAACGCGGCGCCGTCGGGGTCGATGAACTGCCACGTGCTCCGGTAGCGTCCGGGCCGGCCCGGCGCCGTCAGGGCCAGCCGCAAATCGGCCATCTGGCCGGGCTTGACCGGCGTGTTGGGCACGGCGATCCAGTCCGGACCATCCATCTGCTGATCCGCCACGAACGCGAAGCGATAGCCGCTGCCCCAGGTGGTGGTGCCGGTGTTGCGCACGCGCCACACCTTCTCGAACGCGTGACCACCCTCCAGCACGGTGCCATCGGGAATCGTCACGTCGGCGATGTACGACGCCTCGTCGAAGCGCGGCGGCGTGTCGAACCGGAAATACGGCTCCGGGTCCACGACGTCATCCACCACGTAATTCGCCAGCCCGTGCCCGATGTGCTGCAGTGTCAGGTGCAGGTGGATGCCGGACGAATACCCCGTGCTGCCGGCCATGCCGATCTTCTGCCCGGCGAGCACGAACTGCCCCACCTGAACCGCCACACCGGAGAGGTGCCCGTACCACGTCACCCAGGTATGGCTCCCCCACACGTGCACGATGCGGACGTACTGCCCGTATCCCTGCGCGCTGAAATCCACGCGGTCGACGATCCCGCGCTGGGCGGCCAGCACAGCGACCGGCTCGCTGTTGCCGCCAATCGCCTTGAGATCGATCCCCTCGTGGAGTTGTTTCTTGGTCGGCGCGAAGCTGTAGGTGCGCGGCGCGTTGAACCGGTCCATCACGGCAAAACTGCGCGCCACCGGGTTCACCAGGAAGAAGTTGGGTCTTGGGGATGGCATCACCGCGCCTCCTGAACACACACCGTCGAATGGTCGCCCCGCGATGGGAATCGTCGTGCAAAACCCGCCCCCTGACGACCATTCTAGACGATTTTGGGCCGGAAGAGAAACGAGGGCGACTCGCGTCACCCTCGTTCGTCTGTGGCGGTGATGTGTGGCCCGCGATCAGGCGTTCATGTTGTCAATGATCGCGGTGGCGAACTCGCTGGTTTTTACCTCGCGCGCGCCGGGCATCTGGCGCGCGAAATCGTAGGTGACGACCTTCTGTTTCAGCGTGCGCTCGTAGGCTTGGGTCACCAGCGCGGCGGCTTCCCACCAGCCCATGAACTCGAGCATCATCACGCCGCTGAACATCAGCGAGCCGGGGTTCACCCGGTCCTGGTTGGTGTACTTGGGCGCGGTGCCGTGCGTGGCCTCGAACAGCATGACGTCGTCGCCGATGTTGGCGCCGGGCGCGATCCCGACCCCGCCCACCTCTGCCGCCACGGCGTCGGAGAGATAATCGCCGTTGAGATTGGGTGCGACCAGGACATCGAACTCGGTGGGGCGCAGCAGCAAATGCTGGAAGATGATGTCCGCGATGCGGTCCTTGACGACGATCTTGCCCTCGGGCACCTTGCCCTCGAACTGATCCCACAGGTCTTCCTCGGTGATGATCTGGTCGCCGAACTCCTCGCGCGCGACTTCGTAAGCCCAGTTGCGAAACGCCCCCTCGGTGAATTTCTGGATGTTGCCCTTGTGGACGATCGTCACGCTCTTGCGCTTGCGCTCGATGGCGTATTGCAGGGCAAACCGCATCAGCCGCTTGGTGCCGAACGCGCTGATCGGCTTGATCCCCAGCCCGCTGCCCTCGAAGAACTCCGCGCCCATCTCCTCGCGCAGAAAGCGCGCCAGCTTTTCGTTCTCCGGCGTGCCGGCCTGGTATTCGATCCCGGCGTAGACGTCCTCGGTGTTCTCGCGGAAGATCACCACGTCCACGTTCTGCGGCTCGCGCAGCGGGCTGGGCACGCCTTCGTACCAGCGCACCGGGCGCACGCACGCGTACAGGTCGAGCACCTGGCGCAGCGTCACGTTCAGGCTGCGAAAGCCGCCGCCGACCGGCGTCGTGAGCGGCCCCTTGATCCCGATCAGGAATTCGCGCAGCGCCTCGAACGTCTCTTCGGGCATGTAGTCGCCGTCGTAAACGCTGGCCGCCTTCTCGCCCGCGTAAATCTCCATCCAGGCGATTTTGCGCTGGCCGCCATACGCCTTTTCGACCGCGGCGTCCCAGATGCGCCGCGAGGCCGTCATAATGTCGCGCCCGATGCCGTCCCCTTCGATAAACGCGATGATCGGGTGATCGGGAATGCAGTGAGCGCCATGCAGGCAGGTGATTTTTTCCCCGTCAGACGGGACAACGATATGCTGATAGGCCATCCTCGCGGCACTCCTTTTTGGTAAGTGTGTTGTAGCGCAGGCACATCGATGTGCCGGGTCGCAGTGGGGCAACCCGGCGTTACTTCCACTTGATCGTACAGCCCACCGCCTGGGTCGTCGCCGGGACCGGGTCCCGGCCCGCCAGCACGGCATCCAACGCGTCGCGCAGGTAAGTTTCCCGGACGGCGTCAGGATTCTCGTAATTGTCGTCGATCGCGCCGCGATAGCGCAGCACGCCGCCGGAATCCAGCAGGAACACGTGCGGCGTATGCGTGCCGCCATAGGCGCGCGCGACATCCTGGCTGTCGTCGCGCAGGTACGGGAAGTTGAAGCCCTTCTCCGCGGCGCGCGCTTTCATGTGCTCCATGTCGTCGTCGGGATACCTGGCCGTGTCGTTAGGGTTGATAGCGACCAGCGTCACACCCTGGGGCGCGTAGTCGCGCTGGATGGCGACCATGCGGTCTTCCCAGGCGCGCACGTAGGGGCAGTGGTTGCAGCTAAACATCACCGCCACCGCGCGATGATCTTTGAGCAGATCGGTCAGCGATACCGTGTTTCCATCCACGCCCGGCAGCGAGAAATCCGGGCCCTTCTGTCCTATATCCAGCATCGTTCCTCCTCCTTCAGCTCAACCTGTACGGCGAGTTACCGGCGCTGCGCGCTGCGAATCGCCCGCCGGATCATCTCGCGCGAAGGGAGCGGCGACGGGCGGCCATTTTCCTGATAATACAGGCGGCAGGTCAACCGCGACGGCATCCGCGACGCAGCAGGATCGATGTCTTCGCCGTCGACGAGAATGGTCGGTGAACCGGGAAACCCGTACTTTTCGGCGTCTTCGTCGGTGGTCACCTGGATTCGCTCGACAAGGGCCTCGGCTTGCAGCTCGGCCAGCACGTCCTGCAGGCGCTGCCACGCTTCCGGGTGAGATGGACATCCGTCCCACCACAGGAATTGAATGTGCATGGTTCCGCTTGTTTGATGCATGGTTGACCGCTCAGGATGCATTTTCCGAATATAACGCAATATACGCTCAAGTCCAACTGGCTTTCGAAGAGTTGCGATCAGGCGATATACTTGTGCGGAAACAAAGAAACGGCGGGGAATATTCCGGTCTGTTGGGCCGGCAGTCATTGATGCGTGTTTTACTGGCATATTACAGCCTGTTGATAGCCGGGTTGGCCGCCATGCTCGCCCCCGGCCTGGGCTGGCTGGCGCTGGCGACGTATTACGTCTGGATGCCGCTCGGCGCGCTCGGCGTGTGGGCCCTCAACGGCAGGCAGCCGAGGGAGCTGGGCATCCGGTTCGGCTGGCGCAGCGCGCGCCAGTTCGTGCTGGGTGCGGGCGGCGCAGCCAGCGCCGCCGGGCTGATCGCCCTCGTCCTCGTCGCCGCCGGGTGGGCCAGCGCCGGCGGGCTGAGCTGGACGGCGCGCCAGGTCGTGTTTGGCCTCGTCGTTCAGCAGGCCATCGTCGCCGCCATCGAGGAGCTGGCGTTTCGCGGCGTGTTGCAGCCCACGCTGGCGGCGGCCTGGGGACCGTGGCGCGGGCTGGCGGCAGCGGCGATCCTGTTCGGGCTGTTCCACCTGCCGAACATTCTCTACCAGGACGTCCCGCCCGCCCTCATCCCGGTGACGCTGATCTCGCTGACGGTCATGGGGATCGCCTTCGGCCTCGCGTATCACCTGACGCGCGGGTGGTTGGCCCTGCCGGTGGGCCTGCATTTTGGCTGGAACGTGATCGCGTTCGGGTTCGAGGATGGCTTCGCGCCGGACTTCACCGGGCCGCAGTGGATCGCCGGGGCGCCCGAATGGTTCCCCGAATCCGGCGTGTTGGGATGCGCCGCGCTCGCCGGCTTGAGCGCGATCATCTACCGTGTGCTCGCTCGAAAAAGCCGCTCGACTACCGGGGCCGGTTAGGAGCCGGGTATCGTGGACACTTTTCGTCTGCAACAAATCTACGAGGCGATGCCCGACGCCGTGCTGATCGTCCGGCAGGACTCGCTGGAGATCGTCGATGGGAACCAGGCCGCGCTCGACCTGACGGGCTATACCCGGCCCGAACTCAGCCGCCTGAGCCTGCTCGACCTGATCCCGGCCACGCGCCACAGCCACATGCTCGACCTGCTACGGGCGTGCCAGCCCGGCGACACGCGGCGCACCGAGCATCCCCTGCTCACGAGCGACAAAGCGGTCATTCCGATCGAAAGCACCATCAGCGCCGCCAACATCGACGGGCAGACACACCTGATGGTCACCGGGCGCCTTGTGGAAGAGAATCCCGCCCTGCGGAACGTCACCGCCCCGCTGGCCGAAGATTTCCGCGCCGTTTTCGACGAGGCGCCCCTGGGCGTTTTCGCGTTCGACCCGCACGGCCACGTCACCTACTTCAACCGCGCCCACGCCAGCATGAACGGCGTCGATTTCGCAGAAGCCGGCCATCTGACCGGCGTTTCGATCCTCGATGACAACACGATCATCCGGCGCAACGGCCTGCTGGAACCGCTCAAAGGCGTGCTGCGCGGGCAGCCGTTCATCCGCGAGATTCCCCGGTTCCACCTGCGCGGGGGCGGCACGATCAGCGTGTGCGTGCACGGCGTCCCGCTCACCGATGCCGGCCAGCAGGTGATCGGCGGCCTCGTCCTGGTGGACGACATCACCGGGCAGGTCCGGCCCGATAACCGGCTGAGCGAGAGCGAAACGCGTTACCGCGCGCTGACCGCCGCCATTCCGGACGCGCTGCTGCGGATTGACCACGCGGGTACCGTGCTCGACTATAAGGCGCCGATCCCTGCGCCCGTCCTCGCCGCGCAGCCGGAGATCGGCCATTCGATCGCGGATGTCCTGCCGCCGGATCTCATCGAGCAAACCCGGGCCGCCATCGCCAGGGTGTTGAGCACCGGGACCGCTCAAGCCCTGGAGTACCGTGCCGCCCGGCCCAACGACGCGCGGGAATACGAGGTACGCGTATCGGCCAGCATCGCCGGCGAAATTCTGATGATGATCCGGGACATCACCGAGCGGAAAGCCGCAACCGAGCGGCTGGCCGCCAAAGAGGCGATGCTCCAGGGCGTCACGCAGGCGACGATCCAGCTCCTGGCAAATCACAATCTGGAGTTTGCCATCACGGACGCGCTCGCGATTCTGGGAAAAGTCACACACACCGGGCGCGCGTACGTGTACGAATGCCAGACCCGGCCAACCGACAACGAACTGATCGTCAGCCTGCGCTACGAGTGGGGCAGCGATTCGTCGGTGTATCTACTGGACGATCCCCGCTTCCAGAACATGCCCTGGTCGAATATCGGCACCCGCGAGCAGTACCGCATGCTCCTGCGGGACGAACCTATCGGCGGGCCGGTTAACCAGGTGTTCTTCCACGGCAAAGAGTACCCCGGCAAGCCCGGCGCCAAAACGACCCTGGTCATGCCCATCTTCAGCGGAAACGGGCTGTGGGGCCTGATCGGGCTGATGGACTACGAGACCGAGCGCGTATGGACCAGCGCCGAGATCAGCGTGTTGCGCACGATGGCCGCCAGCATCGGCGCCGCCATCCACCGCCAGCAGACCGAAGACAGGCTGCGCGAAGAACGCCAGTTCGCCGATACCATTCGCGACGTGGGCAGGATTCTCAGCTCCACGCTGGATCGCGACATCGTGCTCCGCCGCATGCTCCAACAGGTCAAACGCGTCATCCCCTACGACGCGGCCAATGTCATGCTGGTCGAGGGAGACACGGTGCGCGTCGCGATCCACACCGGGTACGACCGGTTTGGGGCCGACGAAGAGGAAGTCAGCCAACTTCGGCTCGAGATCGCGAACATGCCCCTGCTCAAGCGGATCGTCGAGGAGCAGACGCCTGGCGTCATCAGCAATGTGGACTACTACCCGGACTGGCGCCACATCCCCGTATCCGCCTGGATCGGCTCGTGGCTGGGCGCGCCCATCGTCGTGCAGGGCAAAACCGTGGGCGTGTTCTCGCTGGACTCGGCCCAGCGCGGTTTTTACGGCCCCGAACACCTCAAGCTGGTCACGCCCTTCTCGCAGCAGGCCGCGATTGCCCTTCAGAACGCGGACCTGTACGAACAGGTCCAGAACCAGGCCGCCGAGCTGGCCGTCAGTCTCGAACAACTGGACGCGCTATACGCGGCGGGCCAATCGATCCTCTCGACGCTCCAGCTCGACGAAGTGCTCACCCGGCTGGCGATCCAGATGACGCACCTCACGAACGCCACCAGCACCCTGATCTGCGAGTACAATCCGGCCAGCCTGTCCTGCACGATTCAGAGCGCCTACTGCCGCGATGACGTCACCAACCACGAGCACATGCGCGAGCCGGGCGACTCGGTCGCCCTGAATTCGCCCCTGCTCCAACGAGTGACCGCGACCGGCCAGAGCGTCCTGCTGACCGGCGAGGAATTCTGCCAGGCGCTGCCGGACAACCCCTGTACGGAAAACGTCCGGGCAGCGTTCATCGTCCCGATGTCGAACAAGGATCGCGTGGTCGGCGTGGCCATTATCCGCGAAAGCCGCCCCGATCACGAGCACACGTCCAACGAGTTGTGGATGTGCGAGGCGCTCGCCAACCAGGCCGCCATCGCGTTGGAACAGGCCACCCTGTTCAACAACATCCGCGAGCTGGAGCTGGTCAAGTCGGCCATCATCCGGCTGGCCTCGCACGACCTGCGCGGGCCGCTGACGCGCGTCAAGGGATTTTTCGACCTGCTGCGGCGCCAGCTCGCGCCCGTGCTCGACGACAACCAGCGCGACTATTTCGCCCTGATCGACGATGCCACGCGCGAGATGGACCGCATCGTGAACGATATCCTGTCGCTGCAGCGGATCGAGGCCCAGCACCAGCGAGCGACGCCCATCGTCTGGGAAGATTTGATCGACAATGCCGTCGAGGCGCTGGCCGTTGACCTGAACAACAAGGCGCTAACGCTCACCGTGGCGTGTGACGCGGACTTGCCCGCCATCCAGGGCGACCCGGTCCAGCTCAGCCAGGCGATCGCCAACCTGATCGGCAACGCGATCAAGTACACGCCCGAAGGGGGGCGGATCACCGTGCGCGGCTTCACGCACGAGCGCAACGGCGCGCGGGTGGTGCGCATCGAGGTGACCGATACCGGCATCGGCATCCCCGGCGAGCAGCAGGCCGCGCTGTTCGAGCCGTTCGCCCGCGGGGCGCACGCCGAACACAACCGGATTCCCGGCGTCGGATTGGGGCTGTCGGTGGTCAAAGCGGCAGCCGAATATCACCGGGGCATGGCCTACGCCCACAGCGAAGTCGAGCAGGGCAGCACGTTCGGGTTCTGGGTGCCCGCGCCCTAGCCGCCGGCCACGTACGGAAAGATCGCCACCGAATCGCCATCCCGCAGGATCGCGTCGGGCTCGGCGTGTTCCTGGTTCACGGCAAAATGCCACGACGCCTGGTGCCCATCCAGCGTGGGGAAGCGCCCCACCAGGCGCTCGATCGCCTGCTCCAGCGTGGCGCCTTCGGGCACGTCCAGCACGCACTGGCCGGTCCCGGCCAGCTCGCGCAGGCTGGCAAACAGCCGGACGGTGACGGTCATCGTGTCGTTTCCCTCGCGAACGTTCGTCAAGAGTCGCCCCCGGATCGCTTGCGCGTGACTTCCGATTTCAACTGCCCGCAGCCCGCCTGAATGTCGATCCCGCGCCGGACGCGCACCGTGCTGCCCACGCCATGCGCTTTCAGGGCCGCCTGAAATGCCTTTACCCGCGCCGGATCGGACGGGCGCCCGGCGTAACCCTCGGTCGAGTTGAGCGGGATCAGGTTGACGTGGCACATCAGCCCGGTCAGCAGTCTCCCCAGCGTGGTCGCCTGCTCGACCGTGTCGTTCTCGCCGGCAATCAAGGCCCACTCGAACGTCACCCGCCGCCCGGTCTGGTCGATATAATAGCGCACGGCGTCCAACAGCTCCGCCAGGGGCCAACGCTTGTTGACCGGCAGCAGCCGGTCGCGCTCGGCATCGGTCGCGGCGTGCAGGCTGATCGCCAGCTTGACCTGTAGCCCCTCCTCGGCGAAGCGGCGGATGGCGGGCACCAGCCCCACCGTGCTGAGGGTGATGTGCCGCTGGCCGATGTTCAGCCCTGCTTCATCGTTCAGCCGGGCGATGGCTTCGAGCGTGGCGTCGTAATTGTGCAGCGGCTCGCCCATGCCCATCAGCACGACGTTGCTCAGCCGCTCGCCCTCCGCTTCGAGCTGGCGGGCGAATATCAGCGCCTGCTCGACAATCTCACCCGCCGTCAGGTGGCGCGCGAAGCCCATCTGGCCCGTCGCGCAGAACACGCAGCCCATCGCGCAGCCCGCCTGCGTGCTGATGCACGCGGTCCGGCGATGGCCGTCGTACTCCATCAGCACGGATTCGATCAACTGCCCGTCCGGCAGGCGCAGCAGGCGTTTGACGGTGTGCCCGTCGCTGGACCGCAGCTCGGCGGCCAGCTCCATCCCGCCGATGCGCAGTTCGGCATCGAGCCGCGCGCGCAGATCTTTGGGCAGCGTGGTCATGGCGTCAAACTGCTCGGCCTTGTGCTGGTACAACCACTCCCACACCTGCCGGGCGCGGTACGCAGGTTGGCCCCACGTCGCCAGCAGCGCCGTCAGTTCGGGCAGCGAGAGATCGTAGACGGGTGTTTTTTCCACAGGTTACCTCGTTTCTAGCGTCGGCGGCGCCTGCCCAGGGCCAGCAGAACCAGCCCGATCCCGGCCACGACCGCCACCGCGATGCCCGCGACCGGCGCCGGATCGATCCCGCCGTCCTCGTCGCTGGTATCGCTCGTCACCGGATCCGGACGCGTGGCGGTGGGCAGGCTGCCCGGCGGCAGCGGCGTGTTGGTCGCCCGCCGGTTCGACGTGGGCGGCAGCGTCATCACGACCGCGGTCCGGGCCTGGTCGGCGAGGTAGGTCGAAGTCGGCGTCGGCGTGATAGTGGGCGTCGGGGTCACCGTCGCCGTGGGCGGCGGGGACGTATAGGTGGCCGTTGGCGTGGGCGTCGGCGTCGTGGACAGGTACGGCGTCCAGAGCACCGCCCGGTCCGCTTCCTCGAGGAACAGCCAGCGGGTGAACGCGTTCCACAGCGCGGCCTCGTCCAGGCCGGTTTGCCCCGCCAGCGCCGCCGCGAAACGCTGCGGCCCAATGCCCGCCGCCAGCTCGAACGGGGCCGCCGCGCCGAAACGGTCCGCGAGGTACAACACCAGCAGGTAGCTCTCGGCGTCCCACAGGGCGCGCTCCTGGTACGGCGCATCGTCCGGCGGGCGGGTTTGCAGGTCCGCCAACGGAAGCAGCGCTTCGGTCCGGGCTGCGCTGCGCACCAGCGCCAGCGCCGCGCCGCCGGGCCGCTGCTGGTAGAGCTGCGCCAGCCCGCTCGCGAACCAGTCCGGCACCGCCGCGCCGGACCACGCCGCCCGGTACGCACCGGCCACCATGCGCCGGATCAGCAGATCGCGTAGGTCCGCGTACCCAAACGACGGGCGCTGCACGAACGCGATCCCCGCCTGGGCGTAGACCGCCTCGAACGCCTCGCGCGAGCACGGGAACGCGACGCCATCGCGCCCCGATACCACCACCGGGATCACGTCGCCGGTCTCCGGATCGGGCATTTCCTGGCACAACGGATCGTCCGGGTCGTAGATCGCGAAGACGACATCCGGCGCTTCGCTGGTATGGCGCTGCAGCAGGTCGTAGGCAGCCAGCATATCGTCCCGGATCAAGCCCCCGCCCAGGTCCTCGTTGGACCAGTACAGCACCAGCGGCGCCTCGCCCGCCGATTTCCACTCACCGCGCGCCGCATCGACCAGCGTGAGCTCGCCTTCCGAGTCAGAGCTTTGCCCGTCCGCCATCTCGACGTGCCACGCATAGGCGAGCGTCTCGAACAACGGCGGCGCATCATCCCCCGTCAGGCTCCAGGAATACACCAGCTCCGACGCCCGATCCGAGCCACTCATCAGGTTCCGCTCCGGGTCGATCGTCACGCTGCGCTCCCAGCCGGAGTCGTGTCGGAGCGTCAGCGACGCGCCCGCGATCTCCTCGACCGGGACGCTCACGGCCACGTAGAACCGGACGGTTGCCGGGAAAAGCGCCTCGGCCTGGAACCCGTAGATCACGCCGAGATCGTCCTCTTCCTGGGCGAGTGCTGCCCGCCCGGCGACCGGGGCGAGCAGTCCGAACACGACCAACCACACGGCAAGACGCCGAAGAGCCATTTGACCTCATCCTGGGGTGGCGCTGAATTCCGTACCTGAATCCTATCACCAGATCGGCTGGTGACCAACAGCGCCCCGGTCCTGGTGCCGGGGCGCTGAGATGCCTCGCTAACAGAGCATGCCGTCTAGCGGCGGAACGGCGTGGGCGACGGCAGGAAGAACAGCGTCGGCGTGGGGAACAGTGTGGGCGGCGTGTCCGATGCGCCCAGCCACACGCGCCAGCGGCTTTCGATCTCCTGGACCGTGAGGCCGGTCACGGCTTCGAACGCGGCGTTCTGCTGCATGCCCTTGTCGAGTAGTTCGATCACCTGGCGGTGGCCCTCCAGCCCGTAATTATCGACCAGCCACTTCCAGAACGTATAGCCGATGTCGTAGCCCCGCCGCGCGTTCTGGCCGCTGACGCCCGGCCCGGTGCCGGACAGCAGCGCGGGCAGCCTGCCGCTGGCCGCCAGGTCGCGGACAGACGCCTCGTAATCGTACTGCTGGTTGAGCTCGAAGAACGTCGCGTTCCCTTCGATGAGCCAGCTTCCCGGCGTCATGATCGTGAACGCCGCCTGGTACAGGTGGGCGACCTCGTGCGGGACGGTGCCGTACGCCAGGTCCACCAGATCGCCGCCGGACAGGACCTGAGCCGTCCCGCCCCAATCATCCGACGTCTGGCCGATCACGCGCGGGTTGCTCAGGCCCATGCGCCATTCCAGCCACGCCTCGCGATCCCCGAACAGGATGGCGCGCGGCTTGTACGGCAGCAGGTCGCCCCAGGCCGCGCGGTAGGTTTCGCGCTGCTCGGCCATGGCGTCCATCGTCATCTGGTTGACGTCTTCGGGCAGGCCCTGGCTGACAACGATGATGTCGTCGCTCTCGGTGCGGAGCCACTCGTGGCCGGTGTCCTCATATTCGGCGTACTGCGGTTCGGTCTTGAAGGCGTTCCCTTCCGCGTCGCCCAGGTCCCACACGTAGGTGATGCCCACCCACGGCGGGATCGACTCGCCCGGCCTGACCACCCAGGTCGCGGTGAGCAGGCCCGTGTCCGGATCGACTTCCACCGGGCGGCTGCGCTGCGTGCCGGGAGCGTGCGACCAGATCACGCGCCCACGGGTGATGGAGCCGGCGCTGCTGGTGATCTGCGCGCGGAACTCGAACCCCGCCGGGTAGTTGCTCTGGAATTCCATCGACTCAACCGTCCACGTCACATCCGAGGCGGACGCGTCATGCTCCCCGTCGTCCGGGGCCGCGCCGTCGCCACTCGCCGGGTACGGCGTATCAGTCGGGTACGGCGTGCTGGTGGGATAGGGAGTCTGTGTCGGATACGGGGTTTGTGTCGGGGCGCTGCTTTGGGCCTGCGCGTGGCGCCCGGCCAGGGCAAAAACGCCCAACACCGACACCAGAACCAGGGCCACCAGGGCGACCCGCATGATCGAAGAACGCGTGCTCATCATCACCTGCTCCATCATCCAGAACCATCGTCACGTATGTAGACCATAGCAGACCGGGAGCGACCCGCACACCCTAGCGCGTGGTTTCGAGCGCCCGCGCCCACGCCCGGTGCAGGTCGGCCACGTCCTCGTAGACGGCATCCGCCTGAATCTCGGACTCGCGGGCCTGCTCCGCCGACACCACGCCGGACAGCACCAGGATCGCGCCCAGCCCGGCCCGCTGCGCGCCGAGAATGTCGGTTTCCAGCCGGTCGCCGACCATCACCGCCGCGTCCGGCCCGATACCCAGCCGCGCCAGCGCTACCTCGAACATCGCCACTTCCGGCTTGCCGATGACCAGCGGCTTGACGCCGGTCGCTGCCTGGAGCGCCGCCAGCGCCGAGCCGTTCCCCGGCACGATCCCTTCCGGCAGCGGAAAGGTCAGGTCCCCGTTCGTGCCGATGAAATCCGCCCCGGCGCGAATGCGCAGCGCCGCCGTCTTGAGCTTGTCGTAGGTGAGGCTGAAGTCCATGCCCACCACGACCAGCCGGGCCTCGGCGGAATCCTCGGGAAAACCGGCCTCGGCCAGCGCCTGGCGGATGCCCACATCCCCGATCACGTACACCGGGGTGCCGGGCGGATAATGGCGCCGGACGTGGTCCGCCGTGGCGACTGCGGACGTGATCACCTGCTCCGGCGTGGCCGGGATGCCGATGCTCACCAGCCGCTCCTGGTACGCCTGCACGGTCTTGGTGCTGTTGTTGGTCGCCAGCGCATACCCGATCCCGTGCTCGCGCAAAAACGCGAAGAACTCGGCCACGCCCGGCAGCACCTCGGGGCCGCGCCACAGCACCCCGTCCATGTCGAGCACGGCGGCTCGTATCGAACCTAAGTTGATGGTCATAAGCCTTGCTTTGAACTAGGAAGAACGCCCCACGAGATTATCACATTATCGACTATTGGCAACCAGCCGGGGAGAGTGTTATGATTACGCGAACAACCGGATGAACCCGTTAACACTCTTATCCAGAGCGGCAGAGGGACCGGCCCCGTGAAGCCGCGGCAACCTATCGGCCTGGTTCAGGCACGACGCCAGCCCGAAAAGGTGCCAATTCCGTCAGGTTTTCTGGAAGATGAGAGCGTTACCTGCACAGTCCTCGTGTGCCTGATCGACGAGGCGAAAGATGTGCGACGACGCCCCCTGAGAGTGTAACAGGGGGTTTTTTGATGCCTGCGATATGCTGCAGAAAAAAGGAGCACCTGTGAGCGACAACACGCACAGCACGACTTTCATGTCATCCCCCCAGCTTTTCTTCACGTCGGAATCGGTCACCGAGGGGCACCCGGACAAGATCTGCGACCAGATCTCGGATGCGGTGCTGGACGCCATTTTGACCGATGACCCCCACGCCCGCGTGGCCTGTGAAACCGCCGTCACGACCGGCCTGATCGTCGTCATGGGCGAGATCACCACGTCGACCTACGTCGATATCGGGACCATCGCCCGCGACGTCGTGCGCGACATCGGCTACACGCGCGGCAAATTTGGCTTCGACGCCGACACGTGCGGCGTCATCGTCTCGATCAAAGAGCAGTCGAGCGACATCGCCCAGGGCGTCGATCGCGCCCTCGAACAGCGCGAGGGCCAGCTCAACGAGGCGCAGCTCAACGCCATCGGCGCGGGCGACCAGGGCATGATGATCGGTTTCGCCTGCGACGAAACGCCGGAGTTGATGCCGCTGACGGTCGTGCTGGCGCACAAGCTGGTACAGCGTCTTTCCGAGGTGCGCCGCAACGGCACGCTCGACTACCTGCGGCCCGACGGCAAGAGCCAGGTCACCGTCGAATACGCCCACGGCAAGCCCAAGCGGGTCGATACCGTCCTGGTGTCGAGCCAGCACGCGCCGGAAGTTTCGAACGAGCAGATCCGCGCCGACATCCTGCAGCACGTCGTCCGCAAGGTGATCCCGGCGGAACTGCTGGACGAGAACACCAAGTATTTCGTCAACCCTACGGGCCGGTTCGTGATCGGCGGCCCGCTCGGCGACGCGGGCCTGACAGGGCGCAAGATCATCGTCGATACCTACGGCGGCATCGCCCGGCACGGCGGCGGCGCGTTCTCCGGCAAGGACGCCACCAAGGTCGATCGCTCCGGCGCGTACATGGCGCGCTACATCGCCAAGAACGTCGTCGCGGCAGGGCTGGCCTCGCGCTTCGAAATCCAGGTGTCGTATGCCATCGGCGTGGCGCGCCCGCTGTCCATCGCCATCGAGACGTTCGGCACGGGGACGGTCCCCGACGAGCAGATCGTGGCGCTGATCAACAAGCACTTCGACATGCGCCCGGCGGCCATCATTCACAACCTGGACCTGCGCAAGCCGCAGTACCGGCAGGTGGCGGCCTTCGGCCACTTTGGCCGCGACGACCTGGACGTGGCCTGGGAGAAGACCGACAAGGCCGACATCCTGCGCGAGGAAGCCGGCCTGTAGTAGGGCACGATAGACGGCAGGCTGTTTGCAGGGGCGCGCCGGTCGCGCCCTTGCTGTCTTGCCCGAAACGAAGCATTGGACAAGAGTTGACCATCACTTGAGGCCGGGGTATGATGAGCGCAGGTCTGTCCTCGTCCGGCCTGTTGATCGGGCGCTCCACCGGTCACGCAAGGAGGCTCCAATGCAACGGTTCAGAGTGTGGTGGAACAGCTTCAAGACGGTCGCCCTGCTGATTTCGTTCGCGGTCAACATGGTCGCGCTGATCGTGCTGCTGCTCGTCCTGATGCAGTTGTTCCAGATCAAAAACGGCATTCTCGAACCGCTGGTTGATGGTCTGCATCGCAACTTCGTCGGCCTCGACGAAGCGGTGATCCTGCGCACCATCGACGTGCAAGACGAGATCCCGGTGGTGTTCGATCTGCCGCTCAACCAGACGACCAACGTCGTCCTGACCGAGGACGTGCCGCTGTTCGCCAGCGCGACCTTCACCCTGCCGGGCGGCGGCGGCCAGATCAACGGGCGGGTGGACATCGTGCTGCCGCGCGACCTGGTTCTGCCGGTCCGGCTCAACATGACGGTGCCGGTCAACACCACCATTCCGGTCAACCTGCCGGTGGACGTGGAGATCCCGCTCAACGAGACGCAGCTTCACGATCCGTTCGTCAACCTGCGCGACCTGCTCGAACCTTACGTGCGGGTGTTGGATCACCTGCCGGGCGAGTGGGGCGACGTGCCCGACTTCGTGATCGACGTGCTGCAGGGCGAGGGCAAGAATCTCGTCGCGCCGTCCGCCGACAGCCAGGATCCCTGGCCGGGCTTCACCACCGGCACGCGCGACACCCGGAGCGGGGCCGGGCCGGGCGCGACCGAGTCCGGCTGGCTGATGCCGCCCGGCCCCACCGCCACGCCGATTCAGGACATCGGGATCATCACCCCACCCCCATCTCAATAAGGACGCGACCTTGAACGATACCCCTGTGCGCATCTGCGACTACGAAGGCTCAGGCTACCAGAGCGATTTCTGGGAAGGCCAGGGACGCGACTACGAAGACCTGACCGAGCGCATCGCCCTGCGCCGCCTGCTGCCCCCGGTGGGGCGCCGCATCGCCCACCTGGGCGCCGGGTTTGGGCGCATGACGACCGAGCTGGGCGGCTACGACCAGGTGATCGTGCTGGACTACTCGCGCACCATGCTCCAGCAGGCCCAGCAGCGGCTCGGCAGCGGCGGGCGCTACATCTACGTCGCCGCCGACATCTACCGGCTGCCGCTGGCGGCGGGGAGCTGCGACGCGGCGCTGATGGAACGGGTGATCCACCACATGGCCGACGTGCCCGCCGCGCTGCGCCAGATCCGATCTGCGCTGGCGCCCGGCGCGCCGTTCGTGCTCGAATACGCTAACAAGCGCAACCTCAAGGCGATCCTGCGCTATTGGCTCAAGCGCCAGAGCTGGGACCCCTTCGACGAGGCGCCGGTCGAGTTCGTCGAGCTCAACTTCGATTTCCACCCGCGCTACATGGCCGGGTGCCTGCAAGCCGCGGGGTTCGAAACGCGGCGGCGGCTGGCCGTGTCCTACTTCCGGATGGGGCTGCTCAAGCGAACGGTCCCGGTATCGATCCTGGTCGCGCTGGACCGCCTGCTCCAGCCCACCGGGCAGATCGCGCCGTTCTCGCCCAGTGTGTTCACGCTCAACGTCGCGGTGGGCGATGCGCCGCCCGACGCGCTGGATGGTCCGCTGTTCCGCTGCCCGACGTGCGGCGGCGCGCTGCGTGACGAGGGCGAGACGCTGGCCTGCGAGCGCGGCGATGGGCGGTGGGCCCTGCGCGATGGCATTTACGATTTCAAAGAGCCGGTATAGCCTGCCCCGGCAGCTACAGCAGTTTCGTGGATCTCCAGCCTGCGCTACAATCGCAGGCAGTTTGTTTTGACTCCCCAAGAGGACAATGGATTATGAGCGATTCTATTAGCGCCCAACGCGGGCTGTACTTCGAAGACTTTGAAGAGGGCATGGCGCTCGAAACGCGGGGCCGGACCATCACCGAAACCGACATCGTCCAGTTTGCGGGCCTGTCGGGCGACTTCAACCCGATGCACACCGACGCCGAATACGCGGCTACCACCCAGTTCGGCCAGCGCGTCGCGCACGGGCTGCTCGGCCTGTCGATCGCCAGCGGCCTGTCGTACCAACTGGGCTTCCTGGAGGGCACCGTGCTGGCCTTCACCGCGCTCGATTGGAAGTTCCGCGCGCCGACGTTCATCGGCGACACGATTCGCGTGGCGGTCAAAGTGACGAAGAAGCGCGAGATGAAAGCCGCCGGCGGCGGGTTCGTCTCGTTCGACGTGCAGGTGCTCAACCAGGAAGACAAGGTCACGCAGAAGGGCGAATGGACCGTTCTGGTCGCCAGCCGCCCGGCTGATGGAGATGAATAGCGCCGCGATCGGTGCTAAGATAGATGGTATAGCAGTAATAGAACGAATGCCCTGACAGGTGACGAGGTGTGGTATGGTAGACCAACCGGATAAGCCGCCGGTTCCGCCGGACGCGAACGACGAATCACAGGCCAGCCCGCCGCCCGCGAAAGAGGACCGTCCGGGCCGCAAACCGGAAGGCTGGTCCACAGGCGCGCCGCTGTCGTGGCACGAGCCGCCGATCGAGGCCGGATCCTCGCGCCCGATCGTCGTCGGAGAATGGTTCTCGCCCCCTGCCGGAACACCGGAGTCGCCCGAATCCCCTACCCCGTCACCTCCCGATCAGCCGCCCGCCTCGCCCTTCGAGGGCCTGCCGGGCGCCGATCCGGAAGAAAGCGGCGGTTGGTACACCCCGGCCAACGCCCAACTGGATGCGCTGCTCTCCGGCGCGTCGGACACGATCGTCGAGCAGCCGGACGCGGAGGGCACCGGCGCCTTTGCCGACCGGCTGGCCCGCGCTCGCGCCGATGCCAAGGCGCAGCCCCTGGATGGGCAGGTGCCGCCGGATGACGACGTGACTCAACTGGGGGACGTGACCGGGGCCCCGCCGCAGGAATTCGCCGGTGAAGGCTGGACGGCTGCCGACACGGACGATACCGTAGTGCTCCCGGCTGGGACGCAGCCCGTCGCCAGCGCATCCGACGAACCGGCTCCGCTGCCCGGCAGCACGCCGGTCAGCCAGGACACGCCCGCCGAGCCGGGCGGGCTGACCCCCGCTGAGGCGGCCTTCCTGGCCGAACAACGCCGGGCCGCGGCCCAGGAACCTGATGGCGACGGGGGCGAGCCGGGTACCGAATCCCCAGCCGCCGATGAACCGGCTGCGGAGGCCGATGACGGGCCGGACCGGGCCGCGCCGTTCCGCGAAGTCGAGCGCAAGGTGAACATCCTGCGCCAGCGCTACCAGTCGGGGTATCTCACGCGCGACGAGCTGCAAAACGAGCTGCGCAACCTGATGATCCTCGACGATGATGGCCGCTGGTGGATGCTCGGCCTGGAAACCAACCGCTGGTACTACTACGACGGCAAAGACTGGGTCCCGGCCACGCCGCCGGGCTATGATGCAGAGCCGGTCCGTGGAGACTACGCGCGCACCGAAACCGGCCTGCAAGAGGTCGCCGTCGATGCGGGCGCGCAGATCGACGCGGCCAGCATTCCCCTGGACGAAGACGGCATGCCCTTGCCGGAGCGCGTCCCCCAGGACGACCCCTCGGCAACGCTCGTCTCGCCGAATACGCCGTTCATGGAGCCTGTGCGCCGCTCGGAGGCGCCCACCTTGCAGGGCGCGCACCAGATCGACGATGCGGCGCTGCTCGCCGGGGGCGTGATCGAAGGGGTGACCCAGCCCACCCGCCCCGACAGCGGCATGAGCGAAGACGTGACGCTCCATTCGGGCGCGTTCACGCCCGGCGCCGAAGAGACCGCGCCACATGGCATTCCCGTCCCCGGCGCCGCCAGCGGAGACACAATCGCCGGCGCTGCCGCGGCTGGGGCCGCCGCCGAAGCCATCAGCAAGCCCAAACCGAAGCTGGGCGAGTTTCCCCAGCCGGACTACAGCCTCGCGCTGGGCTACTCCCACAACCGCAACACCTACACCAAATGGGGCATTCGCGGCGCGATCTTCGCCACAATCGGTGGGATGGCGCTCACGCTGCTGGTGCTGGTCGGCATCATCGGCTATTACTTCTACAAGGTCAACCAGTACGCGGGGGCCGTTGCCGAGCTGAGCGAGCGCGCCGCCGATTTCGAGACGACGCTCATCCTCGACTCCGACGGCACGACGCTGGCCGAGTTCAGCGACTACAGCCGGCTCGATTCCGGCGCGCGCACTGAGATTCCGCTGGACTCGATCTCGCCCTGGCTGATTCACGCCACCGTCGCGACCGAAAACGAGACGTTCTACACCGATCCGGGCTTCAGCGTGTTGGCGATCATCCGCGCGACGATTCAGAATCTGCGCGAGGGCGATACCGTCTCCGGCGCCAGCACGATCACCCAACAGCTCGCCCGCGCCCTGGTGCTCGAAACCGAGTTCGCCTCGCAGCGCACGAACGAGCGCAAAATCGTCGAGATCATCGTCGCGTCGGAGATCAAGCGCAAGTACAGCAAGAACGAAATCCTGGAGATTTACCTCAACGAGATCTTTTACGGCAACCGCGCTTATGGCATCGAAGCCGCCGCGCAGACATATTTCAACAAGCCGGCCAGCCAGCTCAACCCGGCGGAGGCCGCCTTCCTGGCCGGGCTGCCCCAGTCGCCCGCCACCTACGACCCGGTGATCAACCGCGAAGCCGCCTTTGCCCGCATGCAAACCGTCCTGCGGCTGATGTCCGAGGCCAACGGCACGGGCTGCATCCGGATCGAGCACCAGGACGCGACCGAGTGGGCAGTCCCCAACGGGGGCGCGCTGTGCATCACCGCCCGGGAGGAATCCGACGGCAGCACGTCTTATTACTACCAGACGCCCAACATGACCGAGCCGGTCGATATGGTGCTGGATATCGCCAACGTAGAGATCGCGGCCTATCACGCGCCGGAATTCGAAGCGCAGCACCCGCACTTCGTCAACTACGTGTGGCAGCAGCTTGAGGCGGAATACGGCTCGCAGGCGATTTACGCCGCCGGGTTCCGCGTCTATACGACCCTCAACGAGTCGATCCAGCGCGCCGCCGAGCAGGCCGTGGCCGAGAACCTGGCTACACTTCGCTCGCGCGGCGTGGATGCCGAGAATGCGTCCGTCGTCGCCGTCCGGCCCTCGGATGGCGCGGTGCTGGCGATGGTGGGCAGCGCGGATTACGACAACGAGGACATCGACGGGCAGGTGAACGTCGCGTTCACGGCCCAACAGCCGGGGTCCTCGATCAAGCCGCTTGTCTACCTGACTGCCTTCACACCGGACGAACAGGGCCGCTACTGGACGCCGGCGACGGTGATCTGGGATGTGTATACCGATTTCAACGGCTACGTCCCGCTCAACTACGACCGGACCTACCACGGCCCGCAGTCGGCGCGCGCCTCGCTCGCCAACTCGCTGAACGTGCCGGCGGTGAAAGCACTCAATTACACCGGCCTGCTGCGGTTCACCGAGATGGCCGAGCGCTTCGGTCTGCGCTTCCCGCTGGGCAACCCCGTCGAGCGCAACGCCGGGCTGCCCACGGCGCTGGGCGCCGTCGAGGTGCGGCTGTTCGACATGGTGAACGCCTACGCGACCCTGGCGAACAATGGCCGCCGGGTATCGCCCTACTCGATTCTGTTCATCGAAGACAGCAAGGGCAACGAGATCTACCGCGCCGACACCAGCCCGCGGGGCGAGCAGATCGTGGAGCCGGAGCTGGCCTTCCTGGTGACCAGCATCCTGTCCGACAACGAAGCCCGCGCCGCCGAGTTTGGCCGCGGGTGGCCGCTGGAATTGCAGGGCGGGCGCATCGCCGCCGTCAAGACCGGCACCACCGACGACAGCCGCGACATCTGGACGGTGGGCTACACGCCCCAGCTCGCGGTGGGCGTGTGGGTCGGCAACACCGACAACCGGCCCATGTATGGAATCACGGGCTATGGCGGCGCCGCGCCGATCTGGAACGCGGTGATGGAGGCGGCGCACCAGGGGCTGACGGTCGAGCAGTTCAACCCGCCGGGCAACCTGACGCAGATCGAAGTCTGCGCCGACTCCGGCGCGCAGCCCTCACCGGCCTGCGCCGGGCGAACCCGCTGGGAGATCTTCGCCAACAGCGCCCCGCCGCCCGGCCCCAACCAGGACATCTTCCGGACCGTCGAGGTGGACTCGTTCACCGGCAAGCTGGTCAACGACTACTGCCGCGACGAGGTCGAGACGCGCTCGTTCCTGGCGATCGACGACCCGTCGGCCTACAACTGGATCAACAATACCGGCGAGGGCAACGCCTGGGCCCAGGCGCGCGGCCTGGAACTGCCGGTCATGCCGCCGCCGACCGAGTTCTGCGACCCGAACGAGCCGCGCCCGGTCGTCGTGCTGGATTTCCCGACCGAGAACATGACCGTCGAGGGCGTCTTGCCGCTGCGCGGCGCAATCACTATGCCGGAATTCAACCGCTACGAGGTCCGGCTGGGCACCGGCCACAACGCCGAGTCGTTCGGGCAGGCGGTCATCGTCGAGCAGACGCAGTGGCCGCAGGGCGAGTCAGTCATCGGGCAGATCGACACGCGCAACTACGAAAACGGCCCCTACACCATCCGGCTGGTCGTGATCGACAACTTTGGCCGCGACGTCGCGCGCACGGTCAACATCAACATCAACAACCCGCAGCCGACGGCGGAGCCTACCGCGTTCCCAACCGCCACACCCGCGCCGACGCTGACTCCGCCCGCGCCGGACGCGGGCCAGCAGCCAGGGATCGAGGCCCAGCCGACGACCGATCCGAACATGCTGATCGCGTCCCCGACGCTGGCACCGACCCTGACGCCAACCTGGACGCTGACGCCCACACCGCAATAGGGGGATTTTTCGCCATCTGGCCGGGGCGTGCGAAGGTTTGCACGCCCCGCTGTGTCTCTGCCGGGAGAATGACGTGAGCCTGGACTGGAACGACCGCTACCAACCCCGCCGCCAGCCGGACCGGACGCTGCGCAGCATGACGCCCGACGACGTCCCGGCAGCCGCCGCGCTGTTCGACCGCGTGGGCTGGACGCTCGGCCCGGCGGACTGGGCGCGCCTGCTGCACTGGTCGCCTGACGGGTGTTTCGTGGTCGAAGAAGAGGAGCGCGGCGTGATCGGGACCGTCAGCACGACGCCGTATGACACCGCGCTCGCCTGGATCGGCATGTTGATCGTGGACCCGGATCGCCAGCGGCAGGGCATCGGTCGCCAGTTGATGCGCGCCGCGCTCGACTACTTGATCGCCCGCGGATCGGCGCGGATCATGCTCGACGCGTCCGAGGGAGGACGCCCGCTCTACGAGAGCATGGGCTTCCGCCGCGTGCTTGCCATCGAGCGGTGGGAAGGCAGGGCCAGCACGTACCTGGGCCCGCGCGCCCGCGCCATGCAGCCGGAAGACGTGCCCGCCGTCATGAACCTGGACACAGTGCTGTTCGGCCTGAGGCGCACGCACATTCTCGCCCGGCTGTTGGAGGAGTTCCCTGGGCTGGCCTGGGTCGATTATGAGCGCGGGCAGTTGGAGGGATATATGCTCGCCCGGCGCACGCCCACCGGCTATTACCTGGGACCGTGGATGAGCTGGACCGCGGCCTCTGCCGAGCGCCTGCTGCGGGTGGCGCTGGAGCAGTTGCAGGGCGAAAACCTGACGGTGAATGTGCCGGACAACAACGCCCGCGGGCTGATCCTCATGCACAACCACAACTTCCGCCGCATCCGGCACTGCACGCGTATGATCTACGGCGATGCCGCGCCGATCCACGGGGAACCGCTGGCCCAGCTCTCGGTCGCAGCGCTGGCGACGGGCTGATGGCGCGGGCTAGAAGTTGTGCAGATCCTCCAGCAGAATCAGCCCCTGGCGCAGCGCGATCAACGAGGCTTCCGTGCGCGTCTTGGCGCCCACCTGGTCGATCAGCGTCATGAGCTGGGCGTCGACCAACTGCGAGTCGATGTTGATCCGGCTGGCGATCTGCTCGTTGGTCAGCCCGGCAGCGATCCCGGTGAGGATCGCGCGGTCCAGGTCGGTCAGCGCTTCGGCCTCGGACGTATCGCGCGTGACCAGCCCCTGCACGACGCGCTCGGCCACGCCCCGCCCCAGGATCAGGTGCCCGTCGACCACGTCGCGCACCGCCTGGACCAACTCCTCTTCGCTGGCGGTCTTCAGGACGTAGCCATGCGCCCCGGCACGCAGCGCGCGCATGATGTAGGCGTCCTCGTCGCGGCCCGTGAGGACCAACACCTTGACGTCCGGCCAGGACTTGCGCACTTCCGGCAGAATGTCCAACCCGCTCGTGCCGGGCATGTTCAGGTCGAGCAGCAGCAGATCGGGCTGTTTTTCGGCCAGAATCGCCAGCGCCTGGGCGCCGTCGTCGGCCTCGCCCACGACCTCGATCGACGGGTGATCGTTGAGGTACATCGCCAGGCTGGTGCGCAGAATGCGGTGATCGTCGGCCAGCACGACGCGGATCACGGCGGCCTGCCGCGTCTCCGGGAGCGGCGAGACGGCGGGCGCCTGGTCGGTCTGCTCGTCGAGCACCACATCGACGGTCTGCGATCGGCGCGACGACATCGCGGCCAGCGCCGTCGCCATTGCCCCCGCCGATTCAAACCGGTTATCGGGCTGTTTTTCCAGCGCCTTGAGGATCGTCCGTTCCAGGCTGCGCGGGATGTCCGGCACCAGCTCGCTGGGCGGCTTGGGCTGCTTCTTGACTTGCTGGAGCAGCAAGACGCCGATATCATCCGCGTCAAACGGCAGCACGCCGGTCACCAGCTCGTAGAGCACCACGCCGGTCGAGTAGATGTCGGTGTGAAACGTGAGCGGGAAGCCCTGGGCCTGTTCGGGCGAGAGGTAGGCCGGGGTGCCGATGATACGCCCGGCGGCGGTCAGGCGCTTGGCCTCGCCGCTGATCGCCAGCCCGAAATCCATGATCTTGACCTGGCCGGTGGGCGTGATGTGAATGTTGGCGGGCTTGATGTCGCGGTGAATCAGGCCCTTGCGGTGAGCGTAATCGAGCGCCTGGCAGATCTGGCGGCCAAACTCGGCGACGACCGGCGGCGCCGCCGGGATGAACGAGTGCAGCGGGCGGCCTTCGATATGCTCGATGACCAGGTAGGGCCGGTCGCCTTCCTCGCCCACATCGTAGATCGCCATGATGTTGGCATGGTTCAGCCGCGCGGCGGAGAGCGCCTCGCGCTGGAACCGCTTGCGGGTGGTGCTATCTACGTAGGGCAGCAGCACTTTGATCGCGACGACGCGCTCGAGGCGGTGGTCCAGCCCACGGTACACGGCGGCTGTCGCGCCTTCGCCGATCAATTCGAGGATTTCATACCGGTTATTGAGCTTCTGACCTAACATATTCCGCCCGCCCTTTAGGTCTGGATAAATCGGCAACGAGTGTACAAACGACGACGGTGATCTGCAACTATTCTGACGGGAAAGCCGTACAACGCGCTAAACGTTCCACGAGGAGATCCGATGCGACAAAAGACATTCCTGCGAGCGGCGCTGTTCGCCATCCTGATCGTGACCACGGCTGCCGGCTGCAGCGCCATTGACGACGTCCGCGACGTGTCCGATACGGTGGACGACGCGGTCGAGCTGCTCGACGCGATCGAGCAGGACGGCGCATGGGACACCATCACCGATGGGCTGGATAACCTGGATGCCCAGGCGACCGGCTACCGGGCGACGGTGCGCGTTCAGGCCGGCCCGGTCGATGCATCGGGCGAATTCAGCGGCGCGCTGGCCGAAGACGTGACGATCGACCTCCAGGCGGACGCGCGAGGCGCCGCGCTGGCCGACCTGGCACGCGCGGACGTCCGCCGGACGTTCTACGTCGAGCCGACCGGGGGCGACCCGGACGTATACGAGATCGTCGACGGGCGGTACACCTGCGCCAATGAGGGCGACGCACCCTTCCGCGACGGACTCGGTGGCATCTTCGAAGATTACGCGCAGGCGGCGACTGGCGCTCAACTGCTGGCGGTTGCCAACGAACTGGACGAAGACACGACCATCGCCGGGCGCGACGCGACGCGCTACGAACTCGAGTCCAGGGTGCCGGACGCCCTCGCCATTCTGGAGCGATTCGACAACCCGAAATTGCAGGCGCGGCTGGACGAGGCGGGTAGTTTCGCGCTGGCGGGCGACCTGTATCTCGACGACGAAACGGGCGCGCTGCTCGCCGTCACCAGCGACTACACGGCCCGCACCGGCGACGAACGCGCCTCGTTCCGGTTCGAGATCACGCGGTGGGGCGATGTGCCGGACATCGCACCGCCCGCCGCCGCGAACATCGCCCAGCCGTGCCCCGGCTGAGTCACGGCGCCGGGCAGGAAAACCCCGCCCGGAGCGCGGCGCTCACTCGGCGGCGCTGAGGACGTAGATCGGCCCTAACTCGTCCAGTGCGAAGATGAAGCGCCCATCCTCCGACCAGATCGCGTCGTAAAACCGCGCGCCGGGAAAAATGCCCATGTTGTCGCGGTTCCGGCGGCGAAGCTGTTTTTCCTCGGCGGGTACGTCGTCGGTGATGTGGGTGATGTCCCACAGGTACAGGTCGCGGCCCGGCTGGGGCAGCGTCAGCAGCAGCAGACCGTCCGGCGAAAAGGCCAGCGTGGCGCAGACCTGCCCCGGCAGCGGCAGCCCGCCGAGCATCTCGCCGCTGGCCGCCTCCCACACGCCGATGACCGGCTGCGACCCGCACCCGGCCAACAGCGCGCCATCCGGCGAGAACTCCAGCGCGTTGGCCGCGGCATACTCCGCGACATCGATGTACCGCAGGTCCTCGCCGGTTTCCAGGTCCCAAAGCTGCACGCCGCTCTGGTAGACGACCGCCAGCCGCGATCCGTCCGGCGAGAAAGTCGCCCGCAGCGGGAGCCGCCCCTCCAGCGTGAGATCGCGCACCAACTCGCGGGTGTCCACCGCCCACACCTTCACACCGCCGTCGATGCTCAGCGACACCAGGTGCGATCCGTCCCGCGAAAACGCGAGGTGCTGGACTATCTCCTCATGCGCGGCGATCGAGTCCACCGGCACGCCATCCGGCACGCGCCACAGCCGGATCACGCCGCTGTCACGCGTGCCGAACGCCAGCAGCGACCGGTCCGGCGACTGCGCGACGTACCCCGCGCCGGACTCGGGGCCGGTGAACGTCGTCAACGGCTCCAGCTCGCGCGGGGGGGCCAGGTCCATCGACCACACGCGCGCGACGCCGTCGCGGTTGATGGTAATCAGCGTTTCGTCATCCGGGCCGAAGTACACGCTGCGCCCGTCGGTGTCGCCCTGGGTGAACAGCGTCTGCCCGTTGGCGAGATTCCAGACCACCGTCATATCGTCCGCGCCCACGCTGGCAAGGCGGGTCCCGTTCGCCGAGACGGCGACGGAGTTAACCGTCTGCTGGTGGAAGCGCATCAGGCCGGTCACGCGGACGTTGGCGAACGCTTCCTGGCCGATGGGCGCCTCAGGACGCTGCCACGCGACCGGCGCGGGCGTGGGCGAGACGACCGGCGGCACGTCCCGATCGTCATCCGAAGACGAACATCCCCCCAGGATTACCGCTGCGAGCAGAACCACGATCCAGATCGCCGGTCGTTTCAAGGCTGCACCCCTCGTGACATTGACACGCATCTCGCGCTCGTGTACTCTAGCACACACTTTTATACCATGTATGCCATGTGAGCGCCGAGGCTCAGATTCGCCCGGATGCCCGACCGGACTCGAGGACACACGCGCCATGACCGACGCCGAGCTTGCCGTACTCAGCATCATCGCCGAAGGCCCAATCCACGGCCACGACATCCAGACGATCATCGACCGGCGCGGCCTGCGCGCCTGGACCAACATCGGCGTGTCGTCCCTGTTCTACGTGCTCAAAAAGCTGGAGCGGCAGGGGCTGATCGAAAGCGACGAGGACACCGCCGGCCAGAACACCCGCTACCGCGAATTCCGCATCACCGGGGCCGGGTTCGGCGTGCTGCAAACCGCCGTCGCGGACCTGCTGACCACGCCGCACGAATTCGCCGACGGCTTCGAGCTGGGACTGGCGAACCTGCACGTCCTGCGCCCGAGCCAGATCCGGACCGCCTTCGCCGCCTATCGCCAGGAGTTGATCTCGCGCCTGGCCCAAACGCGCGAGCGCTGGCAGCAGCTCAAAAACAGCGCCGCCCCGTTCAACGTGGATGCCATGTTGGGGCACCACGTCGCCATGCTGGAGGCCGAGCTGGCGTGGCTGACGGCGTTCATCGAGCAGTGGGCGCTCCAGGCGCCGCCCGACGAGCCGGCCATCGTGGAAGACGACTCCGCCGAGATCTCGCGCATGAAACAGGTCGTGCTGCCGCGCCACCCGGACTCGGTGCACCGGGCCGAGACGCGCGCCCGCGCTGGCACATCCCCCGCCCCGGCCCCTGATGACGATCCGGACGGGGAACCATCCACGCGCCCGACGCGCCTGAGCGCCAGCACGCCATCACCGGGGACCGCGCCCGCGCCGGACGAGTCCGATTCCCTGCCCGGCAGCCGGTAGTCCCGGCGCGGACGGGGCCATTCTACAAAGCAGCGAGAAACCGATACAATAGTCGTAGCGACGCTTTTTTGCCAGGGGCAGCCGGATGACATTTCAAGCGACTGTGCTGTATATCGAGGATGACGAAGCCAGCCGCGTGCTGGTCGAGCGTGTGCTGACCTACGCCGGGTACCGGGTGCTCATCGCCAGCCGGGCGCTGGACGGAATCGATATGGCCCGCAAGCACCGCCCCGACCTGATCCTGACCGACATCAACCTGCCGGACCTCAGCGGGCGCGAGATCGCGGTGCGGCTGCGCTCCGATCCTCAGCTCAAGGCCGTTCCCATCGTGGTGCTCGTGCCGCAACGGCAGCAGGCCAGCCACGATAAACCATTCGTGGCCGGAGCCAGCGGCACCATCGAAAAGCCCATCGACGCGACGACCTTCACGCGCCAGATCGAGGGCTTTCTGCACAGCGATCCCGGCGCTGCCGACCCGCTGGCGATCGAACCGGCCAGCCCCGCCTACCACCAGGAACGGGTCGAGCAGCTCGAATCGAGCGTGCGCCAGCTCGAAACCAGCTACCGCGACCTGCGCCGGATCGACCAGATCAAAGACGATTTCATCCAGCTCACCGCCCACGAGCTGCGCACGCCACTGACCACAGTGTACGGCTACAGCCGCCTGGTGCAGACGTCGACCGCCATCCAGCGCGTCATGGCGCAGGACCCCGAGGTGCGCGCCTGCCTGAACGGGTTGGTCGACTCCATCGAACGCCTGCACTCGGTCATGACCGAGATCATCACCGTCTCGCGAATCGCGTCGGGCCGGTTGGACGTGCGCGCCGCCCCCACGTCCCTGCACGGCGTGGTCGAGTCCGTGGTGGAAAGTTACCGGCAGGTCATCCGCCAGCGGAACCTCACCGTCACCGTCGCGCCCGGCGACTGGCCGCCGACCATACTGGCCGATGGCGGGCTGTTGGAACTCGCGTTCAGCAACGTGCTCGGCAACGCGATCAAATACACGCCCGACGGCGGCACCATCGCCCTGACCGTCGAGACGCGCGGCGCATGGGTTCGCATGACGGTGCGCGACACGGGCATCGGCATCGATCCGGTCGACCAGATCCACATTTTCGACCGGTTCTACACCGCCGGAGATACGCAGCTTCATTCCACCAGCAAGACGGCGTTTCGCGGCGGCGGGCTGGGCCTGGGGCTGGCGATCAGCAAAGGGATCATCGAGGCGCACGGCGGGCACATTTGGGTCGAGAGCGACGGTTGCGATCCGGAGGCGCTGCCGGGGAGCACGTTCACCATCGACCTGCCGCTGAACCAGCCGCACGCGGGCAGCGCCTCACCGCCGGAAAGCGGGCCGCATGCGTGACCTGTTCCGGCGGCGAGCGACGCTGGTGGCGATCTTCGAGTCGCGCCCGGCCCTGGTCGCGGCCATGGATCGCCTGCTGGCAGAGGGACTGGGCAGCGTGCTGGACATCGGCCACGCCGCGCTGATCGTGCGAAATGGCGGCAAGCCACCCACCATCATCAACAACAACGTCACCGCGCGCGAGGCGTGGGTCGCCGGGGCGATCGGTGGCGCGGCCATGTTGGCGCTGGGTTGCATCCAGTACGGCGCGCTCGATCTGCCCGGCCCGCAGGCGTTCCTGGCCATGGCGCTCGCCGCCGCTGCCGGGGCCGCTATCGGGGTCCTCACCGGCGCCGTCGTCGCCAACCGGGTCACGTTCGGGTTCCGCGATGCGCTGCTGCAATCGACCGCCGCCGAGCTGAAGCCCGGCCAGGTGGCGCTGCTGGTCCAGGTGTGGCCCGGTCACCTGCCGGTGCTGCGGGCGAAGCTGGTCGCGCTTCAGGCGCGCATCGGCGCGGGCACGCGGGCCGCCTGATCGCCCGGCGCGGCACGGGTCAAGTTTGCACCAGCGGCCAGGGTCTGTACAATCTAGCTAGCGGGTCTTGTGGGGGATAGCGGAGTGAAACGCATGGATGGACAAACGTGTCCGAACTGTGGACACGAGAACTTGCCGCGGGCGGTTTTTTGTTTTAAATGTGGGAATAGCCTGGACGATCCGCCGATCGTGCGGGGAATCCATCGCCAGCGCCGGCACGTCGAAGACGCTATCCGCCACGTCAAGGATCACAAGAACAGCGCCCAGGCCGACCTCGTGCAGCACCTGCGCGCAGCCAGGGCGAAACTTCCCCCACCCATCGACGGCACCCCGATCACCTGCCTGCGCTGCGGCACGCTCAACAAGCCGCTGGCCGGCTATTGCATTGGCTGCGGCGGCAGGCTGACGCTGGCCGACAACGGGGCGGATTCGTGCCTCGTGCCGCGCGCCAGCGCCCGCTCGGACGTGGGGCACGTGCGCGACAACAACGAAGATCGCGTCGGCCTGTGGGCACGCGATGGCGTGGTGCTGGCGATGATTGCCGACGGCATGGGGGGCGCCGTGGCCGGTGAGGAGGCCAGCCGCCTCGTGCTGGAGGCGATTCAGGCGGACTTCCTGGGCGAGGCCCGCGGCAGCGAAACCCTGCACGACCTGTCCGAAGAGGAAATCTCCGACAAATTGCGCTCGGCGATCCGGCGCGCCAACTGGGCGGTGATCCAGCGCGCCCAGCGCCAGCCGGAACTGCGGGGGATGGGCACGACGATCACGCTGGCCTTCGTGCGCAACAACCGCGTCGTGATCGCCCACGTCGGCGACAGCCGGGCGTACCTGGTCGATGGCAAAGAAGGCTGGGTCAACCAGATCACGGACGATCACAGCTTCGTCGAGGCGCTGTTGGCGGCGGGCCACATCACCGCCGAACAGGCTGCGATCCACCCCATGCGCAACGTGCTGTACCGCGCGCTGGGCCAGATCGACGAAACCGACGCCGACCTCTACAGCCGCAACCTGGCCGCCGGCGACTGGCTGATCCTGTGCTCGGATGGCCTGACGCGCCACGTCCGCCCCGCCGAGATCGCCGACATCGCCAACAACAGCACCATGCCCGACGACGTCGCTCACGAGTTGGTCGAGCGCGCCAACGCGCGCGGCGGCGAGGACAACATCAGCGTGATCGCGATCCTGATGGAGAACGCCGAGGACATCGAGGCCGAGTCCCCACCCGACGCGATCCTGTTCGTGGACGCGGACGGCAGCCTGTTCGATCCGCTGCCCGACGACGAGGATTACCCGGAGCGCAAGACGCTGGAACTACCGTCCATCGAGCCGGGCGACAACACGGACGATCCGGTCGATGACACTTTTGATCAACGTTAACGAATTGTCAGAATCGTGATTTCGGTACCAGAGTACCAGTGATTATTACGATGGGATCATGCTATTTTGAACGTAGCTCGATTATGAGCCTATCTTTTCTTAATTCTAGCACGATGGAGGAATCATCATGTTGTACCTACCGCGTGAAGAGGGCCAGGGCCTCGTTGAGTACGCTCTGATCCTCGTTCTGGTCGCCGTTGTGGTCATCATCATTCTGGCTCTGCTTGGCCCGGCCATCGGCAACATCTTCTCGAACATCATCACCAACCTGTAGACCCGCAACTTGTCGAGGGACGGCCTGATTGGGCCGTCGAAGCATGACACCGCAAGCGCCCGATCGGGCGCTTGTGTTTTTGGCCGGGTCAGGATGCGCCCGCCGAATCCCCCGCCTCTTTGAGCGCCCGCTCGCGGGCCTGAACGCTGCGCTTCATGCGTACGAACGCGTCGATGAGCTGCCCGATGTCGGCGCCCGACGGATCATCCGGCTCCGCGTGGACGACAGCCCCGGCGACGTTCCCGGCAGCCAGTTCCTGCGTCGCGTCCACCACCTTTTGCAGGTAGTGCGTCGTGTACCGCACGCGCTCCACGAGGTTCTGCATCATCGACAGCCCAACCAGCGGGCGCCGGTTCATGAACGCGAGCAGGTCGTCACGGTGCAGCGCCAGCAGTTCCGACGGCTCGGCGGCGCGCGCCGAAGCCGAGCGCGCTTTTCGATCCAGGATCGCAAACTCGCCGAGCGTGTTGGGGGCGACGAGATAGCGAATGGTGAACTCGTGTCCCTGCTCGTCGCGGATGTAGATCTCGACCTTGCCGGACACGATCACGTAGAGCCAGTCGCCGGGCTCGCCCTTCTCGAAGATGACCTCGCCCGCCGCGAAGGTGCGGCGCTGCATGGTGGCCACGAACGCCGCGCGCGCCGGTTCGTCGACCCCGCGGAACAGTGGCGAGTCCTTGAGGTGGCCTGCGTCCATCACGGCGTGCGCACCTCACCGGAGGCAGGCCCGGCATGGCGCAGCGCCTGCTCGCGTTCGTAGAGCGCGGCGGCGGCCTGCGAGAAGGCGCGGTCCACCTGCTCCGCCGTCGCGGGGGATAGCTCCGCCGGGTCGAGCGCGACCGCGCCGCCGTCCGCCGGTTCCGGGATCGCCACGACGACCGCCTGATACACCCCCTGCTCAATCTGGGCCAGCCAGTTGATGCTCGTCTCGACGGCCTCGGTGGTGTAACGCACCTTGTCGGCCAGGTATTGCAGCATCGCCAGCACAACCTGGGGGCGGCTCTGGATGAACCGCATGAATACCTGGCGCTGCAACCGCAGCACCTCGCACTGCGTCCGGGCGCGCATGCTGGCCGAGCGGGGCCGGCCATCCAGCAGCGAGAACTCACCCACGACGTCGCCCGGCCCGAAGGTGCGCAGCAGTTTCTCCTGCCCGGCCCGGTCCTGCACCGTGATATCGACCTCGCCGCGCTCGATCAGGTACATGGCGTCGCCCTCGTCGCCTTCGCGGAAGACGACGAAACCCGGCTCGAAGGTCTGCATGTCAATCGCCCGGCTGAGGTTTTCCAGGTTGGCCGGTGATACGTGCTTGAAGATCTCGATTTTGCTCAGGCGCTCGGCCAGCGCGGCCAGTTGCTCGAGCGAGAACGTCCCGGCCAGCTCGGCGGAGCGCATGAACATATCGAAGGTGTGGACCAGGGTGGGATCGAAGCGCGCGATCTCCGCGTTGAAGGCTTCCTGAAAGGCCGCGTCCTCGCCCAGGAACACGCTGTTCATGAACAGGTTCACCGACGCATCCAGGTTCTGCCGGATCGCGTCGATCTCGCGCCGGTAGGCCGCGATTTCGTCTTCCCACGCCTTGCGCAGCCGGGGGCTCGCCGGGCTCCCCAGGTTGTTTTGCAGGATGCCGATGTTCGCCTGGACGACCAGCAGGCGGCGGAGCTGATCGACCCGCTCCGGACCGAAGAAGTCGCCCAGCTCGCCGAAGATTCGCTCGATGCCCGCGCCGCCCAAGTGCTGCACGGCCCGCCGCTCGCCGGTGGACACGCCCACGTCCAGCCCCAGCGTCTGGGCGAAGCGGCGCTTCTCGTCGGCCAGCCCCTGCCCGATCTGCCACGCGATGATCGCGCTCCCCCCCAGGCCGATCCCGATCGCCACCAGCAGCAGGCCCGTCCCGCCCAGGCGCCCCACGATGTTGTTGTAGACCACGTGCAGCGCGATCGCCAGGCCGATCCCCAGCACCGGCCAGATCGCCCGCCGGACATCCGCCGAGCGGCGCAGCCGCCCCAGCGCCAGGCCGACCATCCCGCTGGCTGCGGCGTGCATCAACGTGGTGGACAGCGTGCGGCTGATGGCGGTGCCCAGCACGGTGCTGTCGGACCGCGGCAGGTAGATGAACAGGTTTTCAGACAGCGCGAACCCGATCCCGACGGCGAAGCCGTAGACCGTGCCATCGACGATGTAGCGGAAGCGGGGATGCCGCACCAGCACGACCAGCACGAGCGCTTTGAGGATCTCCTCGATGACCGGCGCGGTCAGGTTGGTGAGCAGATCGTAGCTGAGGCCGAGGGCGATCACGCGGGTATTGATGAGGTAGGCCAGGCTGTAGGCGCCCAGCGTCCCCCACCCCAGGCACACCAGGATCGTGCTCAACTTGCCCGTGCCGAAGACGTCCAGCGCCCAGATCAGGTAAACCGCGAAGAATGGGAGGGCGATAGCGATGAAATAGGCAACGATGGTAACCGGGTCCATGCCCTCGGTCTCAGTCTAGGACACCCTAGGATAAGAAAAACTCCGTACCGCAAAACCGGCAGGTGGCGATCCCCTTCCCGGTGAGCGAGATCTCCCCGCCGCAGTTGGGGCACTTTTCCAGCTCGCGCAGTTGGCTGGCCTGGCTCGAATACAACACGCCCTTGTCCCAGTTGATGTACCCGCTGAACACGCCCAACCCCACCAGCGAGTGGATCATGTCCTTGATCTGGTCGCGCGGGAGCTGCATCTCGACGACCAGCTCGTCGAGCCGGACCTGGCCGCGACTCTGCACGATGTTCAACAGCTTGCGCTGCACGGCGGCCTGTTCCTGCTGTTGGGCCTGCTTGCCGCCGAACGCCGTCATGTAGATCCCGCCGCCGACCAGCGGCGCCACCAGCACGATCAGCACGATCCCCAGGCCCAGGATGCGCGCCGGCCCTGTGAGAGGCTCGTTGGTGAACAGCCACGCCGCCGCCACCGCGCCCAGGATGATGCCCAGCACGACCAGCATGATTCCCGCTAACCGGTTCAGATTCATCGATCGTCCTCCCGCTGTGCCCTGTGTTTAACCGAATCCACGGCTGCCGCCACCGCCGCCGCCTCCGCCGCCACCGCCGCCGCCGCTGAACCCCCCGCCGGAGCCGGAACTGGAGGGCTTGCTGGTCATCGCGCCCGAAGCGTCGTTGAGCATCTTCGTCAGGCCGGTGCTCATCGAGTTCAGACCGTCGGTGAGCGAGCGGCTCATGCTGTTCAGCCCGCCCGGCCCCTCGAAATCCAGCCCGCCCAGGCCGCCACCCGGGCCGCTGGAGCCGGTCGCCGGCCAGCCGCGATGGTAGCCGCGCCCCCACGGGCCGCCCAGGTGCGTGGGGAAATACCACGTCGGCATCGAGTTCATCACCGGCGCGAAATCGCGAATCCATTCCTTCTCGAACCCGAGGGCCACCGCAAAGCCGATGTACTTCTCGAACTGGTCGGCGGCCTGCGACAGGTCGGCGTATTTCTCGATGTTCTTGAGATACGTGCGGAACGCCCCCCAGCGCGCGGCTTCCTGGGCGCCTTTAAGCGTCTTGGCGGGCATCGCCTGCGACGTCACCATCATCACGAAGCCCACCAGCCCCAAACCGATCGGCGGGGCCACCATCAGCGGCGAGATCGCGGTGGCCGCCAGCCCGCCCCAGAAACCGATCCCGGCCAGCACCAGCAGCCCCATGCCACCGAACAGCCATATGTTGCGCGTGGTTTCCGGCGAGCGGGTGAAATAGCCCTGTTTCACCAGGTCGCGGTACATCTGCTCTTTGATGCTGGGGATCACCTTGTAGAATTTGTTGCGCAGGTCCGAGAGTTTCGTATCCTTGCGCCTGCCGGGGAACAGCCCGCGCAGCAGCGCTTTTTCGTAGCCGCGCAAACTGCCCGAATCCTTGTCGGTGCGGTGGAAGTGAAACTCCGTGCTCTCGAACATGCCCAGCACCCCACCCTCGGACGTCTGCTCGATCACCAGGTAGCCCCGGCGGGCCAGGTCGAGCATGGTGCCCAGGATGTCTTTCATGTCCGCGCGCTCGTCGAGCAGCACGCCGACGATGCCCGGCAGTTCGTCGGATGGCGGCTCGGGCAGGTATTCCGGCACGACGACCGCCTCCGGGTCGCGCCCGTGGCTGAGGTAGCGCAAGACGACGATCAGCGAACCGCCAAAGCCGATCAGCGCGCCGATGATCAGCAGCACGACCGTTACGATCGGCCTGAGGTTGTCCTCATACCAGCGCATCCGGTCGAAACCCGCCTGCCAGCCCGCCTTGGGCATGGATGGATCGTGCGGGTACTGCACGCGTACCTCGACCCCGCCGGACGCGTCCCGGCGATCGGGCGCTTCCCAGGTGACGGTGGTGCCGTCGATCGTTTCCGCCCAGGTGTCAGGGTAGCTCGCCGTGACCTCCGGCGGGCGGTCGTCCGGCAGGATCACGGTGACGCGCGATGCCAACACCGGGAAAGGGAGGTCCGAGGGAACGGCCACCCAGTACAACTGGTCGCCATCGTCGTACGAGCGCAGCCCGCCATAGACGGTGTACTTCAGCCGGATGGTCCGGCGCTGGCCGCTCTCGGCAGGCTGGAGAAAGTAATACGTGAGCGAGAACGTATCGCCGCTCTGCGTCACACAGTACGTGCCTGACCCGCCGCCGCACCGCTCGCGTAGCGCCATATCGCCATCGTACACGACCACATCCCGGATCGCGTTCAGGCGGTCGGTGGGAATGTCCGCCGTGCCAAACCGGTACGGCCCCGTTTCGATGCTCAGCTCGTAGGTTTCGGTCACGTCGAACCGGTTTTCGCCGGTCACGATGTTATCGAAGGTGACGTCATAGCGGTCCCACCTGAGCCGGCGGTTGTTCTGCCCGTCAGGAGCGGCTCCCACGACGCCGGTGATCGCCACAACCAGGAGCGCAATTCCGATTGCAAGCGTCATTGTGCGCTTCATAGACTCATCCTTACAACTGCTCGCCCTGCGCAACGGCCCTATTCTACCGGATCGCCCGGCTGCAGAAAAACGGCCATCACCGCGAGGGTCCCAACACCGCGCTCAACTTAATTGACTCGGGATCACTAAATGTTTAGAATCCCAACAACACCTATTCGCTGCGATTGTGTTGAGTGTACCGCAAGTCTCAGGTTGGCGATGGTCATTTCGAACAGATAGGCAGCCGAGATGGAATACCGCGATTACTACCAGGTGCTGGGCGTAGGCCGGAATGCCTCCAAGAAGGAAATTCAGAAGGCCTACCACCGGCTGGCGCGCCAGTATCACCCGGACGTCAACGCCGGCAACAAGCAGGCCGAGGAGAAGTTCAAAGAGATCAACGAGGCTTACGAAGTGTTGTCGGACGAGAAGAAGCGCAAGAAATACGACCAGTTGGGCGCCAGCTATCGCCAGTGGCAGCAGATGGGCGGCGGGCCGGGCGGCTTCGACTGGTCGCGCTGGACGGGCGGACAGCCGGGCGGGCATCGCGTCGAATTCACCAACGCCAACAACATGAGCGCGGGCGACGTGTTTTCGGAATTCTTCCGCAGCATCTTCGGCGGGCAGCCCAGCCGCCAGCGGCCCGCCGCCGGAGAAAGTCTCCAGGGCCAAAACCAGGAGGTCGCCGTACAGGTCAGCCTGGAAGAAGCGTGGCACGGCACCGAGCGCGCCATCCAGACGGGACGCAGCCAGCTCAACGTGAAGATCCCCGCCGGCGCGCGCCACGGGATGCGCCTCCGGCTGCGCGGCAAGGGCGCGGCGGGATACGCCGGTGGGCGCCCCGGCGACCTGTACGTGATCGTCCAGATCCCTGATCACCCGGTCTTCCGGCGCGAGGGCGACAATCTTCATCTCGACCTCAAGGTGCCGCTGTACACAGCGGTGCTCGGCGGCGACGTCGAAGTGCCGGCGCTGGGCCGGACAGGCTTGCTGCATATCCCGGCGGGCACCCAGTCCGGGCAGGTCTTCCGGCTGCGCGGCAAAGGCATGCCGCTCCTGAACCAGCCGGGCGTCTTTGGGGACCTGTTCGCGCGCGTTCTGGTCCAGGTGCCGACCGGCCTCAGCGAGCAAGAGATCGCCCTGTTTCGCCAGCTCGAATCACTCCGCGGGATGTGAAACGCGTATCGAAAGAATCACTGGATGGGAAGGGTAACCAGGCATGGGATGGCAATTTGACGACTTCGACGACTTTGATGAGTTCGACCTGGTTGACGAGACGGAAGACGGGCAGACCCCGGCTCGCAGCCGGGCCCGCGCGCTGGTGATCGGTGCGTTGACGGGCGCGATCACGCTGGTGGTGATCGTCGCCTTCGTGTTCACCACGGTCGGCCACTTCTTCTGGCCCGACGACGAGCCGAGCAGGCCCGTCCGGCGCCAGCAGCCGGCCCAGCCGTCGACGGCGGATATTCAGAATGCGAACTACCGGCCCAGCACGTGGACCGAGCCGAACCCGTTCCAGTTCTCCACGGCGACGCCGGTCGCGGACGAGCTGGTCGCCAGCGCCGATCTCGAATACACCCTGCTGACCAATATCTACGAGCGGGTCAACCCGTCGGTGGTCAACATCGAAGTCGTATCGAGCTTTCACGTCGCCAGCGACATCATCGACAGCAGCGGCTCCGGCTTCGTGCTGGACGCTGAAGGGCACATCGTGACGAACTCGCACGTCGTCCGCGACGCGGAAGAGATCCTCGTCACGTTCTTCGATGGCTACGTCGCCACTGCGGAGGTGGTGGGCGTCGACGATTACAGCGATCTGGCCACGATCAAGGTCGATCCGGGCAGCACGCCGCTCGTGCCGGTGATCCTGGGCGACAGCAACGAGCTGCAAGTGGGCCAGCGCGTGATCGCCATCGGCAATCCGTTCGGCCTGGACGGCAGCATGACGATCGGCATCGTCAGCGCGCTGGGCCGCTCGCTGCCCTCGGCGCAACTGCTCGACCGGACCTACCAGAGGTACAGCAACCCGTCGATCATCCAGATCGATGCGGCGGTCAATCCCGGCAACTCGGGCGGGCCGCTGCTGGACTCCTACGGGCGCGTGATCGGCATTAACACGGCGATCCGTACCGAGAACGGCGGGTTCCAGGGCATCGCGTTCGCCGTGCCGGTCAACACCATGAAGCGCATCGTCCCGCAGTTGATCGACAGCGGGACCGCTGAATACTCGTGGCTCGGCATCAGCAGCCCGCCCAGCGATCCCGGCCTGAGCGTGGCCGCCCTGGCCGACGAGCTCGATCTGCCGGTGCGTAACGGCGTGGTGATCGACCGCGTGGAGCCGGACTCGCCCGCCGCCCGCGCCGGGCTGCAAGGCGGCACCGATTCGGTGAACGTGCGCGGCGTGCAGTGGCCGGTCAACGGCGACATCATCGTCGCGATCAACGGGATGCTGGTGCGCGATATCGATGACCTGGTGGCTTACCTGGTCGAGAACACCTCGCCGGGCGACACGGTCGTGCTGACCATCGTGCGCGGCAGCCAGACGCTGGATCTCGACGTGACGCTCGGGGTGCGCCCGTAGCGCTCGCTGGACAGGCGAAACGAGCATGAACGGCACCATTCCGCGTGATGAACCCTGTTACACGATCGGCGTCGTGGCGCGCATGGTCGATCTGCACCCGCAGACCCTGCGCAACTACGAGCAGATCGGCCTGGTCGTGCCGCACCGCACGGCGGGCAACATCCGCCTGTATTCGCAGCGCGACGTCGACCGGCTCCACAAGATAAACCGGCTGACTCAGGACCTGGGCGTGAATCTGGCCGGTGTGGAGATCATCCTGCGCATGACCGAGCAGATCGAAGCCCTGCAGAGCACCATCGACGCGCTGCAAGACGAACTCGACCGGCAGCGCGCGCCCGGTCGCTGACCCGTGGACCGCCTGGGGATGCGCCGTGCGTCCCCGCCTGTGAGGAGATGTGATGACCGCTCCAACCCATATTCTGCCGCGCCTCCAGATCAACACCGATCTGGCGCACACGATTCTGGTCAAGTTCCTGCGCGATGCGATCACGAAGGTGGGCTTTTCGCGCGCGGTGATCGCACTCAGTGGCGGGATCGACTCGGCGCTGTCGGCGTACCTGGTCGCCGAGGCGCTCGGACCGGATAACGTGCTGGCGATCCGGATGCCGTACAAGGCGTCGTCCCAGGCCAGTCTCGACGACGCGCAGACGATCGTCGACGCGCTGGGCATTCGCTGCGACACGGTGGACATCACGCCGATGGTCGACCCACTGATCGCGCGCTTTCCGGACGCCGACCGGGTGCGCCAGGGGAACATCATGGCGCGGATGCGGATGGTCGTCATCTACGACCAGTCGGCAGCGTTCGGCGGGCTGGTCGTCGGGACGAGCAACAAGACCGAGACGCTGCTCGGCTACTCGACGGTCTACGGCGACAACGCGGCAGCCGTCCAGCCGATCATGGACCTCTACAAGTACCAGGTGCGCCAGTTGTCGCTGGCGCTGGGCATGCCGCGCACCATCGTCGAGAAGGCGCCATCGGCGGACCTGTGGGAAGGCCAGACCGACGAGGGAGAACTGGGCTTCACCTACGACCTGGCCGACCAACTGCTTTACCTGCTGGTGGACGAGCGTTACACGGTCGATGAGGTCGCCGCCGAGGGGTTCGACCGCCCCCTGGTCGAGCGCATCTGGCGGCAGGTGCGGCTGAATCACTACAAGCGCACGATGCCCAACGTCGCCAAGCTGAGCCGCCGCACCATCGGCCACGATTTCCTGTACCTGCGCGACTGGTCCGGCTAGCGGCGCGCGGTCACAGCACCCAACCGTCTTCCGGCGCGTGTTGCAGGCGGGGCTGCCGCGCGGACAACTGCGCGCCGAGGCGCGTGCGGACCGGCGGCCTGTGCGCCTGCTGGTGGATTTCCTCGGCGATCTCCCAGGCGGCATCCGGGCGGGCCAGCATTCGCGCCCGCCGGGCACGTTCCGCCAGGGTCGCGGGATCGCCGGCCAGCCACGCGCGCACGGCTCCGGCGGCGGCTTCCGGTGAGGGCGCGTATTCCCCGGCGCCGCCCTCCACGACATAGGTCACGTTCCCGGCCTCCTGCCCCGGAACGGCGCCGCTCAGCACCATCGGCAGCCCGGCAGCGCACGCCTCGCAGATCGTGGCCGGTCCCGCCTTGGTCACCAGCACGTCCGCCGCGGCCATCAGCCCGGCCAGCGTGTTCAGAAACGGGTAGACGAACGCCGGGCCGCGCCATGCCGCCGCCTCGAGCCGCTGCTTCAAGCGGCGGTTGCGCCCCGCCACGATGGCGAGCTGGATGTCTAACCCCAGCCGGTCGATGGCGCGGGCAATCGCGAAGACCGGGCCCATGCCGTCGGCGCCACCGCTGACCAGCACCGCCAGGCGATCCAGGTCCCAGCCAAGCCCGCGGCGCGCGGCGCGTTTGTCCGCCAGCCCATCGAGAAAGCGGGGATGAATTGGAAGCCCGGTGACGCGCACCCGCTCCGGCTCCAGCCCCAGCGCCAGCCCCCGCGCGCGCGCCGCCGGGGTGGGAGTCAGGCAGCGGTCGGCGTCTTTCTCGTAGGCGAAGGCGTGCGCCGAAACCAGATCGGTCACCACGCTGACGAACGGCGGGCGATAGGGGTGCCAACGGTTGTAGGCGCGCATGGCCGGGCGCGAGAACAGCGAATGGACGCTCACCACCACGTCGGCGGGATGCTCGGCCACCAGACGGCGCATTCCCCGCCCCCACCAGCGGTTGATGGCGGCCATCACCAGGGCGCCGCGCCGCCGCCCGTCGGCCAGGTAAAAGCTCAGCCCCCAGCTCGCCGCCGCCCAGTTGACCCAGCGCGGGTAGATTTCGGGCATCAGGTTCATGGGGAACGGCGTATAGCGCCGGTAGACGTCCACCAGCTCGAACGTATACGCGCCCGGATAGCGCCGCTCCATGGCGGCACGGATCGCTTCGGCGGCGGCACGGTGCCCTCCGCCGGTATCGGACATCAGAAAGACCACGCGCTTGGGATTCATGCTATGTCGGCTCGCCTTCGCCACTGCTCAGCACGCGCCTGACGCCGCGCTCGAACTTGCGGCGCGGCAGCATCACGCGGCGGCCACATCCCAGGCAGCGGATACCGATGTCGGCCCCCACGCGATAGATGCGCCAGCGGTCGCTGCCGCAGGCGTGCGGCTTTCGCATCTGCACGACGTCGCCTGTGCTAAACTCTAATGGCATGTCTCACACTCGCCCGACTCCTGCGACTCCGGTCTCGTTGGCCGGTAAGAGTAGGCACTTCACCCGCTTCTGTCAAATTGGCCTATACAAGGCGCCGATTATAGTGCAAAATTGTCCGGCTATCTTAGCATTGAGGACGAACTGTGATTCGAACCGACATTCGCAACATCGCCATCATCGCCCACGTCGACCACGGCAAGACGACCCTGGTCGACGGGATGCTCAAACAGGCGAAAGTCTTCCGCGACGCCGCCACGGCGGGCGAGCGCATTCTGGACAGTAACGCGCTGGAGCGCGAGCGCGGTATCACCATCCTGTCGAAGAACACGGCCATCACCTGGAACGGCGTCAAGATCAACATCGTGGACACGCCGGGCCACGCCGATTTCGGCGGCGAGGTCGAGCGCGTGCTGAACATGGTGGACGGCGCGCTGCTGCTGGTCGACGCCGTCGACGGGCCGATGCCGCAGACGCGCTTCGTGCTGCGCAAGGCGCTGGCGCTGGGCCTGCGCGTGATCGTCGTGATCAACAAGATCGACCGACCACACGCACGCGTGTCGGACGTGCTCAACGAGACGTTCGACCTGTTCATCGAACTGGGCGCGACCGACGAGCAAGCCGAATTCCCCATCGTGTACGCCGTCGGGCTGGACGGCCACGCCGGGCCCACCCCCGACTCGATCCAGCCCAACCTGAGCCCCCTCTTCGAGACGATCCTCGCCGAGATTCCCGGCCCGCAGGTCGATCCCGACGCGCCGGCCCGGCTCCAGGTAACAACGCTGGAATACGACAACTACAAGGGCCAGATTGGCGTGGGGCGGCTGCTGTCGGGCGTGATGCGGCGCGGGATGAACGCCGTCCGCCTGACGCCGCGCGGCGAGCGCGAAGAGAGCAAGATCATCTACCTGTTCACGTACCACAACCTCGCCCGGCAGGAAGTCGAGGAAGCGCTGGCCGGGGACATCGTCGCGTTCGGCGGTTTCGAGGAACTGGGCATCAGCGATACGATCGCTGATCCTGCCGTCGAACAGCCGCTGCCTGCCATCGCCATCGACGAGCCGACCGTGCGCATGACGTTCGGCGTCAACACCAGCCCGCTCGCCGGGCGCGAAGGCAAAACCGGCTGGGGCACGTCGCGGCGGCTGCGCCAGCGGCTGCTCGACGAGACGCGCAGCAACGTCGCGCTGCGCGTGGCCGACAGCGGCCAGCCCGACCGGTTCATCGTCAGCGGGCGCGGCGAGCTGCACCTGGGTATCCTGATCGAAACCATGCGGCGCGAGGGCTACGAGTTCGACGTCAGCAAGCCCGAAGTGATCTATCACACCGATCCCGACACCGGCGAGACGGTGGAACCCGTCGAGGAAGTCCACATCGAGATCGCGGACGACATGGTGGGCACGGTTGTCGAGCTGCTCGGCGCGCGGCGAGGGCAGATGCTCGACATGCGCAGCTTCAACGGCACGACGTACCTCAAATATATCGTGCCCACGCGCGGCCTGCTCGGCTTCCGCGCGCAGTTCATGCGCGCCACCAGCGGCCTCGGCCAGATCAACACGCTGTTCCACGGATACGCCCCACTCGCCGGGCCGATTCCGCGCCGGCAGTTCGGCAGCCTCGTCGCGTGGGAGGCCGGGACCGCCAGCAACTACGCGCTGACCCACGCGCAGACGCGCGGCACGTTCTTCATCACGCCGGGGACCGAAGTGTACGAGGGGATGGTCATCGGCGAGCACATTCGCGGCGAGGACCTGGCGATCAACGTCACCAAGACCAAGAGCCTGAGCGCCATCCACACCAAGAATTACGCCGAAGAACTGCGCCTCAACCCGCCGCGCGTGCTGAGTCTGGACGACTGCATCGAGTTCCTGTCGGAAGACGAACTGCTCGAAGTGACGCCGGCCAGCCTGCGCATCCGCAAGCGCATCCTCAACAACGAGGATCGCCAGAAAGAGCAAAAACGGCGCGAGCGCATCCTCGAAGGCGGCTGATCGCGCCGCACAGAACGCACCTCAGGCGGGGATGGTCAGGGTGATCATCCCCGCTTTTTGCGTCCCCTTCCCACGCCGCCCACCTTGACAAACGCGCCCACCTGGTGTTTAATGTAATCGATTACAGTACGCGTTTCTTGCCCGTTATTTTAGCCCGAGCGAGCCCACGTCATGCCTGCCAAAATGGAAGACGTCGCCCGGCTGGCGGGTGTGTCCACCGCGACCGTATCCCGCGCCCTGAACACGCCCGAGCTGGTCAGCCAACAGACGCGATCGCGCGTGTTGGCGGCGATCGAAGAACTGGACTACAAACTCAACCTCGCCGCCCGCAGCCTCCGCACCAACCAGACGCGCACCATCGCCATCGTGATTCCCACCATCTCCGAGCCGGTCATCAACCAGGTGGTCGAGGCGGTCGAGGATGCCGCCATCAATGCGGATTATACGCTGTTGGTGTGCAGCACGCGCGGCGACGCCCAGCGCGAGCAGGCGTACATCGAGCTGATCACCCAGCAGACGGCGGTCGACGGCGTCCTGTACATCTCGCCGCGTTCCGCCCCGGAGCACGTGCTTAAGCTGGCCCGGAGCGCGATCCCGCTGGTGATGTGCAACTACCGCGCGGACGGACTCAGCGCGCCGTCGATTCTGTTCGACCACGTCAGCTCGATCCACCAGGCGACCCGCCACCTGCTGGACCTGGGCCACCGCCGGATCGCGCTGCTGAACCTGGCGGCACCCTATTACTACCCGGCACGGATGCGCCGCGAGGGATTCGAGCAAGCCTTTGCCGGCGCCGGGCTGGCTCCCGATCCGTCGCTGATCGTCCAGCTCGAACAGCCAACGTACGACACCGACGAGTGGCGCGCCGCCATCGAGGCCCTGCTCGACCGGCGCGACCGCCCCACCGCCATCGTCGCCTTCAACGACGCGGTCGCGTTCGAGGTGTACGCCGTCTGCCGGGCGCGGGGCCTGCGCATTCCCGAGGACGTGTCGGTTACCGGCTGCGACGACACCCTGCCAGCGCGCTACGTCAACCCGCCGCTGACCACGGTACGCATTCCCGCCTCGCGCCAGGGCCATCTCGCCATGGAGTACCTGCTGGCGTGCATGGACGGCGCGGGCCCGCCCATCCCGCCGCTGACGCTGCTCGATGTCGAGCTGATCGTCCGCGAGTCGTGCGCCCGCCCTGGCGCGTGAGGCCACCCCTGGAGGAATCATGACCCTGACCCAAGACCTGTTTAACCTGAACGGCAAGACGGCTGCCATCACCGGCGGCGCGGGCATCCTGTGCAGCGCCATCGCCCGGATGCTGGCCGAACAGGGCGCCAACGTCGCCATCCTGGACCTGAACGCCGTCGCCGCCGAGTCGCTGGCCGCGGAACTGGGGCCGAACGCGATCGGCATCGGGACGAACGTGCTCGACCGCGCCTCGGTCGAAGCCGCCGCCGGCCAGGTGATCGAGCGCTTTGGCAGCGTGGATATCCTGATCAACGGCGCGGGCGGCAACAAGGCCCAGGCCACTACCGGCGGCGACCTGACGTTTTTCGACCTGCCGCCGGACGCCATCCAGTGGGTGTTCAACCTCAACATCCTGGGCACGATCATCCCGTCGCAGGTGTTCGGGCACCGCATGGCGCAGCAGAACCACGGCGCCATCCTCAACATCTCGTCGATGGCCGCCGACCGGCCCCTGACGCGCGTGCTGGCCTACAGCGCGGCCAAAGCCAGCGTCAGCAACTTCACGCAGTGGCTGGCGATCCACATGGCGCAGGAATACACGCCCAACATCCGC
>ENA-OSEO01000896-OSEO01000896.1-sediment-metagenome-genome-assembly--contig:-NODE-896-length-64274-cov-6.010421_pt1 | contig 64274 bp, 59 predicted proteins | sample MGYA00237883_ERZ534232 | MGnify/ENA metagenome assembly ERZ534232
AATTGACTTTATATTCGACAGTCAACACCGCGGCAGATGCGGGCATTCGAGTCAGCGCAGCGTAACCGCAGGCGGTATCGACAATCATTGTCACCACCCCGGCATGAAGGAAGCCATGTTGTTGCGTGAGATCTGATCGAAACGGTAACTCGACGGTTACTTCACCCTGTTCGACTCTGGTGATGGATGCCCCGATAGCTGCCATCACGGTTTGACGGGCAAAACTATCTTTGACGCGCTTCTCGATAGAGGTTTCCATGAAAGCTCCTGTGGCGCTCGAATATGCCGAGCTTGCGCTTAACCCGCAGCGCGGCATGTCCGCGCCGTCGGATTGAAGGGTTTGTCGGGCGATCTCTTCATTTCCTCACTCGAAGTCCGAGTAGACCTTCCATGGGATCAAAATCACGGTCGTCATGGAGCAGTTCAAAGCCATTCACAATGCAGAATGTCGCAATGATCACAGCAATTGTCTTGCGTATTGTTATTCCATTTTTCCGCAGTTTCCTAAAATTCTGAGCTGCCTGCAATGCAATCTCCTTTCCCACCAGGTCATGGTACTCCAGACTTTCCATGATTTGCTTTGCTTTTTGATAGGCTGGCTCCTCCCTTAATGTGTATAATTATTACAAATCGCACACATCATCCGGTCGGGAGGCAAGCATCACCGCGCCCGAAGCGCGTCCCCCCAATCGCGACGCCGACCCGCGAGCGCGGCGAATCGCCGCAGCTTGCTACGGGCATGCGGAGCACACAGTCGGGCCAAGCGCCGCGATTCCGGCGACGCAGCGGCCGGGAGCTTCGCGGCTCAGGCGGCACCTGGCAGCCGCGACCGAACGGCCGTCATGACTCGCTCTGTAGCCGATTGTCGGGCACACTCAATCCCTTGATTTGTTTGTATCGAAAGCAATCCGTTGTGTGATCGTTGACCATCCCGACTGCCTGCATGAATGCGTAGCAGATCGTCGAACCCACGAACTTGAAGCCACGCTTCTTCAGGTCCTTGCTCATCGCGTCGGATGTTGCCGTCTTCGCGGGAAGCTCTCCCATGGAGCGCCAAGCATTCTGCTTCGGAGCGCCCTCAACGTATCGCCATAGATATGAGTCCAGCGACCCGTACTCGTCTCGGATGTCAGCAGCGCTTCGCGCGTTCTTGATTGCCGACTCAATCTTGAGGCGATTGCGCACGATGCCCGGGTCAGCGAGCAATCGTCTCACGTCAGCTTCTGTGTACTTGGCAATGCGGTCGCAATCGAAGGCGTGAAATGCCTTTCTGTAATTGTCCCGTTTCTTCAGGATGGTCAGCCAGCTCAGTCCGGCCTGTGCTCCTTCCAGAATCAGGAATTCGAACAGCAATCGGTCATCATGGACAGGGACACCCCATTCTTCATCGTGGTAGGCGATGTAGGCAGGATCGCTGCCGCACCACTCGCATCTCTTCTTCATATCGCACTCGAGCCCGGCGATTTAACCAGCGGCCCTGCTTTTCGGGTCCGCTGAATTTAGCAGCCTCTCCCGCAGTATGGTTTCTGAAGTCCGTGGAGCCGTGAGCTTTGAGCTCAAAATTCTGATGTCGGGCATACTGTCACCGTCCTTCAATTTCAGATCGGCGAAGCTTGGTTTGTCTCCATAGAATGTCGCTGGAGGGTAGGCAAGTATCTCCGCCGGTGGATACGCTGTTTCGGAATGGTGGAGTTGGTCGGTTGCTTACCGAAGCCGAAGGATGGATGCGACGGTTGAACTGAGCGCTGAGCGCAGGCTCCGTAGGCACGTTGTCCTTGGTTGCTGTAAACAATTCCCGACCAATTCTTTTCACCGCTTGGTCAGCATTCTTTACAAACCAAAGATTACAAGGCGACGAATTATTTTCTTCCTCCCCCCAATGCCGCATCCCATCCCACTGTTCATGCTTGTGCGTCAGCACTGACTTTGGACACTGCTGATGTGGGTTTGCCGAGTTGACGGGCTGCCTCAGCCGAAGTCACTCCCTCCTCTTCAACCGGCAGAGCTAACGATTGAAGTCCCGCAACGGAATCTCCTGAAAGCGTTCATAGCCTGCGGCTTCATTTTTCTCTTGGACAATCTGCGAGATGTCGTGCAACGACTGAGTCCGCAGTTCACCGGTGAGAGTGTCTTTTTCATAGCGCGTGCCGCGGATGTATTCGACCCAATCGGCATGCGCATTTTCCATCACTTGTTCCCTTCGTTGCGAGGTGGATTGGATGATTTCACCTATTTCGCGCATATTTCTCGCTGCTGAATCCAATCTTTCGCGCAGCACCTGATCGGAAACCCGCCAGGACTTCCATATTTCCAGCATGGTGGGCAGCATGCGGCTGAAAATCGGTTCCGGCGCCTGGACTTGGGAAAAATAATACATCCAGGAGGTCGAGCTGGTTGGAGCCGTTATGACCAGTGCCAGGGTATGATAGGGCTGAGCCTCGCCACCACCGGGATTTGCCGACTCGAAGTGGACAAAGGCTCCTTGTGCCTGAGGGAATTCGGGTGCCGGGATCGGCATCTGTTCGATGATCCGGGGCGGACTCGGGGGCGCCGAACCGCTGTTCCCGGAAAGGCGGGTAATCTTCGGTGCCAATTCCACCACAGCGGCGGCGGGCTCCATATAGGGCGCCACCATTAATTTGCCGGCAAGCTCCGGGGGCACACTACCCGGAACGTTGATCGGCAGCCAAATGCCGAAGGCCGCCCCCGCCCCCTCAGGACCGGCGATATCGACCATGCCCTTGTTACTCGCTGTGACCTGCCAGCCCTGAGGTAAGCGCATCGAGCCGCCATCGGCGAGAGTTACCTGATGCCATACCAGGTCTTGCGGCTGCTGCACGGTCGGGGGAGCAGGCAGCATTTGCCCGGCCATGCCGGCCAAATGTTGCAAGGAGCCCGGCAGGCGCTCCGATCGATCATAGAGGACCGCCACGTACCCGCCTCCTGCAGCGGCAGTGTTGACAACAATTAGACCGGAGATAGGTTGGCTTTCATACGTCGTATGAAAACCTGCCTGAACCGCCGGGTCTCGATCATCAACGAAGGCCCCGGTCACCAGCGGCCGCCCATCGAAGTACCGGCTCAAGTCCTCCAAGGTTTGCTGTAGCAGCGTCTGGGCCGATGCAGCTTGCACAGGGCGGCGCAACAGGATGCGTCCGGTTCCGGAGGGCTCAGCTGTTACCGAATAGCTGCTGTCGAGCTGCCTGGCCTGTGCCGGCGGCTTCTGTTGTGCCGGCGGCGCGGGAGCATGGCTGGACGATGGCGGCGCGGACCCTGCGCTGGCCTGTCCCGCAGGTGCCGACCCATGATCGGGCCCTATTTGAAAATTATCGAAGGCAAAACGGCCCGTTCCAATGGCGATCAACCCGACTCCGGTTCCCTGCACGCCGGAGCTGCCAAAAGAAGCAACCTGCACGCCGTTGATGGATAGACGCAATTCGTTGGAATCATCAGTCGCAATGGTCAGTTGGTTCGGCTGGCCCGTCCGGATGGCATCGTGGGTTCCGCTCAATCGGCGCTGGAATCCCTCTTCATCTCGCACAAAAAAACCGTACTCTCCACCGTTTATCAGTGTAAAGGCCACATAGTTGCGGCTCTGCGGGTCAAAGGCATAAAGCAGTCCTGCTCCGGAAACCAATTCTGAATCGGCAGGAGTTGAGGCAGACACCTCCACCACCACGGAAACAGGTGCTCCCTGTAGAGAAGCACCGGGGGCATCAGGCCGGCCGGCCAGATAGTAATAGCGAATCGCACCCTCATCGGTTTGGTTGGAAAGTACGTATCGACCGCCTGCAATTTCACCCAACCACGGGCCGTCTTGGCCGAAGTGCAGAATGCCGCCCAGCAGTTCTTGAGCCTGGTCGGTTTGTTCGAACGTTTCCGTATAGCCGCCGACGCCAACAGGCGCCAAAATTTGCCATGCACAGCACAAACAAACGATCAGGCACAGCCGCTTCATCAGAGCCTCCTTATAACGGGTTGATCTTTCCTGCCACTTGAACGGCACATGTTCCTTACAGCGATAGCTTTTAAGAAAATGTTTTTGGGTTTTGATCATGTTGCGGTTTGAACATTGCCACTCAATTCCTGGTACATGCCGAAAAGTGAAAGAATTTTTCGGGATGCACCCGCAAACGTTGCCGGTATTTCCTCGACCTCGACACGCAGGCCATAAGCCATAGCCGGATGGACTTTTCACAGACATTGAGAATGCCGGCGATAGCCGAGTATGGATAACCCGTCGATGACGGCGAGAATGGCGTTATTCTTTCACTGTACGTAACTCACCTCTGTGGTCGGGCTTGGCTAACATCCCTTTGAATATAGACAAAGTTGGACTCATGAGGCTCATTCGGAAGCTCGGCATGGTGCATCTCCTTTTGCATAGAGTTGTGAACCATGCCATACAAAATTATGAGCGCTTTGTCCCGTTCAATGACTCATTTGCCAAAATCTTTTTCCGGGAAGCAATATCGTTTAATTAAATTATAAAAGAGCGTCCCGAACTCGCGCAACTACGCAACTACATCAGGTTCTTGGATGTTAGGCTTGGTTTCACTCACCGAACTCGAAGCTAAGGGGCGCGGCGGTCTTTTGCCGCGTCCTCCTTAAGCGATTTGTCGGCCTTTTCCTTCAATTTATAAGCCTTGAGCTTTCGATTGAAATCGTAAAGCTCGCCGAGCTTTTTGAGAACCCTATCGATCTTCGTCATCTTCAAGCTTCTCGATATCGGCCTGATCCTGCTTAGAATCTCTCGTCCTCTTAAGCCAGATCAGATCATGTTTATTCACAAGCATCACTCTTCCTTCTTCCGACTCCGCTTCCACTGCATTGCGGATTATACTTCTCACCTCTTCATTCTTGGCAACGAGAATGTCGATCAGCATTTCATCTTCTTCGTTTACAACCTTCAAAAATCGGCGAAGCTCGATGGCCACGTTCGGAAATGTCCAAGACGACGCGGACTCGAAATATCCATCCTTCTCCAGAATGCCTTTCGTCTTTTTGAAATCATCAAAATCAACAAGGAGATCGATATCGCGGGTAAAGCGCGGCTCTGTATAGAATGCCATCGCAACCCCGCCCACGAGGGCATACCTCACCTTCTGTTTCTCCAATTCCACTACCAATCTTTTGAATTCTTGGAATACATTCATGCTGTTCTCCCGGGGCCAACAGCAGCTTCACCGGGTGCGCACCAACGAGTTGCAAAAACAGCAATGCCTGGTGCAGCGCGCTTCGGTGGAAGCTGATGTTAGAAGAAGTCTCTCATGCAAGGGCTGTCTCCGAATTCTCGACTCCGCCATTCAATGGCAGAAAAGTCGAAGGCAGACTTGATAATCATTTAAAAGGCACCTTCCGGGGAGTAGCAAGGAGACAATGTTCTCCGTATACTGCACCCAAGGAATCACAAAATTCAAGGGAGGTGCCTTACGGGATTATACGCAGGGATAGATCTTCACTCAAGGAACAGTTACGTTGGCGTTTCGGATCATGAAGACAAAAGAATCTTTAGAAAGAAGCTGGTGAATGATCCGGAAGTGATTTTGTCTACATTGAGTCGTTTTCGATGTGAGCTTGCGGGCATAGTAATAGAATCCACTTTTAACCGGTATTGGTTGGTTGACGCATTGATGGAGGCAGGCTGCCAGGTTCATTTGGCAAACCCTTCGGCCATTTAGCAATATAAAGGTCTTAAACACCGCGATGATCATGACGATGCTTTTTGGTTGGCGCAGATGTTGAGGCTTGGGATCTTACCGGAAGGGGAGTAGAACGTTCCGAATCTTTCATAGATGAGGTTTTGGATCATGGGAACTTAAGCAACGAATTCTTACTTCGGGATTGCCTTTTCATATCTTAAAGATATACGCTTTGAGAAACGTATATCCAAAGAAGGAACTGATTGTGCGAGTCTCGAAATGGGGTAACAGCTTGGCCGTCCGGTTGCCCGCCTCAGTGGTCGAAGCGCTGGAATTGCACGAGGGCGACGAGATAGATATTGTGATCGCAAATGAACGCGTCTTTCAAGTAAGAAAGAGGCCCGGGAAAGAAGCCCTCCTCAGTCGGTTGCGGCAATTCCGAGGGAAATTACCCGCCGATTTCAAATTTGATCGGGACGATGCGAATGCCCGAAGCTAAAAAAATCTTCATTGACACCAATATTCTGATCTATCTCTTGTCGTCCGATAATGACAAGGCCGATCGAGCCGAGAGGATTGTGCGCGCTGGAGCTTTAATCAGTGTGCAGGTATTAAACGAATTGACCAATGTGGCGCGTCGTAAACTAGCCATGTCTTGGATGGAAATCAACGAATTATTAGGGCTGATCCGCTCGTTCTGTCCAACCGTTCCGTTGACCGTCGAAACCCATGACAGGGGGAGGTTTATCGCTGAACGTTACAATTTGAGCGTCTACGATGCGATGATTGTGGCCGCCGCTCTTCTCGGAGGATGCGAAACCTTGTACTCCGAAGATTTGCAGCACGGATTGTTGATCGACCATCAGTTGGGTATCTGCAATCCCTTCACGATTCAAGCTGAGCTCTGACAGGTTGCTGTATCGTTGTGCGGCCCCCGCGAGCTATTGTTAAGATAGATTTCATTGGCACGCGGTAGCCCATCAATTACACTGGCGCCATACCACCTACAATTTCGCCATTCAACAACAGACAAGCCATGCTGAACGGTGGCCGCAAGCAGTTCAAAACAGAGCCAGAAGAGAGAGGTGTTTCATCTTTTTCCTCCCCGGCCGATCGCCGGCAAACTCTCGGTTGAAAGCCTCGACATCTGTTTCCGGTTGTTTGAATTATTGTCTCCCCATGATATGGTGGAGAGTGCCCGGCGCATCCATTCTTGGTTTCCTAGGCATACTTCGACATTAAACCCCAAGGAAGAAAAAACAAGTTTAGAATCAGCCTCCCCTTTTATCTCAAGGGCGACTGAGAAGCAAGTGATATTGGTGCCTTACACTCGAAGCGAGCAGGGGGCTGCGGCTTGCTTCATCGAAATCGCCGCTCGGATGAAACAAATTCTCCGGGAAGAATCAGCGGAAATAGGTTGCTTATACATCGGGCCAGATACGGGATTTTCTTCGCAGAGCAGTAATCTATTGGCGAAAAAATTGTAGTGGAGACAGGTTAATTTCAATGCCTGGATAAGAAACAGCCACAAAACAGGTATATTGCAGGGGCTTACAATGAGAAGAATCACTGAGAAGGAAATGGAAGATATGATTGCTGAGAAACCGAGTGAACTCATCGGAGAAGAAGGGCTTAAGCTTCTTGCGCGTCAGTATGCGATCGGAAAATATCGGTTTGATCTTTTATTCGAGGATCGACACGGAGGGAAACTCATCGTCGAATTGCAGAGAGGGGCCCTTGACCGGGAGCATATGTTCAAGGTCTTGGATTATTGCGATGAATACAGAGATAGAAACCCCTCAGAATTTGTTGAACCTCTTATCATCTCCAACATTATCCCTCATGAAAGAAAACGTCGGCTTTCGAGAAGGGGAGTGGCATACAAGGAAATACCTGAAGAGATCTTTTTGGAATATGTGAAAAGAGTACCATCGATAAATGTGCTAAAGGAAAAAGTACCATCCCATCCGTATGAGCGGGCAAGCAATGCATTTGAGATATCAGGTCTACCGAAACCAGACAACCAAGTGAAATTGTCGGGGAGTGAGGAGAGCGCCTCAAGTATTAACTGCTACATGATTATGACAGATACAGATGCCAGGATGGATCGGCGAGAGTGTGATATATGGTTTGAAACCGGGTATGCCTTTTGTGGAGAGTACGCTAAAGACTACGGCAAACGTCGGAAGAATTTTGCAGGACTCGAACCTGGCGACATCATGCTTTTGCATGAAAATCATGGAAGGTTGAAAAAGACAGGCTGCAAAAAGATTGTGGGTGTAGGGCGAGTTCTGGAAAAATGGGATGAAAAAGACCATAAAGAAGGGTCAATGCTGTTCTACACTATTGAGCCTGGAGAGGATTTTTTTGAATACAGGATAAAGGTTGATTGGTTTGCAGATTTAAGAACCAACCCGGTTGATCCTAGGCTGGAGGGGATTCACATCTCACCTTTGACATTTCGTCAAATCTCCGATTCACAAGCGGTGGATCGGATTTTGCGTAGGGCGAACGCTTGAAAGAATTTAGCAGCCGCCGTTGGACCCTGACATTCTTCAAAGAAGCTTTCCGTTGGGATTCGGAAAACGAGGGATCAGATCTCAACATTTGACAGGCAACGAGCATTTTTTTGTAACCCGTCACTGAAGCGGACCCAGAACCACGCGGTCAGTATTTGATGGCATTGGCTGGAAGCTCCTGGCCGCGTGGTCCTGGGCCGCTTAGTTCTCTGTTGGCCACGGACGAGAGAGGACTCCTATGAAACTCCTGAAACGAACGAATCGGTTTTACGATACCTCGCGCTTTGGACAGCCCCAGGTTCGTGTCTACCATAAGAAAGGCGTACGCAAGAGAATGCCGCGCTATCTGCTCAAATGCGGCTGTTGTGACGAGAAGGTGGAGATTTACTATGGGGACGATGGCTTGGAGATTAATGGCGTTAACGGTACTATCGAAGACTGGCGTGAGATTTTGCTCCCGTTGCTTCTGATAGAGCAGCATGGGGAACAGTTCGTAGATCAGCGGAAATCTAAGGCCGACAGCATCAGCCAGCGAGACGCGTCGATCGACGCTCGTTCCTCGGACGGCTAAGCTCAAGCCCGGGCACTGTTTTCTATTCGGTGACTTCGCCATTCACATACAGAAAGGAGTTAACCATCGCCGATCCAAATGCGGTATTGAAGGAAGCATTAACTCTGAAACCGGCTCAGAAAGCCGAATTGATCGATAAACTCCTCTCAAGCTTGGATAAGCCGGATAAGGACATCTACGAATTGTGGGCAAAAGAGGCTGAGAGTCGGATCGATGCGTATGAAAAGGGCAAAATAAAGGCAGTGACTTTGGAAAGGATATTGAACAAGTATAGATAGGATACGGGATGCGGATCCGTTTTTTGGAAATTGCCGAGATAGAGCTCGACGAGGCGATCCGAACACCAAGGGGAAGAGAATTGCAGAGCGACTGGAAGACAAAGGCAAGCGACCGTTTTGTTCTTAAATGGATCAAGATTAATTTATCCGCTCACGTTACACCACATCTGCTGCCCTGGAAGTGGCTGCGTCCATGGATGATCACTGTCTGTTCCTCCATCCTTGGCATGCTGGCAGGACTCATCTTCGCTTTGGGATGGGGATGGCTCGCTGGCTGTGTGGCTGCCGTTTCTCAGATCCTGGACGGCGTGGATGGTCAGTTCGCCAGACTTACGGGTCGGCAAAGCAAACAAGGGGCCTTTTTGGATTCGGTGCTCGACCGTTATGCGGACGGAGCCATGGTGATCGGCCTCGCCGTTTATCTGGTTCGATTGCCTTTTCCGTTGCCGCTCTGGGTATTGATTGCTGCGGGCGCGCTGGCGGTCATTGGGAGCAATCTCATAAGCTATTCCAGCGCACGAGCAGAATCACTCGGAGTCGATCTGGGAAGACCGACTTTAGCAAGCAAAGGAACCCGCAGCGGGGTGATGATCATTTGCGCCTTGGGCACTCTGTTCTGGCCGCGATTGCCCATCGTCGCTTTGGTTTATCTTTTAATCCATCCTAACCTGGCGGTCATTCAGCGATTGGTCGGATGCCTGAGAGCCTCTCAAACGATGTGAAGCAAAGCGCATAGGATCTATGGCACCATCATAAACTAGAGCCTGGAGGGAATTCGGTGACCAACATTGGCGTCGTTCACGGCAGATTTCAGATCTTGCACAACGATCACTTGAAGTATTTGTTGGCGGGAAAATCGAGGTGCAGACATCTCTTGGTGGGGATCACCAATCCCGACCCGACTCTCACAAAAGAGGAGTGCGCCAATCTCCAGAGGAGCAATCCGCTGTCAAATCCATTAAGCTACTTCGAACGTTATACCATGGTTAAAGATGTTCTCGTCGAAGCCGGACTGGATCACACCGACTTTTCAATTGTACCGTTTCCCGTGAGCTATCCCGAGCTATACAAATACTATGTACCCTTAAACGCTACCTTTTATCTCACTATTTACGATTCATGGGGAAGGCGGAAGCTGGATCTGTTCCGATCCGCGGGTTTGAAAACGGAGATTCTTTGGGAAAAGCCACTCGAAGAAAAGGGGTTGAGCGCCAGTCAAATTCGCAACTTGATCGCGAAGGGCGGAGTATGGGAGCACCTTGTGCCACGCGCTACTGCAGTCGTCATCAAAAAATGGAATCTAGCTCAACGATTCACCAATCCAGCCAGCCCGTAGATTTGTGCTCCGCTGCAATGTCATCCCCCAATCCATTCAGTGGTAACCCTAAAACGAGGCGCTTTGACAGCCTTTGGACGACCTTCATCTTAGGTGGCACATTTAGATGCTCTGCATATCGGGAGTACCGACAATCGCATGCCGTTAACATCGACACTTTCTATTTGATCTATCAGTTACGTTGTTTATACTCATCGAGGCTGCGTGCGATGGTTGTGTCGGAGTCCGGTGCGGATTTGCGGGGGGTCTCACAGGCCAAAGTTGCGCTGAAATGAAATATTTTCTTTCAATATCATAATAGGCGGCGGACTCATGGTTTCGCTTCCATCTTTTTTTGACAAGGCGGTCTACTGTAATGTATCGACCCAAGTTAGCCTGCTGCAATTTTATATCCGACGCAATCATTCTCAGAACATTCGCGTTGGACCATCGGTTTGAAGGAATTGACTGGAGCTTCAATCAGGAGAATCTCCCTCGGAGTCCAGCCGAGGAATCAGCCCTGGTGAAAACAATCGCCGGCCTGCAACCTCTCGAAGTTCGTTACCATTGCGCTTTGGAAAGAACCGATCTCGGCAATGTCAATGCGGAAAAGGCAAAAGTCGCAATGACAGTGTTTCGCCGCATCTGCCGTTTGGTGTCCAAACTGCGAGGAAAAGTTTTGACCATTCACGTCGGTTTGGGGCGCAACTCGACCAATAACCTTTCATGGAACAAGACCATAGAGGGACTGGCGGAATTGGTGCGTTTCGCCAATGGCATGGGTGTCCGTCTTTGTTTGGAGAATTTGGCATCGGGATGGACCAGCAGACCCGAGCTGTACGAAAAGCTCATCCGCAAATCGGGCGCCTGGGCAACACTGGACATTGGCCACGCGCGCGTGAGCCCCTATGTTATAACGCAGCACTACGAACTGGAGGATTTCGTCGGTCCGCAGCCGGATCGTTTTCTAAATGCGCACATTTATCATGAGGAAAACGGCAATCAGCACCTGCCCGCACACGAAATGACACAGATCCAGGACCGACTCGAGCTCTTGGCAAAGCTGAGCTCTTGCGACTGGTGGGTGGTGGAGCTAAGAAATGAGCGGGAGCTGCTGCAAACACTGGCTGTTGTGCGTGAATTCTTAAAAGAAGAAAAGTTGGGCATCACCGGAAAGGCTAGTTCCACCACGCGGATTGTAACCGCTGCCGGATACCGGATTGCAGATGTCGGATAAGGGGGATGCCGCTGAGGGTCAACGCATGGGCTTTTGTCGGGTCCAAATCGGAGCGGTACCGCAGGAAATACAGTCGCCGAGAATGTCGGTCAGATCGGCTCCCTCTTCATTCCTGCGTGATAGCGGGTCCCACCGATCGTCTTGATTTAATGATCATGCGAAGGAATCGGTTGTGCCGTTTGAGATAGTCATCCTGCTGGCGATTGTCGCCGTGGCTTTCGTCCTGTTTGTCGGCGGCTGGCTGCCCGTGGATGTGGTGGGGCTGCTGGTGCTGTCGGCCTTGGCGCTGACGGGTTTGGTCACGGCGCAGGAGGCGCTGGCCGGCTTCAGCAGTCCGGCAGTGGTCACCGTCTGGGCCATGTTCATCCTGTCGGCGGGTTTGACCCGCACCGGTATAGCCCATCAGCTCGGCCAGCCCCTGCAGCGCTTTGCAAAAGGCAGCGAAAGTCTGCTGATCGCTGCCATAATGATTGCCGCAAGTGTTCTGTCGGCGCTCATCAACACCGTTACGGTTGCCGCGATCCTGCTGCCGGCGACCATGGAGCTCTCACGGCGCAGCGGGCGCTCGCCCTCCCGGCTGCTGATGCCGCTGGCACTCGGTTGCCTGCTTGGGGGTCCGTTCACCGGCATCTCAACGCCGCCCAACATTCTGGTGACCGACGCGCTCCGAACCGCCGGCTTGCGCCCCTTTGCTCTGTTTGACTTCACACCGATCACCGCCGCCATCGTCGTGACCGGTATCCTCTTCATGGTGCTTGTCGGGCGCCGCCTGCTCCCCGACCGAACAGTGAGCTCAAACGGCGGCGCTCGCTTGCCGATTGGAGCTTCCTATCAGCTTGAGACGCACATCTTCACCATCCGCATTCCGCCTGGATCGCCGCTCGACGGCCGCATACTCGCCGAGAGCCGCATAGGCTCGGCCCTTTACTTGACGGTGGTTGCTCTCCAGCGAAAGGGAGTGTTGATGCTCGCCCCCCGTCCAACGGACGTCCTGCAAGCGGGAGACACTCTCATCGTGCACGGAAGTCCCGACCATCTGCGACGCTTTCACGCCAGCCAGCATCTACAGGTCGAGACTTCCAATCTGGTCGACGACTTGCTCTCCCAGCGCCTGTTCATGGCCGAGAGCCTCGTCGCCGCGGGATCGCCGCTTGTTGGCTCCACACTTGCGGAGAGCGGCTTGCGGCGGAAATATCGCGTGCATGCGGTGGCGCTGCACTGTCCGACTGAAGGCGACGTTAAGGATCTGCGGCGGCATCAACTTGCAGAGGGGGACCAACTGCTGCTGCAGGGAGAACGGGAAGCACTGGAAGAACTTGCTCGCCTGGCGCTGATCACGGAGCTGCGCTTCGTGGCGGCGGAGAAGGTGAAAATTCTTTCCGGTGGCCGTACCCGGTGGCTGCCGGTACGCGTTCCACCAGGATCGGTGCTGGTCGATCATGACCTGATCGAAAGCCGCTTGGGCAATGCCTTCGGTCTAACCGTGATAGGCATCCTGCGCAACGACCAACTGTTGTGCATGCCTTCCCCGGATGAAAAAGTGCAAGCCGGCGATCTGCTCGTACTGCAAGGTTCACCGCGCGATCTCGAAGTTCTTGAAGGACTTCAGCAGCTGGAGATCGCGGAGCAGACGCCGACCCTGGTCGCCGAGCTGGAGTCTCAACAAATCGGCGCTACCGAAGTTTTGCTCTCGCCGAGGACCACTCTTACGGGGCGCACTTTGGCCGACCTGCTGTTTCGGGAGCGCTACGGCCTAAACGTGCTGGCCATCTGGAGAAAGGGCCGTGCCTATCGCACCGGACTTCAGGACATGTCGCTGCAGTTTGGAGACGCTCTGCTGGTGTACGGTCAGCGCCGCAACCTGGAGGCAGTGGCCCGCGATCCTGATTTCCTGGTGCTCGATGAGGCCGCCGCACAGGCACCACGACTGGAAAAAGCTCACATCGCCGCGGCCGTCATGCTTCTGGTGCTTCTGAGCGCCATCCTGGGCCTCGTTCCGATTGCCATTGCCGGCGTCACCGGAGCCGCGCTGATGGTACTGGTCGGATGCTTGACCATGGAGGAAGCGTATCGCGCTATTGAATGGAAAGTCGTGTTCCTCATCGCCGGGATGTTGCCATTGGGAGCGGCCATCGAAAAATCAGGGGCGGCGCAAATGGCGGCTGGAGCCTTGGTAGCCGCAGTCGGCGACCTCGGCCCTCGCTGGGTCGTGGCCGCGCTGTTCACCGTGACTGTGGTCGGCACCCAAGTCATTCCCACCGCGGCCCTGGTGGTGTTGATGGCGCCCGTGGCTCTGAGCACGGCGAACAGCTTGGGAATCTCGCCGCACCTACTGATGATGACCGTGGCGATGTCGGCCTCCGCGAGCTTCGCCAGCCCGCTCTCGCACCCCGCTCATCTGCTCGTTATGGGCCCCGGCGGCTATCGCTTCATGGACTACGTGAAAGTAGGCGTACCCTTAACGATAATCGATCTGCTCGTCTCCGTGGGCCTGCTGCCGATCCTCTGGCCACCTTAGGCACGGGGTAATAGAAAGTATCGGTTCCCGCTAGTTGCATGCGGGAATGACCACCAATCTTCCTTCCTGGATCATTAATTATTGCCTGGCACCGTAGCGTTCTGCCCTTGCGCCTGCTCTATCTGCTATCGCGACAGAAATTCCGACCTGATTCCTCTCCGTTCGGTTCATGTGTGATAGAATATTAATTAAGGTGGGTTGAAGAATTCCCGAAAATCAATTTTCACTCCAACCCGAGCCCTTCACCCTTACACGTAGATCAACTTGGGCACAACCTTTGCTCAGCATTCGTCAGTGGAGGAATCGTTATTATGCGCTCTGTATTTCGGACGTATCGTGTCCCTCTGGCAGCTACTGCCTTAATAGCTGTCGCTTTGGCCGCCTGGGCATGGCAGGATTGGAGGAACTTCGCCGGACATGTTGAAGAAAGGGAGCGGCATCGGGCGCTTGGAGTATCCAGAATGCTGGCAGCTGCGATTCATTCCCTGGAGGAGAACGGGGGCCTGAAACGAACAGAAATTGAAAGAATAGTCGAACACATCATCCGCGATTCACCCTACCAGTTTGTCGTCCTGGAACAGGACGGCAGGCGCATCCTCCACGCTGGGGATATACCCGCCGCCCTTACCATGCCCTCCGCAGAAATCGAGAGCTTCGCCAAAGGCTTCTATCTTTTCAGCAGCAAGGTTCAATTATCTGAGGATGATCGCTGGGAGCACCCTTTGGACCCTCATGCAGATGGCAGCAAGGCCAGCAGTCTAGGAATCAGCAGCGATGAACAAACGATGATTCTCGGGGGTGATGTTCGCGACCATGGGTATCCAAAGGCGCTCAGACATATCCTTGTCCCCCTTGCAGCTGCCACAGTTCTTTTGACTGCCAGTGTTGCCGCCTGGATCATGGTTATTCGCAGCCGTCTCCTAGCCGAACAGCTAAGGACGGAGCGCGCCCACTCGGCTCACCTGGAGGATTTGGGGCTTGCTGCAGCCGGGCTCGCCCACGAAACAAGAAATCCTCTTGGGATCATCTCCGGTATCGCACAGCAAATCGCCCGCAATCCGGAGGTGCCGGAGCAAAGCAGAGTTCTCATTGCGACGATTATCGATGAGGTTGACAAATCAGCATCTCGCCTGGGCCACTTCATGACATTTGCCAGACAGCGGGAGATTAAAGCAGTGCAGTTGGACATCCAAAAACTGGCCTTCCGGATTGCCGAGATATTGCAGCCCGAGTTCGATGCGGCAGGGGTTGCCTTGGATGTGAATTGTCTTCCCATGACGATTGTTGCTGATGAAGACATGCTGCAACAGGTCTTCGTCAACCTGCTTCTGAACAGCCTGCAGGCTTCGTCCGGGGGCGGCAAAGTTGAGGTCCGAGCGGAACGGCATGGGGCACGGGCAGCCCTTGTGGTGACCGACCAGGGATGCGGCATCACGCCGGAGCTGCTCCCGGATATTTTCAAGCCCTATGTAGCCGGCAACCCGGACGGGCATGGCTTGGGATTAGCCATTGTCAAGCGCTTTGCCGAAGACCATGGATGGAGGATCAAGGTTGACTCTCAACTCAACCGGGGCACCGTCATCACAGTCTCCGACATTACGCTGCCCCAAGGGGAAAGGGTCTAGGAATGAGTATACAAATCCTCATCGTTGACGATGAAATGCGCTATCGTGAATTATACATGCATCTCCTTGATTCTGCAGGATTTAAGACTCAGGCGGCAGTCTCTGCCGAGGACGCCTTAGCTGCCATACGCAAGCAAGTGCCCGCCATGGTGGTGGCCGATGTGCGCATGCCTGGCCGCAGCGGTATCGAACTGCTTTGTATGGTGCGCAACGAACACCCCGATCTCCCCTTCCTTTTGGTCACGGCTTACGCGGATGTACGCGACGCGGTAAACGCAATGAGGCTCGGGGCCGTCGATTATCTATCAAAGCCGGTGGATCTGGATGAACTGCTTACAGCCGTACGGGATGCGGTTGGTATCCACCCAGAAACTCGGGAGTTATCGATCCCTTCCGAGGCGCTCAGAGGGATTGTGGCTGAGAGTCCGGCAATGCAAAGCGTGTTGCGGGATGCCTATCGAGTTGCCCAGAGCGATGCCAATGTGCTGCTCACAGGTGAGAGCGGGAGCGGCAAGGAAGTTGTGGCCCGCTTCATCCATCAGAACAGTCCACGCCGGCATAACTCGATTATAACCGTCAACTGCGCAGCCATACCGGCAACTCTTCTGGCCAGTGAGCTTTTTGGACATGAAAAAGGAGCGTTTACGGGGGCGATGGCAAAACGCCCGGGACGTTTCCGTGAAGCCGAGGGCGGCACGCTCTTTCTGGATGAAATCGGTGACTTGCCGCTCGAATTGCAGCCCGCGCTGCTGCGTGCCATTGAAACCGATTGCATCACTCCTCTCGGTAGCGATCGGGAGGTACGGGTGAACTATCGCCTTCTGGCAGCGACGAATCGTCCCCTGCTGGAGAGCGTGGAACTCGGCCTTTTTCGCCAGGATCTCTACTATCGTTTGAATGTCATAGCCATCGAGGTTCCGCCGCTGCACGAGCGTGTTCAGGATATTTTACCACTGGCACGACATTTCCTGACATTGGGCAGAAATGAAGATAAGCGACTTTCCCGGGCGGCAGCTCAAGCGCTTATGGCACACCCCTGGCCCGGCAATGTGCGTGAGCTCGCCAATGCCATCGAACGCGCTCGACTTCTCTCCCAAACCGACGTAATACTTCCCGAGCATCTGCCGCCTGCAGTTCGCGCGGCGCCGTCCCTACCCATCACCGCGGTGTGCAAGCCAGGCTCGAAACCTCGACCGGCTGTCAAAACCCTTGAAGAGAGTGAGATGGATAGCATCCGTCGCGCTCTGGAGCAAACCGGCGGCAACCGCACACGAGCGGCACAGCTCCTGGGAATTACTCGACGCGGGCTGATCTATAAGATGAAGCGGCTTGGAATAACGTGAACACTAAGGAGAGAAGGGTGAACAAAAACGCAACACTGTTGCCAAGGTTGATCGAAAAGGGCGCGGATTTCCTTACTTATCTTTTCGTGTAACCGATTTTCATATGAAAAAAATTCACAGCTATGCAAATATTTCACGGCGAGTTGAAACCGCACTCAATAATGAAGCAGTGCTTCAGTTCTGATTCCAAAAGAAGGCTCGAAGCCTTCAACGAAAGATTCATTCCTCCAAATTGTTTTTTCCAGAGTGCAGCCCTGTCAGCTGCTTACAGCGGCGCAGAGCTTCTCCCGCTTTTCCCTTCACCTGCCTCATCTTGCGTATGGCGGAGATGGTGAGCCTGGCCATCTCGGCTTGGGGCATTATGCCGGTATTAATTCTTCTACTATGAATGCCAGCCGCTCTTGCCAGTTTTCGTTTCGAGCCATCCTGTACTCTTCTACCTTTACAGGCGTAGAGCGTGTAGCTGGGGCAATAATATTTAGTCCTGTCCCATGGTGGAAGCTGTTTCAGATGCTTGAGAAACTCGTTCTTGAGGGAGCCGGGCTCGCTTTCTTCGCTGGGGCCAATGAAAAGAACATCTCCTTCAATAAAGCACTTTCCGCGCTTGGTGTCTGCGAAACCTCCATGGGATTTCCACCAGATTTCACCGCTGCCTATTAATATGATCTCATATTGATTCAGACTATAGGATCTCTTTTCCATTTTGCTCCAGTTCAAAGCCGGGGGAGTGGATCCAAACGGGTTAGTCGATAGAAAAGTGACCGATCACCAGCAGCAAGATCAGAAGCAGGGGAAGTACAGGATGAGTATGCAGCTTGTATATGTTCCTTAAAGAGATTTTAGGGCATAGCTTGAACTTGACGATGATTCCAGAGGCAACAATCGCACCCATGGTAACGAGTCCCCACTCGGGCAGGGCGGTGGAACTGCACCTCGATAATGACCAATGGGCAACGGCGAGAAGCAAAATGAAGGGGTTGAGGAGATAGTGGAACCTCATGAGATATCTTTTCTGACTGCTGTTGAATTTGGTGAGGTAATTCCTTGCCCCGGTCCCTAAAGGGACAAACCGTTTCATTCCCCTTATTAGGAGGCTTAAAGCCACAGTTAGATTCACCGCCGCAAGGCTCCACGCAACTATCTGCCCGGTAGTCTCATTGCCCTCATCGTGTCCGTGCCCGAAGAGACCGCCGGTCAGATCATCACCCTTCCTGTCATCATGCCTTTGATAATACTTCTTACTTCCCTTATGGTCGTCAGCCGTGCAAGGCGGCACGGCTGGCAGGTAAGTGCTCAGCAGCAAAGTGAACAGGAAAAACCCGATGACTTTCAATCTCTTCCCTTTTTCTTCCATCCTCTCCTCTCACAACTGATCATGTGGCCTGTTGTATTCTCTCCCAAACACTGAATCGCGGCGCGGCGGACAGTCTTTGAGCAGAATGACATGGTCAAGCAGGTTCTCCCGCCCTGGTAGATGCAAATGCCATACCTTGACTACGGGCAGCACTCTGCACTACACGGTGCCGGGTTCTTCAGACCGTCTTCCGACGTTGCAACCACGATGATGGCCAGATTCAGGTGAATGTTGACCTTTACGCCCCAGTGCTGCGCCAGGATCGTGGCAAAAGGTCCACACTCTACCCATTTGTTTCCGGCCGGCTCGGCGGCTGGAAACGCAGACGGCAGTCGGGACTGGGTGAATTATTGTTTTGCGGAATCATAGTGTGAGCCGAACTACCTGTATTGTATTTAACGGGTCAGATCCATGAAAGCCTCGCGCAGGGTGGGGAACCGGAATTCAAAACCTTCTTGCAGCAGTTTTTTCGGCACAACCCTTTGGCCTTTCAGGACCACATCCCCGAAGCCTCGCAGTAAGGCCTTCAACAAAAAGGCGGGTACAGACGGCATGAATGCAGGACAGCCCAAAACCCTTGAAAGCGTTTTTACCAGCTCTCTATTGGTCACAGGCTCGGGAGCGGTGCAATTCACCGGTCCGGTGACATTTCTTCGGCCGAGCAAGAAAAGCATAACATTGGCCAAATCCTGTTGGTGAATCCAGGAAAACCATTGCTCGCCGCTGCCAAGAGGGCTGCCGAGACACTTTCTGAAAGCCGGAAGCATCTTTTCGAGGGCTCCTCCGTTTTTCCCCAGCACAATTCCAAACCGTGTTAACAAGACTCGAGCACCAAAATCCTCGGCTCTTTTGGCTTCGCCCTCCCATTTCAGGCTCACTTCGGTCAGAAAGTCGCTGCCCGGCCGGCTTTCCTCGTCCAAAACTTCGTCATCTGTTCGCCCGCCGTAATAACCGACAGCTGAAGCGCTGATCAGGGTGATATCTTTGCCGGCAGCCGTTGCCAGGGCGTCGACGACGTTTCGTGTGGTCAACACACGGCTGTCCAGAATCAGCTGACGATTCTTGGCCGTCCACACGGTAAAGACCGAAGTGCCGGCCAGATTAATGACGGCGTCATGTTCCGCCACTTTCTGTTGCCAAGGTCCGGCTACCTTGGGATCCCCTTCAAGCATTGCGGCGCCTGCGGGCAGTTCCCTGCTCCTGCGGGCGGAACGGGTTAAAATGGTGACCTCGTGGCCATTTTCGGTGAGCTTCTTTGTCAAGTAACTCCCGACAAAACCCGTTCCGCCTGTCATGAAGATCTTCATGGAACCCTCCTTGCTCGCTCTATTAATTGAAGGGCCTCGCTTGCCAGCTCGGATACCGTAAAGGCTTGAATTTGCCCGTCCAGGAAGATGTCGATCAGCGTCTGGTCCTGCAGCAGTGATATTAACTGCGGGCGTGCCGAATCCGCTCCGATTGCCCCGAGGGTTTTCGCTGCCAACCCTCTCAGCGTCGCATCGTTCGATCCTGAATAGGGCAGGATATGAGGGACGAATCTCTTAAGCAGCTGAGGCCTCACCTCGGCCAGACGTGCAAGAGCCCACAGCACTCCTCGCTGCAGTATGATGTGCTCCAGGAAATTACCGTCTTCTCTGATGAATGAGACCAATACGTGGGCGTATTCCCGAGCCAGTTTTTCGCTGACGGCCATGATCTCGCCCATCGCTTCGGGGGATCCCCAGCCGATTCCGCCCGACTCATCATTCAAGTTCCACATGAACCGGCGCATGATGACCCTGGCTGCCTCCATATCCGTTTCAGCCAGTTCCGCGACTATCACCCCCATCGCTTTAGCCGCCCTCATTTTATGCAATTCGTCAGGATTGCACAGGCTCGCAAACAATGGGTTGACCACGCGGCGGGCCGGCATGCGGACCAATTCGGCCAGTCCGGCTTCGAAATCATCCGCGCTTAGCAGTTCATCAACCCTGGCCCTCATGCTTCTTGCGTTGACTCTCGGTTCGCTCAAAGCTGCCTCCGATTACCCAGTAGATCCTTCCCAGCTTATGCAATCGCTCGGGCAGCAATTGACGGCCTCTTGAATACATTCTTCCGAATGCAAGCCATCTTCAGCCACTTCAATGTAGCCGGCTTCATTTCTTATAAAAACGCCCGGACATACCTCAACGCAGGCGTCGCAATCCACACATCGACTCAAGTCAACAACCGGAGCTTTCGCCATCTGCACAGCACCTCTACTCACTGCATCGCCCTTCAAGCACGCCGGGGCGGTCAGAAACCGCCCCAGCAATTCTACTCACAGATATTTTGTTATCAACCAACACTCAGGAGCAGATACCGGTGTCAATGCGGCTCGTAGTTGATGCTTTCTTCCAACCGCGCTTTGTCGAAGCCGAACACCACCTGATGGCCAACTTCAATGACCGGCGTACCACCTGCTCCACGAGTCGCCTCTCGTCACTTACGAGTCACTCTATGCAACTGTGCAGACAGACGTCTGAGGTGCTCCTGCTCTTCTTTCACCAACAAATTGATCAGATCTTTGCCTTTTTTATTATCAGTTGCGTCCTGCATGCTCAGAAAAAAGATGACCGAGTCCTTTTCGAAATCGATGGCAAGCCGCAAGGCATCCCTCATGTCCCTGAGCTCACAGACCTTACTATCGACGCTCGAGCTGTTGGCGAACACGTGCTGGTCCGCCATCATCTTGATATATTGAGCTTCCTGGTTGTCAGGATCAAAAACGGTCGGGGCGGCAGCCTCTTTGGGAAGCTCAGCCAGTATGGATTGGAACTTTTTCTTATGCTCCACTTCTTCCCTGGCCAGTTCTTCAAACAGTTTCTTCACCTCGGGATCATCAATGCAGGTCAGACTCTGTTCGTAAAACCTCTTCCCGTTTTCCTCAATTTCCACGGCGATTTTGAACACTTCAGCAGCATTAAAATTAAAGATCATCGATTCGACTCCTGCCTATGCCGCAGCCTCATTCCTTTTCAAAGTCACTTTTCGGCGCCCCGCAAACCGGGCACACCCAGTCACCGGGCAAATCGGCAAATGAGGTTCCCGGGTTGACTCCATTATCAGGATCGCCTGCCTCCGGATCATACACATAACCACAGACTGTGCACACGTAACGGTCCATTAAACTCCTCCTTTTTTGATGTTGTTGGTGTTTGAATCATTCGGCTCGAACGAAACATGTCCCTAGAGCTCAACTCGAGCTTAATACCTTCCCGACTGAATACAAACGATACGCCAGAAAGCGATACACCGCAATCATTGTCTATTCTGTCGCGACCACAACCGGCGCAGGCGCAGAGCATTACCCACCACGGAAACGGAGCTCATGGCCATCGCGGCTGCGGCAAACATGGGATTCAATAAAATGCCGAAAAACGGGTACAACACACCGGCCGCAATTGGAATGCCGAGAGAATTGTAGAAGAAGGCCCAGAAAAGATTCTGCTTGATCACCTTCATCGTCAGGGCAGAAAGTTTGATTGCGGAAGCAACCAAATGCAGGTTTTCCTTGATGAGAGTGATGTCACTGGCCTCAATCGCCACATCCGTTCCAGCGCCTATAGCGACGCCCACGTCTGCAGCCGCCAGGGCGGGAGCATCATTGATGCCGTCTCCCACCATCGCCACAACTTTTTCTTCTTGTTGCAGCCGGCGTATCTCATCCGCTTTGTCTGCCGGCAGCACTTCCGCCATCACAAGACTGATGCCCAATTCGCGTGCGATGGCCCGGGCCGTTTCCGCGCGATCGCCGGTTATCATCGCCACCTCGAGGCCCATTGCTTTTAATTCCGAGATCGACCCCTTGGCTGTCTCTTTCACACCGTCCGCAAGCAGAACGGCGCCAACCAGTTTTCCCTCGACAACCACATAGACACAGGTTTCACCGGCTGCAAGGAATTCTTTCATCCTTTCGTTCAGCTCCGCGACCTCCACCCCCATGGTTTTCATCAGCCGCTGGTTGCCCAATAATACTTTTTGCCCTTCAGTGACACCCTGGGCCCCCAGTCCGGAGAGAGCTTCGAACTGTTCCACTTTAACCGGAAGCACCCCTTCCGCCTTGCCTTTATCGACGATTGCCCGGGCAAGGGGGTGCTCCGAGACCGCTTCTACGGAGACCATCATCCGCAGATAATCGTTGCGCTTGCCGTCGGATCCCAACAGGATATGAGTGACCTCAGGGGCTCCCCGAGTCAGCGTTCCGGTTTTATCAAAGACGACGGTATTCAATTGATGGGCTCTCTCCAGGCTTTCTCCCCCTTTGATCAAAATGCCGTTTTCGGCACCGATTCCTGTTCCCACCATCACCGCTGTCGGGGTGGCCAGTCCCATCGCACAAGGGCATGCTATGATCAAAACGGACACAAAGTTCAGCAACGCACGGCTAAAAACCGGATCGGGAACCGCAAAATACCAGACGGCAAAAGTGACTAAAGCAATGCCGATGACAATGGGAACGAATATGGACGCCACCTTATCCGCAAAACGCTGGATCGGGGCCTTGGAGCCCTGCGCCTCTTCTACCAGTCGAATGATCTGGGCCAGCGCTGTCTCGGCACCGACTTTGGTAGCTTCGAAGGTGAAGCTGCCGCTCTGATTGATGGTTCCGGCAAAGACTTCGTCCCCCGGCTCTTTCGACACCGGCAGACTTTCTCCAGTGAGCATGGATTCGTCAATGGACGATGCCCCGGCCTCCACAATTCCGTCGGTGGGGATTTTTTCGCCGGGACGCACCAGTATTAAATCTCCGTGAATCACCTCTTCCACTGGAATGTCCAACTCTTCGCCGTTGCGCAGGATGCGCGCCGTTTTCGGAGCGAGCTTGACCAGTTTCTTGATGGCATCCGAGGTTCGCCCGCGGGCTTTGTGCTCGAGGAAGCGTCCGAGCAGTACCAGGGCAACGATCATCGCCGCCCCGTCGAAATAGACGTGGGGTTCCGACCCCATTCGCGCATCAGCAAAAAAATCCGGCCACAGGGTCGCAAGCGCGGAGTAGCCGTAGGCAGATAAGGCACCTATGGCAACCAGCGTGTTCATGTCCGCAGTTTTTTGTCGGGCAGCTTTGATGGCGCCTCCAAAAAAACGGCTTCCCACCCAGAAAACTGCCGGTGTGGTCAGTGCAAGCAGAACATAGAGCATGGTTTGTCGCGGAATACCGTGTAGAAAAGGAAACCAATGCTGCATGGTTCCCGCCATGATCAAAATACTCAGCACAAGCCCGCAGCTGAGTTTTATTTTGAGCTCCTTTGCTTCCTTTCTTCCCGCAGCTTCAGTTATGTCTTCAGCGGTTTCCCGCAAAAGTCCGAGATACTCGTATCCGGTATCTTCCACCACTCGCCGGATGTCGGCAGTATCGATGGTCCCGTAAGGATGAATAAGGGTTGCCCTGGAAGTAGCGAGATTGACCACCGCTTCCTGTACTCCCGGGATCGACCCCAAGGCTTGTTCGACCCGCCGAACACAAGCGGCACACGTCATTCCGCCGATCAGTACATCCGTCTTGTGCTGCCGATCCTTGTCGAAGGGCTGAAGATCCACCAGTTCATAGCCGATCCCCCGAATCCGGCTCTTAATGACTTCCTCATCTACGACACCCGGATCATATTCCACCGAAGCTTTCGAGGTGGCAAAGTTGACGGCTGCACCAACCACTCCCGGCAGGTCTTTGAGTCCGTTCTCGACTCGTCGGACGCACGCGGCACAGCTCATCCCCTCGATATGGAAATCTTTCTTAACCAACTTCATAACCCGCGTTTTTGATTCGCTCCCGCAATACTTTTTCTTCTACCGGCTGTGATTCTTCAAAACTAGCCTCACCTTTTGACAGGTCGACCTTTGCGTTCTTCACGCCTTCAATTTCATTGAGCGCTTTAGTCACTGCTTTTGCGCAGTGCTCGCACGACATTCCTTTAACCTTGATTGTAGGCATAGTATGAGATCCTCCGTGTCAAACAATTTCTTCAAGTCTATCTTTAAGCATTCTTTTCCAAAAAATCAGAATCCCGTCTTTGCCAACCGCAAACTGAACCAGTTCCCAACCCTGACGGCCCTTATCATTCAAGATGCTTCTGAGAACCATCATCTGCTGCGCGGGAACCATTTCAATATTGCATCGCCCATCCTCGGAACAAAAGTAGATCAACTCTTTGAATGCCTCCGCCGGATGGCTGGTGATTTCATACTCAAAGAGCTCCATATTTTTTATCCTTTTAGTCGATCGAATCACGCCACGGATTGTTGATTCCGGTAGAATGACTTACCTGATTTACTCCGTTACAACGCCCCCCGGCTGGTCATCCGCCCCAAGGCATGTTTGCATAAACTTCGGTTAACTTGTCACGGTATTCGCGAAAGAAGACTTCATGCGCTTTTTCCCAAAAAGAAAGCATCGATAGAGCTTCTCTTGCTTTTCCCTCGGTCTGGTCGGCCATCTTTTGGTAGAACTCGCTAAGATCTTTCTCGATAAGCCAGGCAGTATTGAATACCGTCACATCCGGCACCATCGATCCGTCCAGGCACTGCTGCAAAAACTCCGACTTGGCCCGCTCATCAAAATAATTGGTCGGCTCGATCATCACTTTCTCCAGTTCTGAAGGCTCCAATTCACCCCCCTTTTTGAGATCGGCCAAAATGGTGTTGATAAAATAGATGTGCTTCTCCTCTTCGTCGATCAACCGCTTGAAAGCACTTACTGCAGCACCGATACCCATCCGTTGCAGTGAATATTCAAAGAAACCTTTGCCCGTTTGCTCCTGGTTCAACGCGTACTCGAAAATTTTAATCAATTGAGCATTCGTTGCCATAGATCGACTCCTTTCCATACCTGTCCCGTTAAGAAATAAGTCCCGTCTCGGTCCCTCCTCAGACATGATAATCGTTTTCAAAAATAAGTTAAATCAGTCGGAGGTAAAAGATAAATCATTCGGCAAGAGCAATAGAATTTTAGTTATATTTGTTGAGGATGAAAAGCTGCAATCGCATCCTCAGATTTAGCTGATAGCCGATTTCAAGGTTTGCGCATCGGTGATCGGCGACCGGCACGCGTAGTTTTCACAAATGTAAACAGTGGGCTCGTTTCCCACCGGCTTGAGGAGCTCCGCATAGCTGGCGAGAGCCGCGAGGCGACGGCCCTGCTCACCGCTGTCCTTGAGCAGCAGAACTCGATTGGGCAAAAATGCCCTATGCAGGACTTCCACCATCGACCGAGTTTTTTCTTGCCCTGCTTCACCCGCAATCACGATTTCCCGGCTGGGCCCTACAGCGAAATCGACCGCGTTGAGGAACTGTGTATAAGCGGAAGGGTAGTCCGCAACCATTGTAGAAAACCTTTTGAACAAGCGGTCAGCATGGTTTTCCAGTTCGCTCAGACCGGTCATTCGTCCCAGCCGCAAAAGGTTTAGTGCTGCAATCGAATTGCTCGACGGGGTCGCCCCGTCATAGATTTCCTTATCCCGCAATATGAGACTTTCGCTATCCTGCGCGGTGTAAAAGAATCCGCCCTCCTGTTCATCCCAAAAAAGATCCATCGCATGCCGGTTAAGCTGCAGCGCCTCTTCCAGGTAACGAACATCGAAGGTGGACTCATACAATTCAATGAGCGCCCATGTCATGAAAGCATAATCATCCATGTAGCCGGGGTTGGCAACTTCACCTTGCCTGTAGCGGCGAAACAGCCTGCCGGAACCCTTGCGCAGGACGTTGAGGATAAAATCCGCCGCCCTTTGCGCCGCGGCCAGATAGATTTCATTCCTTGAGACCTGATATCCCTTGGCCAGGGCTGCGATCATCAAGCCGTTCCACGAAGTGAGGATCTTATCGTCTTTGAACGGATGGATGCGCGCTTCGCGGCTGGCAAACAGCTTTTGCCTGCCTTCCTCCAAAGCCCCAGCCAATTCCTCCGTGTCCATTCCAACCATTCTAGCGAAGATCTCAGCCGGTTTCGAAACGTGCAGAATGTTTCTGTGGTCTTCAAAATTGCCGGCCGGTGTAACGTCGTAAAAGCGGCAAAGAAGGTCACCCGCTTCCTTACCAACCACATCTTTAATCTGCGCAGGCGTCCACAGGTAAAAAAGTCCTTCGACTCCTTCACTGTCCGCGTCTTCTGCGGAATAAAAAGCGCCTTCCGAGTCGGTCATATCCCTCAATACGTATTCAAAAATTTCACCGGCGACCCTGGCGTATCGCTCTTGTCCGTTAGATTGAAAGACCTCAAGATAGGCCATGGCCAGCATGGCCTGATCGTAAAGCATTTTTTCAAAATGGGGAGCAAACCACCTTTCATCAACCGAATAGCGCGCAAAGCCGAATCCGATCTGGTCGAATATTCCTCCGTTGCGCATGGCATCCAGGGTCTTTTCAACCATCCCAAGAGCCTGCGACTCGGGCTTCCGTTTGTTCCAGCGCAGCAAGAAAGTCAGATGATGCGGGGTCGGGAATTTAGGTGCAGAGCCAAAACCACCCCATGTGGCATCGAACGACGATCGGAGTTGGTTGTAGCCCTTTTCGAGCATGGCCGCACTGATCGACGCTCCTTCAGCACCTCCCCCCTTTGGCTGGATCGCCGCGGTGATTTTGTCACTCGCATTCAAAGCCCGCTCTCGATCATTTTTCCACAATTCGGCTACCTGCCTCAGAATGTCTACAAATCCAGGCATTCCCATGCGGCCTTGCTTGGGAAAATAGGTGCCCGCATAAAACGGCTTTCGGTCGGGCGTCATGAAAATGGAAAGCGGCCAGCCGCCCTTTCCCGTCAATGCCTGACAGACCGTCATATATATCCGATCGACATCCGGACGTTCTTCCCGATCCACTTTGACGGATACAAAGTGCTCATTCAAGATCCCGGCAACCTCTTCATCTTCAAACGATTCATGTTCCATCACGTGACACCAGTGACAGGTCGCATAGCCAATCGACAAAAAAATCGGCTTGTCTTCTTCCAGTGCCCTCTTGAAGGCCTCACCTTTCCAAGGGTGCCAGTTAACCGGATTGTTGGCATGCTGCAACAGATAGGGACTTTTTTCCTGGCTTAATAGATTAGGCATGACTTTAACTCCATTTGGCTTCAAGACATGTGTATCGGAAGTGAAGAGAAGGCATGGAGGAGAACAAGCTCTCTTTCCCCTCCATGGAATGAGGTCATTTGCTTGAAAAAAGAATGGCTCGGTGGGAACTTATTTAAAGGCGTATCGCCTCAGTCGATTTCGGTCACTTCAATTTTTCCCTAACGGGGTGTGGCCGCACTCCCCCCGGCTTCCAGAGTACATTTGGTAAAATCGATCTCTTTCTTGCACCCGGCGCAGATGTGCTTCTTTTCAAATTCATCCGAGAAGATCTCTTTTTCTTTACCACATTCCGGGCACTTGCATATAAACGAGCTCAAGTTCTTGAAATCTTCCCAACCGGGGCAATGTTGAGGTGTAGTCATACCGTTCCCTCCTTTTAAGTGTTTGATCGCTTTGAAAATCAGCACGATAGCTGAAGGATGGTCAATCCATCCACTCCCACACCAACCTCATTTTAAGGTTCACTAGTCCTCGATTTCCTCTTCTTCAATAATCAACTTGCCCTTGTGCTTCGCGCCGCAGCTCGGGCAACGAATCTCAATTTCGTCTTCGGGACCGATATATTTTTCTTTCATCGTCTCCGAAGGTATGAAAGTCACATCACCGCACGCGCATTGAGGGCATTCCCCTCTAACTTTATGCCTTTGTCTTTTAGCCATCATTTCCTCCTAAGATAACGATTCGAATTCCAATGTCATCTACACCGCGGGTGCAACTCCATTGACATCCCATAGTCAAGGATCAGTTCCGGAGCTTTTCAAGCTCAGTGATCAATACTTCAAGCCGAGGCCTTTCATTGATATCATGAACATCTATATAGCGGATGGTGCCGTTCTTATCTATTATGAAAATCGCTCTCTCCGAAGTTCCGTCGGAACGAAGTACGCCGTATGATCCGGCCACTTTCCCATGGGGCCAGAAATCGGATAGAACCGGAAACCACAATCCACCCATTTCCTCTGTCCATGCAAAAAGTGTCGGGATATTGTCTTCGGTGATGCCGATAAGAATCGCCTCATTTTTGTCGAACATCTCTTTAGCAATATTATAGCCGGGCCACTGCCCGGTGCAAACCGGCGTCCACGCAGCAGGAACAAAAGAGATGACAACATTTTTCTTACCGTGATATTGGCGCAGCGAAACCTTCTCGCCCTCAATTGAAGGCAGAGTGAAATCCGGAGCTTTATCTCCAACCTTTAGGTGTGATTGACTGTCAATAGGCTTGAGCTTACCCGTCTGGTAGATCTTGCTCCCGCTTGGTTCGGCGGCGCCACCCGCCGAGCTCCATTGAACAGCTATCACAGCAGCCAGTAGGAAGAGCATGAGACGAGCTCTTTTGATCGCCATCAGTTACTCTCCTTCCATCAATCCCGACTTCTTCACTATCAGCTCCAAGAAATCGTCAGGATCTCCAAAACCGCCGAGCTTAGAATAGATTACTCTATGAGATCCATCACTGTTGATTTTCACTGCAATAAAATAAGGAGTTCTAACCTCGCCTACAAGTTGGTGAATGGAAAAATCTGCATCCGGGAAAAGCGCAAACGGGATCTTGTAGCGGTCCTTGAACAGTTTGACTTCATAAGGCGTGTTTCCTCCTCCAATCCCGATGATTTTTATCTTCCCGTTCAAAGCGGGGCTGTTCTGTATGGCCTGATAAAGCTTATTTACGATGGGAGCTTCCTTCTGGCAGTGAGGGCAATACATGCTAAACATTTCGACGATAACAACATCGGCTTTGATCTGGGGAATTCTGAAAAAACTTTCCTGGTCAAGCCCAAGATATTTTTTCTCCTCAGCGTTGTCCGGGACAGGCAGATTTATTTCCGGCAAGCGGCCGCCTTCGACCGGAGGTTCAGCCGCCGCCAGGCAATTAGCCAGTCCAACCGGCGAGCTCGCAAAAACCACCAACATCAACAGGATTAAAAAGCATGTCTTTCGCATCTAAGCTCCCTTCTGCAAGAACGCCAAGGCTTTCTATTCTTTCTTTTTCAGGGCCATGTGGACCTCAAGCCAATCTGCCATATCCCGTATGTTCTTGGAAAGATACCACCTGCCCTGCTCGAAAACACTGTAATCGGCACCGCACATGGCAGAGGAAAAACGTACGGAATTGGCAAAGAAGAGCCATTGTTCGACCCATTTCTTTTCAATGAGCTCATTGAAAATACTATCCTTTTCGCCTGGTCCTTTGGCCAGCCCATTTGCCCAGGCAGTCTCCAGGACCCGGGTTGCCGTCAGAGTCATCGCGTTAGAGGTCTTCAGGGTGTTTTCGAATCGGGCCCAGTGCCCATTCACCCAGCTTTCTCCATGGCATGACAGGCAAATTTTTTGCATTGTTTTTTGGCGCTTGAGCTGTTCGTCCGCATCTATGAGGAGTTCCGACACCGGTTGCCCACTGAGCTCCGTGGGCAAGGGCAAACCGGATTTGTTTTTGATATTCGCTATGTTCGCCGATTTGGGATGAGGATGCGCATAAATCAATCCCAAGATCCTCCAGGGCAGTCTGTCATTTGCCTGATGACTCCTTTCCGCTACAATCTGTCCTTCCTCATCCACCAGCAGAGACATATGGCAAGCGGCACAGGTAGGCGCCGCAAAGTCTTTTCCTATGGTCCACGGGACTCGCTTAAAATCCCATTCTTTATTGAGTGAGCTATATATGTTTCCGTGCTTGCTCACATTATACACCTTATAAGCGGGAACATCCGGTCCTTTATGACATTCTGCGCAGGTATACGGCTTTCTGGCCATCTCAATAGAAAACTGATGCCGCGTGTGACAGGCCGTACAGGAACCCTGACTGTCGTCGGGATTCAGTCGCCCCACCCCTTCATTGGGCCAGCCGGAGAGAATCGGAAAAGTCATTTCACCCAAGTCGGTCTCCTTAGAGGTGGTCCCTTTCACTTCGATCTTGGTCCCATGGCAAAACAAACATGAATCCGCATTGGTCTCAGCGTCGGCCGGCTGGACGGCGATCTTCATATCGGCAAAGCTCTGAATGCCGTTTATTGATTCCATAAGGTCTTTATAAAGAGGGTTCTGCATAAGGTTCACGTGGGCGTGAGACATCATATTGCGCGAGAACTGATCCGCCTCCTTGCTGTGACAGACGGAGCAGTCCGGCGGGGTCACCACCACGTGCACATCATACCCGTTGTGCTCGAAGGTATCTTTGTGTCGATCAAAATTCATGGTGTGACATTCAGAGCATCCAATGGCGAAGTCCATCAGTTGTTCGGGGATCTTCTCTCCGGACACCTTGCTTTCCAGCCCGCTCTGCTTGAGTGCCTCTCTCGGGTTGGTCTGGGCATGTCGACTTCTTTCCCAGTCGGCCACAATGCCAGGCGATACCGCGATGTGACAGCCGATGCATTCGTCTGTGGCCGGACTCAGCCCGGCACCGAAACCATTATTGCTGCAAATCGCCGCCAGGACAATTGACAGCACCAACAAGCAAGCTTTTCGCACGGCTACCTCCCCTTAAGTATTAGTGAATCATCGCCCTGCAAACGAGCCTAGCCAAAGGCAACATCCAAGACCATCATCACGGCAAAACCAGCCATACAACAAAGGGTGGATAAATCGGTATTCCCTTCGCGCTGCGATTCAGGAATCACTTCTTCCACCACCACGAAGATCATTGCGCCGGCAGCGAAACTGAGAGCATATGGGAGAATAGCTTGCGAAAGAAGAACGACTGCCGCACCTATCACTCCAGCGATAGGCTCCACCACCGCCGATAGCTGTCCATACCAGAAGCTTTTCCAATTGGACATTCCTTCTCTACGAAGGGGCATCGAGACCGCCAGGCCCTCGGGGAAGTTTTGAATACCTATCCCCAAAGCCAAAGCCACAGCACCGGCAAAGCTGGCTGAAGGCAAACCGGCTGCAGTCGCTCCAAACGCCACACCAACGGCAAGCCCTTCAGGAATGTTGTGCAAAGTGATCGCCAAAACCAGCAAAGTGGCCCTTCTCCACTTGGTCGGGATGCCCTCCGCCTCGGACATCGGGAAACCTAAATGGAGATGAGGTAGAACGCGGTCAATGGCACGCAAGAACAAGCCGCCCAGCAAAAAACCCACAGCTGCAGGAAACCAGGAAGGCAGATCCCCTCCTTCCGCCATCTCCAAAGCCGGAGCAAGAAGGGACCAGAAACTGGCAGCAATCATGACCCCGCCGGCAAAACCAAGCATTCCGTCGAAGACCTTACGGTTCAAGCCCCGGGAGAAAAAAACCAATCCAGCCCCCATGGCTGTCATGAACCATGTGAACCCTGTAGCCAACAACGCCTGAAGGACCGGATTTAGAGTCTCTACTGATGCCATTAATCAATTCGGAATGCAGGAAATTCCGCGAAGAGTTGATTGGTTTGTTTGGTTCTCGATCTTTACCAACTCGGCTTTCGCACCCGGGCATGTCTGCACCGGCGGTCGGCGTGAAAGCCGGAGCATCATGACAGCCAGTGCTGCAATGGTAGGTGGACTCTGAAGCGCTTCAGGACCCGGGACTCCACTCCGCCCCGAAGCGGCCCAACCTTGCTGCCCCGCGGAAGGCAGCCGAATTTATGTGACTGCCCCGGCCCCATCCAGCCTGGATCGACTTTTCTCCATGAACCAACCTTCAGGATCGACATAATAAAATTTCAGGTCGGCAAGGAGTACGTAGTGCTCTCTCTCTTCAGCAAGCAGTCGATCAATGAATTCTCGTTCCAGAGGATCTTTGGATAATTCCATTTGTTTCTGAAAAAAAGCAATGCTGGAATTCTCAAGCTGCAGGCCGGTCTCTATCGCCACCACATCGTCCAGGCAGGCCATGGGCATCTTTCCATGCTCTGCGGCAATCTTCCTGAGGAAGGCTTGCTTATCCTCGTCCTCCACGGGATGATACTTGCACGCGTCAGCCCACACTTTGCCTTTTTTGATCTCTTCATAGGTTTCATGAACCTGCTTCAGGTGCTGCTCTTCCGAATCTCGCAGCATGCGAAATGTTTCTATGCCGACCTGGTCGGGGCAGGTGCTCATGGCATCTTGATAGAGGGCTTTCTTTTTTTCCTTCATTTCGATAACGGTGCAGAACATTTCAAATGCTTCGTCACGCTCACTAGCCATATTGAACTCCTACGATTGGTTGGATGGTCTCCCATGAATTCAGCACGGACGCCTATTTATATATAATAGTTATCGTCAAAAGTGTCTATTTAAGATTCACCCAAAGGAAGCTAGGTGCAGTATCTTCCTGTGTCAAGGCTGACAAGTTACAGGGGAAGAGCTTGATGGCTGGATTTTAGACGGAATCGCTAATAATCTTGATGCGAATTTTGCGGGTCCGTGGCCCATCGAATTCACATAGGAAAATATGTTCCCAAGTGCCCAAAAGAAGTCGGCCGCTGTCGATTATGATATGGGCACTGCCTCCGACGAGTACGGCTTTAATGTGAGCCGCTGAATTTCCTTCCGTATGCTTGTATCCGGCTCTCCAAGGCACCAAATTATCCAGGCTGCTGATGATATCATCCATGACGGCCGGATCGGCACCCTCGTTAACGGTTACTCCCGCAGTAGTGTGGGGAACATATACGATACACAAACCACTTCGCACCTTACTATCCCGGACTTTGCGTGAAACCAGCTCAGTTATGTCTACGGCGGCACTGTGATCAGGTGTATTCACCTGAATTGTCTGGACCATCGCAAGCCTCCTCTGCAGAATCGTTGGAGAAATGTGGATAAGCTGCTGACAGCCGGTGCAGATTCCCGAAGCTATCGGGGAAGGATGAGTCCGGATTCGGTCTGCTCGTAAGGCGAGCTCTGCTGCGGCTCGCCTTCAAATTCATCCGGCCAATATGACTGTATGGAGTAGGCAACGACCTCGGTAACTACGGGATTATCACTCGCATCCGCCGAGCCGGCAAGATGCTGTGCTACAATCCAGGCTTGCTCAGCCAGGTCGGGTCGCTTCATCTGTTTCAAACTCAAAGCCTGCTCTTCAAACAGTCGTTTGTATAAAAGTCTGGTTTGCCCCGCACATAAATCATCGGCTGCTTTCTTGATCAGTTCCACAGCTCGTTCCTGTTGAATCTCCTTGCGCACCACCAAAACTGAACGTTCCAGCTCCTGCAGTCTATGAAAATATGGAGTCAGGTCCTCTTCGGGGAACCGCAATGCGGTAACCGGCATACTTTCCAAAAGGCTTTTTATGTCGATCTTGTGGATTCGCTGTTCCGGTTCTTCAACCACTGGAAAAAGCTGATAAGCATAGGGCAATTTTTCAGAAGCATAAAATGGTTGAAAGAGATTCCTGGCCTGCTCCGCTTCTGGTGGAATATCTTTTTCTCCATGAAACTGGAGCATTTCAAAATAGATCCTGGCTGCATGCCAGGAAGGCACTTCAAACGGTGGGCTGTCGGAGAGGTGACCGGCGAGTTTTTGAATGAACTCTCGATACAGCTTCTGGGAGCTCTCAACCACCCTTATGCTCAATTGCCGGAAGCGATTTTCGGTATATGCGGATACCGCTAAGGATTCGCTGCCCGCTTCGCCTGGAAAGAAGCCGGCAACAAACCAGTCAACATCCGGAGCCGGAATCAGGTGAGTGACGAGCTGCCTGCTCTCCTTGGGAATCAAAACGACTCTCGACTGGGGCGAACTTTCTCGATCCCTTGTGTATCCCCTCTGGCTGAAGCGATAGGCGGCCTGTTTGATCGTCCGCTTATACTCTTTATCGTCAATGATGTCCTGAAAAGCCGAAAAGGTCCGAAATCCTACCGGCGTCGGGTCTCTGCTCAGCTTGTCCAGCAGTGCCGCCACCAGGCCATCCCGGCCGAGCAAAGTCTTGCGAAGCGACTGCAAATAACTCTGCAGGCTTTCCCCCTGAGGATTTTGAACCGCCAGCCGATCCAAAATCATTTGCATCTCATGGCTCTCTTGAGGGTTGAGAGCGATTTCGGTTTTCTTATTTTTTTTGGAGTGCTGTTTTGCGCTCATGGTTTTGTACCGCCGTCACCAAACAAAAAAAGCCCCATAAGCCACGCACAAAGCGTGGTTGTGGGGCCGGCAGGAGAATGCCTGTAGCTTTATTCCGATTCTTCTTCGCGAGGCTCAATGATCAGAGAATCCGCCACCAGTTCCCAAAGGTACTTAATCTCCACATCCATCATGTCGTATTCTTTGCGGAGGCTTTTCATGATCTGGTCGCGGCAATTGTGACACGGAGCAATCAACAACTTGGCGCCTGTATCCTTAATCTGCTTTGCCTTGGTTCGACCATAAAAGATTCTCTCCTCAACATACGGCGAAGCCCATGCGCCGCCGCCAGCACCGCAGCAGAAGTTATTGGCCCGATTGGGGTACATATCCACAAAATTCTCACAGCACTGCTGCGTCACCCATCTGGGCTCCTCGTAGTAACCATGACCGAAGGCGCGTTCGCTCTTGCGGGCATAATTGCAGGGGTCGTGATAGGTGGTCAATTCGTGATGGATCGATTTATCCAGCTTGATACGGCCCTCTTCGATGTATTGTTTGAGCAGATCGTGAACGCTGAGAAACTTGACACCTTCGTTTGCATACCATTTTTGCAGACCAAGCCTGGTCGCATAGTAAGCGTGCCCTCATTCGGGCAAGACGAGGTACTCGCACTCGAGATCTTTGTAGTTCTTGACGATACGACCGACAATTTCTTTCATCGATTCGTCATCGCCGGTGAAAAGACCCCAGTTGACGCCTTCCCAGTTCTCCGAGGTAGTTGTCCAAGATTCGTTGGCGGCATACAGAATTCGCCACCAGAAAAACATGTCTTCGGGCTCGCCAAAAGGTTCCTTGGAATTGATAGTGAAAAGATATTTGGCGCCCTTCTTGTCGACGGGAACTGCAAAGCCGGGAAGTTCTTCACCCAGTTCAGCGCTCAAGTCTTCGAGCAGAAACAAAAAGTCTTCTTTGGGGATGCCCACGTTGTTTCCGCTCTTAAGGCACTGCTCCACACCTTTGTGAAGCACCCCGGGCACTTTATCTCTTTCTCTCTTGGTGCGAGCGGATCTAAGCAATGCCAAGAGATCAATGTTCATGGGGCAGGCGTGCTCGCATCGCCCACACAGCGTACAGACCCACGGGAACTTGGAATCGATAATTTCCTGATCCAATCCCAGCAAGGCCAAGCGTACGCACTTCCGGACATCCAGCCCATCTACCCCGGTGACCGGGCAGCCACCGGCACAAGTGCCGCACGTCAGGCACAAGTCGGCGTACTGGCTTGCCAGTTTGCGTTTTTCACGCTTAGTCAATAACAATGGCTCCATAATTCTCTCCCCTAACGTTTCATGATTGTAAGCAGCGCTATCCGTATAACACACAAGATTCTTGATTTAAAGCTTTTTTTCTCAAGGTGATGAACCCCGAAAAAACACTGTACTCTCACCTTTCAATACTCATTGGGCAGTGCGGAGAGTTGCTGCAGAGTAAAAACGGGACCGTCTTTGCAGACGTATTCAGTCCCGATATTGCACCGGCCGCAGATTCCGATTCCGCATTTCATTCGCATTTCCAGGCTGGTGATGATCCGCTCGGGCGGAAACCCGAGCTCGGTGAGCACCGGCAATGTGAATTTGATCATTATCGGCGGACCGCAGACAATAGCATAAGCGTTGGCGGAACCGGGAGCTTTCTCCTTCGTTATGGCCGGGACGAAGCCGATGTTGTACTTCCAGTCGGGGTCATTGGTGCCATCCACCGTAATGTGCATGGCGATATCGTCACGCTGCTCCCAGGCGGCCAGCTCATCTTTGTACAACAACAGTCCGGGGCTGCGCGCGCCGTAGACTACGGCGATATCCCCGAACCGCGATCTATTTTCGGGCTGAAGCATGTAGACAATGGAAGATCGAAGGGTGGTGAAGGCGAATCCTCCACCGATGATGACCACGTTTTTGCCTTCCAACACGTCCCATGGATACCAGTTGCCCAGCGGTCCCCGGACGCCCATGATTTCACCCGGTTGCATATTATGAAGATGATTGGTCACCTTGCCCACCTTGTTCACCGTAAACATGATGTACCCTTTTTCGCCGGGTGAGGTGGCTATACCGATCGGGATCTCGCCCAGACCGGCGACCGAAAGCTCGGCAAACTGACCCGGCAGATAGTTAAACTTCTCTTCATCTTCAGAATTCAAGAAAACCAGTTTGAAGGTTTTCAGATTTCGATCTTCTGTTTCCGTTACAACAGATTCAATTCTAACGGGATATGGTAAGTAAGGGTTGTTCACCTCTATTCCTCCATTTTAACCACAAATACAGCTTTCAGACATCAAGCGAGCTACATGGCGAATGTCGATATTGACGGGGCAATGTTGCACGCAGCGTCCACAGCCGACACAGGCGATCCCGTCGGAATATTTATCCGGATAGTACTTCAACTTATGCATGAATCGCTGCCGGACTCTCTGTAATTTCTGACTGCGCGGATTATGCCCGGCGCCGTGCAAGGTGAAAAGAGGAAACATGCAAGAATCCCAGATCCTGAGGCGGTCTCCCTGTTCCTGGTAGACCTCATCCTGAATGTCAAAGCACCAGCAGGTCGGGCACAAAAACGTACAGGTGCCGCAGTTGATGCAGGAAAACTGAATTTCGTCCCAAAACGGTGCGTCAAACAATTCGACCATACTCTTTTGTTTGGCAGGCTCCAGATTGAACTGCACCCCCAACCGCTCTTCGGCAGATTTCTTCAAGGCGGCCATCCGCTCGGCGGCATTTTGCGGCACCTGCTCTGTCCCATCGAGGCTGCCCAACAAATGCTTTCCTTTCTCTGTAACGGCCCGCAGCAGATAGCCTTCACCCAAGTCCACCAGCAGGGCATCCAGGCCGGCCGTATCGAACGGGCCGGTGCCGGTTGAAGTGCAGAAGCAGGTTGCGCAGGGATCGTTGCAGGCAAGGCCGACCAGGGTGGTATTTTGTCTTCGCTTAACCCACCAGGGATCCTCGAATTTGTCACTGATGAAATTCCTGTCATCCAGCTTGAGTGCATAGGCGTCACACGGGCGAATGCCCAAGACAATCCTGGTTGAATAATCTTTGGGCACCTCCTTCAATATTCCCGCTTCCGGGTTCCCTTTTTCCAGGGTGAACTGAAACATCCGCTCGGAATGAGGATGGAACAGCGCTTTGGGGGAAAGGCGGGTGTTGCGGCAGTTCAAGTCAAGATCAGTAGCTTTCCCAAGTAAGGCAAACTCATGATACTGCCCATTCCGGACCGGCCCGAATACCCGGTTGCCGCCCATCAACAGCTCCACCAATTCGGGCAGTTTAGCTTCGTTGATATAAATTTCCGACATCGATTTGTTCCTTCTATTGCAGTGACCGCTACTCAGATTCAGCTTTCTCCGGATGTAGTCCGGAGCAGTTCCCGTGGAATAACAACTTGTGCGACTTCCCTTATCACCGGTCCATTATTCCATGGGGCAGGCAGCGCGAGAACGGAAGTCAACTACTTGAAAGACGGTTCGGGATCGCCTGGTTTATAGGTGTCCAGCGGAGGCCGCTCGTCTGTGTTCAAACCAACCTCGTAGCCATACAGTTCTTTGATGTCCTTTTCCATCTTCTTGGTAAACTGGCGCACCTTGATGCCAACCGGGCATGCCCGTTCACAGGCGCCGCAATCGGTGCACCGGCCGGCAACATGGTAGGCGCGCAAGAAGTGGAAAGTGCGGGTATCCGTCCGGTCGATGCTTTTGCCCACCCACTGAGGCCGCGCCTCGTCCACGAAACAGGTCGGGCAGTAGCACAGCGGGCACGCGTTGCGGCAGGCATAGCAGCGTATGCAGGGAGCGATCAGTTGTTCAAAATACTGCCAGCGCTCCTCGGGAATCATCGCCTCCACCCGACGCACATCCGGATACCGGTCCACGTTGTGCTGCTCTTCCACCAGATCTCCTACCAGCTCATCGTAGACGACCGGGTTGCGATGAATGCAAATGGCGCAATTCTCCTGCAGATAGGCCGCCCGATCGAGGGATTCTTCGAAATCCCGGCCGATCACGCGCACTTTTCCATTGTTCTCCTCCACCTGCAAGGGCTCTTTCCCTTTCAGGTCGGCAAGGATGCGGCGCCGGTCGATCATGCCGTGGCAGGGCGCCCCCAAAATGTAGAGCTGTTCGCGCTTGATCTGATTTTCAAGCAGATGGACGATGATGTTCCTGGAATCGCATCCCTTTGCCACAATGGCCACTCGATCCGGTCTCTTGGGAAGATAGTTGGCCAGGTTGATTCCACAATTGCCGTCCCAGTAAAGCTGACCGACTTGATCAGCGTTTTTCACTAACAAAGGTTCATTCATCAAGGCGACCGTTCCCTTGCGAAATCCAATCACAACATCCACTCGATTTTCAGACAATAAGCGCTTCGCAGCTTCTCGAATCTTCTCCGTATATGATCGCATCTATGCTTCCTCTTTCAGTGAGCAGCGATGAGTGAACAGTGAACAGAAGCTCGGAACAACTCCATTCGTACCCTGTCCACTGTCGACCGTTCACAGCTCACCGTTCACTAGCTCACTAGCTCAGCTTGCTTCTTGATGAAATGTTGAGCCGGCCCTGCCGTTTTGACGGCAGCAACCACATTGCGCGCCGTCTCGGCAAATTTAGTCGCTTCCGCGGAAGAGATCCACGAAAAATGCAGGCGCCCCGGTTCGATACCGGTATGCTCCAACAGGTTGTTCAGAAGAGTAAACTTGCGTCTGGCATAAAGGTTTCCTTCGATGTAATGGCAATCGCCGGGATGACAACCAGACACCCAAACACCATCTGCACCCTGCCGAAAAGCGGCAAGTATGAACTTGGGGTTGACCCGCCCCGAGCAGGGGACTCTGATGATCCTGATATTAGCAGGGTACTGCAACCTGCTTACGCCGGCAAGATCCGCTCCGCCGTACGAGCACCAGTTGCACAAAAACGCGACTATCTTTGGCTCCCAATCGGTCATACGAAGATTCTCCCTATATGCAGTCTATCATGGCAAAGATTTGGGCATCATCAAAGCCCTTGAGCCGGATGGCGCCCGAGCGGCAAGAAGCGACGCACAGACCGCAGCCCTTGCACAGGGCCGGATTGATCTCGGCCTTGCCCTTGTCATTGAAACCGGGCGCAGAGTAAGGGCAGATGCTCACACAGGTGCCGCAACTGCTGCAAAGCATCTGATTGGTAGCGGCAACTGATCCGCTGAAATGAACCGTTTCGCGGGCAAGCAGAGTAGCGGCTCTGGCTGCCGCAGCTTGCGCCTGTGCGATGCTTTCATCGATAGGTTTCGGGTAATGGGCCAACCCACACATGAACACACCGTCTGTGGCAAAATCCACCGGCCGCAGCTTGGCGTGGGCTTCGATGAAGAATCCTTCTTCGTTGACCGGGACCTTGAAAAACTGTCCGAGAGCTTCAGTTTCATTCGGCAGGATCGCTGTCGCCAGCGTCAATAGATCCGGCGTCAGGGTCACCGGCCGCTGCAATACATGGTCGACTATGGTGACCTTGAGGATTCCGTTTTCTATTTCGACCCCGGGCTTGTGATCCAGGTCGTAGCGAACGAAAATGACTCCGGCCTTTCTGGCCTCCAAATAAAGCGTTTCCCGCTCTCCGTAGCTTCTCATATCCCGATACAACACATACGCATCGCAATCAGGATTGATTCGCTTCATCTCCAGGGCGCTCTCAATGGAGTGCGTACAGCAGATGCGGCTGCAATACGGGCGATGAGGCTCACGCGAGCCGACGCACTGGATAAAAACGGCGCTCCTTGCATCCTTCAAGCGCGAATCGCCGTTCCTGAAGAGTCCGTCAAGCTCCTGATGTGTCAGAATACGTGAATCCTCGCCGTATAAATATTCATCCGGCTTCCATTCCCGGCCGCCGGTTGCAATGATAGCGGCACCGTGCTCAAGAACCAGGGTAGAGCCACCATTTTCGATGGTGGTTTTGAAATTTCCCACAAATCCTTCCACATTCCTCAAGGCAGCGGAAAGGTACACGGTGATGTTAGGATGTGACTCGACGCTCTTTGCCAGCTGTTTGACGTACGGTTGAATATCTTCACCCTTCCAGGTCTTGTGCAGCTGAAGCGCCTGTCCGCCAAGCCGGTCGGAGTGCTCGACCAGGTAAACCGGATAGCCCTGATCGGCGATAGACTTCGCCGCCATCATGCCGGCAACTCCGCCGCCAATCACCAGAGCCTTTTGCGTGACACTCAGCTCCGGCTCCTGCAGGGGCTCCAACAGAGCCACCTTGGCAACAGCCATGCGGACCAGATCTTTGGCTTTTTCGGTGGCGAGAGCCGGGTCGGAGCTGTGCACCCAGGAGTCCTGATTTCTGATGTTGGCCATTTCAAACAGGTACTTGTTCAGACCGCCGTCCGCCATGGTCTCCTGAAACAGGGGCTCGTGTGTGCGGGGTGTGCAGGCTGCCACTACAATGCGGTTCAGGCCTTGTTCTTGGATGACGTCTTTCATCGCTACCTGTGTGTCCTGCGAACAGGTGTACAGATTGTCAGTCACGTATTCCACGTAGGGCAGCGTCTTGGCGTAATCGCGAACGGCCTGCACATCGACCACCCCGCTGATGTTTATGCCGCAGTGACAAACGAAAACACCTATGCGTGGCCGTTCACCAACCACATTGACCTGGGCGGGGGTCTTTTTTTCCTGCGTTAAAGTGCCGCGGGCCGCGGCCAGGAAGCTGCCGGCCGCAGAAGCTGCCGCACTTGCCTCCATGACCGATTGCGGAATGTCTTTGGGAGCCTGAAAGGAGCCACAGACAAAAATACCCGGGCGGCTGCTCGCCACCGGAGCAAACGATGAGCTCTCACAAAACTCATTGTCGTTGAGCTTGAGATCCAGGCGGCGAGCCAGATCGATAGCGGACTGCGAGGTCTCGAGACCGACCGAAAGAACCACCATATCAAACATTTCCGTTTTGATTTGACCCGCTTCGGTCACATAGCTGAGCTCCAGATCATCCGTTCCCGGCACCGGTTCGATACTGTGCACACGGGATCGCAAGAAGCGCACGCCGTGTAGGTCGCTTGCCCGGTTGTAGTACTTCTCAAAATCCTTGCCATGGGTGCGCATGTCCATGAAAAAGATCGCCGTATCGAGATCGCCGCCCGCGTGTTCCTTGGCAATCACCGCTTCTTTGATGGCGTACATGCAGCATACGCCCGAACAATAGGCGTGATCGCAATGATTGATGTCCCTTGAGCCCACGCACTGGAGCCAGGCGACACGTTTCGGTTCTTTATGATCCGATGGCCGCGTCAGATGGCCTTGGGTCGGGCCCGAAGCCGAAAGCAGCCGCTCGAATTCCATTGAAGTCACCACGTTGGGCAGTTTCGCGTAGGAGTAGGTGTCGAAAGCGGTCGGATCGAATGGCTGAAACCCCGGGGCCACCACCATTGCACCGACTTTCAGGGTCCTCTCCAGCGGTTGCTCTTCGTGATCCACGGCATTTGCCAGACAAGCTTCCACGCACTGATAGCATTCGGAACAAATCCCGCAGCTGAGGCATCGTTCGGCTTCCTTTCGCACCTGTTCTTCCGTGAAGCCCAATTGTACTTCATCGAAGCTATTCAAGCGCGCTTCAGGCTTCAGGCGCGGCATTTGCTCGCGAGGAATTCGATCGTAGCCTTCGGTTCTCACCTCTTCAATGGCTTTCCATTCCTTTTCACGCCCTTGCCGCAAGTCCTCGCCCTGCAGAAATCGCTCGATCGATATGGCCGCCTGCTTTCCAGCAGCGATTGCCTCTATCACCGTTTTGGGACCGGTCACCGCATCCCCGCCGGCAAATATGTCCGGGTCGCTCGACTGGAGTGTCAACTCATCCACCCGCATCGTTCCCCAATCGGAAAGCTGGCAGGCGCACTCGGGGGTAAGGCAGGCCCAATCCGATTCCTGCCCGATGGCCGGGATAACGGCGTCCACATCCATTGTGAACTCGGAGCCGGGAATAACCTCGGGACGGCGTCTGCCACTTGCATCGGGTTCTCCCAACCGCATCCGGACGCATTCGACCGCCTTCACCCGTCCGTTTTGGCCGATGATTCGAACGGGGTTGGTGAGCGTCATGAGGTCGATGCCTTCCTCATGGCACTCTTCGATTTCTTCTGCATTGGCCGGCATTTCTTCCACACTGCGCCGATAAATAATAAAAGGGTTCTTGGACCCGCTTCTGAGAGCTGTGCGGACGGCATCCATAGCCACATTTCCGCCGCCGATTACGGCCACTCGGTCGCCCAGCGAAACCTTTTTCCCAAGGTTGGCATCTCTCAAGAAATCGACCCCGGGATAGACTCCCTCCAGACCTTCCCCTTCAATTCCGAGCAATTTGCATTCGTGAGCACCGATGGCAATGAAGAAAGCCTTGTAGCCCTGTTCGCGAAGCTGGGCAATGGTGACGTCCTTGCCGATCTCGACACCGGACCTAAACTCGACTCCCATATCGCGAACGACTTCAATCTCGGCCTGGATGATATCGCGCGGCAGCCGGTAGGACGGGATACCCACGGTGAGCATACCGCCCAATACGGGCAGCTTCTCGAAAACGGTGACCTGGTATCCCGCGATAGCGAGATAATATGCGCAGGCGATCCCGGCAGGACCGGATCCGACAACGGCGACTTTTCCGTCACGCTTTGCTTTTACCTCGGGAACGAAGCGGGTTTCGGAGCGCAAATCCAGATCTGCAATAAAGCGCTTAATGGAATCAATGGCGACCGGCTGGTCCATCTCGCCACGTTTGCAGACAGACTCGCAAGGGTGATGGCACACCCGTCCGCAGATGGCGGGCAGAGGATTCTCCTCCTTCACCAGCTTGAGCGCATCGGCGTATTTTCCTTCAGCAGCCAGAGCAACGTACCCCTGTACGGAGATATGAGCGGGGCACGCCACCTTGCACGGGGAAGTGCCTCGCTTCTCAATGGCAAACGCTCCGGGCACAGCCTGAGCGTAACGACGATATGCCGCCTTGCGCTCGCTCAAGGCCATATCATATTCATTCTTGCGCACAACGGGGCAGACCTGGGCACACTCCCCACAACCCGTACATTTATCCAAATCTATAAAGCGGGGCTGCTGTAAAACTTTTACTTCGAAGTTACCCGGGTTTCCGGTAACTTCCCGTACTTCTGTAAGAGTCAAAAGCTCGATATTTAAATGCCGGCCGACCTCGACCAGTTTGGGCGAGATGATTCACATCGCACAGTCATTGGTGGGAAAGGTCTTATCCAGCTGTGCCATCGCGCCGCCGATGGAAGCTTCTTTTTCCACTAGGTAAACATAATAGCCCGAATCCGCCAGATCCAAAGAGGCCTGCATCCCTGCAATGCCGCCTCCAACGACCATGACCGCACCGGTAACTGGTGGTAGGGTATTCTTTTCATTCATGAATATTCACTCCATAAGGAAATCTTCACATAAAAAACAGAATTCAACGATCAGAGTTTCCGGCTCCACTTCAACCAAATCAAATGATTATGTGAGAACGATCACAAAAAGTACCGGTTTAATAACAAAACCGAGAGATTATTTAAACCATTTTTTGTGCGAAAAACGTCCAATTGCAGATCTGATCGATAGAAATTCTCCAATTTGATGAAACAGTTGTGATACATTATAAAAAGCGTCACTATAAGAGTCAACACGGTCGCAGCTTGCTGGCGAGGGGAGAAGAAAGTCGCAGGGTCACGCTGCGGCAGTCCAGGTCGGAAATACTCGTTGGGAAGATCGTCAGTCAAATCATGAGCAAGCCTCATTCCATTGAAATAAAAAAACGAATTTGGCTTGCGCTAAGAGCTTAATGTTGACATACTTTTTTTTGAAGACATACTCCTAACTTGCGCGATTTTTGGAGGAAAGGCCCTGCCCAACGATGGCTCCGGCGCGCCGGGATAAACCCCGTTCCAATGGCGAAAGCCCCGGAAGTCGCTCAATTTAGCCCTACATGACTTTACTGAACCGCCAATCTATTCGAGGAATTATTGCGATGATAAGCACTCTTGCAGTTATGACCAGCGGCGGAGATTCTCCCGGAATGAACGCCGCCATAAGAGCCGTGGTGCGCCGAGCCCTCGACTGCGGACTCAGAGTCTACGGGATTTACGACGGATACGAAGGGTTGGTGAACGGCGAGGAGGCGATCAAACCGCTTGAATGGAAAGACGTGGGCGGTATCCTGCAACGTGGGGGCACCTTTTTGGGCACCGCCCGCTCCCGCAGCTTCAGAAGCCGGGAGGGACGTCGGCAGGCGGTGCGCAACATGTTGCAGCATGGAATCGAAGCCATGGTTGTAATAGGAGGCGATGGCTCGCTCATGGGAGCCCACGTACTCTCTAGCGAGTGGTCCGAGCATCTGCAAGAAATCAACAAAGATCTTGCCCAAACAGGCATCGACAAACCCCGTGATTACACTTTGCAGGTGATTGGACTTCCAGGCTCCATCGACAATGACCTTTATGGTACCGACATGTGCATCGGGGCTGACACCGCCCTTAATCATATTGTCCGTGCCCTCGATGATCTGAGCTCTACCGCCGCATCACACCAGCGCACGTTTGTGGTCGAAACGATGGGCCGACACTGCGGCTATCTTGCCCTGGCAGCTGCTCTTGCCGGTGGTGCAGCGTGGGTTTTGCTGCCCGAAGTCGAGCTCGATCGCGACTGGCATAAGAAGATGATCGAATCGATTGAACAAGCCCGTCAAATAGGCCGGCCGCACCATATGGTGGTGGTGGCGGAAGGCACCAAGCATTTGGACGGCTTGCCGATTCGAACCGAAGAAATCAAGGAAATTTTGACTAACAAGCTTGGCATCGATGTTCGCGTAACCGTTTTGGGTCATGTGCAAAGGGGCGGCTCGCCGACGGCGTTCGACCGTATTCTGGCAACCAGACTCGGAGCGGCTGCAGTGGACACGATCATCAAGGAGTCCGACAGCTGCCACCGACACATGCTCGGCGTGATCAAAAACAAGGTGGTGGCCACGTCGTTGGTGGAAGTCGCAGAGAAGAGCCGGGCGGTGGGAGAGCAGATCGAACAGGGGAACTATGAGAAAGCAAGAGAATTAAGGGGGCAAAGCTTCATTAACACTCTGGAGCTTGTTAAGACTTTGACCAGGATCACCCCTTCTCAAGAAAAGCGTATGGACGGAACAATAGCCATATTTACCGGAGGAGCCGATGGGCCCGGCATGAATGCCGCGGTGAGCGTTGCCGCTCGATGCCTGCTGAATCAAGGAGTTTCCGTGCTTGGCGCCAAAGATGCCCTGCTCGGCCTTATCCATGGGAGCTTCATTGAACTGAATTGGAATCAGCTGGTGGGCTGGCTCAATCGACCGGCCTCCGAGATCGGCACGGCGCGGTTCGATCTGGAAGAAGAGCATTTCGCAAAGATCGCCCAAAACATTGAACGGTGGAACATCAAGGGCATTATAGCAATCGGAGGTTGGGGGACTTACGTCAAAGTTGCTCGATTGGTCGAACAGCGTGAGAACTTCGACAGCTTAAACATCCCCATCGTGGTTGTTCCCGCAACCATTGACAACAATCTGCCTTGCACCGAAGCAAGCATTGGAGCAGATACCGCACTGAACACGATTGTTGAAGCTGTGGACAAGATCCGTCATACAGCGGGTGCCACCCACCGCGTCTTTATTGTTGAAGTCATGGGGCGGGATTGCGGTTTTCTGGCCCTGATGGGCGCCCTGGCGTCGGGTGCGGAGAAAGCCTATCTTCCCGAACGGGGGATCTCCCTGATAGAGCTCAATAAAGATATCGAAACATTGAGGAACGGGTTCAAGGCCGGGAAGCAGATGGTGATTTTTCTGCGCAATGAGAAATCATCTGAATTCTATACAACCGATTTCATTCGAAGGGTTGTACAGGCGGAAAGCAAAAACGAATTCGAGGTTCGCACAGCAGTTCTCGGTCATGTTCAAAGGGGAGGCGCGCCGATGGCGTTCGATCGAATTCTCGCCTGCCGCATGGGAGCGGCCGCTGCTTTTGCCATACTGGAGTCGATGGAGGGGCAACGAGACAGCGTTCAGGCAGTCGGACTGAGTGGCCGAGGTGTTGAAGCCAGGCCATTTGCAGAAACCTTGCGGGAAATGGACATGAGGCAGGGACGCCCGAAAGATCAATGGTTCCTACAGCTGGTGGAGGTGGCGGACGCCCTTGCCAAGTATGCTCCCAGCAGCCATCTCTGCAAAAGTTGACTCCTGCTGTCGGCGGCTCATTCACATAAGCGGCTGCCCCTCGCGTTACCCGCAGGCACCGGACGGTCATTGTCCGTGTAAGCAGGCCTCCTGCCATCGGATCGCGGTTTCTTTCACTGGAAACCTTGTTCTCGAACGGGCACTTCCGCAGAATGGGATCTTCTTGACACCTTTAAACGCAGGTGCTATTCGAAAACCCTCAAGAAAATCAAATCATATCACCCCAATTTCTGTACTTTCAAAAACGGAGGGAGAAACACATGAAAAGGTTTTCAGTACTCCTTTTGGCTTGCATCATGGTTTTGGTCGGCGCTGCCGCACAAATTGTCCAGGCGGCAGATTACAAACCGGAATACAAGCTCTCCACGGTACTTGGCAAGCCGTTCCCCTGGGGGAACGCGGGTGAGCGCTGGGCCGAGCTGGTCAGGGAAAAGACTGCGGGGCGGATCAACATCAAGATGTATCCCGGAACCAGCCTGGTCGGCGGAGACCAAACCAAGGAGTTCACCTCCATTCGGCAGGGCGCCATCGACCTGGCGATTGGCTCGACCATCAACTGGTCTCCCCAGGTGCAGCAGCTGAACCTCTTTTCCATGCCGTTCCTGATGCCGGATTACAAAGCGATCGATGCCTTGACGGAAGGTGAGGTGGGCAGCGAGTTGTTCGAGATCCTGGCAAGCAAGGATGTGGTGCCACTCGCCTGGGGCGAAAACGGTTTCCGGGAGCTCAGCAACTCGAAACGGGCCATCCACTCGCCTGCGGACCTGAAGGGCTTGAAGATCCGCGTGGTCGGGTCACCCCTGTTCCTGGACAGCTTCACCGCGCTTGGGGCCAATCCCACCCAGATGAGCTGGGCGGATGCAGTCCCGGCTCTGTCCAGCGGCGCCGTAGACGGACAGGAAAACCCCCTGACCGTTTTCATGGCGGCCAAACTGTACAGCGCGGCCAACCAGAAAAACCTGACTCTGTGGGGCTATGTGGCGGACCCTCTGATTTTCGTGGTGAGCAAGCAGGTATGGGAAAGCTGGACTGCGGAGGATCAGGCGGCTGTGAAGGAAGCCGCTGTGCAGGCGGGGAAGGAGTGCATTGTCGAGGCACGCAAAGGGCTTTTGCCTCCGGATTATCCGCTGATAAAAGAGATCGAAGGACTTGGTGTTGTCGTTGTTAGCCTGTCGGAAGCCGAAAAGGCGGAATTCAAGAAGGCCACCAGACCGGTCTATGAAAAATGGGCACAGCAGATAGGCCCCGAGCTGGTCAAAAAAGCCGAGGAATCGATTGCGGCGAGCAGGTAGCCTCGATAAGCGACGCGGGAAAGAGTTGAACCATGGAATGCCAGCCGCCCATGTGCCCCGATCCGCCGAAGACCCGAGTGCCCCTCAAGATCGAAGAGAATCTGGGGGGCGTAATGATAGCCGTTCTGGCTATCATTACCTTCGCCAATGTCGTGGTGCGCTACCTCACCAATCTCTCCTTTGCCTTCACGGAGGAGCTGTCGATCTTTCTCATGGTGGTCATGACCTTGATCGGCAGCTCCAGCCTGATGGCGAAAGGCGGGCATCTCAACATCGCCTTCTTTGTTGAGATGCTCTCTGCGAAAAATAAGCGTAAAGCGGCGCTTGCCACACAGGTGGTGACCTGTTTCACGTTCCTGCTGCTGGCCGTTCTGGGCGGCCGAATGGCCTGGGACGAGTACCGGTTCGAGGTTACTTCCCCGGGTCTGGGCATTCCCACCTGGATTTATACCATTTGGATGCCAATCCTTTTCCTGGTGATTACGGGACGGGCCATCGGCGTCATTATCCGCACATGGAAGCGGGAGGCCTGATGGCGACGGGGCTGATCCTTTTCGGCTGTTTTTTCGTCCTCATGTTTGCGGGGGTGCCCATCGGCGTTTCTCTGGGTCTGGCCGGCACACTGGCCATAGCCCTGGCAAAGCTCGGGGTGATGGCCATTCCCACCAGTGTTTACTGCGGGATTGCCAAGTACCCCCTGCTGGCCATTCCCATGTTCGTGCTGGCCGGAGCCATATTCGACCGTTCAGGCGTAGCGGCTCGCTTGCTGCGCTTTACCGAGGCCTTTGTCGGCCACGGCCGGGGGGCGCTGGCGGTCGTCACCGTACTGGTCGCCATGGTGGTGGGAGGAATCTCCGGCTCCGGTCCTGCGTGTACTGCAGCGGTCGGGGGCGTCATGCTCGGCGCCATGATGCGTGAAGGGTATCCACCGGCTTTTGCGGCCAGCGTCACTGCCGCCGCCGGTTCCACCGACATACTGATTCCTCCCTCGGTGGCTTTCATCATCTACAGTGTACTGGTGCCCTCGGCAACCGTACCGGCGCTTTTCGTGGGCGGGATCGTGCCCGGCATCCTTGCCTGTATAATGCTCATTATTCCGTCCCTCATTCTGAGTCTTTACTATGACTTCGGGGGCGGCAGCAGCGACGAGCCACGGCCGCAAATCTGGAAATCCTTCAAGGAAGCTTTTTGGGCACTGATTGCGCCCATTCTTATCCTGGGCGGTATGCGCACCGGCTGGTTCACACCGACCGAGGCGGCCGTTGTCGCCGTCTTTTACGGCCTGGTGATCGGCTCTTTCGTTTATCGCACACTCTCGCTGCGCGATATCCACGAACTGCTGATCGAATCTGCCGAGACTTCAGCGGTGATTCTGATCGTGGTCGGTCTGGCAAGCATCTTTGCATGGGCATCCAGCACCATTGGGATCGTGGACCCTCTGGCCGGTGGCCTGGTTGCCCTGGGGGGCGGCAACGGAGCTCTCCTGATGATCATCCTCATGGTGTTTCTGGCAATAATGGGGATGTTCCTGGACGGCATTTCGATCTTCCTCATCTTCTGCCCCATCCTGGTTCCGGTTGCCCAAACCTACAACTGGGACCTGGTCTGGTTCGGAGTGCTCATGACGTACGTGATTGCCATCGGGCAGTTCACTCCTCCCATGGCGGTCAACCTTATGGTGAGCTGCAGGTTGACGGGGGCACGCATGGAGGAGACGGTGCGCTGGGCTTTCTGGCTGGTGCTCTCCATGGGGATGGGCCTGATTCTGATGATTTTCTTCCCCGGTTTGGTCCTTTGGCTGCCGAAAGTGCTCGGCTTCATGTAGTGAGGCTGCGGCTTTGGCTTCAGGGTTCCAACGGAGCTGTTTCCACGGGAGCAGGGATGAGCCCCGACCGCAAGTGGCTGGTATTCCTGGAAAGTCTGGTTTGTGTGGGGAAATCAATCTGGCAGTCCGTCTCAAGGACAATGAGGGAGATACTCTATGGCATGACGGTTCATGAGATGCACCTCGAGCTGAAAAAGGAACAGTCCCAGCTCAACAATCTGTTCCTGCTCGATGCGCTCAGGGCAGGACTGCCGAAGCTCCGGACACAAACCTTTCCGATACCACCCGAGCCGATCTTCATACCTTTCCCTCCTTTACAAAGACTTCTCACCACACCAGCGCACACGCCGGAAAAACAGATGCCTTGGTGCCCCTTGGGTCGGCGCCGGCCTCGAGAGTGCCGTCCTCACCCCGAGCCGCCGCACAGATAAAGCCAGCGGTCCAGTCTCCTCCCGTTTTAAGCCGGTGTCCGCGGGCCGCCAGTTGTTCGGCGACCTTCGCAGGTATACGCCCCTCCAGGTATACCTGCCGGGGAAAGGCGTCATGTGGATAAAAAATTGCCGGGCTGTGATTGAAAGTGATCTTGGGCGCCTCTATGGCTTCCTGGACGGACATGCCAAACAGCACCCGATTGAGAAAAAACTGGCTGGTCCACTGGTCCTGCTGATCGCCGCCCATGGTGCCGAAAACCATCCACGGACGACCAGAGCGAAAAGCCAATGAGGGACTCAGAGTGGTCCGCGGGCGTTTGCCGGGAGCCGGCACATTGGGATGCCGGGAATCCAGATAGAACGTCTGCAGCCGCGTTGTCAGCGGAAAGCCGAGAGCCGGAATCACTTCGTTTCCCGATATCCATCCGCCGCTCGGGGTCAAGGCCGCCATATTGCCATGGTTGTCAATCACCGCAACGTGTACTGTTCCATAGCCCCAGCTCTCCCACAGAAACACTTCGTCCTCCGGCAGTATGGGATTCAACCGCAGCGGATCGCCCGGCCGGTGCAGCCCGCTTGCCCGCTCGATATCGATGAGCCGCCGTCTTTTGTCATTGTAATCGGTACTCAGAAGCTGATCCATTGGGACTTCAACGAAGCGCGGATCGGCATAATACTGCTCGCGATCGGCGAAGGCAAGCTTGGCTGCCTCAATCCAGATGTGGAGGTAATCCACCGAGTTATGTGCCAAGGCGGACAGATCGAACCCTTCCAGAAGCCGCAACAGTTGCAGGAAAACCGGCCCCTGCGACCAGGGACCGCATTTGAAAACTGTCGTGTCGCTGAATTCGGCGGAAACCGGTTTTTCGATATAGGTCTGAAAGCGGGAAAGATCCTCCCGGCTCAGAAAGCCCTTCCGGTTTGCCACAAAAGAAGCGATTTCACCGGCAATATCGCCCTGGTGGAACATCTTCAAGGCCGCTTTCAAACCGGATACACGACCGTTTTTATGGTGTTTTTTTGCCTCCCCCAGCAGGGTTTCGATCACATTCGCCAAAGCCGGATTCTTCAGCCTTTGCCCGACCGCCGGCACCGATTTGTCGGCATTCAAATACAGTTTTGCCGAAGCAGGCCAGAGGTCCAAGAATTTTTCCCGGTTTGACTGAATGGAAAATTTGGGCATGCGAGCCAGGCCCGGATGAACGGGAAAGCCCTCCCTTGCCAGAAGGTAGGCGGGTTCTGCGATATCCTCAAAGGGCAGCGAGCCATAATGAACAAGCATTTCCATCAGCGCTGAAAACGCCGCCGGAACCCCTGCGGCAAAAACTCCTTCGGGAGGAATCAGCTCAAACCCGAGCCGCCTGTACTCTTCCACAGTCGCTCGGGCCGGGGCGGCGGTGTTGCCGTTTACGGCCACCACACCGGCCTCTTTTTGTACATAAAGAAGCATGGGGCACTCGCCGCCAAGCGTGAACATGTGCGGATTCACCACGCCTTCCACAAGCGCCGCAGCGGCGGCGGCATCAAAGGCATTGCCGCCCTGCTTCAGAACATCCATGCCGGCCTGCGCCGATAAGTAGTGTTCCGTTGCAATCGCTGCCCTGTAACCCAGCAGGTTTGCGCCAAACGGAAAATCCGTATCTCCTCTGCCAAACGTGCGCATGATTATCCTCCCGACCCGTGGCGAGTCGACACAGGTCGCCTCAGAGATTCCAAATGTAAAAAAAGCTCCGTTGCCTCGAAAAGCTCCGTTGCCTCGAAAAGCTCCGTTGCCTCGAAAAGCTCTGTTACCTCGTCCCACATTCAATTTCCTCGTTCCCACGCTCCTGCGTGGGAACGCATACCGGTGCTCCAACAGATTCCTTGTACCTCGATAATCGTCGATAAGATCCAAAAAGAATTCGCATCATAATTTTCACTTTCGCCATTTCCTATTGTATTTTGTCGATCTCTCCGGCAATTTGAACCCGCTTGTTTAAACATATTGCACCGTAGACGGAGAGCGGACTGAAAAATGGTCAAATGCAGAATCGAACAACCTATCGGCGTTTTCGACTCAGGGGTCGGCGGATTGACGGTTTTGAAAGCGTTGAAGCAGCGCTTGCCGTTTGAGGATTTTTTGTATCTGGGAGACACAGCCCGGCTCCCTTATGGGACAAAGAGCGCGCAATCCATCAGCAGATACGCTTTACAGGCCGCGACACTGCTCGTCCGGCAAGGCATCAAGCTCCTGGTCATAGCCTGCAATACGGCCTCTTCCGTAGCCTTGCCCGCCCTTCATGAGCTGTTCCAGCCGTTGCCCATTATCGGCGTTATCGACCCCGGAGCGGAACGCAGCTGCAGGGCTTCGATCAGCGGGGACATCGCGGTTATCGCCACCGAAGGCACCGTGCGCCAGGGCGCTTACAAGGAGGCAATATGCCGCATCCGCCCGGATGCCTCAGTCGTTTCCATTGCATGTCCGCTGTTCGTTGCCCTGGCAGAGGAAGGCTGGATTGACGGCCCTCTGGTGGAAGGAATCATCGCCCGTTATCTGGAGCCTTTGCTCATCAATCCAGAGCCGCATAAAATCGATTGCCTGGTGCTCGGATGCACCCATTTTCCGGTCTTGTCCGGGGCCATTCGCAATGTCATCGGATCGAATATTCTTCTCGTCGATTCGGCGGACACAACCGCGGTCGCAGTGGAAAACGAGCTGGGCAGGGAAGGTCTGCTGCAAGCTTCCGGCAAAAAAGAAGGCATCGTTCGCTTTTTTGCAACCGACGGAGCCGATCGATTCGCCCGAGTCGGCGGGATTTTTCTCGGCAGATCTATTTCACCGGCGGAAGTTGAAATTGTAGACCTCTAGCTTCGGCGAAGGCATCCAGCTCGTTTCGGGTCGGAATACCAGGTCGCGCGCCGAGCCTGGTGCAACAGAGAGCCGCTGCCGCGCTTGCATATCTCAGAGCTTCCGCGAACCGCCGACCTCTGGCGATTGCCAAGGCAAACGCACCGTGAAAGGTATCCCCGGCTCCGGTCGTATCCACCGCCGTCACCTGGAACGAAGGTATTTTTCCTTCCTCGGCACCGTGTTTCCAGACCAGGCCCTCTGTGCCGAGTGTGATGGCAACGAAGGGCGAACGGCTGCCCAAAAGCTCGAGAGCCGCACGCAAGTCAGGTCCGGCGGAAAAATCTTGAGCAAATTTCATCGATGCCACCAGATAGTCCGTGAACGGAATCAACTCAAGGGTCCCTTCGTGCACCGAGCCCGCATCCAGAATGGTTGGGATTTCCCTGCGTCTTGCGGTTTCCACCAGGTCAAGTGACACTAACGGCTGATGTCCGTCAAAAAGCATTGCCCTTGGCCGGCAACTGGTTAAATCCTGATCCTTCGGCATCAAGCAGGGCGTCAGGGCCTTGTGGCTCACCACCGTGCGATCGCCGTTGGGCTTCACCAGAATAACCGACAGAGGTGTCGGCTGCGATCGGCGAACGATCCACTGCGTATCAACGCCTGCGGCTGTCAATTCCCTAAGATGCTGGTTGCCGTAAAGGTCTTTTCCAAGATAACCCGCGAAAGCGCTGGTACCATCCAGTCGCGCCACCGCGACTGCGGCGTTGGCAGCCGGACCGCCCCCGCAGGCGGTCAAACCGGATGCGAAGCATTTCTCGTCAGCTGCCGGGTGATGATCGACGCTCATGATCAGGTCGAAAGTTGCCAGGCCGACGCAGAGAACGTCAATCGCCGATTGTGCGGAGCTCGTCACAACTCCCCTTCGATGTTCAGATCAAAAATCGTATAAAACAGCATATTTCGCTTCAAGGTATTTGATCAGATGATTTGGATTCAAATCCTCTCCCGTCGCCTGCCTGATGAGATCACGCGGCAGATAGCGGCTTCCTTGCGAGTGGATGTTTTTCCGCAGCCAGTCGAGCAGCGAGCCAAATTCCCCGCTGCTCATCTGCTCTTCCAGATTCCCCAAATCCGTTGTCGCCTTCCTAAACAGCTGGGCAGCGTAGAGATTCCCCAAAGTGTATGTCGGAAAATACCCTACCGCTCCTATCGCCCAGTGAATATCCTGCATGACTCCGCTGGAGTAATCCGGCGGAGTTGAGCCAAGATAACTTTTCATTTTGTCATTCCAGACTTCGGGCAGGCTTTCCACTTCCAGGTCTCCGCGCAGCAGTGCCAGCTCCAGCTCAAAGCGCAGCAACACATGCAGGTTGTAGGTCACTTCATCGGCTTCGACACGTATCAGGCTCGGACGCACTTCATTGATCGCAAAACAGAAGGCATCAACGCTCACACCCTGCAAAGCTGGAAAATGTTTTTGCGCGAGAGGATAGAAATGTTTCCAGAAGCTCATGGAGCGGCCCACAAGGTTCTCCCAAAGCCTTGATTGCGATTCATGTATGCCAAGAGAGACAGCCTGGCCCATGGGCGTTCCCCAATGCTCGCCGAGCAGCCCTTGCTGATAAATGGCATGCCCTGCTTCGTGAATGGTCCCGAACAAAGCGGTGTTGAAAAAACCGGAGTCGTATCGCGTTGTGATGCGAACATCTCCCGGACCGATATCCACGCTGAACGGGTGCGCCGTAGGGTCCAGCCGGCCGGCCTCAAAGTCGTATCCGAGTCGTTCGACCACCTTTCTTGCAAACGATTCCTGCTCGTAGGGCGGAAAATATCCATGCAAACACGCAGTATCGGGTTTCCGGGGGCTTCCTTCGATCCGCTCCAAAAGCGCCACCAGCCCCTTGCGCAATTCTGTAAAGAGCGGCTCCAGGGAGCGAGCCGTCTCCCCCGGTTCGTATTCATCCAGCAACGCATCGTAGGGCTCGCTTGAATAACCGATCAATTCGGCTTCTTCACGCTTTAACGCTATAATCCGCTGTAGATAGCTCTTGAACGCCGCCCAATCATTTTTGGGACGCGCATTTTGCCAGACCGTTTCGGCCTCAGAGCTGACGCGAGCAAGTTCAACCGCGAGCTTTTCCGGGATCTTTACCGCCCGGTCAAAAGCGCGCCGCCATTCACGCACGTTGACCGCTTCCACACTGCGCGGGTCCTCCAGCAGCCGGGTACCTTCCACTGCAGCAAGCATCTCGCCGATTTGCGGATCCGTCCGGCGAAGATGAATGAACCTGGCGATATTTGCCAGCTGGTTGGCCCGGTGAATATGGCCCTTGGCGGGCATGTGAGTGCGCTGGTCCCAACCCAGCAGATTCCGCATGGATTCAAGGTATGTTGTCTCTACGTGATGGCTCAGCAGCCATTGATACGCATCTTGGGGATTCATCTACGCCTCCGGTCCTTGAGAAAATCGGGCAAAAGCGGCATCTTACAAACAACTGGCTGGTTGCTTTTGTCGACATGCACTAGCTAAGCCCATGATGTTTCTTCCAGTATTCATATTTGTAGGGCCATTCATCTTTACGCCATTCCATCAGGTCTTTCATTCTCTGGCGGAAAGCGCTCATTTTCTGTTCGACTTCCGGATCTATTGCCTTCTCCTTTCTTGACATAATTTCAAACTTCTCTTGACAATTCTACGCATTTTTGGGAAGAAATTTCCGAACATCAAGAAATTTTTTGTGTGAGTTATGTCAGGCGCGAGCCATCCAGACTCATTGGTCCGGATGGCTTTTTTATTTGGCAGCCAAACTGGAGCGATCGATATGCGGCTTGTCATGATTGACAATTACGACTCCTTTACGTTCAATCTGGCGCAGCTGTTCTATGAGTTTGATTTGGAGGTGCTGGTCTATCGTCATGACCGTATTACTCTGGCCGCAATGGAACAGCTGAGACCCGACTGGATCTGCATTTCACCGGGCCCCAAGGACCCCGCTCATGCGGGGATCAGCAAGGACGTGGTGAGGCATTTTGCGCGGCGCATCCCGATACTTGGCGTTTGCCTGGGGATGCAGGTCATCAATGAAGTGTTCGGCGGCAAAACCCGCAAAGCGCCTGTGCCCATGCACGGCAAGCGATGCCGGGTTAACCATTCGGGTAAAGGCATATTTGCAGACATCCCGTCGCCCTTTTGGGCGGCACGCTATCATTCCCTGCATATTGAAATGCCGGCAGATCGCAGCTCCACATCTGCAGAGGAACGCGACCGGATAGTTCCGCTCGCACACGCACCGGATGGCGTAATCATGGCTATACAGCATCGATCCTGGCCGCTTTGCGGAGTTCAGTTCCATCCGGAGTCTTTCCTGACGGAATACGGGCTTGAAGTTGTGACCAACTTCCTTTCGCTCAACCCTCGCTACCATGTTCTGAATGCCTCAGCGACATGCAATCACGATCGTTTCCCGCGATTGGGTTGGGCAGAATCCTGCAGCCATTCAGCTGCACCTTCAGCCCTCAGGAACGCACTATGAGCTCTCCTTTGCCCACACCCCGCCGGGTGAAGCTTTCGCACAAAAGGCTTGCCGACCAGGTTGCCACTGATAGCGAGCTCCTTCAGTACGCTCAAAGGATTGTCCCGCAGCCTTACAGTGCGGTGCTTCTGAGCGGCGGACCCTTGCAGTCCGGAAACGAGAACCGCTATTCCCTGGCTGCCTGGGACCCCTTTCTGCTGTTCCAAAGCAAGGGGAGATCCTGCACGATCCGCACAGCGACAGGCGAGGTTTCCTTCGTGAACGATCCGCTGCAGGTGATGGATCAACTTGCCGCCTCCTTTCAGCCTGATTTCGAAATGGTTGTTCCGCCTTTTTGCGGCGGTGCGATCGGCTATTTCGCCTACGACCTCAAAAATATGCTAGAGAGGCTTCCCCAGACGGCCGAAGACGACCTGAACCTGCCCGACATTTTCCTTTTCTGGCCCAAACAGGTCCTCATATTCGATCGAGCTCTGAAGCGGCTTGATTTGCTCTCATTTGAGTTTGGAGTCGATGGCGGCCGTCACCAAACCGATCCCTCTTTTGCCCCGAAAGGAACCGGCACATCGGGCCCGTTTCGGCTGGGGGCTCTCGCAAGCAACTTCAGCCACTCCGAATATCTTCGGGCAGTCGGTCGTGTTCGTCAATACATCCGGGAGGGGGATGTTTATCAGGTAAACCTTTCGCAACGCTACCGGTTTCCCTTCGTTGGCGATTCGTTCAAGCTCTGGCGGTCACTGTTCGAGCTAAATCCGGCCCCCTTTTACGCCTACCTACAGGCTGGAAATCACCAGGTGCTCTCGACTTCCATGGAGCGATTCTTGTTTCGCCGGGGCTCCTACATCGAAACCCGCCCCATCAAGGGCACCCGCAAACGGGGCAAAGACCCGAAGGAAGACGAAGCCCTGAGCCGGGAGCTCCTGGAAAGTGTCAAAGACGATGCCGAGCTTTCCATGATCGTCGATTTATTGAGGAATGATTTGGGACGCGTCTGCCTCCCCCGCAGCATAAGGGTTGCAGAGCACAAGCGGCTGGAAAGCTATCAAAATGTTCATCACCTGGTTTCCATTGTGATTGGCCGATTGAGCGAAAATGTGACCTACGGCGACTTGCTGCGGGCGACTTTCCCGGGGGGCTCCATCACCGGCTGCCCGAAAATCCGATCCATGGAAATCATCGACGAGCTCGAGCCAAATGTACGGCACATCTATACCGGAGCTATCGGCTATCTGGGCTGGCATGAAAACATGGACTTGAACATAGCGATCCGCACCGCCTTGATCAAGAATGAGACCTGCTACTTCTCAGTGGGCGGAGGAATCGTGTACGATTCCGATGAGGAAGACGAATACCAGGAGACGCTGCACAAGGGTCGTACTCTGTTTCAAGTTATTGAAAAAATAGGAGAAAACTCTGCATGGCCGACTCCCTCTGCGGAACCGACCCAATCCTGTGGCTGAACGGCCGCTTTCTGCCCGCTCGAGAAGCTTCCATTTCCCCGTTCGATAGGGGCTTTCTGTACGGAGACGGAGTCTTCGAGACCATGCGCGCGGATGAGGGCCGCGTATTTTACGTTGAGGATCATCTGCAGCGGCTGTATCGCTCGCTGAAGGCGCTTCGAATCAAGCTCGAAAACCCGCTTGACTGGGAATCCCTGTTCAGGGAGCTGATCACCAGGAACAATCTTTCAGAGAAGCCGGCCAGTGTCAAGGTGATCGTCACCCGCGGGGTTTGTCCGGGGCTTGGACTGCCAGGCCCAAGCTCCCCTACGGTATGCATCACGGTGCAAGAGTACCACTCTCCCGGCGACGAAGCCTATCAAAAAGGTTGGCGCCTGGAAGTATTCCGCAACGGCTTTTCCCCCCCGCTGGCAGACCACAAGAGCCTCAACTATCTCTATTTTTTGACCGCGCGGCAGGCGGCTTTCGACGCTGGTGCGGATGAAGCTCTGATCCTCGATCCCTACGGCAATATTACTGAAACTTCCGCCGGCTCGATTCTTGCCCGAAGTGCCGGCAAGTGGTGGACCCCCGCCAGCGACTATCAGCTGCCCGGCACAACCGTCAAACAGGTGAGCGCCATCCTGGCGGCGAGGGGCCAGGAAGTGCAGAAGCGACCATCTTCCCTGGAAGAGATCCTTGCCGCAGATACGGTTTGGATTCTCAATTCACTGATGGGAATAATGCCGGTTCGTGAAATAGCGGGGCATCCTGTGAGAAATCCGGCCACGGCGGAAGCATCTGCGCTGAGAAAGGAGCTGTTCGCTCGGGGAAGGAGGGCGATACGCTCCCAAATTTAACTCCTTATTCACCCGGAAACCCGGGTAGGACGGCCTTCAGTCCGGCACGTTGAGCTTGCCGCAGCGTGACGTCTCACGGTCATTCTAAGTCCAGCTCAGCAGCATTATGTTCTTGGAACCATATTGACACGCAGGTCCCGCTGGCATCTCCAAATCCGCTCAACATCCAAAAGCCGCTGGCGGACCTCTCCCACATCTGCTATAAGGCGCCAATGTCGCTATAACATCCGATACCCCTGTTCAACTGTGCGGGAGGAGCCGTTTATTTCATGTCCCACGATCTTCTGGCCCCATCCCTTAAAAGAGGCCATGCCGTCGGCGATTCCGGTGAAAGCCGGCCGGAATCCTTCCGTGAGATCCTGCGCCGGCTGCTGCTGGTGGCGGTGACATCCATCGCCACCTGGGGCCTGGTCACCCTGACCCGGTGGCTATGCGAGCTTGGATTCGGTGCTGTGCTGGCCCTTTTCAATGCTCGGGAGGGACATGGCGGTTGGCTGCTTCTGCTGCTCGTGCTCGGGATTTCGGGCCTGTTTCGAGGCATTCTGGCGCGCTGGAACGGGTGGTCATCTGCACAGGGGGATGGAATGGGAATGGCTCTGTGCAATTTTCACCTGACCTATGAAAAGCAAGACGACGACCCCAGCCCACGATACCAGAGACCAGCCATGGTTCAGGCGCTGCAAAAGGTGATCATGACGGTACTGACTGTGGGAACTGGGGGCAGTGGGGGCCTAGAGGCTCCTGCCGTGGTTATGGGGGAGGGTCTGGGTGCTTTCTGGGCGAAGCTGTTCAGACTTCGGAGCGCCTACGAGCTCAGGATTTGCCAACTTGCTGGCATCTCGGCCGGCATTGCAACTCTGCTTCACGCCCCTTTCACGGGCGCACTGTTTGCCGCCGAGGTTGCCTACAGCGGTACATTTCTCTACCGCAAACTCGCCTACTGCCTTCTTGCAGGGGTTATCGGTTACTTCCTGAACAATCATGTACTGAGCCTCCCGCCGCTCTTCAGAGGCTCCAGCGAGATCTGGGCCTCTGCATTCAGCCCCTGGGACTATGCCAATTCCTGTTTTATCGCCGTTTTCTTTTCAGCACCCTCGGCCCTGCTGATGACCGCCATCCTCAAATTGGGAAGGCGATTCTTTAGCCACTTTCCCTCCCTGGTGCGGCCGTTGTTCGGTGCACTGCTGACAGGAGGACTTGCGCTCATTCCATGGCTTTTTTGGGAAATCTCGCCGGAGCATTTTCTGAGCACCGGAGAGGACACGATTGCACGGATTATGGATGGGACAGCGCCTCAAAACTTTCAGCTCTGGTGGGTCCTGGTTTTACTCCTCGTATTTAAGACCCTGACCACGGCTGCTACCCTCTCGTCCGGCGGCAGCGTGGGAATGCTCATCCCTGCCATGGTGCTCGGCGGCATTAGCGGGGCCGCCGGCTACTATGCCGCTTTTTCTCTGGGATTGGCCTTTGACCCCAACCCCTCGCTTGCGGTAGCCTCAGGCATTGCCGCCGGCCTCACCGCAGTCGCCGGGGTCCCCTTATGTTCGGTTGCCTTTGTGATTGAAGTCTTTCATGCAGCCTTTGGCCCTCCCGCCATGATGGCCTCCGCGGTCTGCTACCTGTTTTACGCCAGGATGAAAGACCATGCAGGCCTATGGCCCCAATCACACCATCGCACACAAACTGAAGAAAAGAAGCGCTCGATTCCCATCATCGACTGATTATTTGTCTATCTTGAATCCGTTTGCTCTGCCTACTTACCGCAAAAAGGCTGATCTCAAAACAACATAACAAAGCCGCGCATTATCCCTTTTTTGGATAAGCTTTTAGTTCCTCCAGTCATTCCGCAGATGTCCCTCCCCCGGGCGACCTTTTCACAAAAAACATTGACCTGGAAATAAAGATTAATTATTAAAAGATCGTTAATTATTAAAAGATCGCCATTTAAAGAAGAAAGAGTATTTCATATGGAACAAAACCCCCCGTTCATATTGATATTATTAGCGTCTGGCGTCACCTTGTTGTGTGGAATCTTGGCACCATCCAAAGATCGGGAATTTAGCTGCATGCACGGATTGCATCGTTCCCGGTCCCTGCCATTCACTCATCCGAAGCGTTGGCGGATTTTGCGGTTTCTTGTTGATCCGCCGGTTGCTGTTGAACAGAGCTCACCGGCGACCGGGCGAGTATGTTACCACCAGTTTCACCCCGCCGCAGAGACCTCGTATGAATTGATCCATTGCCCTGATAAATATGCTTACAGCCAAAATTGACATGGGCGATAAGGTGCTTCCAGCGCTGCCGGTTGTTTTGCCGGTTCGTGAGGTGATGATGATCGGCATAGATAACGAATCACGAATATGGTTGAAGGGCATCTGCGAAACCGTCCGGAATTGGCCGGCCTGCATTTCAACCCGGTGCCGGGGAAATTTTGGCGGCATACAATTCAGAGTGGGTCGATCGGATCATTGCTGACGCACCGTATTAACGTAGAAAACGAGAAGGAGGCGAAAACCGTTGGTAGACGGCAACCTGTGGCTGAAGAGAGCGAGTAGGCTCGCTTCTGTTGCAAAGCAAATGAGTCTAAGAATTCTGAAGGGTAGAAGAATTGTCCTTATAGGCTGCACAACCTGTCTTCTCTTCACCGGGTGCTCCGACCCTTCAGCCTATCAGATTCCACCCGATGCCAAGCCGACCTGGTTCGATAAGCTTCTTGCGAAGCCGTACTTCCAGTTGCTCGGCAGGTCCGGGATGAGCTTGGCGAAATCACCGCGCAAAGCAGAGTTGACCATACCTGATCATCCGGCTGTGGAAGCGTGGGTTAAGTGCTATACGGGCAAGCAGCGTCGCAGTTTTGAGGCGATCCTGGAGCGATCTCTCCAGTACGTGGTGCCGATGGAAAGGATTTTCGCGGAGGAAGGACTGCCAAAAGATCTGGTATTCTTGGCACTGGTAGAGAGCGGCTTTTCTCCAACTGCACGCTCGCCTGCCAATGCCGTTGGAATGTATCAGTTTATTGCCGCAACGGGCAAGCGATTCGGGTTACAACACACCACATGGATCGATGAACGTCTTCACCCGCTGAAATCAGCCCGCGCTGCAGCCGCATACCTTTCATTTCTTTACCGCAAGTTTGATTCATGGCCGCTGGCCCTTGCCGCTTACAACTGCGGGGAAAACGCCTTGCAGGGCGCCATCAATCGGAGCGGGCTGCAAACCTTTTGGCAATTGATAGATAAAGGTTATCTGCCCGGAGAGACCCGGCAGTTCGTGCCGAAGATACTGGCCGCCATTCGCATTCTAAGGCGCCCCGAACGGTATGGGTTCGATTATGATCGCGGCGAGTGGAGTCCCCTGTGCCGAACCGTATCGGTTCCGAGTGGGTTGAGCCTATCCTGGCTGAGTAAGAGAGCGGAAATACCTTTAGGCGAGCTTAGGAAGTGCAACCCCGAACTGCTCTCTACGAAAACGCCGCCCGATCAGCCCGATTACGGACTATGCGTGCCCCCGGGAAAATTCCAGTTGGTTGCAGCACTAGCGGCAGACGGAGGCAAGTCCGAAAAAACGGCAGTGACAGCTCATAAAGTCTCACCGGGTGACACCTTGTATGCGATTGCAGAAAAATACGGGACTTCCATCGCTGCGCTCGCCACCGAGAATAACATGAGGCCTTCAGAATTCCTGAAGATAGGCCAGTTGCTCTCCGTACCCCTGGAAAGAGAATCCGCTACGGCAAAATTGGATGGTTAAGACCACAAAAAGTATCAATCTCTGGCATTCTAGTTTCGACAAAAGACAAGACAGAGAGTGTCCATCCACGGCTCGGCAGCCTCTTCGTAGATGCGATAGCCTCTTGACTCGATACCATAAATTGATACTATAAAACCCATGAAGCGAAAACATAAACGCACGCTGGACTTGATCTTCACGCGCCCGACTCCTGGAAACATCCACTGGGAGGATGTTCTTTCTCTGTTCAGGGAGTCGGGAGCGGAAATCAGTGAGCGTGAAGGCTCCCGAGTGGGTGTGCGATTGTTTGGAGACCGGCGAGTTTTCCACAGGCCGCATCTCTCTTCGGATACCGACAAGGGGGCCGTGGAAAGCATCCGAAAGTGGCTCGAAGCCAATGGGGTGATGCCATGAGAAACGTAATCGAAATCGACGGTGTGAAGGCCGTGATCGCATATGATCCGGAAATCTCCATGTTCAGGGGGGAATTCGTGGGGCTGAACGGTGGTGCCGACTTCTATGCGACGGACGTTGAAGGGCTCAAGCGAGAGGGGCATACGACGCTTAGAGTATTCCTTGATATGTGCCGTGAAGACGGAGTCGAGCCATTCAAACGCTTTTCCGGAAAGTTCATGGTAAGAATTTCGCCCGAGCTCCACGCCGAAATTGTTGCCGCCGCACGATCCTCTGGAATGAGCCTCAACCAGTGGATTGAGAAAACCCTTGAGCAGTGGGAATGTGCTCACAACTGAGAGCTTTCGCGGTACAAAGTGTCGGGCACACTTTACGGTGCAGATTCGGTGGCAGGCGAAGCATCACCTCCCCGGAAAAGGGCTTGTCCGGCTCTTCACCTCTTTGCTCACAAAACTCGCGGTAGTCGTCAATGGATTCCCGAAAGGCCTGTTCTATTTCTTCAACGCTCTTTCCCTGGAAAGTGAGGTAGCTGCGATCAAAATGTCGGCATCGCTGATCAATTCACCCCGTCGGTGAAGGTCTGCATATATTGAGGCTGCCTGCACGATGCGGATAGAATATCCTTATCAAGCAAGACCAGCGACAATGTTGTCATGAGGATAGCCTTCCTCCGAAGAAGTCTTCACGTCGTCGAGTAGGTTGCTCAACGAAATCGATCTCTTCGTCGCTTAAATCCTCATATACCTGGGCCGCTAGTGCAAGTATTTCGTCTGGTTTCTCGATTGGCTCCACTACTAGGCGCACCTTCTGTCCCTCTGCGAGATTTATGTCCGTTGGGGTAATCGGCGAAAGCCACCATGCTCATAAACGGCTTCGATTGTCTCTGTTGCCATAGAATTGCTCCTTTTCGTCCCCCGATTTTCTATTCATGCGGTCAATATCATAACAAATTATAAGAAATTCCGAGATATCTGTCCTCATCTTTGCCCCGTGAGTCCAGTACCCCAACATGCTCTTCAGCCGGCGCCGCTTTTTGCGCTCCGCTGCAAAGCCCTGTTAGAAAACATTCGAAATAAATATTGATGCCCTCTGTCATTAGAACAGTTTGTCAAATGTGTTAGCAGCGCCGTGAAAACGTGTCTAAAATAGCGGAATAAAAATGCACGATTTTCTGGCCACTTTTTGCTCCAT
>ENA-OSEO01000897-OSEO01000897.1-sediment-metagenome-genome-assembly--contig:-NODE-897-length-64269-cov-5.967317_pt1 | contig 64269 bp, 52 predicted proteins | sample MGYA00237883_ERZ534232 | MGnify/ENA metagenome assembly ERZ534232
CTACGAGAAGTTCAGGAGCTTGTCACACCCAGAGGAGTATCTGCGGCCGGGGATGACAATGGCGCAGCTGCAACGGATCGCCCAAGCCCACAGCGACACCGAGTATGCACTGCTCGTGAAGCGAACGAAGGCCGAGCTCTTCCGTTCCTTTGCTCCGCCGGGTACAGTGGCATGACGACTCACGTCCTCATGCTCATCTTTCAATGAGAGAAGACTCTCGGCGCCGACAGGAGCTGTCGTGATCTTCCGACTGCCCGGTCCGTGCCGCCGGTTGTGCGGCCGGCAGACGGCGGATACGCTTCGCGCGACCCGACCGACCAACGGAGGGGAAGCCGTGAGTCATGTCGACCCCGCGTATGACAGAGTGGACCGCCCGACGCTCCTCCTCGATGGGAACCGCACACGGGCGAACATCGACCGGATGGCTGCGGTCGCGCGGCGAGCGGGCGCGCGCTTCCGCCCTCATTTCAAGACCCACCAGTCGGCCGAGGTTGGCGAATGGTTCCGCGCGGCGGGCGTCTCTTCCATCACGGTGTCGTCGGTCGAGATGGGCGAGTACTTCGCCGACGCCGGCTGGCGCGACATCATGCTCTCCGTGCCGCTCAACGTGCGACAGCTGCCCGCGATCGACGCGTTGGCGGCTCGGGTCGCGCTCGGCTTGCTCGTCGACTCCCAGGCTGCGGTCAGCGCGCTGGCGCGAAGCGTTCGGCACGAAGCGACGGTCTGGATTGACATCGATACCGGCGATCACCGGACCGGCGTCTCCGCCGACGATGTCGAATCGATTCGGGCGCTCGCCGGTGCGATCCGAGCAGCCGATCGGCTGCGCCTTGCCGGACTCCACGTCCACGACGGGCAGACGTACAGCGCTCGGACGGTCGACGAGGTCGAGTCGATCTACCGGCGGACCGTCCGGACGACCGGAACGATCCGAGAGCGTCTCGTTGAGGACGGGCACGCCCCGCTCGAAGTCTCGATCGGGGACACGCCGACTTGTTCAATCGTCTCCGATCTCAGCGACGTCGACGAGATCCGCCCCGGGACGTTCGTCACGAACGATCTGGTGCAGTACCGCATCGGAGCTTGCCGCGAGGCTGACATCGCGCTTGCCCTTGCCTGTCCGGTCGTCTCGAAGAACGGCGCGCGCCGCGAGATCGTCATCTACGGGGGGGCGGTTCACCTGTCGAAGGACAGGATCTGCGGACCGGCAGGGGAGACGATCTACGGGCAGGCCGTCCTCCTTGCCGACCGTGGCTGGGGCGATCTCCGGCCGGAGTCCGTCATTGCCCGGATCTCCCAGGAGGTGAGCGTCGTTCGCGCGGACGAGGAGCTCTTCGAGTCGACCTCGATTGGAGATCTGGTCGGGATCCTTCCGGTGCACGCGTGTCTGACAATCGCCGCGATGGGTGTGTTTCGGACACTCGATGGGCGCCGCATAACGACAATGGCGGCGGATCATGCGTGCGTTCGGCGCCTCCCGGCCGCCTGACGGTGAGGCGGTTCCTGCTGCTTTCATTCCCGAGGGAAACCGCGTATCCTCTCGCGATTCGAAGGAGGACGATATGCGGCTCCGTGGACCATGGATCTTGATTCCCGCGCTCCTGCTCGGGGTGTTGCTGTTCGGATGCGGCAAGGACGACGGGCCGACGAGCGTGCCGACATCGACTCCTTCCCCCCAAGCGCCTGCTGTTCCAGCCGCCGCGCCGCCATCGGAGGCGTCCGAACCTGCAGCGCAGACGTCCTCGGTGCCATCGAGCGACGCGGCCCTCTCGACCGACCTCGCGGTGATCGTCAACGATCGGGCGCTCCCTCGCGAGAAACTCGACGAGATCAAGGATTCGCTCTTCGATTACTACCGCCGGCTGTACGCCCAATTCGGGCAGGACATCCGACTGCTCATGACCGGGGCGCACGGCCGCCTGTTCGAGCTCGACCTGGAACTCGCCGCCCTCGACAACCTGATCGTGAAGGGGCTCGTTGAGGGCGAGGCAGAGCGCCGCGGGATCGTCATCTCCGAGGAGGCGATCGAGGAGGAGTTCGAGGCGCAGTACGTGCAGATGCTCGAGAGCCAGGGGATGACCGAACAGGAGCTCGTCGAGTACTTCGAGAGTCACGGATACGACATCGACGAGTTCAAGGCGTCCGGGCGAGAGAGCGTTTCCGATCAACTGCTCTACGAGGCTGTGCAACGGGCGGTCGCCGGGCCGATTGACGCGTCCGAAGAGACCCTGAGGACGTACTTCGACGAGCATCGAGCGGACTACGAGACGGGCGAGAAAGTCGAAGCATCGCACATCCTGGTCGAGTCAGCCGAGTCTGCCCAGGAGATCGTCGAGGAACTTGCCGTGGGTGCCGCGTTCGACTTGCTGGCGAGCGAAAGATCGATCGATACGGAGAACGCCGCGCGCGGCGGAAAGCTCGGCTGGTTCGGACGTGGGGAGATGGTCCCGGAGTTCGAGGAGGCGGCGTTCGCCCTCGAGCCTGGCGAGATCAGCAATCCGGTGCAGAGTCAGTACGGGTACCACATCATCCTCGTGACGAACCGCCGCGAGGCCGTCCGCCCAGCGTACGAGGAGGTCGCCGATCGGGTTCGCGCTGATCTCGAAGACGAGATCTCCGAGGAGCGGGCCGGCGATTGGCTCGACAACGCTTACGAGAGCGCGGAGATCAGAGTGATTCCGCCAGTCCTGAACGCCGCCTATCAGCAGCGCCGCGAGATCGACGCGGGGCTCGCCGCGTTCGAGCGGCTCCGCGACGAGGGATCGGTCGAGGAGAAGTACCTGTCGTTCATCATCGGCTCGATCTACGAGTTGAAGATCGAGGCCGCTGAGAGCGAGAAGGCCGAGCTTGAATCGGAGGCCTCTGATGACCCCGAGCGTGCCAGCCGGATCGCCGCGCTCGGCGCCGCGATCGAGTCCGCTCGGGTCGCTGCCCTGGCCGCGTATCAACAGGCGCTCGCCGACCTCGGCGGCGATCCGGAGGTGCAGGCCCGGATCGACGAGCTGGAATCCCAAACGCCATCTCAGACACCGTAGTCTGCGCCATCTCACCGATTCCCTCACACGCGAGGACGAAGAGATGAAAAAGGGGACAGGCTACTTTTCTCATCCCGTGAGAAGTGCCTCTAGCGGGCATGCCACAATGTGAGAAAAGTAGCCTGTCCCCTTTTTTGTGTTGGTGGGGTACACTGGGTCGCGGGGGTCTGATGAATGACATTGTCATCCGTGAGATGGGCCCGGAGGATGAGTATTTCGTCTCGACGTGCTCGCATGTGGACGAATCGGCCGAGATCGATCGATGTGGAGCGCGCCGCCGGTCGTTTCTGCGTGACCTGAAGACGCGGGGTGCGCGGATCGAGGTGGCGGTTCTCGAAGGAGCCCCTGTCGGGTTCGCGTTTGCGATCCCGATCGAGATCTGCCCGTGGGGACCGCTCGGCGAGGCGTTGACAGCAATCCCGTGCCTCTGCGTCCTCGATCGCGGGACGGGACACGGCGTCGGTCGCGGGCTCGTCGAAGCCCTCGAGGCAACGGCGGGAAGCACCGGCCGACTCGGTGTGACGACTGTCGGGTACCGGAATCTCCAAGGCGCCGATTGGTTCTTGCCGGCGGCGTTCTACGAGCGCCTCGGCTACGAGGTGGTCGATGAGCGCGGCGCGGAGGTGCTGTTTTGGCGGCGATTCTCGCGTAAGGCGGCACCGCCCCGTCTCCTGCGCCCGCGCTACACGTTCGCGCCCGTCGCGGGTCGGGTTGTTGTTGATCTCTTCTGGAATCGGTTCTGCCAGACGTCTGACATCGAGGCGGAGCGCGTGCGCGAGGTCTGCGCGGAGTTCGGCAATCGGGTGCTGCTCACCGAGTATCCCGCACACCATCCCGATGTCCTCCGGAGATACCAGATTCCCCGGGCGCTCTACATCAACGGTCGTGAGATCGGATGGGGATACGAGGCACCGAAGGATGAGGTTCGCGCCGAGATCGAGCGGGCCCTCGGCTGCGTCTGATTGTTCGATCGGATCCTCGGCGGCGGCTTGGGGGAGGGACGGCGGTCTTGTGCGTTGCGCTCGTCTGCTGCATCCGGACCGGTGCTCGCGGCGGCGTCTGCGCCGGGTGGCTCGCGCTTTCGAGAGCGCGGGTCGAGACCGGGTACAATCTACGGGCCGGGTGAGGCTGTGAGGCACAGACGATGTGTGAAAGGAGATAGGGAGTGAACACAGCTCGTCCCGCATGGTTTCTGCTCGTTCTCCTCTCTGGCTTGGCCCTCGGAGCGCTGCCGGGCACAGCGCAGTCCAACGTGTCGCCGATCGCAAGCTTCTCCGTCCGATCGTCGGACGACGGCGGCGCGACGAGCGTGATCCTTGATGCTTCGGCATCGTACGATCCCGACGGGCGGATCGTCTCATTCCAATGGCTCTTCGGTGACGGATTCACCGGCTCGGGGATGACTCGGACCCACACGTTCCCAACGATCGGTGAGTACCAAGTTACACTCCTCGTCACCGACGACCGCGGGGGGACGAACATGGTCCGGCGGACGATCGATCTGTCGCGCCCGATCGAGCCGGAATCTGCGCCGATCGACACGGTTCCGGCGCAGTCCGCGATCCCGGTCGGAGTCAAGGTCGGGTTCCTGGCTCCGGAGTTCGCCCTTCCGGGGCTCGATGGGGGGATTGTCCGGCTGTCGGATTATCTTGGACGGCCGATCATCATCGATTTCTGGTCGAGCGCCTGTTCGGCGTGCCGAGCGGCAGCGCCTCACCTCGAGTCGCTTCGCCGAAGCTACGCGGATCGTGACCTCGTCGCGATTGTGATCGCCCTCGATCCGACGCCGTCCGATGCGGCTCGGTTTCTCGCCGCTGGCGGGTACACGGAGTTCGTTGTCGCGCGGGAGATCGATCCCTCGCGCAAGGAGACGATGCACCTCTACGGTGTCGGGCAGATCCCGCACGCGTTCCTCGTCGACCGCGGTGGGGTTATTCGGTACTCCGGCCACCTGAACCGGCTGAGCGCGGAGGGGATCGATCCCTGGATCTGATCCCTCGTCGATCCGCCACCCGCGCGGAGCGTCCCGCATCGGCCAGAGCACAGGAGAACCGACCGAGACACTGACGTCTGCTCATCTGCAGACACCGGCTCGTCGATCCTCCCGTTCCACGCGGCGCGCGAGTTTGTGCGCGACGAATGCAAGGGTATAATGGTACCAATTTACCATAATACGGAGCGTGGATGTCCCATCTGGTTCGAATGACCGAAGCAGGGGCCCTGGGTCTGCACGCGATGGCGATCCTTGCCGAGCGCGCGGCCGTTGACGAAGGCCGCCCAACAACGACGCAAGAGGTCGCAGCATTGCTACGGGCATCCTCCGCGCACCTCTCGAAAGTCCTTCAACGGCTTGCCGGGTGCGCTCTCGTCACTTCTGTGCGGGGTCCGGGCGGCGGCTTCCGGCTGGCCCGGCCGGCCGGCGAGATCACACTGCTCGATATCTACGAGGCAATCGAGGGAGCCATGTCGACGACAGGGTGCTTGTTCTCCGAGCGAATCTGCGGGCGGCAGAGCTGCATCATGGGGGGCTGGATCGCACGAGCCAACGGCGAGATCCGCCGCTATCTGTCGGAGACGCACCTCGCGTCTCTCGTCGAGGGATCCCCGTGGGGCGAGCCCGACATACGGAAGGAGGCATGAGTGTTCTGCTATCAGTGCGAACAGACAAAGGACGGGCGTGGCTGCACCGCGTTCGGCGTCTGCGGGAAGGACCCCGCCGTCGCCGCGCTGCAGGACGTGCTGATCCATGCCGTGAAGGGGATCTCGCAATACGCGCATCGAGCCGGCGATCCGAGCCGGCGCGATGCGGAGGTCGACCGGTTCATCGCTGAGGCGTTGTTCTCCACGGTGACGAATGTCGATTTCGATCCGGCACGCCTCGAGGCGTTGATCCGCCAGGCGGCCGCGATCCGCGACCGAGCTAGGTCGGTGTACGAGAGAGCGTCCGGTGGATCGGCTGCGCCCCTCCCGGGGCCGGCGTCGTGGGCGCCGGCCGACGACCAGAGCGGGCTCGTCCGCCAGGGTGAGATGCACTCGATTCTCCGTCGCCGCGAGCGGCACGGACCGCTGATCGCTGGCCTGCAGGAGCTGATTCTCTACGGACTCAAGGGGACGGCGGCCTACGCCGAGCACGCGGCGATCCTCGGTCGGTCGGACGACGAGATCTGGGGGGGATTCCACCGATCTCTCGCGTTCCTCGCCGACGAGCCAACGGACGTTGAAACCCTCACGGCCGAAGGGCTGCGCGTCGGGGAACTCAACCTGCGCACGATGAAGCTCCTGGACGCTGCTCACACGGATAGGTTCGGTCACCCCGCTCCGACGGCGGTCCGGATCGAACCACTCCGTGGGAAGGCGATCGTCGTCTCCGGGCACGATCTGGTCGACTTAGAGGCGCTTCTCCGGCAGACGGAGGGGACCGGGATCCGCGTGTATACCCACGGGGAGATGCTCCCCGCGCATGGCTATCCGGGCCTTCACCGCTTCGCGCACCTCGCGGGGAACTACGGCGGAGCGTGGCAGGATCAGCAGCGGGAGTTCGCTGCGTTCCCGGGGGCGATCCTGATGACGACGAACTGCATCCAGCGGCCGACCGACGCGTACAAGAAGCGGATCTTCACATCCGGGCTGGTTGCGTGGCCTGGGGTTCGTCACATTGCCGATCGCGATTTTCGCCCTGTGATCGACGCCGCCCTCGCTGCGGAGGGGTTCGCCGAGGACGGGCCCGATCGGTCGATCACCGTTGGGTACGGGCGGAACGCCGTCCTCGGAGAGGCGTCCCGGATCGTCGATGCGGTGAAGGCGGGGAGAATCCGCCACCTCTTCCTGATCGGCGGTTGTGACGGGGCGAAACTCGGGCGCAACTACTACAGCGAATTCGCGCGGAATGTCCCCGCCGACGGCGTGATCCTGACGCTTGCGTGCGGGAAGTACCGGTTCAATAAGCTTGACTTCGGGAAGATTGACGGGATCCCGCGTTTACTTGACGTGGGACAATGCAATGATGCGTACTCGGCGATCCAGATCGCGCTTGCACTCGCCGATGCGTTCGACACGGACGTCAACCGATTGCCGCTCTCCTTCATCCTGTCGTGGTACGAGCAGAAGGCGGTGGCGATCCTGCTCACGCTCCTTCACCTGGGGATCCGAGGGATCCGCCTCGGGCCGAGCATTCCCGCGTTCCTCGAACCGGAGGCCGTCCGCTACCTGAGCGAGCAATTTGGGCTCGCTCCGATCTCAACACCGGCAGCGGATCTGGCAGCCGCTCTCGGTTAGGTCAGCCGCCGCTTCGCTTCATTCACTACTGCCCTGCCCTGGAGAGGAGAGGGCGGTCGACGTGTTCGACGTCGTCCGGGGGTGGAGAGATGGCGGCGTCGTTCACGGTATCTCCACATTCTCTTCATGTTCGCTTGACAGATCGGCGATACGTTGGTCTTGTACGAGAGGGGGATCCAGATCAAAGGATGGAGGCTCCGAAAGGGGCCTCGCCTTTCGTGACTGATCGTACGGCACTGCCCGGACGGCTGGATCGTGTGCCGAACCGATCTGATCCGGAAATCGCAGTTTGCACCAGTATCCCGAGGCGGTATCCTTACGCGCCATGAAACCGTTCCTGGTCGAGAAGCCACTGATCGGCATGATCCATCTTCCGCCGGTCGCGGGAAGCGTCGGGTATCGTCAGCAAGGGACCCGTCCGATCCTCGATGCAGCGCTTCGCGGGCTCTATGCGCTTGAGACAGGCGGCGCCGATGGTGTGCTCGTCGAGAACCTGGGGGACGCACCGTACGCGAAGGTCGCGCCGCGCGAGACCGTGGCGATGATGGCCGTGATCGTGCACGCGCTCTCGGAGAAGACGACGCTCCCAATCGGGGTGAACGTCTTGCGCAACGACGGCCTCGCTGCGATGGCGATCGCTGCGGCCACTGGCGCCTCGTTTATCCGAGTCAACGTCTTCGCGGGCGTCGCGTTCACCGACCAAGGGATCATCGAGGGACAGGCGAGGGATCTCCAGTGGCTGCGAAAGGATCTTGGGAGCGATGCGGCGATCTTCTCCGACGTCCACGTCAAACACGCCGCGCATCTCACGACTCTGGCCCAGGCAGCGATCGATGCGGAGCGCAACCGGCCGGACGCCCTGATCGTCACCGGCATTGGAACCGGGAAGCGGACACCGCCCGACGATGTGGACGCCGTCAAACAAGCATCGTCGCTTCCCGTGTTCGTCGGAAGCGGTGTTCGCATTGACAACGTCTCCACCTATCGCGATGCTGACGGATTCATCGTTGGAACGGTGCTGAAGAAGGACGGGCGCATCGACGGCCCGATCGACGTCGACCGCGTCCGCGCGCTGGTCGACGCGATCGCCAGCCTTCGGCCAGGTGCATGACTCGAATCGTGGTCGTTGGAGACCTCAACCTAGATATCTTCATCGATCGCTTTGCCCTCCTCCCCGGCAATGAGGCTCGCGGTGCGGTCCGCACGGAGGTGGGCGGTTCGGCGGCGACATTCGCCCGCGTGGCCGCCGCCCACGGAGCGGGTGTCACGTTCGTCGGCGCCGTCGGTCGAGATGCCGCCGGCGAGGTGCTCGTTCGATCGCTCGAGTCAGCGGGGGTCTACGTCGAAGTGACTCACGATCGGCGGCCGACTGGGGCTGTCGTCGCCATCCGTGATGGGGACGAGCGATCGATGATCTGCTCGCGCGGGGCAAACGACGCGCTGTCGACGGATGCGATTCACCCGGGGTTGTTCGAGAGAGCGGATCATCTCCATATCTCCGGCTACGCGATGATCTCGTTGGCGCAGCGTCCGGCTGCGCGGAGAGCGGTCGCGCACGCTCGCGAGCGCGGGATCTCGATCTCACTCGATCCGCCGCCGGCGAATCTGATCCGGTCGTTCGGCGTCGACGCGTTCTGGTCGGAGATCGCTGCGGTCGACTGGGTCTTCCCGAACGAGAGTGAGGCGTTTCTGCTTGCCGGTCGGCGGGAGGACTCGGCAGTCGTCGATGCGCTGGCGATGCGGTTCGCGGCCGGTTCCGTCACGCTTGGAGCGAGGGGCGCGCTCGCGTGGTGCGGCAATGAGCGCGACTGCGCCTCGGTTGAGGCGCTCTACGATGTCGATTCGACCGGTGCGGGAGATGCATACGCTGCCGGCTTCGTCGTCGCCTTGCTGGAGACCGGCGACCTTCGCCTCGCGAATCGCTCCGGTTGCGCCGCAGCGGGAGACCTCCTCGGGAGGAGGCAGCGCGAGTGATCTGCAGCTCGATCTATCTCTTGTCTCCATCGTGAATACACCGTAATCTGAAAGGTGCGGGTCGGTCGATCCGCGGAGAGGTGAGACCCGTATGAACCAAACAACCGGTGTGCTAATCGCCGTTGCGATCGGCGTCGTTCTGATTGCCGCCCTGTTCTTCCTCATCATCCCCGAGCCCGCGAATCGCGCCGTCGTTGCGACCGAGCGACTCGACGTCGCCGTCCTGTCGTTGAACAACAGCTCGACGTGGCCTGGCGCGGGGGAAGTGGTCCGCGCAAAGATTGAGACTCGGCTGGTGAACACCGCGGGGGTGAACGTCTTCTCTCGCGCGCAGCTCGACGCACTGCTCGTAGAGCACGCGCTGAGCATCAGCGGGGTCATTCAGCCGGCGACGGCGATTCAGATCGGATCGTTGACGGGCGTGAGTAAGCTGGTCACGGGCACGGTCTACGGAGTCGAGACGCGATCGGAAGAGACGACGGTCTGTGTCGCGTGGGAGGGCTCGACCTGCACGCGGACCGTTCCTGCCACTCGGTACACAGCCCGTGTATTCGGCCAAGCTCAGGTCATCAACGCGCACACAGGTCTGATCGAGCGGGCGATCGACATCGAAGGGACGGATAGCGTTACCGTTCAGGTGGGGAACACCTTCGGCGGGTTCGATGCGCTGATCGCTCGAGCTGGGGACGGAGTCGCATCGAACGTCGCATCGATTCTCACTTTCACCTACACTCGAGAGCTTCGATACGGGCTCTACAGATCGGTTGAGGCGAAACGGGGGGGGTACATCGGGAAGGACGAGACAAACCGGTTTCGCGCTGGGGGAGAGGCGAATTTGATCGTCCACTTCACGCGGATCCGCAACGACGAGGCGTTCGACGTCTTCTGGATCGGGCCGGACGGCTCGTCGGTCCAGCGGACCGAGGACGTGGTCTCGGAGCGCGACTGGCGGTGGTATCGTCTTCCGCTCGACGGCCTCTCGCCCGGCCGATACGTTGTCCGGGGACTCCTCAACGGACTGGTCGCGTTCGAGAAGCCGTTCACGATCGTGCCGTAGCGGGTCTCTCACCTTGCGGCGGGCGGCCCGACAGAGGAGGCCGGATGGACTTCGAGAAGGTGCTGCTCTGGTCGTTGATCGGGGGGATCGCCGTTCTCGGGGTCGTGCTGGCTCTCTTGATCGGAATCGACCGACGGCCGCTACCCGAATCGTTCGTCTGGGAGGTCATCGCGACGCAACCGCTCGTCATCGGCACAGCGAATGACGCATTCTCGTACACGGGTGCGGGAATCCGAACGGTCGAAGGGCGGGCCGATCTTCGGGTAACTCGAGATGGCGCCGGGTTCATCGATCTCGCAGTTCGCGTCCCGGCCGGTGATCCTTCGCTCAACCTCCTTTCGACCGGGACGGCGATCGAGCGGCGGATCGAGCTCCGCTCGCTGCTCGGACCGGGGGTCCTGATCTCTCATGAGACACCGCTGTACGGGGATACGGGGATCGGGCAATCGCCTCTTCCGCAGACGCGGGCTGTGCTCTACGCCCAGAGCTTGTTTCAAGGAGCCGTGGACGGACAGCGGCTTGACACAGAGTGGATCGGCGAATGGTCCGTCGCCGATGCCCTGCGACGCGCCGACGGCTCGATCGGACAGCGGGGGCTCGTCTTCAGCCCGCTGCTCCGAGACAAGACAGGGTTCTCCGATCCGTCACGCCTGGAATTGACGCTGATCCTCCGCGTTGGAGCCGAACGCCTCGGCGCTCGTCCCGTCGATCTACAGATCGTCTTCCGCAACGTCGAGATCGTCCGCCGTCCGGACGAGAGCTGAGGAGCACGTTGCATACCTCCTAAGGGACCAACGGCGTGCGACAGGCGGTGTTCGTGATGGCCGTCCGGCGAGCTGTTACGTTGGTGGAGGCGCCGGCGGGTCGTTCGCGTCCGCGCCCGAGTCGACTTCGTCCTCGGCGATATCGAGCGTCTCGTCGGAGGCCGGTTCTGAGCGCCATCGGAATCGGAAGAGGGAGGTGATACCCCGTCGAGCTCCGAACAAGTTCGATGCCCGCGTGAGGCCCTCGATCGTCCCGACCAGGATGGCCTGATCTCCGGGGACGAGACGATCCCGGCCGGTCGGGAGGAGGAGATGGTCGGATTCGCCCCGAACGATCGCGGAAACCGCGCACCCCCTCGGGAACTTACGATCGGATCGGACCTCGTCAAGCGGTCTCCCGACGACGAATGCGCCGGCGGCGACTGTGACGGAAACGACCGCGCCGCGACCCTCCCCGAACGTGGCCAACGGGTGCATCTGCGGCCGCTCGATCTCCAGGACCAGTCGGTCGAGGAAGAGGCCGGTAACGTCGATGATGCTCGTCACGCCGGCGCGGGCGTACGCTGTCTGATACCGCGGGTTCGGCATGCGGGCGAGGATTCGCTCCACGCCGGCGCTGTGTGCGAGGATCGAGAACGCGAGGTTATCGGCGCTGTGCCGCATCAGAGCCACGGCGACATTCGATCTCTCGATCTCGGCCTCCTCGAGTGTGGAGATGTCCGTCGCGTTCCCGTGTACCGCAACGACGCCGTGCTTCGAGCTGACTCGCTCGCATAGCTCGCGGTCTCGGTCGATCACGACGATGTCGTGGCGACTCTCCGCCAAGCGAGAGACGAGAAGCTGCCCTGTCAGTCCGACTCCGGCGATCACGATCCGCATTCTGCTACCTCCAGACTCGCCGCGAAAAGATGAGCAAGAGCGGCAAGATCTCCAACCGTCCAGCCACCATCCCCACAATATACAGGACCTTCACCGCCGGCCCTGCGGCTGCGAGTGAAGACCGCGGGATGTAGCTCGGGCCGATGTTGCTGATCGCCGAGATCGCCCCCGATACCGAGGCCCACGGACCGAAATCTGAAGCGGCGGTGAGGATCACCCAGCTAACGGCCAGTGAAAGTGCCCACGCCACTGCGATGGCAACCGCCCGTTCCATCTCGGCAGTTCCGTAGAGGCGGCCGCCGACCGTCAACGGGACGACCTCCTGCCCTGTCCGGGTGATCGACCGGAGGCGTTTGCGGAGAACCGCCCTCAGCACGTTGACGCGCCGGATCTTGAGGCCGCCGGATGTCGATGCGATGCATCCTCCGACGAGCATGAGCATGAGCAGAAGCTCCTTTGTCACAGCCGAGAACTCGGGTGAGACGATCTCCCGGGTGACGAAGCCACTCGTCGTGGCAATGGATACGACGTGGAAGAGCGACGTGCGGATATGACCGTGGAGCCCTCGATCGGCGATAGCTGCACGGTCAGCGACGATCACGAGGGTGCCTGCAACGACGAGCAAGGCGAGCCAAAGGCGCAGCTCGCGATTCTGCCATACGGACCTCCACCGTCCCCGCAGGAGGTTCCAGTGAACGAGGAAGCTCGTGCCGCCCAAGAACATGAACACGAGGATCGTGTACTCAATTGCGGTCGCGTGTTGATAGCCAGCCTCGGCGAAGTGCCCGATGTTTGCATCGTACGTGGAGAACCCGCCGGTCGCGACGGTCGTCATCCCGTGCACAGCGGCGTCGAACGGCGTCATCCCTTCGATCCAGAGCAGCAGCCCACAGAGGAGCGTCAACCCTCCGTAGATCGACCAAAGGATGCGTAGCGAGCTGAATACCCCGGGCGAGAACCGCTCGGTCGCCATCTTGTGGGACTCCGCGCCGAGGAGGGCGTGTCGCATTCCACTCTCCCTGACGACGAAGAGGAACAGAGTGAAGATCCCCAACCCACCGATCCACTGACTGAGGCTCCGCCAGAGCAGGAGGCTCTTCGGAAGGATCTGCAGACCTGTGAGGACGGTCGCTCCCGTTGTGGTGAATCCGCTGACCGACTCGAACAGAGCGTCCAGATACGTGATGTCGAGCGCCAGCCAGTAGGGGACGGCTCCGATGAGCGACAAGCCGAACCATCCGAGAGCACCGACCGCCATGGCCGTCCCTGCTGTCATCGGACGGGACCGGAACAGCGAAACGAGCGCCGCTCCGACCGCTAGGCTGATCCCGGCAGGGATCGCGTAGATCCGCATCGGAAAGCGGACGGTCTCGCTGTAGATCGCGCTCATCAGGAGCGGGACGGCTTGAAGAGCTGAGAACGCAATCAACACGACCCCGAGGTAGTGCATCGTCGATCGCAGGTTCCTCATCGCTCCTCCATTCTACCGCCCGATCCGCGAGCTAGCGGCGGCATGATAGACTACGTCGAGACGAAAAGGAGGACCATGAGAAGCTATCGGCAGGAGCTCTGGTTCGACGTCCCGACTCGTCGGGCGTTCGTCAATATCACCGAAGACGTTCGGGGCGCGATCCGCGAGAGTGGGGTCCGCGACGGCCTTTGCCTCGTCAATGCGATGCACATCACGGCGAGCGTCTTCGTCAACGACGACGAGCCGGGCCTGCACCGTGACTACGACCGATGGCTCGAGTCGCTTGCTCCACACGCGCCGATCGATCGCTATGCTCATAACCGGACGGGAGAGGACAACGGGGACGCGCACCTGAAACGACAGATCATGGGACGAGAGGCCGTTCTCGCCATCACGAACGGAGATCTGGATCTCGGCCCGTGGGAGCAGATCTTCTACGGCGAGTTCGACGGTCGCCGGAGAAAACGCGTGCTCATCAAGATCATCGGCGAATAGCCCCGATGGGAACGAGGACTGCCTCGCCTTCTTCGCCATTGATCCATACGAAGCAGTCGAAGTCGCCATCCGTTCGTCGGATGCGGAGCTCGCCGGAACTCCGCACCGCGGCAATCCCCGACTCATTTGCCATCCCACCGCCGCCCGCCGCATCGGATGTCGCCGTCACGAGAATCCAGGCGGTCTGGGCTCCCCGCAGCGCCACGACGGCCGACGTGGTACGCAACTCGGAGGGCACTTCGCTCCGGGCCAGGGAGAGCAACGTCTCGAGCGGCGGCGAATTCGGCCTCGCCGCAGTCCCCCGCCAGCGGCGGTCGGTCCCGTCGCGACCGTGCGTTAGGATGCCGGCATTGGTGTGCCAGTTCGCGTCGTGGCCGGCCTCCATGATGTTGGTCCGCTCCATCGTCGCGCCACTTCGTGCGTCCCCGCTCGGCCACCCGGTTCCTGGTCCCGCGTTCGCCGAGTCGACGATCCGTCCATTCGCATCGATCAGGAGAATCGTCGCGCCTTCGTCGGGGAGTTCGTAGGCGGAATCTCCGGAAGTACCGTAGATCTGATCGGCGGAGACGTTGGCGACCGTCCGGTCGCTCCCCCGTTCGAGGAGGTAATATCCACGGCCCGACCGATCCGCGGAACTCACGGGCCACCATGACATGTCGAACACCCGCCAAACGCCCGGTTGGTCCGACCGTTCAACGAATGCTAAGTGCCTGCCATCTGCCTGCGGTCGGTACGGCAGCGGTTCGATCGTCCCGGTCAGCTCGACGACCGTCCACTCTGCGGGATCGGGTGTGACGTCTTTCTTCGGATGCCAAGCGAGCCGCCATCCGGAGAGATCAACGGGTCCGGCCCCGGTGTTCACCAACTCGATCCACTCTGCTGTTGGATCCGTCGGGCTCCCGGCCCACGCGAGCTCGCTGATGACGATCCGCCCCGAAAGACCGGAGGCCTCGGAAGCGCCGCCTCCGCCGGCGGGCTCGTCATCGATGATCCGGACGGTCGCGTCGCCCTCGACCGACACCGGCGCGCCCGCGAGCCCGAAGCCGGAGACGACGGCGATGTTGGTCAACGGGCCCGGAAGGTCCGACCCGGACACCCGATACGAGGCGGACACGACCATCGACTCGCCCGAGGCGAGCGATGCGCGCGGGAGATCGATGCGCCCGATCCGATCGTCGTATAACTCGATTCCCGTGATCGGTGCAGCGCCGGTGTTGGTGACGGTGTACGCGTACATCAGCAGATCTCCGACCGCAGCTTCGGCCTGGTCGACGTGTTTGGTGAGCGACAAGGCAGTCGTCGTTCCCGACCAGAGCAGCGTGCAGGATGCCTGCGCGGTCACGATATCACCGGCAGAATTGAGCCCGGAGATCTCGGCCCATGTCTCGAAGCGCCCGTCGCCGCCGGTCGGCTCGACGGTCCGCGAAAACATCGCGCGGAGGCTCGACCACGGCGACAGCTGAGCCGATGGGAGCGCCAATCCGTCTCGACCATTCACCTGGCCCCGCAGCTCGGTTACCGGCCCGTCACCGCTGTTCGTGACGGTCACGAAGAACGTGACCTCGTCTCCCGGCACCACTGGAGAGAGCGGCGTCAGCGGCAGCCCTCTCTGATCGAGCGCTTCGATCGTGACATCGATCCAGCCCCGTCCCGAAACAGGTGATGGCTCGCTCGGTTCCGCCTCCTCGACCGCAGGCAATACGGTGATCGTCACGTCGTCGAACGCCTCGAGATCGCAGTTGTCCCGCGCGGTCAAGCGGAACTCCATCCGCTCAGGGGCATCAACCGGTGGCGCGATGAATCGAGCGGTTGTTGTCCGTCGTCCCTCCAATGAGACCATCGGGCCGGCGAGTTGCGCCCATTCGACGGTCAAATCGCCGTCGTCCTCTGCGGCACCGTGGAGGACGACCGGCTCTCCCGAGTGGACCGACTGGTCCACGCCTGCGTCGACCGTCGGCGCGGTGTGAACGTTTCGCACGCGGAGAATGAGAGAATCGCTCGCTTCGCCTCCCCAGTCGTCGACAACCGTGAGCGTCAGCTGGATCTCCTCGCCGTCGCAGCGGCTTGTATGGGGCGCGGTGTAGCTGGGACGGAGGATCTCGCCTGATGGCAAGAAGCGCCCGCCGGCGCCGCCGTCGGACCATCGATAGGAGACGATCCACCCATCGCTGTCGCTCGCCGATGCCTCGGCGAGTTCGATCGTGGCGCCTCCATCGACCGATTGATCGGTCCCCGCGTGGACAGGATCGGGAAAAGCATTCACGCGGAGTCGGAGTGAGTCGCTTGCCGACGCCCCGTCGCGATCGGTGACAGTCAAGGTCAGGTCGACCAGCGCGCTTCGATTCGGGGCCGTGTAGAAGGTCGATCGGCGGCTTGGATCGTCGAACGATCCCCCGGCACCGCCGTCATCCCACAGGATCGACGCGATCTCATCCCCGCCGTCGTTCATCCACGCGTCGTCCAGGGCGACTCGCCCGCCGAGCGCCACCATGCGGTCGGGGCCGGCGTCGACTGAGGGTCGGACATTGATTCGAACCGCATGCTCTGCCAGCAGCCCAGAGGGCGAAATCGCTTCAGCTGTGCCGCGAAGAGAGCCGGGGGCTCCGGTCTCGACCCGCGCACGGATTTCGATCTGCAGAGAGTCTCCCGCAGCGAGGTCCCCCAGCGGGATCAGACCGGTCGCCGGATATGGGGTCCAGCCCCCTCCGTCGATCCGAGCCTCCGCCTGCCACTGATCGATTCCGGCGGGAAGCGGAAACCGAAGGGCGATGCCGGAGAGCGCCGAGGAGCTTCCATTCTGAACACGAACGTCGAACCGGATCTGGTCTCCCCGATCGACGAGACCCGGATCCGCGGTCAGATCCATGGTGACGGATGCACTGACGGACACTGCTACACAGACAATGGTGGCAATGGTGGCAATGGTGGCAATGGTGGCAATGGTGGCAATGGTGACCCATGTCGGGCGAAGGCTGCGCATGAGTTCTCCCTTCTCCCGTCGAGTCTCCGGCATTCGTCGATGAGGCTCCATCCAGACTGCGCCCCGATGGAGGACTGTCCATCACTGCGAGAGCGGACGAATGACTCGGCGGCCGGATGATGCGGGACCTGCTACGCGAACAAGCGGCGAGATCGGTAGAAGTACTCGCCGCCCGAGATGAGAGCGAGCGCGATCGCCGTCCAGATGCAGATCGACTTGGCAATCTCGCCGGCTGGACCGAGGGCAAAGGAGCGGTTCGTGAGAACCGCGAGGATCAGAGCGACGTGGGAAATCGTCTTCGCCTTCCCGAGGAGGCTGGCGCCGACGATCTTTCCCGCGGAGAGCGCGAGGATCCGCACGCCGGTGACGAGGAACTCACGCGCGATGATCACCATCGCTACGGCCGCCGTCAGCTCGCCGAGTTGAACAAGAGCAATCAGCGCACCCGAGACCATGAGCTTGTCGGCGATCGGATCGGCGAACTTGCCGAACGTACTCGTCTGCTTGAAGCTGCGGGCGAGGTAGCCGTCGACGGCGTCGGAGACGGCGGCGAGGAAGAAGATGACGATTGCGAAGATCCGCCCGAGGCTCGACTCGTGGAGGATCAAGAACATGAGAAGCGGCACGCTGGCAATCCGAGCGAGGGTGATCTGGTTCGGGATGGTCCGGAACATTCCGCCTCTCTCGCGACGGCTCCGCTCAGGCAACGTGAGCCGCGCTGCGCGCGATCCGCGCGAACGTGTCGGGGTCAAGCGACGCTCCGCCGACGAGCGCCCCGTCGACGTTCGGTTGCCGAAGGATCTCTGCTGCGTTCTCGGGCTTCACGCTACCGCCGTAGAGGATCCGAATCCGCTCTGCGGACGGTGCACCACACTGGTTCGCAAGCCACGCGCGGATCGAAGCCGAGGCCACCTCAGCCTGTTCGGGGGTCGCTGTCTCCCCCGTGCCGATGGCCCAGACCGGCTCGTAGGCGATCGTGACCCGCTCCGCCCGCCCGCCCGGCTGGCCGGTGAATGCTGCGCGAAGCTGCGCAGAGAGCACCGCGCCCGTTCGATCGGCGCGTCGATCCTCGAGCGTCTCGCCGATGCACAGGATCGGGGAGAGCCGCTCGTCGAGCGCGCGATCGAGCTTCCGCCTGACGACGTCGTCATCCTCGCCGAAGATCCACCGCCGTTCCGAATGTCCGACCAGAACGTAGTGGCACCTGCAGGCACGGAGCATCTCCCCGGAGACAGCGCCCGTGAACGCGCCGCGCTCTTCGAAGTAGAGGTCCTGAGCGCCGAGCTCAATCGGGGAGCCGGCGAGAAGCCGGCCGGCGCGATCGAGGCTCGGGTACGGGGGGAGAAGCAGGATCTCGACGTGATCAACAACCCCCAGGTGTGTGCGAAACGCGTCGATGAACCCCTCTGTCTCGTCGGGGGTCTTGTGCATCTTCCAGTTGCCTGCGATCAGCGTGCCCCGTGTCATCGATCCTCCCGAAGTCGTCGCCGGCTCAGTATAGCGGACGAGGGCGAGGGATTGCACGAGGAGTGATTGACACGGATTCCGCGTCCATCTACCATCCTGCCGCCGATCCGCGGCGAAGGAGGCGATGACCGATGATGACAGCCATTGGCGCGATTGTTGCGATCCTCCTGCTCTTTCTCGTCAACGCGATCAAGATTGTTCGTGAGTACGACCGGGGCGTGATCTTCCGCCTCGGCCGGTTGGTCGGGGCGAAAGGGCCGGGGATCTTCCTTATCATCCCGATCGTCGACAAGATGGTGAAGGTGAGCCTGCGTACGGTGACCCTCGATGTCCCGCCTCAGGAAGTGATCACCAAGGACAATGTATCCACGATGGTCAATGCAGTCCTCTTCTTCCGCGTTGTCGACCCCGGTGCGGCCATTGTCGAGGTGCAAGACTACATCGAGGCGACGCGCCAGATCGCGATGACAACGCTGCGCAGCGTCCTGGGCGGGTTCGAACTCGACCAGGTGCTCGGCGAACGGGACAAGATCAATCTTCAGCTCCAGCAGATCGTCGACGAGCAGACGGACCCGTGGGGGATCAAGGTTCGAACCGTCGAGATCAAGGATGTCAAGATCCCGAACGACATGCAGCGCGCAATCGCGCGACAGGCCGAAGCGGAACGGGACCGTCGCGCCAAGGTCATCCACGCCGAGGGCGAGCTCCAGGCCGCGTCGAAGCTCGGCGAGGCGGCGGCGATCATCGAAAAGAACCCAGCGGCGCTGCAGTTGCGGTATCTTCAGACGTTGAACGACATCTCGTCCGAGAACGCATCGACGATCGTCTTCCCTGTCCCGATCGAGCTCTTCGAGTGGCTGAAGGCGAAGAAGGGGTCGTAGGGGACGATGCCGCGCTACGAGGTGATCGTCGTCGGCGCCGGCCACGCTGGGTGCGAGGCGGCGTGGGCGGCTTGTCGCCTCGGCGTTAAGACAGCGCTTATAACGACCAACATCGACGAGATCGGCAGGATGCCGTGTAATCCCGCGATCGGCGGTCCGGGGAAATCCCAGCTTGTGCGGGAGATCGACGCGCTCGGCGGAGGGATGGCTCGCACGATTGACGAGTCGATGCTTCACATCCGGATCCTGAACACGAGTAAGGGCCCTGCTATGCGGTCGCGCCGGGCACAGGCCGACCGGCTAGCCTACAAGCGGGTCTGGAGGCAACGGCTGGAGTCGGCTGAAGGGCTCGACGTGATCGAAGCGATGGTTGACAAGGTCCTCGTTGAGGGCGGTCGTGCAACCGGGGTCCGGCTTCGGGAGGGTTGCGAGCTGCGAGGCGCTGCTGTCGTCGTCGCGACCGGCACGTTCCTCAACGGGCGGATCCTCCTCGGCGACATCGAGTACTCGGCCGGCCGGAGCGGCGAGCCTGCGTCCACTGCTCTCAGCGGGTCGCTGTCGGCGCTCGGACTGACGATGTGCCGCATGAAGACAGGGACGACCCCACGGGTCAACCAGCGGACCGTGGCGACGGCCGCTCTCGAACGGCAGACGACGAGCGACCGCCCGCTGGCGTTCTCATTCTGGAACGAGCCGCGACGGCTCTCCGACGAGTACCCCGTCTACGTCACCCGCACAAATGAGGAGACCCACCGAATCATCCGCGAGAACCTCGCCCGCAGCGCGAATTACAACGGTCTGATCATCGGCAGCGGGCCGCGTCACTGCCCGTCGTTGGAGAGCAAGATTGTTCGGTTTCCTGACCGGGACAGCCACAAGGTCTTCCTCGAGCCGGAAGGGCGCACGACCGAGGAGATCTACCTACAGGGGATCTACACCGCGTTCGCGCCGGAGGTTCAGGAGTACATCGTCCGGTCGATCGAGGGGCTGGAGCGGGCGCACATCGAGCGGTATGGATACAACATCGAGTACGACGCCGTCGACCCGTTTCAGCTCGACGCAGCGCTCGCTGTTGAAGGAGTCCCGGGGCTCTTCCTGGCGGGGCAGATCAACGGGACGACCGGATACGAAGAGGCAGCCGCGCAGGGGCTCCTCGCCGGGATCAACGCTGCCCGGGGCGTCCGCGGCGAGGAGCCGATCGTCCTCTCGCGTGGTGAGTCGTTCATCGGGGTCCTCATCGACGATCTCGTGACGAAGGGGGTCACCGAGCCGTATCGAATGCTCCCATCACGCGCCGAGCATCGGATCACCCTTCGTGAGGGGAACGCCGACCTGCGCCTCTCCGGGCTTGGCCATCGAATCGGCCTCGTCGACGACTCCCAGTACGGCCTCGTCGTCGAGCGCCGACGCCGGATTGAGCGACTGCTCGACGAGCTGAGGTCCCGACGGGTCGGTCCGGGAGACCCGATCAACGAGCGGTTGGCGAAGCGCGGTTCGTCGCCGCTGTCGGAGAACGGGGTGAGCCTGTATGACCTGCTGCGGCGTCCGTCCGTGCAGTTGAGTGACCTTCTCCCGCCCGACGGGGTTCCCGGCGACGTCCTGGAGGAGGTCGAGATTGAGGGGAAGTACGCCGGGTACGTCGCCCAACAACAGCGGGAGGTCGAGCGCCTGCGCCGGATGGAGGCACTTGCCATCCCTGCGGGGCTCGATTACGCGGCGCTGTCGAACCTATCGGCCGAAGGGCGGGATCTTCTTGCGCGTGTCCGCCCGCGGTCGTTCGGTCAGGCGTGTCGAGTTCCGGGTGTCTCGCAGGCTGACCTGTCAATGCTGGCGATCCACCTGCGCCGATGAACCGTCCGTGCGTCACCGCTTCTGTGCGACCGGTGGCAGTTGTGCGACCCGGGCGATTCGTGCGGCAGCCCGCTGGAAGATCTGCCCCGCCGTGTACCCGCCCGCCACGGGCGTCGTCTTGACCTCGTCGAGAACGACGACGATGACGTATCGCGGGTCCTCGGCGGGGAAGATCCCGCCGAAGAGCGAGGTGTACTTCCCGGCAACGTACCCGCGCCCCGCAACCGCTTTCTGCGCTGTCCCCGTCTTTCCAGCGACGTCGAACCCATCCACCGCCGCCCAGGTACCCGTGCCGCTCGTGATCACGCGGCGCATCAGGTCTCGCATGGTCGTGCACACGTCCGGCGTGACGACCGGACGAGCCGTCGGCCTCGCGCTTCGATCGGCGTCGATGATCGTTGGTTGCACGAGCCACCCACCGTTGGCGACGACGGCGAACGCGCGCGCCAGTTGAAGGCCGGTCACGCCGACTGACTGACCGATCGAGGCCGCCGCGAGATCGAGGGATGACCATCGTTCCGCCGGGCGGAGGATTCCTCCTTCTTCCCCGGGGAGTTCGACGCCAGTCGGCGCGCCGAATCCGAGCGCGGCCAGGAACGCCCGCAGCGGATCGATGCCGAGCCGCTGCGCGACGCGGATCATCCCCGTGTTGATGGACTTCTCGATGATCTCGGCGAATGTGACGACACCAAACGACTGCCACTCCGCGTTGTGCATCACGTGTCCGGCAACGGTGATCCCATCGTTCCCGTTGAACGTGTCGCCCGGCGAGACGACTCCGGCCTCCAACGCGGCGAGCCCGGAGAAGACCTTGAAACTCGACCCTGGCTCGAAGAGGTCAGTGACAGCGACGTTTCGTCGCTGTGCGGCGGTCGACGTCCAGAACACGTTCAGGTCGTACCGCTGATCCTGAGCCATCGCGAGGATCTCCCCGGTTGCCGGATCGAGGACGACCATCATGCCTCCGCTCGCCCTGAATTCCGAAACGCCGCGGGCGATCTCCTCCTCGCAGATGAACTGGAGCGCAGCGTCGACTGTCAGGACGAGGTCTTTCCCGGACTCACCCGGGTCTCTGATGTCGACCCGGTACGTCCGGCCGTCGGCGCCCTCGATCACTTCGAGGACCGTCGGGCGCCCGCGAAGGTGCTTGTCGAACAGCATCTCGAGCCCTTCGAGGCCGTCAGCGTCCGTCCCGACGAATCCGATCAGGTTGGAGGCAAGGTCCCCCTGCGGATAGCAGCGCTTCCACGTGTCGATGAAGATCAATCCCCACGCGCCGGCCTCGCGCGCGCGGCGCTCAATTCGTTGTGCCGCAACCAAGTCAACCCGACGATCGATCCACGTGAAATAGCTCTCCCGGTAGATCCGCTCGTTCACATCCGCCAGGGACATCTTCAGTTCCTCGCTCAGGATTCGAGCGAGCTCAACCGGCTTTGTCATGTTGTAGCTGTCGACCGCGATGGCAGTCGCCTTCACGTCGAACGCGAGGACGGTCCCGTTCCGGTCGACGATCGAGCCTCGGCGCGGCGGGACTTCGATCGTCCGCTCCTGAACGGCCGCCGCTGTGGCCGCCCAGCGATCGTGCTGGAAGATCTGCAGCTGCACGAGCCGAACCAGCACTCCCGCGGCGGAGAGCGCGAAGATCGCTGCGATGACCCGCGCCCGGCGGGTCATCAGTCGATCAAGGCCCGTCGTCGTGAAAAGGGACATAGTGGATGATCTTGGGTTCGATCATGCCGAGGGAGTTCCGCGCCAATCGCGAGATTCGGGCCAGCGAGAAGGCTTGATCGATCTGGAACTGGAGGAAGCGGTTCAGCTCTTGCAGGTCGACCAGCTCAGCTCGCGCGCCCTCCCGCTGGGCTGTCAGATCAAGGATTGCTGCGTGCTGCCAGAGATAGAGGAAACAGAGCCCGGCGATCAGACCGGCGATCAGGATCGTCCTGCCGACGGTCGTTGGGATTACCGGTGCACGCGTCTCAGCCCGTCGGCGTGCCTGTGCCCCGGGGCGATGCGTCGCGGTCGACGAAGCGTAAAAGGCCATCTCGAACCCAGAATAAGCTCGATCGAGGCGCTCAGGGCGGACACGTGTCGCTTTCCGGGTCGGAGTCGATCACTTGCTCCGGAGCGCGGGGGCGTCCGAAGCGGGTGCGATCTTGCGACCTGCCCGGAGCTTCGCGCTGCGGGCGCGTGGGTTCGCGCGGACTTCCGCCTCCGATGCGACGACGGGACGACGGGTCAGGATCTCGGCTTCGATCCGCTTCCCGCAGACGCACTCGGGAAAGTCGGGCGGACACGTGCAAACGGCTGCCCGATCGCGCAGGAACGCCTTGACGATGCGGTCCTCCAGCGAGTGGAAACTGATGACGACGAGAATCCCGCCCGGGCGGAGCCGCTCAAATCCCACCGAGAGCCCGCTCGACAGCGCCTCCAGTTCGTCGTTCACGGCGATCCGCAGCGCCTGGAACGTGCGCGTCGCCGGGTCGATCCGCTGTGCAAAGTAACGCCCGGGGACAGCGGCGCGGACAATCTCGGCCAGGCGGCCTGTCGTTTCGATTCGCCCGCGACGGGTCTGCTCGCTCGCGATCGCCCGCGCGATCCGCTCCGCGTAGCGCTCCTCCCCGTAGCGACGGAGGACATCGGCGATCGCCCTCGGGTCGGCCGCGTCGAGCCAATCGGCTGCCGTCGGTCCCGCTGAGGGGTCCATGCGCATGTCGAGCGGTCCGTCTCTGCGGAAGCTGAACCCGCGCTCCGGCCGATTGAGCTGCTCCGATGAGACACCGAGATCGAGCAGGATCCCGTCGATTCTCTCGAGTCCCGCGGCCGACAGGTGTTCGGACAGATTTCGAAAGTTCCCCCGGACCGGACGAAATCGAGCGCCGAACGGTGCGAGTCGCCGGGTCGCGGCGATTAGCGCGCTCGGATCCCGGTCGATCCCGAGGATCCGAAGACCCGGGCACGACCGAAGGATCTCCTCGGCGTGGCCGCCGAACCCGACCGTTCCGTCGACGACCCACCCGCTCCCTATCGGCGCGAGGAGTTCGACAACCTCGGTGGGAAGGACGGGGCGATGCGGCGCTGGCGGAGTCACTGCGTGCGGTCCCGGCTGTCGAGTTGCCGCTTCCAGTCGGCGAGCAATCGAAGAGCCTCGATCGGTGTCAGACGATCCGGATCGACGTCGCGCAACCGCTTCAGGACTGGGTGTTCCTCGCCTCCAAAGAGCGGCAGCGGCTCGGCAGTCGGTTCATTGCGCTGCAGTCGGGAGAGTGGCGCCTCTTCGAGGAGCTGCTCGAGGATCCGGTCGGCCGCATCTGTGACTCGGCCCGGAAGCCCGGCAAGCCGCGCCACGTGGACGCCGTAGCTTCCTTCGGCTGTACCCGGCTCGACCCGATGCAGGAAGACGACCTCCTTGCCGACTTCCTTCACGGCGACGTGGAGGTTGACGATATTCGGTATCTCGCCGGCCAGACGGGTCAGCTCTTGGTAGTGGGTGGCAAAGAGGGTCTTGGCGCGCGTCTTGGAGGCCAGTTCGTGTGCGACGGCCCACGCGATCGACACTCCGTCGTACGTGCTGGTGCCGCGCCCCATCTCGTCGAGGATGATCAGGCTTCGGTCGGTCGCCCGATCGAGGATTGCGCCTACCTCCAGCATCTCCATCATGAACGTGCTGATCCCCTCCGCGAGCATGTCGCTCGCCCCGACGCGGGCGAACGCCCGATCGACGATCGGCAGCAGCGCGCTGTCCGCCGGGACGAACGAACCCATCTGCGCCATCAGGCAGATCAACGCGATCTGGCGGAGGAAGACCGACTTCCCAGCCATGTTCGGTCCGGTGAGGATCACCAGATCCTTCCCTTCGGGGAGATCGAGGTCGTTCGGGACGAATTGCTCGATTCGCTCCACGACGGGGTGTCGACCGCCCCGGATCCGAATCTCGTGTCGATCGGAGAACGTCGGACGCGTATAGCCGGACCGATGCGCGGTCTCGGCGAGTGCGAGGTAGAGATCGAGATTGCCGAGGGCATCGGCGAGTTGGTGCAACAGCGGAATCGCGGCGCGCAAGTGACCGAGCGCTTCGTCGAACAGCTCGAGCTCGAGGGCGGATGCGCGTTCCTCCGCGAGGGCGATCTTCTCTTGCGCACTCTGCAGTTCTTCGGTGATGAACCGCTCGGAGCTCGCGAGCGTCTGACGACGTCGGTAGTCGGCGGGGACCTTGTCGAGGTGTGTGCGGGTCACCTCCAAGTAGTACCCAAAGACCCGGTTGTAGCCGACTTTGAGAGACGGGATTCCGGTCCGTTCTCGCTCCTCGCGCTCCAGCCGGGCGAGTCGGTCCCGCAGCGACGCCGCTTCGCGGCGGAACCGGTCCAATCGCTCGTCGTAACCGTCCCGGATCCAGCCGCCGTCGCGTGTGTCGGCGGGCGGCTGCTCGATCAGCATCCCCGACAGCCGCTCGATCAGCGGGCGAACCTGCGCGTCCGCCAATTGCGCTGCGGCCCGGGTGAGCGCCTCGGGGAACGCCTCGCCGCCCTCCGGCTCCGCGACGAGTGATTGTCCAATCCCGGGGATCACCTCGAGCGACGTAATCGCCAGGAGTAGATCGTGAGGGCTCATCCGGCCTGAGCCGAGCCGCCCGATCAGGCGCTCGAGATCGTGCACGCGGCCGACTGCCTGGCGCAGTTCCTGGCGCTCGAGGCTTCGAGCGACGAACCATTCGACCGCGTCGAGGTGGGCCTCGATCGCGCGCCGATCGGTTAGCGGAGCGAGGATTGCTTGGCGGAGTCGCCGCCGGCCGATGCTCGTCATCGTCGCGTCGAGCGTGTGAAGAAGTGTCCCGCGATCTTGCCCATCTCGCAGCGGTCGCACGAGTTCCAGGCTGCTGATCGTAAACCGATCGAGGTCCATCTGATCGCAGATCCGATAGGCAGCGGCCGGGCGGAGATGCGCGAGCGCCTGCTTTTGGGTCTCCTCGACGTACGCACGGATCGCGCTCGCCGCACGGAGTCCGAGCTCGTTCTCCTCGAGGGCGCCCGCATCGAGACGCGCTGTCGTGAACTCCGCCGGGGGGCGCCGGGTCGTCACCAGCCCGTCCGCCCATCGCGCGCCCGTCTGCCCGTCTGCCGGCACGAGCACTTCCGACGGAGCGCGCCGCGAAAGCTCGCCCTCGAGCTCCGCTGCCGATTCGGCGGTGGTGTAGAAGAACTCGCCGGTCGACAGGTCGAGGAACGCGAGGCCGAAGCGATTCCGCTTGTGATCAGGAAGAACCGCGCCGAGGTAGTTGTTGCTCCCCGGTTCGATGACGTCCTCGTCGAGGACCGTCCCCGGCGTCACGACGCGGACGACCGCCCGTTTGACGAGACCCTTCGCTTCCTTCGGGTCCTCGACCTGCTGGCAGATCGCCACTTTGTGGCCGGCCTTCAGGAGTTGGGCGATGTAGGCTGTGCCCCGCCGGACCGGCACACCGGCCATCGGGTGCCCGTTTCGAGCCGTGAGGACGATATCAAGCTCCCTCGCGAGGATCTCGGCATCCTCGAAGAATGCCTCGTAGAAGTCCCCGAGATGGAAGAACAGAATCGCATCGGGATGCTCCGCTTTGATCCGCAGATACTGCTTCATCATCGGGGTCTGCTCCGACGGTCCGGGTCCGCTCATGGTGGATCGAGTATAGGGAGGGTCGGGGTGCACCGCAATCGAAGGCTGTTTGCGTGCGCTGGCACCGTAATGCATATTTGTACGCAATTCCCTCCCTTCGCGGGCGCTCTTGACATGGCGTACCTATCGCGATATAGTGGTCACAGATAGCTCATAGTCCTGAAAAGGGCAAACCTATCGTAAGGTAGGGGCGCAAAACCACGGGCCTCCAGCAGGTCGCCGGGTCGCCAGGATGTCCTGGCCCCGGCGTTTGTGTTGTCCCCCCGGGAAGAGAAGGGAAGGAGAGGGGAAAGATGCAGACGACGATCTACTACAACGAGGACGACGCTTACCTGGTCAAACAGGTGGATTCCAAGGCGCGTCGGGAGCGGAAAAGCCGTAGCGCCGTCATCCTCTCGATCCTGGAGGAGCACTTTGAGCGGGAGAAGCGGCTAGGTGAGATCTTGATCGACCTCGGCGTGCTGTCGCACGCCGAGCTGGCAAAGGGATTGGAGCTGCAAAAGCAGAGGTTTGCGGAGAAGCTTCTCGGGGATATACTGCTCGAGGAGGAGCTTGTAACCCCGGAAGCCGTCGAGCGCGCTCTCATCATCCAAGGGCGTCACCGTTCCTACATCGAACCTGACGATTCCTTTCACGCATAGGGGATAAGCTAGCGCGAGCGACAAAACGGCTGCAAAGGGCAAACTGCCCGCGAGGGCAGGACGCAAAGCTACAGACCTCACGAAGGTAGCTGGGCTGCCAGCCTCAAGCAGGAGGAGCAGACGGATGACAGCCCGGCGTCGCCAGAGGTATTCTGGGTTTCGCACCCATCACTTCCCGCTGTGCTATCGTGATCAGCATTCCCCTTCGGTGGTAATGCCGAGTTCTAGTGAACCAAGAGGAGGTTCATGATGAGGCAAGCCCGCTCCGTTGCGCGATGTGTCTTTGCTTTGATGATCATCGGGGCCACTGTTCTTGTTGGTTTAGGAGGCTCGGAGATAACAGAGAATGTAGAGATCAGTGATCGTAATGTCGGACTCATTGACTGGTTCACCCAGATGTCCTTCGTTCCGTTCGACGCAACGACAGGGGATCGGCATGAGGAGAGCGCTGTGCATGTCTTCCAGCCGAACAGCCCGCTGGTCTTGAGTCTTGCCCCTGGCGACTACGAGCTCCTGGTGTGGGTGGATTTCCTGAAGAGACCAGTCCTGTTCACAAAGATCGCGGTCCCCAGCGGAGAGACGGTCTCGATCGACTTGCTGCTTCTACCGTATCCGGAGGAGCTTATCACGTACTGACTTGCCATCAGCGAAGTCACGCGGAGGTGAATCAAGGATGATCCTGCAGCGACGGTCTATGAGGAAGGCAGCGGCGCACGCGACCGAGATCCGAGGCGAGACGCCGACTCTCGCTGGTGGGCGATGGGGCCGCGCTTCAGGATGGGTCTGTCTTCTGTTTCTGCTTGTTTGTGCGTCATTTGCGGCATCTTCCGCCGACTTCGAGCTCGAAAGTGCGGAAGGGAAGTGGATCAGTGCTGACATCTCGGTTTCCGGGTTAGGCACGAACTACATCCAATGGGGGAACTCGACAGGCTACGGCCGCAGCGGGTTCGAGTTCATCGGAAGTACTGGAACGACGTTCAATTCCGGGCAGATATTCCTGATCGGCACGTTCATACATCGCAACAAGCCAATCACCGGGGACACTCCCACGCTGCTCGAGCTGCAGGTTACTCTGCAGTTCCTGGAGCCTGCAGTGAGTCCCAATCCTACGTTCACCTACCTGCTTCAATTTGAGGAGACGCCCAACAAGTTCGGGGATTGTCCGCCTTGGCAACAATCATCGACGCCCTGTGACGACCGGGTGACCTTCCCTCTCTCCACAGGGGAAGAGGTATTCTGGGTGGGAGATACTCTCTATCGACTCGAGGTTCTCGGGTTCGTGCTCAGTTTCCCGAGCGGTGCCCCCGCTCTCGAGTTCATCACCGAAGAGCGGAAGGATAGCACCGCTTACCTTGTCGGGCGGCTCGAGGTCGTCTGCGTGATGCCACAGATCCTGGATCATCCTGACTCACTGGTGCTCTACGAGAGCGAGACGGCCGTCTTCTCGGTCGAGGCGTCCGGTCTCCCCTTGACGTACCAGTGGTACAAGGACGGAATGCCGCTCAGTAACGGCGGGCGGATCTCGGGAGCCACCTCCGATACGTTGACGATCACGTCCGTCGAGGCAGCCGACAGCGGACAATACAGGGCTCAGGTCACCGGCGAATGCGGGACGGTTGAGTCGACCGCCGCGCTCCTGACCGTCCGCCCGCCGGACTGTGGCAACTACGATATTGAGTATCTCGGACGGACGTACGATGGCAGCAGTACGACCTTCACGTACAGGGTTTCTGCAGACCAATCCCCGGCGATCAGCCACTGGGTCCTCGAGATGGACAGCTGTATCACTGCCTCGATGATCGAATTCGCGGGACCCGGCCAGTGGGAGTTCGGGTCCGACCCCACCACCGGTGTTTGGGGGATCAAGTTCGAGAGCTCTGTGGAGGTTGGAAGCCCGGTTGTATTCAGTATTAGGATCACAGGATGGTGGCCGGAAGGGATGGTCGAAACGGCCATCAAGGCGGGGCTGAAGATCTGTCGTGGGATGGTTCCTGGTCCTTCCTGCCGGATGGCGGACTTGGAGCTGACCAAGAACGTCAACAACTCTACGCCGTTCGTGGGATCCGACGTGACGTTCACCGTGACGGTTCAAAACAAGGGGCCGAGCGACGCAACGGGAGTAGAGGTGACTGACCTACTTCCGGATGGATACGTCTTCGTCTCGGCCCTCCCAACTCAGGGGACCTACTCCTCTGGATCGGGCCTGTGGCAACTCGGCACTCTTCCAAACGGAGCGAGCGCCACGTTGCGCCTCACTGCGACCGTATTGGGGAGCGGAGATCATGAGAATGTCGCAGAGGTAACGGCATCCGATCTCCCGGATCCGGATTCCACACCGAACAACCACGATCCGAGCGAGGACGATCAGGACAGCGCGACCGTCTATCCGGTCGCCGAAGCCGATTTGCGGATCGAGAAGACGGATAACCCTGACCCAGTGGTTGCTGGGAACGAGCTGAGATACACGATCACCGTTTGGAATGATGGTCCGAGCCCTGCGACGAGTGTCGTTGTTGACGACATCCTTCCTGGCGGCCTCACAGGGGCAACCTATGAGATCACAGCTGGGGGCTCTGGATCCGGTCCGTGGTTGGGCTCGCTCAACCTCGGGTCGCTCGCCGTCGGCGATTCGGTTGTCATTGAGATTCGTGCTGTGATTGACGCCAATCTGAGCGGGGAGATCTTCAATACGGCATGCGTGGACGGAACCGAGTTCGACCCGAATCAGAGCAACAACTGCGACGATGAGACCACGACCGTTGTCGACGGCTACGTGACGATCAGTCCGCAAGAGGCGGTCAACGAAGTCGGCCAATCTCACACGTTCGAAATCGTCGCAACTGCACAAGGAGCCGTTCCCAGCTCATGGAACCTCTCGTACGCGCTGCTACCCACGCCGGACACCGTGCTTCTGTCCGCTCCCACGTACTCGAACGGCGGGATGACCGCCACGTGGGCACTGGCGATCAACCACGATGAACCGGGGCAGTTCGAGCTTTCTGCTGAAGTGGAGCTGCATTTCGGCTCAGTCACCGTCACCGCGACGACGGACGGAGTCCCGCCGAACAGCGGTCCGGCGGAGAAGATCTACGAGTACCGCGAGGCCCGGATCTTGATCGACCCGTTCTCTGCGACGAACGAGGTGGGTGACGAGCACCTCCTCACCGCGTTTGTCGAGGTTCGCACCGCCGGAGGAGTCTGGGTCTCCGCCCCCGACGGGACCGAGGTGCTGTTCACGCTCACCGGCGACGCCGTCTTCGTCGGCAGCGCGACGGACACGACCCTGGGTGGGTACGCCACCGCGACGATCACCTCTGACGTCCCGGGGACGAACACGATCAAGGCCCAAGCGACGATTGCCAACGCCCCGTCGGCCGATCTTGTTGTGACGACGCAGACCGGCGGTAGTGCGCCCTACGGCGATGCGACCAAGAACTATGAGTACCGCGAGGCCCGGATCTCGATCGACCCGTTCTCTGCGACGAACGAGGTGGGTGACGAGCACCTCCTCACCGCGTTTGTCGAGGTTCGCACCGCCGGAGGAGTCTGGGTCTCCGCCCCCGACGGGACCGAGGTGCTGTTCACGCTCACCGGCGACGCCGTCTTCGTCGGCAGCGCGACGGACACGACCCTGGGTGGGTACGCCACCGCGACGATCACCTCTGACGTCCCGGGGACGAACACGATCAAGGCCCAAGCGACGATTGCCAACGCCCCGTCGGCCGATCTTGTTGTGACGACGCAGACCGGCGGTAGTGCGCCCTACGGCGATGCGACCAAGAACTACCTCGACGTCCGCCTGACGCTCACCCCGTCGACCGACACCAACCAGGTCGGTGACACGCACACGTTCACCGCCACCCTCGAGTACACGCTGAACGGGATCGACTGGCTCCCCCTCGTCGGTGAGGCGGTCGCGTTCGACAAGACAGGCGGCCCGGGCACCCTCAGCAGCTCGACCGGCATCACCGACTCCAACGGCGAGACGACCGTCGTCCTGACGTCGTCCGTGCCGGGCAGCACGTCCGTCTCCGCCTCGTTCTCCGGCCTCGTCGAGGGCGCCTCCGCGTCCGCGTCCGATGGCGCAGACAAGACGTGGGTGAATGCGGACATTGAGATCCTGAAGACCGTCTACGTCGGCCACGATGCCGGCGCAAGTGCCGCCGCCAATACGACGGACTACGTCATGGGGCAAGCTGAGACGGCGATTACGTACGTATTCAAGATCACCAATACCGGAGACACGTATCTCGCTGAGATTGCCGTTGATGATGTGGCGCTCGGTCTGACACAGGCGGATCTCCAAGTCGCAAATCCACCGGTACCGGCGATCCTCGCCCCTGGAGAAGCGATCGTCTACTACTACGAGACAACGATAACCCAAGACCTTGAGAATACGGCGGCCACAACCGGGAACCCGGTGGATCAGTTCGGCGCCGATCTCGAGAACGTGCCAAATCCGCAAGACAGCGATACAGCGGAAGTCGAGATGATCCAACCCGGAATCAACTTACGGAAGACGGTGGATCCGTCGCTCGTCTATGCGGGCACGCAGGTCACGTACACCTACGCGGTATTCAATGGCGGCGACGTGCCGCTGTCCTCCGTGGTGCTCGATGACGACCGGCTGGGCATCATCTCCGGTCCCAACAGCGGTGACACGGACAGCGATGGTCTGCTCGACCCCGGCGAGACGTGGATCTACACCGCATCGACGGTGATCGAGGTCGACACGGTGAACCTTGCGGTCGTGACGGCGAGAGACCCGCTGGATGACGAGGTCTCCGACGACGACCAGGCGAGGGTCGACGTAATCAGCCCCGACATTGGTGTTGTCAAGACGGTTGATCACCCGGTGATCAACCCCGGTGAGCTGGTTACGTACACCTATCGGGTGACGAACACGGGTGACGACCCGCTGACCGCGGTCACGATCGTCGATGACCAAGGTCTGACGCTGATCCGCGGCGCCGACGACCCTGGCAACAACGACAGCGTGCTTGAGGTGGGCGAGACGTGGGTCTACACCGCGACGGCGAACCCGACCGAGGACGTGACGAACGTTGCGACGGTTGAGGGGTACGACTCGCTGGGACAGGCCCACACCGACACCGATGAGGCGACGGTCGATGTCATCACCGGCGACATTGGTGTTGTCAAGACGGTTGATCACCCGGTGATCAACCCCGGTGAGCTGGTTACGTACACCTATCGGGTGACGAACACGGGTGACGACCCGCTGACCGCGGTCACGATCGTCGATGACCAAGGTCTGACGCTGATCCGCGGCGCCGACGACCCTGGCAACAACGACAGCGTGCTTGAGGTGGGCGAGACGTGGGTCTACACCGCGACGGCGAACCCGACCGAGGACGTGACGAACGTTGCGACGGTTGAGGGGTACGACTCGCTGGGACAGGCCCACACCGACACCGATGAGGCGACAGTGGCAATCCGGATCGCCGACCTGCGTCTCGCGAAGACGGTCGATGCCGCCAGCCCGAACCTCGGCGATACTGTCACGTTCACCGTGACGGTGACGAACGACGGGCCGGATCCGGCGACAGGGGTGACGGTGCGCGATCTGCTCCCGACGGGCCTGAGCTACGTCTCGTCGAGCCCCGCGGGCGCGTACGAAGACGCGACGGGCACCTGGACGATTGGCGCCCTCGCTGTCAACGCGACAGCGACGCTGGAGATCGAGGTGACCGTTGAGACGAGCGACCCGGTCACCAACATCGCGCAGGTCTGGACCTCGGACCAGCATGATCCCGACTCGACCCCGGGGAACAGCGAGCCGGCCGAGGACGACCAGGATCAGGTGACACTCGAGCCGAACCAGCTGATCGACCTCGAGCTGTCGAAGACGGTGAGCAACGCGACGCCGAACGCCGGCGAGAACGTGGTCTTCATAATCACGGTCATGAACATGCCGGGGTTCGCGGACGCGACGGGTGTTGAGGTGACGGATCTTCTTCCGAGCGGCTACGCGTTCGTCTCGGCGTCCCCGAGCCAAGGGAGCTACAACGGCGCCACAGGTGTTTGGACGATCGGAGCCCTTGCATCCGGGAACAGCGTGACGCTTCAGATCACGGCGACCGTGCTTGCCAGCGGGGAGTACACCAACGTCGCCGAGGTGAGCGCGGCCGACCAGGCCGACGTCGACTCGACGCCGGGCAACGCCGACACCGTCCACGAGGATGATGATGACAGCGCGACGGTCACGATCCCGATCGCCGATCTGGCGATCGTCAAGACGGTCGACGATCCGACGCCGGGCGAGGGTCAGGAGATCGTCTTCACTCTCGTCGTCACGAACAACGGACCGTTCGACACGACCGGTGTCCTCGTGCGGGATGCGCTCCCGGCCGGCCTGACCTACAGCTCGGACAACGGATTCGGAGCGTACAGCGCGATTACGAACGTGTGGGAGATCGGTGCACTCGCCGTCGACGAGATCGTCTCGCTCGAAATCAGCGCGATCGTCGATGCGGGGACGCTCGGTCGGACGATCGTCAACCTCGCGGAGATCGTCGCCTCGGATCTCCCTGACCCTGACGATTCGAACAACCGGGACACCGCGGAGGTGACAATCTCGGCTGCCGATCTCGAGGTGGTCAAGACGGTCGATCGGCCGGTCGTCGGTGAGGGGGAAGAGGTCGTCTTCACCGTCGTCGTGACGAACCTCGGGCCAAACGACGCGAGCGGCGTAACACTCACGGACGCGCTCCCGCTCGGATTGACTTATGTCTCCGACGACTCCGGCGGCGCGTTCGACAGCGCGAGTGGGACGTGGACGATCGGCGCGCTCCCGGTGCTGGCGAGTGCGACGTTGAACATCACCGCGATCACGGACGAGGGGACGGCCGGGATGACGCTGACGAACGTCGCGGAGATCACAACGTCCGATCTTCCGGACCCGGACGATACGAACAACCGCGACGAGGCGAGCGTGACGGTCGAGGAGACCATCGCCGGCGGCGGAGGTGGCGTGGAGGATCCCTGCGACGGCAGAGTCATCATCAACGAAGTCGCCTGGGCGGGGACCGCGGCTGACCCTCGCGACGAGTGGATTGAACTGCGGAATATCGGCAGCACGCCAGTCGATCTGACTGGATGGACGCTCCGGTGGCGAAAAAAGGTCCCGGTCACGCCCGAGGACTACCGCTGGAAGATCGTGGAGCTATCCGGGACCCTCCAGCCGGCGGCGACGTCCGCGTGCGAGCTCGCCGAGGAAGAACCGACGGCGCCGGTGGAGTTCATCAAGCGGCAGATCGACGAGATCTCGTGGTTGGTCATCGGCCGTCAGGAGGTCGACGACGAGAGCTACTTGACGCTCGAGCGGCGCAGCAACCGGACTGTCAGCAACGTCGACGCGGATATCGTGTACGATGATATCGAGCCGTACTGGATGGATCTCTCGGATGAAGGGGACGTGATCGAGCTCCTGAACGCGGCCGGCGAGATCGTTGATACGGCGAACGCGTTCGAGCCGCTCGTCCCCGGATGGCCGGCCGGCGACGCGGCAACGTTCGGGACGATGGAACGGACGGACCCACTCAGCCCGGACGTCGCGGAGAACTGGCACACGAACGTCGGCATCATCACGTACGGTCTAGACGCGAACGAGCGGCCGCTCGTCGCCACCGCGCGGAGTCCCAACTCCTATCGAGTCGAGGAGTTGGCGCTCTTCGCCGACCTGAAGCCCGCCAGGACGCAGGCGGGCGCTCGGATCGAAGTCGGCCTCGACTTGACGCTCGAACAGCGCCGGACGGGCGGATGGCCGTGGATCCGCGTGACTCGCCCGATCATCGACGGTGACGCCGGCGGCGGCGGCGCTGTGCCCGACGAGCCGGTCATGCTCTCGTTCTCGAGTCGCTACGCGCGCGACACCTACTGGCTGGGGATTGACACGTCGAGCCTGGCGCCGGGAGACTACTTCGTCTGGATCGTCTACGGCGAGGGACGGACCGTGCTGGTCCCGCTCTCGATCCTCCCGTAGCGGTCCGGGGAGCGCCGCGAGAACGCCGGCCCCGCCCCCCTCGGGGCCGGTTCTCGTTGTCCGTCGGTGTGCCGTTTCGTACCATGGGACAGCAGGTCAGGATCGGGCCGGCCTGCCAAAAGGGAGGAAGGTCGTGCGACTGGCCGCGTATCTTGTGCTTGCCTACCTGATCGGAGCGATTCCGACGGCCGTGCTCGTCGCCCGCCGGACTCGCGGGATCGATATCCGGCGCCACGGAAGCGGGAACGCCGGTGCGACGAACGTCTGGCGCGTGCTGGGCTGGAAGCACGGTCTGTTCGTTATGGCGGTCGACGCGGGGAAAGGGGCGCTGGCGGCTGCGTTGGTCCCGACGATCCCGTTCGGCGACGTCCCCATCGAGCCACGGATCCTCGCGATCCTGTGCGGGCTCGTTGCTGTCCTGGGGCACGTGTTCCCCATCTTCGCAGGATTCCGGGGAGGAAAGGGGGTGGCGACGGCCGCGGGAATGCTTGTCGCTGTCGCTCCTGTGCCTATCGGCATAGCAGTCGGCGTCTTCGCTCTGACTATCTGTTCGACCGGGCGTGTCTCCGCCGGCTCGATCCTCAGCGCGGTCTGTGTGCCGATATCCGTTGCTCTCTTCAACCGATACGGCGGAGCGAGCTACCCGACGCTTCTCCTCGCGCTGACCGGCGCGCTGGCGCTGTTCATCCTATTCACACACCGGGCGAACGTCGTGCGGCTGGTTCGCGGCACGGAGCCTGCATTCCGCGGCGCACAGGTCTGGCGCAGGGTATTGCGACGCTGACCCTTGCAGGCTAAGGCGAACGCACCCATGAGGGATATCGCAGTCCTCTTCTATGTTTGACGTGCATCAGACCGGATGCTACAATCGGACGGAGCTTCCAAGGAGCCTAAGATGGAGAAAGACCCGATGAAGGACATGCGGAACCGAAATCTGAGGAACATCGCGTTCATCACGATCGTGGTGATCCTCGGTCTGATCCTTCTGCAGTCCTGGTTCGGGCGCGACGGAGATCGCAACGAGGTCAGCTACACGCTGTTCCGGAAGTTCGTCGAAACAGGTCAGGTCGCTCAGGTGACGATCAAGGACGACGTCGCCCGCGCGGTGACCGTGGACGGCGCGACGCTGACCGCGCGCTTGCCCCAGGACGTTTCGGTCTACCACGAGTTCCTGACGAAGAATGTCCCGGACGTCACGTACGAGCCCCCATCGAGCGGTAACCTCTTTGTCTCGATCCTCATCTCGCTCCTTCCGATCCTGCTCCTGATTGCCGTCTGGGTCTACATCATGCGGCGAACGCAGACGGGCGGAGGGGCCCTGTCGTTCGGTCAATCGAAGGCGAAGCTCGTGCGGCCGGATTCGACGCAAGTGAGCTTCAGCGACGTGGCCGGAATCGACGAAGTCCGCGAGGAAGTTGAGGAGATCGTCGACTACCTGAAGGATCAGAAGCGATTCGCACGCCTCGGAGCGGAAGTCCCGAAAGGCGTCCTGCTCGTCGGCGCGCCGGGGACGGGGAAGACGCTCCTTGCCAAGGCGATCGCGGGGGAGGCCAAGGTCCCGTTCTTCTCGATCAGCGGGTCGGACTTCGTCGAGATGTTCGTCGGTGTCGGAGCGGCCCGGGTGAGAGACATGTTCGAGAAGGCGAAAGCCAGTGCGCCGTGCATCATCTTCATCGACGAGATCGACGCCGTCGGTCGGAAACGAGGCGCGGGCCTCGGCGGCGGCCATGATGAGCGCGAGCAAACGCTGAACCAGCTACTTGCCGAGATGGATGGTTTCCAGCCGAATCGCGGGATCATCATCATTGCCGCCACGAACCGACCGGATGTCCTCGACCCGGCGCTTCTTCGGCCGGGCCGGTTCGATCGCCGGATCACCGTCCCTCGCCCCGACCAGAAGGGACGTGCGGAGATCCTGCGGGTCCACCTGAAGAACAAGACGATCGCGTCGGACGTCGATCCGGAGATACTCTCCCGGCGGACCCCCGGGTTTGTCGGTGCCGATCTGCGCAACCTGTGCAATGAAGCGGCGCTTCTCGCGGCGCGCGGCGACAACGAAGCGATCGGGATGGCAGACTTCGAGGAAGCGACCGATCGCGTTATCGCCGGCGTCCGTCGAAAAGGGATGGTCCTCGGTCCCGACGTCCGGGAGCGAATCGCCTACCACGAATCGGGGCACGCACTCCTCGGTCAGCTCCTTCCGCATGCTGATCCGGTGCACAAGATCTCGATTATTCCGCGCTCTGACGGTTCGCTCGGTTTCACGCTCCAACTCCCGATCGAGGAGAAGTACATCGTCTCTGAGGAGGAGCTGAAGGACACGCTCGTGACGCTGTTCGGCGGACGGGCGGCCGAAGAACTCGTCTTCAACGAGATCACGACCGGCGCCCACGACGATCTGAAGAAGGCGACGGAACTCGCCAAGCGGATGATCGTCGAGTACGGGATGAGCGAGAAGCTGGGCCCGGTCAGCCTCGCCCGCGAGCGGGTCGATGTCTTCTTGGGCGAGGAGATCGTGAAAAGCGATGAGCACTCCGAGGCGCTTTCGTCCCTTGTCGACGGAGAGATCCGCACACTCATTTCGCGTTCCTACGACAAGGCGAGGCAGATCCTGAAGGCGCACCGAACAACGCTTGACCGTCTCGCCCACGAATTGCTCGATCGCGAAGTGATCGCCGGTACGGAACTCGAGCAGCTGTTCACGTCCCTTGTGCCCTCCCCGACGCCGGCGAGCTGATGGACTACACCTCAGTCCGAATCGTCGTCCTGGGATCGACCGGTTCGATCGGTACACAAACCTTGGACGTCGTCGATCGGCTTCGTCGGGCCGGACGGCCGATCAGCGTCGTCGGGCTTGCCGCTGGCTCGAACGTCGGGCTCCTTCGTCGTCAGATTGAGCAGTACCGGCCTCTGGCCGTGTCGATTCGCTCCGCGGAAGACGGGGCGGATCTCGCGCGCGATCATCGGGAACTCCGAGTTTTCCACGGCGCCGAAGGGCTCTCACATCTGGCGGAGTCAGACGATGTCGACATTGTCGTCAACGCGCTTGTGGGCGCAGTGGGCCTCGCCCCGACGCTCGCTGCGCTTGCGCGCGGGCGCACGGTCGCTTTGGCCAACAAGGAGAGCCTCGTCATCGGGGGAGCGCTCGTCCTGGCGGAGATGAAGAGGGCACACGGGCGGCTTCTGCCGATCGACAGCGAGCACAACGCTGTCCTCCAATGTCTGGAAGCCGGACGGCAGGATGAGGTCGCCCGGGTCATTCTGACAGCGTCGGGAGGCCCGTTTCTCCGGACCCCGCTGGACCGGCTGGAGACAGTCCAGCCGGAGGACGCGCTTCGACACCCGAACTGGGAGATGGGCGCCCGCATCACGATCGATTCGGCAACGATGGTGAACAAGGCGTTCGAGGTTATCGAGGCCCGCTTTCTGTTCGGGCTGCCGTACGAGCGGATCTCGGTCCTCGTCCATCCCGGCTCGACGGTTCACTCGCTCGTCGAGTTCCAGGACGGCTCGGTCCTCGCCGAGATGGCGGCCCCTGACATGCGAATCCCGATCCAGTACGCTCTCACCTACCCTGATCGTGCTGCGACCGGACTCTCCCGGCTCGACCTGTCGCGGCCGATCCGCCTGGAGATCGAGCCGCTCGACACGGGACGTTTCCCGGCGTTCTCAACGGTGCTCGACGCGGCGAAATGCGGCGGGACGGCGCCGGCAGCCATCAACGCGGCCGATGAGGTCCTCGTGGAACGGTTCCTCGCGCGCGAGATCCCGTTTCCGGCAATCGCTCGCGGGCTCGCCGCGGTGTTCAGGCAGTGGAAAGACTCCTTCGGGTCGGGTTCGTTGACGCTCGGCGAGCTACTCGCCGTCGACCAGTGGGCGAGGGAGGCCGCAGCAGCGTTTTGTCGAATCTCGCAACAGAACGTATAATGCGGTCCTCAAAGGGAGGAGATGATGGATACGACGACAGCGCAGATCCGCGCCGCTCTCGAAGCGGTCATCGACCCCGAGTTGGGGATCAACGTGGTTGACCTCGGCCTCATCTACCGTGCCGAGGCGGCTGGAAAGCGAATCGAGGTCGATCTGACGACGACGAGTCCCGGATGCCCAGCGGCCGGAAGGATCGCCTCGGAGGTCGAACAGGCACTGCGGGCGCAGTTCGAGGACGCGGACGTCGAGGTGAGTCTCATCTGGGACCCGCCGTGGACCCCGGATCGGCTGTCGCCTGCGGCTCGGCAGATCCTCGGTGCCGATCGAGAGGTTTCTGCCGTCTGAACGGAGCGGATCTCATTCCGCTCCGTCGATTGTTCGCGCGATCGCCCACAGCCCGGTCAGCCGGACGAACGCGCCATACACAAGGAGTCCCGCCCCGCTCGGCGCGATGACGGCGATTGCTGGGTGCGCGCAGCAAGAGAGCGCGCGGACGGCCCAAACAGCGATGGCAACCAGGCCCGATCCGGCGAGAATGAGGCTGGCTTGCCGGGTCTGCCTTCGTCCCCACTCCACGTTCCGAACAAGAACGGCCACGAGGATCGTGGCGTTCACGCTTCCTGCGATCGCCGTTGCGAGTGCCAGACCGGCTTCCTTCATCGGTCCGACCAACAGAATGTCCAGAACGACGTTCACGATGACCCCAGCAACCGAGGCGACGAGCGGCAAGCTGGTTCGCCCGATCGCGTAGTAGGCGCGAGTGAAGAGATAGACGAGGCCGTATGGGACGAGGCCGATCGCATAGCATGAGAGGGCTCGGGCCGTTCGAGCCGTCGCCCCGGGATCGAAGCTGCCGTGCTCGAACAGCCAGCGGATGATGTCGCTCCCGATGATCAGGAGTGCGACGGTCGCCGGCAGGAGGACGAGCGCGCTCCCGAGCATGCCGTCGGAGAGATACCGCGAGAATATCCTCCGCTCTCCCCGAGCGAGAGACGACGCGAAGCGAGGAAGCAGTGCGGTCGCTATGCTGACGGCGAAGACGCCGATCGGGAGTTGGAACAACCGCATCGCGTACTGCAGAGACGAAATCCCGCCGTCGTCCAGGTAGGACGCGATCTTGTTGTCGACGAGCAGGTTGACTTGAGCGGCGGCCAGAGCCAGAAACGCCGGAGCCATGCGCCGAAGCATCACGCGGACCCCCGGGTGGATTGGCCGGAGGCAGAAGCGGAACCGGAACCCGGCGCGACGGAGAGCCGGGATCTGTGAGATGAGCTGCCCGAACCCGCCGATCAGGACACCGACGGCGAGACCGAGGGCGGCCGGTCCCGGGAGTCGTCCGGCCAAGACGAGGACGCCGATGATCATGCCGACATTGAACCAGACGGGGGCCAGCGAAGCTGCAAGGAACCGATGGTGGGCATTCAGGATGCCCATGAAGACAGCCGCAATGCCGACCAACCCGATAAACGGGACGAGCCATCGAGCGAGCGTCGTGGTCAGAGTGAGTTTCTCCGGGGAGAAACCGCTTGCCAGGAACGGGACATACACGGGCGCCAACAGGATCCCCGCTACAACAAGGATGGGGAAGAAGAGCATGAGCAGAGAAAGTAGGTTTCCCGCGAAGCGGTTGGCGTCCTGCCCGGTGACCCGGAGCTCGGTGTAGACGGGAACGAAAGCCGTTGAGAGCGCGCCCTCCGCGAGCAGCTGCCGCAGAAAGTGGGGAACGAAGAAGGCAATCAGAAAGGCATCATACGCGGCGCTCGCGCCGAACTGGTTCGCTACCGCGACATCCCGGAATAGCCCGAAAACTCGCGACAACCCGGTAGACGCCGCCATCACGAGGACATCGCGGGCGAGCCGTCTCATCGGCGAACCGGAACAAGGCAGAGCCCGAGCGGCACGCTCTGCGTCCCGCTCAACGATTGGTACCCCGCGCCGTCCCAATACGCGAGGGACGCTGATGCCCCGGTCGAGACGACGACGGCATCGCGGATCGGAGTCTCGAGGGAGTCCAGGAACGCGATGACATCAGCCCTGCGGATCCCGATTGTCTCGTTCGCTGCAATGGTCCCCAACAGAAGTCCTCCCCACCAGTCGGTCGCGACGAGGCTCCACGTGAGGTGGTGTTCCGGGGAGTCGCTCGCCCGGGTGATCCCATTCTCGAATAGAATCGGCCCGCACGACACCGCACTCCGAAACGAAGGCGAACCCGGGGTGTAGGAGACCTCGAGGGCTGCCCGGTCACCGAGAGATACGCCGGCGAGGATCGCTCCGACGTCACCGCTCGCCACAACGAGCGTAGCGGATGGGTCGGGGAAGACAACGGATCCGCGGTAGACGGAGACGACACGCTCGTCTCGGATCTTCACTGCCGTGAACGCTCCTGGGACGCCTTGCGCGATCGCTCCGTTGTAGCGGGGCGTGTACACGACGATATCACCGTACTCGAGCGGGCGGTTGACGTCGTCGATCGCGACGGTCTCCCCGTGGATCCGCAAGCGAATCGTGGCCAGGGACTCGCCTTGGGCCCATCGCCCGAATAGGTCGACGCCGAAGACGTCGCTACGCTCGTCTCCCAAACTGAGCGGAACGCCGTCGATCACGAGGAGGTCTCGTCCGGGGAGGAAACGCTCGATGCCGATGGCGGCGAGCGCGTCAGTGGCGAGCGCGATCTGCGCAAGGGGCGACTCGCGTCCCAATCCGGATGGGGGAATCTCGGGGACGAACGTCCAGCGATCCCGCCACGGACGGATCTGCAGGATTGTGGAGGAGACACCTACATTGCCGGCGAACCGATCGGCTTCGCGCAGTATCGTTCGCTCGTCGATCTGCTGTGTCGACTCGACAAACGGACGGTCGCCGAGCCCTATGGAGACTGCATAGGAGCCGGGCGCCTCGTGACGCCGAAGCTGCACCGCCGCAGGAGCGCGGAGCCACAGGAAGAGGTCGACGGCTCCCGGTGTGGTCGAGACGATCCGCGCCTCCAAGAAGGCTCCCTCTCCGAATGCGACGTGTCGCGGAGGGATCGACAGTCGGCAGTGGTGAAAGCGAAGATGGACCATCTCGTCGTCCTCTCGAATCACCGAATGCGGGACGAATCCCGCGAAGCGAACGGTCACGCGGTCCCCCGTCGCCTCGAACTCCCGGCACGCAGGGATGTCCGTTCGAACGTGGACAGTGGTGCCGAGAGCGTAGACCCGAGCTCCGATCAACTCGGCGAGCCAACGGACCGGTGTGTAGAGGAGGCCATCGACCTGTGGGAGAAGGCCCGGCGAGATCGTCCGACGCGTCTCCGCCCACCGGAGCGTGATCGACCCGCCCCCGCGTACCTCGACCAGCTCGACTCCGATTTCCCTTCCGAACTCGACAAGCGGGACGAGGAGATCATCCTCTCGCTGAATCGACCGGTCCCCGAACGGAACTGCGTGATCATTGACGAACAGAATCTCCTCGGCGACGCAGACCGACGCCACAGCGCCGAGGAGTCCCAGACAAACAATGCCCCCGATCCACCACCCGCTCTTCATGCGGGCTACTCCTCCTGTGTTCCCTCCTCATCGACTCGGACCCGGACCTCTGCCGAGATATCTCGGTAGAGGTTGATCCGCACAGCGTGCGGACCAAGACGTTCGATTGGGCGGTCGAGCTCGATGCGCGACGCTTCGACCGCTTCGCCGAAGCGGTCTGCAATCTGCGCCACGATCTCTTCGGCCCGGACCGACCCGTACAGCTGGTCCACGTCGTGCACCTTGCGGACGAAGACCAACGTGGCATCGGCCAGTTGTCCCCGCAGGCGCCGCGCCTTCTCCTCTCGCGCCAGCATCTCGGCCTCGTGGGCCGCTCGCTGCTTGGCGAATCGGGCGACGTTGTGCTCGCTCGGCGGAACGGCGAGCTTCCGCGGAAACAGGAAATTCCGCGCGTACCCATCAGCCACGTCGACGACCTCGCCGACGTGCCCCAGTCGATCAACGGTCGTGGTCAGCAACACTCTTGCGATCGCAATCACCCCTGTCTCTCTTGTCGAGTGATTGTAGAGAGAGCCGCATCCGCCGTCAAATGTCGTTCCTGACCGAGGAAACAGAGCATGGTATACTCAGTGTCGATGGTCGACTGGAGCACGTGGTATCGCAGGCGGGATCGGGTCTTGGTGATGGGCATCCTGAACGTCACTCCGGACTCGTTCTACGACGGCGGACGCCACCGGCCGACCGATGCGGCTGTCGCGCGAGCGCGCGAGATGGAACGCGAGGGAGCCGATATCATCGACGTCGGGGGCGAATCGACCCGCCCGGGCGCGGACCCTGTCTCCCCAGAGACCGAACGCGCGCGCGTGCTTCCCGTCATCGAGTCTTTGGCCGACCGAACGGCGGTCCCGATCTCGGTCGATACGAGAAGAGCGAGTGTCGCGCATGCGGCTCTCTCTGCGGGAGCGACGATCGTGAACGACGTCAGCGCTCTCCGTTTTGATCCGGAGATGGCGCGTGTCATTGCTGATGCAGGTGCGGTGGTGATCTTGATGCACATGAAGGGTGCGCCGAAGACGATGCAGTCGTCACCGTCTTACGATGACGTCGTCGAGGAAGTGCGGGGATTCCTCGTCGATCGAATTCTATTCGCCGAGCGTGCCGGCATCCCTAGGGGCCGCATTGCGATCGATCCGGGGATCGGGTTCGGGAAGCGCTTGGCGGACAACATCGCTCTGCTGCGGCATCTCGATGCGCTCTGTGGGTTCGATGCCCCGGTGGCGATTGGGGTGTCCCGGAAGTCGTTCCTCGAAGGGATCCTCGAGCTTCCGGCGCCAGAGCGGCTGGAGGGAACGATTGCCGCGAACGCCGTGGCGATCTACAACGGCGCGGACATCATCCGTGTCCACGATGTGAAGGAGGGGCGGCGGACCGCCGATGTCGCGTTCCGCCTCCGACGAGATGCGAGTTGACGTATCGAAGCACCTTGCCTATCCGGGCCGGCGGTTCCCGTTGTCGGTCGTTTTGCCGGGGGAATCGGATCCGTCGGGAGAGCTGTGCACTGTGGAGTCGATCGCGCTCGATGGGGAGGGGTTCGCGCAGCTCTCGACGCTCTATCTGGAACTGCGGATTCTTGCAACGATCGCGCAGCCGTGCGGGAGATGCCTTCGCCCGGTGCGCGTCGTGCGGGAGATCGAGGAATCGTTTGATGTACCGATTCCACCCGACTCCGGATCGGTCGATCTCTATCCGGACGTCGTCCGGTTGATCCTTTCGGCCCACGATTCGAACGTCCTCTGCCGGCCCGACTGCCGCGGCCTCTGTCCGGCGTGCGGGGCGGATCGGAACGAGGATCCGAGTCACACGTGCCCGGACGGCACGGACGATCGTCGAACGCTGGGGGAGATCCTGTTGGGGGACCGACGATGATCGTCGTTGGGTTTGACCCCGGTCTGGCGACGACCGGCTACGGCGTTGTTCGAAGCGGCGCGTCCGGGTGGCACGTCGTTGCCGGCGGGACGATCTGCACGCGAAGCGATGTGCCGCGCGCTGAGCGGCTTGGCGAGATTCACCGAGAGGCCTGCGCGCTGATCGAGAGCCACTGCCCGGACGGCGTAGCGATCGAGGAGGTCTACTTGGCGACGAACGCGAAGACAGCGATGCGGACGGCGGAGACGAGAGGAGCGATCCTGATGGCGGCCGAAGGGCTTCCGGTTCGCGGGTACACTCCGCTGCAGGTGAAGAAGCGGATCACGGGTTACGGGAAGGCAAACAAAGCCCAGGTGCAGGCGATGGTCCAACGTCTCCTGGGGCTTGCGGAGCTCCCGAAGCCTGACGACATGGCCGACGGCCTCGCCCTTGCACTCTGCTTCCTCATCGAAGCGCGCACAGTGTCATCCGTCCCCGATGTCTACCTATGAGCGGATCCTAGGACTCTCGGGACCGCTGGATCCGGAGCGGCTCCTGCTGTTCGACGGGCACTCGCTTGCCTATCGAGCGTTCTTCGCGATTCGCGATCTTTCGACGCGCTCCGGGGATCCTGTCAACGCGGTGTTCGGGTTCTGGCGCGCTCTCCTCAAGACGCTTCGGTCGTACCCCTCCGTGTACACCGCGGTCGTCTTCGACGCCGGCGGCAAGACCTTCCGGCACCGGATGTACGAGCCGTACAAGGCGACGCGGAAACCGATCCCAGACGATCTCGCGAGGCAGTTGCCGCTGATCGGACGGTTGCTGGACGGACTGGGGGTTCCGTTCTTCGCGACACCCGGTGTGGAGGCGGACGATATCCTCGCGTCGATTGCGACACGAGCGGCCGCCGGCGGGTTGGACGTGCTCATTTCGACGGGCGACAAGGACATGGCTCAGATCGTGACCGATCGAATTGCGCTCCTCCAGCCGTCCGGGCGCTCGGCCAACTCCAGGGACGACGTTCTCGACCCCCCGGGTGTCGAGCGCAAGTACGGCGTTCCGCCAGGGCGGATCGTCGACCTGTTGGCCCTCGTGGGGGACAGTTCGGACAACGTCCCCGGCGTGCCGGGAGTCGGGCAGAAAACGGCGCGACAGCTCCTCGACGAGTTCGGGTCTCTCGACGCGCTCTTCGAGCGAGTCGACGAAGTCCGGAACGCTCGGATCCGCGATCGCTTGAAGACGAACGTCGAGGCAGCGCGGCTGTCGCGACGCCTCGTCACGCTGAAGATCGACGAGATGGCGGACGACGTTCCCGGCGCATGTCGGCTTCGCGGGGCGGACGTCGATCGGCTCTGCCGCTTCTTCACGGAGGTGGAGTTCGCATCGGTGATCGACGAGCTTGGCTTGCGGGCCTCCCCCGACGACTCGCTCACGTCTCGGGACGGCCGTGTCGCGGAGTACCGGGCAGTTCTCGACGTCGACACGCTCCAGCGGGTCGTTGAGGAGCTGTGGGGCGCCGAGGCGGTCTCCGTCGACCTGGAGACGACGAGCGTCGATCCGATGAGGGCCGAGATCGTTGGGATCGCTGTTTCACCCGCACCGTACGTCGGGTACTACATTCCAGTGAAGCACGACGCGTTGGGTGCTCCTCCGCAGATCCCGCTCGGTGTCGTCCTCGATGCCCTCCGACCGATCCTGGTCGCGGAATCGCCGGTGATTGTCGGCCAGAACTTCAAGTACGATTGGATCGTCCTCTGCCGCCACGGCGTCGTGCCTCAAGGCGTCGCATTCGACGCGATGATTGCGTCTCATCTCGTGCATCCCGAGGCACGTCGCCACAGCCTGGAGGAGATCGCCCGCACCGTCTTGGGATACCGGATGTCGACCTACGAAGAAGTCGCGGGCCGCGGCGGGTCGTTCGCGGCCGTGCCGGTCGATGATGCAACCCGGTACGCCGCGGAGGATGCCGAGATCGTGCAGCGACTCCGGGCGCCGCTCGAGCGAGCAGTTCGCAACGCTTCGGCGGAGCGCTTGTTTCGCGAGGTCGAACTCCCGCTGATCGGAGTTCTGGCGCGGATGGAGGCACACGGAATTCTCCTCGACCAGGATGCCCTGCGGGAACAGGGGGAGGAACTGCGCCGGGAGCTCGCGATCATCGAGGCCGATCTGACGGAGATCGCCGGCGAGCCGTTCAATGCGGGATCTCCTCGCCAAGTCGCTGAGATCCTGTTTCACAAGCTCGGCCTTCCGGTGATCGAGCGGACGAAAACCGGACCGTCGACGAGTGCGCGTGTGCTGGCGGAGCTGGCGGTTCATCACCCGCTTCCGGGGAAGCTGATGGCTCATCGCGAGCTGAAGAAACTGCTCACCACGTACATCGATCAACTCCCGCGGTCGGTGAACCCGCGGACGGGGCGAATCCACACGACATTTCACCAGACCTCGACGGCGACCGGACGACTCTCCTCGTCGGACCCTAACCTACAGAACATACCGACGCGGACCGAATTCGGAGGTCGGATTCGACGGGCGTTCATCGCGCCCGAGGGGGCTGTGCTTGTCGCGACCGACTACTCCCAGATCGAACTGCGCCTTCTCGCCCACCTCTCGGGCGACGAGACGATGATCTCCGCGTTCCGGGACGGCGTCGATCTCCACCGACTGACTGCGAGTCACGTGTTCGGTCTCCCGGAGAGCCGAGTCGATTCGCGGATGCGAGACGCGGCGAAGCGGGTGAACTTCGGGATCATCTACGGCATCAGCGCCTACGGGCTCGCTCGCGACCTGGCAGTATCCCGGTCCGACGCGCAAAGCTACATTGATCGGTTCTTCGCCGCGTACCCGCGTGCCAGGGCATACATCGACGAGCTCATCGAGCGGGCGACGCGCTGCGGCTATGCGGAGACCCTGCTCGGGCGGCGCCGCCCGCTGCCGCACCTGACGTCCGGCGATGTGGCCCGGCGGAACTTCGATCGTCGCAACGCCGTAAATACCCCGATCCAAGGTGGAGCGGCCGACCTGATCAAGCAGGCCATGATCGCCGTCGATCGCCGGATCGAGGGGGATCGACTCCCTGCGAGGATGATCCTCCAGATCCACGATGAGCTGGTGTTCGAGGTTCCCGCATCAGAGGTCTCGGATTTGGTTCCCGAACTCCGTGCGGCGATGGAACAGGCGATGGCCCTCCGCGTCCCGTTGGAGGTCAAGACGAGCGTCGGAAGGGATTGGGGCGAATTGTGATACTCGCTACGAGAGACCGAGGATACCGGAGCGATGGTCAGTGAAACCACTGTCAGCGGCGAGGTGTAAGTCATATTGAGATGTCGGCAGATGAGAGATCGGCTGTGAACACCCGGATGAAGATGCTTCGGACGGCGTTCTTCCTCGTCGGGATCGTCGCAGTTGTCGCGTGCATCGCGGCAGCAGCGCCCGACCTAGTCGTTGCCCGGATCGACGTCGACCCGCCGGACGCGCTGCCCGGAATGCCCGTTGCGCTCGTTGCGACAATCGGGAACATCGGGTCGGCCGCGGTCGACGGTGCCTTCTTCGTCCGATTCGCCGTCAACGACCGGGAGATCGACGTCGTAGCCGTTCCGTCCGGGCTGGACGCTGGGGCCTCCGTGGCCGTCGCAGCCCTGTGGATGGCCGAACCGGGCGCACACATCGTGCGTGTCGACGTCGATCGACCGGATCGAGTCGGCGAGGCCGACGAGACGAACAACTTCGATTTGCTCGCGTTGACGATCCCGTTCGGAGGGAATTCGCTAGGCGCTCTTCCCGCCCGTTCGGCCGTCGTTGCGCGCTTCACGGATGAGTCGAAGTCGGGGTTCGTCAACGTCGAGCCAGGCGTCGCCGACAAACTGACTCGGCGCCTTCGCGACGCGGGCGCCCGCATGTTCGAACGGAGCGAACTGGAAGCGATCATGCAGGCGCACGGTCTGAACCCGTCGATTCCGGCGGATCTTCTTGCGGCTGCCCGGACGCTCGGTGCCGAGTTGTTGATCACGGGATCGGTCCGCAACGTCTCCTTCCTCCAGGCGGCGCTTCACTTCGGATTCCTTCGCTTGAGCAGCGCGTCGGTCGATCTCACTGTCTCCTCCGAGGTCATCGACACCCGCACGGGCGAGGTTGTGTCGACCGCCTCAGCGGAGGGGCACGACAAGGGAGCGAGCGGGTTCTCGGTCGATCTCGGCGAGCTTCGGTCGCTTGCGAGTTCATCGAGCCTATGCGCGGGCGGTCTGCGAACCGAGCGAAATGCCTACGCCGTCGGCGAAGCCGTCCCGTTCGCTTACCGCAATGGTGGGCCGTCGGGCTGGTTTGGCGTGGAAGTCCACTCCTCGACCGGCCGGTTCCTCGCCTGGCTCGGATGGCAGTTCATCCCGACGGCCGGCTGCAGTTCTTGGTTCTGGGATCAGCGAGACGCCGCGGAACAACAAATGAGCCCGGGGATCTACACGGCGAAAGTCTGGAACGGGACAGCCTACGTCGCCAGTCTCACGTTCCAGGTCCTCCCCGGCCAGCGCGCAGCGCTTCCTCCGGTCCAGGAGGTCACGGTCGGCAGTCCCGCCTTCGAGCAGACGATCGTCGGAGCGGCGCTCAACCGTGCGATCGATCAACTGGCCCATTCGGTTCTGCCCGTGCTGCAGCACCCGGCGAGTTCATCTGGGTCGCCTGCCGACGTTTCCACCGACGCACAAGCGGCCGCCCGCACGGGAGCGCTCTCACCGTCGCTTGCCGTCCGCGAGGGACAGATCGCCGCGGTCCTTCCCGACGGGCGAATCGCTGTGAACATCGGTGCAGCGGCCGGCGTGTCGGTCGGCGATCGGTTCCTCGTCCTCGCTGTCGAGAACGTCATCGTCGATCCGATCTCGCTGCGCATCCTCGACTACGATGTGCTGGAGACGAAAGGCCGGATCGAAGTCCTAGAGGTGCGGGAGCGCGTCGCGTATGCGCGTCGGCTTGACGACTTCGAGCCAACGATCGGGGACGTCATCCGACTCGAGCGGCTGTAGGACTTGCTCTCGCGCTTGCGACTTGGATTCGATAAACTGGATCCGATGGGTACCCACGGGGGACGTTGGGCTGTCATTGTCTGGTTGCTCGTCTGGATCGTCGGATTGCCTTCGTTAAGCGCGATCGATGCGATCGGTCTTCGGTTACTCATCCCATCGGGGCGGGTGCCCTTCTGGGTCGGGCCGGAGGTTTCGTTCCGGACGGAATACGGCTACGGGCGAATCGCCCTGCATCTCTCGCCTGACGGACGGACGCTCATGCTGGGGAGCGCGGATCTGCGGCTACACGCCGAACCAGTTGTCGGGGAGACCCTGGTTCGGCTGACCGCCGGGCTGTACTACTTCGATCCGACTCACTCTTTGCCGTCGCTGCTCGCTGGTGCCGGCATCGCCTATCGTCACCCGTTCGGCGAATCGTTTGTCGTCGGGCTCTCCGGGGAGTTCCTCTACCCGCTTGCGCTCCCGGCACCGCTGTTCTCCGTCTTCGGGGGCGTGCGGTGGCCGTAGGGAAGCTGTTCGGCACGGACGGCGTCCGCGGGCGGGCGAATCACCTGCTTGGGCCGGAACTGGCGATCGACCTCGCGCGCGCGGCGAGTGGCGCCCTCGTGCCCGCAGGGGGGCGGGTGATCATCGGGATCGACACGCGCGTGAGCGGCCCGATGCTCGAAGCGGCACTCGCGTCGGGTTTCGCGTCCGCAGGGGTCGAGGTCCTTCTTGCAGGCGTGATCCCCACACCGGCGATCTCGTTCCTGATCAAGGACGAGCGAGCCGACCTCGGTGCGGTCATCTCCGCATCGCATAACCCGCCCGACGACAACGGAATCAAGTTCTTCGATCGGACGGGCATGAAGCTCTCAGCCGCGCAGGAGGGCGAGATTGAGCGGCGCGTCGGACACCATGCCAAGCCGTCTCACGCGATCGGCCGAATTGCGCCGCTCGACGCGGCAGCGACTCGATACGCCGCGTTCCTCGCCGGTGCGATCGACGTTGAAGCGATCGATCTGTCCGGGGTCACGCTTGTTGTCGACTGCGCGTACGGGGCGACCGGCGCGATTGCACCGCGCGTCCTCAGGCACCTGAACGCTCATGTGATTGCCCTTCACGCCGAACCCGAAGGGACGCGGATCAACCAGGACTGCGGATCGACTCACCTCGACCCGGTCCGCACTGCAGTGCGCCAGCACGGAGCCCACCTCGGGATCGCGTTCGACGGCGACGGGGATCGTGTCTTGCTGATCGCGCCGAACGGGGATGTGATCGACGGTGACCGGATGATCGGAATTGCAGCGCTGCACATGCACGGGCGGGGCGCATTGGATCCTCCTCTCGTCGTGACGACGATCGTCAGCAACGCCGGCCTCGAGCAGACGTTGGCCCGCCGGGGAATCCGGACCGTGCGAACGCCGGTCGGCGATCGATTCGTCGCTCGAGCGATGGTCGAGTGCGGAGCCCGGATCGGAGGGGAACCCTCCGGTCACATCATTCTCTCCGATCATTCGCCGACCGGCGACGGGATTCTCACTGCGGTGAAGATGCTCGAGATCGCCCACGCATCCGGATCAGATCTGTTGCATCTTTCCGGCGAGATCCCTCTCTATCCGCAGGTCCATCGGTCCGTACCGACCGACGCGGGCGACGCGATCCTCTCCTCTCCGAGTGTGCAGTCGACGATCGACACCGCACGGGCACGCCTCAACGGCCGCGGGAGGATCATCGTCCGCCCGTCCGGAACGCAACCGGTCCTCCGGATCACCGCTGAGGCGGAGGACGAAGCGACGTGTCTCGCGGCCTGCGAGGAGATAGAAGCGTCGATCGTCGCCGCTCGATCTCGTCGTTGACGCGGACTACGACGGCGAGTCGAACGGGTACGTCAGAACCGGCTCGCGCGCTGCACGGGCCTGGTCAACACGGCGAACCGGCGCGCTGTGCGGCGCCTCGCGGAGTATCTCAGGGCGGTCCCGCGCTTCGGAAGCGATCGCGTCCATTGCTGCGATGAAGCGATCCAAGCTCTCCTTCCCCTCGGTCTCCGTCGGCTCGATCATCAACGCCTCTCGTACGATCAGAGGGAAGTAGATCGTTGGGGGGTGAATCCCGTAATCGATCAGCCGCTTCGCGATATCGAGCGTCGTGATCCCCTCGCCGAGACCCTTCCCTGATAGGACGAACTCGTGCTTGCAGAGCCGATCGTGAGGGAGGGAGTATACACGTTTCAGCCGCTCCTGTAGGTAATTCGCATTCAAGACGGCGTTCTCGCTCACCGCCCGGAGGCCGGCATCACCGAGCTGGAGCAGGTACACGTACGCCTTCACAGCGACGAGCACGTTTCCGTAGAACGAATGGACCGCGCCGATCGACCGCGGTTGATTCCAGCTGAGGCGGTATCCCGCCTCGGTCTTCTCGATCGCGGGGACCGGCAGAAACTCCGCCAGTCGCTCGGACACCGCGATCGGCCCAGCCCCGGGGCCGCCGCCGCCGTGCGGGGTGGAGAGTGTCTTGTGGAGGTTGAAATGGAAAACATCCGCCCCCATGTCCCCCGGTCTCGCCCGACCGAGGAACGCGTTCAGGTTCGCTCCGTCGAAGTAACAGAGCCCACCTGCGTCCCGCACCGATCCCGTGATCTCTTCGATCTGCTCCTCGAAGATCCCGAGGGTGTTCGGCACCGTGAGCATAATCCCGGCGACCGTCTCGTCGAGCGTCCTTCGCAGCGCCGCGAGGTCGACGGTGCCGGCGTCGTTCGACGGAATCTCCGTCACGGTGAAGCCGGCGACGGCCGCAGATGCGGGATTGGTCCCGTGCGCGGAGTCGGGGAGCAGGATGCGCGTTCGCTTCTCTTCGTTGCGGACCTCGAAGTACCGCTTCATCAGGAACATGCCGGTGATCTCCCCGTGCGCGCCAGCAACCGGCTGGAGAGAGACGGCCGCCATTCCGGCGATCCCGCGAAGCAGCTCTGCGAGCTCGTAGAGGAGCTCGAGCGTCCCTTGCGCATCCTGCGGGTCGGCGAGCGGGTGGGTCCTCGCAAAACCGCGAAGACGAGCGAGATCCTCGTTCACCTTCGGGTTGTACTTCATCGTACAACTCCCCAACGGGTAGAGGCCGTCGTCCACACCGTGGTTCAGCTTCGAGAGGTGCGTGTAGTGTCGGCTGATCGTTGGCTCGGTGAGATCCGGGATCCTCGGGGGATCGGTTCGGAGAAGGTGTTCGGAGATCGGACTCCGCGATCCTGCTCCGGCGCGGCTGAGCGAGGGGACGAAGCCGCCGGACGCCCCCTCATTCGCGTGTTCGAAGATCGTCCTCATGCTGCGGCCTCCAACTCACCGACGAGCCGATCGAGCTCCTCGGTTGTCCGCCGCTCGGTCACGGCGAACCGGACTGCTCGCTCGACGCCGAGATCGGCCAACTCCTGCGGGTCGCCGATGAGAAACCCCGCTGCCGAGAGACGGCCCCGGAGCGCCGCGGGGTCGGACGGCACGGAGACGACGAACTCGTTGAAGAACGGGGCATCGAACCGGAGCGCATACCCGGCGAGCCGCTCGAGTCGGCCGGCGAGATCGTGCGCTCGCTCCACGTTTTGTTCGGCGATGCTGCGTAGCCCTTCTGACCCGACGCTCGCGAGATAGATCGTCGCGGCGAGCGCACAAAGCGCGGAGTTCGTGCAGATGTTCGACGTTGCGCGCTCCCGGCGGATGTGTTGCTCCCGGGTCTGGGCAGCCATTGTATAGGCGACGTTTCCGTCCGCATCGACCGCGCGTCCCGCCACGCGTCCGGGCATCTGGCGAAGGTACTGCCTTCGCGTCGCGAAGAGCCCGAGCAGCGGTCCTCCGTACCCCATGGCCAGGCCCAACGGTTGCCCTTCGCCGACGACGATATCCGCACCGAATCGGCCGGGCGGCGCGAGAATCCCCAGTGACAGCGGGTTGACCGAGACGATCAGCAGGGCATCCGCAAGCCGGTCCTTCGCACCGGTCAGATCCTCGATGACTCCGAACGCATTCGGCGTCTGCAACAAAACGGCCGACACGTCGTTCGGCAGGTCGGTGAAGTCGATTCGTCCGTCGGACCCGTACGGAAGATCCACCAGATCGATCCCGGCTGCCCACGCGTACGTGCCGACGACGCGTCGGATGTGCGGGAGGATATTGCGTCCGACGGCGACGCGGCCGGTCCGGCGGACTCGATCTGCCATCAGGACTGCCTCAGCCGCCGCGGTCGCTCCGTCGTACATCGATCCGTTGGCGATCTCCATGCCTGTCAGTTCGCAGATCATCGTCTGAAACTCGAACATTGCCGTGAGCGTTCCCTGGCTGATCTCGGGTTGATACGGGGTATAGGAGGTGTAGAACTCCGAGCGCGAGGTGAGATGCCCGACGATGCTCGGGACGTAGTGGTCGTAGACTCCCCCGCCGAGCAGACAGACGCACCGCTGCGCTCGGTTTCGGTCCGCGAGCTGTTCCACGGCAGCGACGACCTCCGATTCGCTTCGCTCCGGGAGCCCGAGTGGACGAAACCGCCTCTGGATCTCCTCGGGGATGTCGGAGAACAGATCATCGAGCGACCGGCAACCGACGGCATCGAGCATCGCCCGCCGATCGGCCGGCGTGTTTGGGATGTACCGCATGCGGACTACCCTTCCGCGAGAAACCGCTCGTAGGTGGCGGCGTCGAGGAGTTCGTCGACATCGGCCGGATCGCTCAACTCGAGAACGAAGATCCACCCTGCCTCGTGCGGAGATTGGTTGATCGCCTCCGGCGACGACTCGAGTGCCTCGTTGACGGCGACGACCTTCCCCGAGAGCGGTGCGAGCACATCGCCGACGGCCTTTACGGACTCCACCGTCGCCACGTTGTCTCCGCCGGAGACGGAAGCGTCGACGGCGGGCAGCTCGACGAACACGATGTCGCCCAGTTCCTGTTGGGCGTGATCGGTGATTCCGATACGGGCGCGCTTGCCCTCGATCTTGACCCACTCGTGGTCTCGGGTGTAGCGAAGATCTGACGGATACGACATGACCCCTCCCATTGTCGAGGATTCGGCGCGATTATACGGGCAGAACGTGGGTCCGGCCACCGCAGCACACTACTCGGGCGGTTCGCCGCTTTCCTCCCACGCCATCGGATAGAAGCTCGCGTACGCCTTGTGGAAGTTGACCTTCACCTTCCCGAGCGGGCCGTTTCTCTGTTTGGCGATGATGATCTCCGCCTCGCTCCCGGCCCCTTGCCCCGGAGCGGCGGACTCCTCGTCGGGCTGGCGATAGTAGTCCTCGCGGTAGATGAACATGACGACATCGGCGTCCTGCTCGATGGCGCCGCTCTCACGGAGGTCGGCGAGTCGCGGGTACTTCTTCTCGCGTTGCTCGACGGCGCGGTTCAGCTGCGACACGGCGATGACCGGGACGCTGAGCTCCCGCGCGAGGCGTTTCAGCGATCGGGAGATATGGGAGATCTCTTGTTCGCGGACATCCGTACGGATCGATCCCTCGACGAGCTGGAGGTAGTCGACGATCACCAGATCGAGACGGTGTTGGGACGCCATTCGACGGGCCTTCGCGCGGATCTCGAGGATCGAGGCCCCCGGCGTGTCATCGATGACGATGGTCGTCTTCTGGAGCTTACTGGCGGCCATCGCAAGATCCCGCCACTTGGCGCTCGGGATGTAGCCGCCGCGCAGTCGGTGAAGGCTGACCTTTCCCTCACCGCACAGGAGCCGCTCCAGCAGCTGTTCCTTCGTCATCTCGAGGGAGAAGACCCCGACGGCCGCTTTCTCCCGGATTGCCACGTGGCGCGCGATCGAGAGTGCGAAGCTCGTCTTCCCCGTCCCCGGCCGGCCGGCGACGATCATGAGGTCGGATCGGTGGAGTCCCGATGTCATCTCGTCGAGCTTCGGGAACCCCGTCGAGAACCCGGTGATCGTGTGGCGGTTCGGATCCCGATGCAGTTCCTCGAGTCTATCAATGTGCTCGTAGAGGAAATCATTGATGAGGAAGTACGACCCGGCCGAGTCTCGGCTGGAGATATCGAAGATGATCGACTCCGCCTTGTCGAGGACGTCGGCTGTTTCGCTGACCTCGTCGTAGCCAAGCTCGCCGATCCGCCCTCCGGCCTCAATTAACGTCCGTAGCGTTGCCTTCTTCTTCACGATCTCGGCGTAGTACTCGAGGCTCGCTGTGGTCGCCACGCGGTCGAGGAGTTCGTTCAAATACATCCGCCCCCCGGCGGCCTCGAGCTCACCCTTCTCCTCGAGACGATTCGCAAGGGAGACGATGTCCGACGGATCGCCCCGGTCGAACAACTCGCGGATCGTTCGGAAGATCACGCGGTGTCGCCGTTGGTAGAAGTACTCGGGGAGGAGCTTCTCGACGAGGATCGGAATCGTCCCCTCCGGCTCAAGGATCGCCGAGCCAAGGACGACCTGCTCCGCCTCGATGTTCTTCGGCAACTCGCGGAGTTCCGCTCTCTCGATCTGCGACAAGTCCGGACGCGACATAACCCCTCCCTCGATCATTATACGGCCGGGCACCGACCCCGGACCAACCGAACCAAATTGCCGGGATTGCGGAAACGACGGCCGTTCGCTATACTCCGCCCAAACGACACAATGGGCATTCTGGGAGGGTGATGTGGAAGTCCTAACGATGAAAGAACTGCTCGAAACCGGTGTGCATTTCGGGCATCGAACCCGCAAGTGGAACCCGAAGATGGCGCAGTACATCTTCACGGAGCGCAAAGGGATCCACATCATCGACCTCGAGCAGACGGTCGAGATGTTCAGGAAGGCGTACTACTTCGTGCGCGACCGCGTCGCCGAAGGGGCCGAGGTTCTCTTCGTCGGAACGAAGAAGCAGGTCCAGGCGACGATCGCCGAAGAGGCGGAGCGTTGCGGCGCGCACTACGTGAACCGCCGGTGGCTGGGCGGCACCCTCACCAACTTCGCAACGATCAAGCTGAGCATCGAGCGGATGCAGCGGCTCGAGACGATGGTCGAGGATGGGACGGTCGACCAGATGCCGAACAAGGAGGCAAGCCGGCTCCGCCGTGAGCTCTCGAAACTCCAGCGGAACCTCGACGGGCTCCGCCGCCTTCAGCGGCGCCCGGACATCCTCTACGTGATCGACCCCGATGTCGAGGCGAACGCGGTCCACGAGGCGCGGATCCTCGGGATCCCGATCCTCGCGATCGTCGACACGAACTGCGACCCAGACCCCATCGACTTCTTGATCCCAGGAAATGACGATGCGATCAAGGCGACGAAGTTGATCACCGCGCGCATCGCCGATGCCGTAATCGAGGGGCGGGAGGGGCGACAGGACGGGTCGTCCCGGAGCGAGACGCCCTCCGAGCCCGCCGCCGCCCCGTCCGAGGACGGGGACGAACCGGCGGCCGACGAGTCCGCCTTCTCGGCGGAAGAGGATGCGGATCGACCAGAGGAACAGGAAGAGGAAGATGACGACGATTCGAAGTGAGGACGTGCGGAAGCTCCGTGCCGAAACGGGCATCGGAATGATGGACTGCAAGAACGCTCTCGCGAAGGCGGGCGGCGATTTCGCCCGCGCCAAGCAGATCCTCCGCGAGGAGGGGCTTGAACTGATGGCGCACAAGGGGCGGGAGGCGACCGAGGGGCGGATCGAGGCGTACGTCCATCACAGCACGAAGATCGGTGTCCTCCTGGAAATGGCCTGTAATACGGACTTCGCGGCGAAGAGCGACGACTTCGTCGCCCTCGCCCGCCACATCGCGATGCACATCGCTGCCGCCCGCCCCCGCTACGTCGCCCCCGAGGATGTCCCTGCCGAGGTCCTCGAGCAGGAGCGGGAGATCTACCGCAAGCAGCTCGAGAAGGAAGGGAAGCCGGCGAACATCGTCGAGAAGGCGGCGGAGGGTCGTCTGAAGAAGTTCTACGAGGACGCCTGTCTGATCAAGCAACCCTTCGTCAAGGACCCGACGGTGACGATCGAGGCGCTCCTCGCAGACCTTCGCACCAAGACCGGCGAGAACATCTTCGTCAAGCGGTTCGCCCGCTTCGAGGTCGGAGACGACGCGGCATGAGCGAACGGCCTCCCGGTCGGCTCCTGTTGAAGCTGAGCGGCGAGGCGTTGGGGGATGCGGAAGCCCCGTTCTCCCCCGCGGCGATGTCGGCGATCGCCGGTGACCTGTCCGCGCTCTCCGTCGAGGTGGCGATCGTGATCGGAGGCGGAAACCTCCTCCGCGGGGCGCGCGCCGACTGGCTCGGCCGGGTCGAGGCCGACTCTCTCGGGATGCTGGCCACGGTCCTCAACGCTCTCGCGCTCCGGAGCCAGCTCGAGCGGCGCGGGCGCTCGGTCACCGTGCAGTCGGCGCTTCGCACCGAGCTGACGGATCCTGTCTCGCCACGCGACGCCGTCCGGGCGCTTTGCGCGGGGGAGATCGTGATCTTCGCCGGGGGAACAGGAAACCCGCTCGTCACGACCGACACCGCTGCCGCCGTCCGCGCAGTCTCGATCGATGCCGATCTCCTCGCCAAGGGATCGAATGTGGCGGGCGTCTACAGCGCCGACCCGACGATGGACGCCGCCGCGACGCTCCTTTCCGAGGTCCGGTACGACGAGTACCTCGCCCGCCGCTATCGCGTCATGGACCAGGTCGCGGTCGAGATCTGCCGCGAGTACGGTCTTCCGATCGAGGTCTTCGATCTCCGGCGGCCGGGTGCGATCGCCGATCTCGCCGCCGGCCGGCGCATCGGGACGAGAATCGGCTGATCGGCGCTCTCGCTCAGACCTGCAGCCAGCGGAGCAACTCCCCGTATCGCCCTTCCACGGTCGCCATCAGGCCGGGCGGGACCCCCTCCGCGTGCGTGGCCCTCGCCGCGTCCCGCGCCCGCTGCATCAGGTCGAGATCGCGGAACAGATCGACCGCTCGGAACTGCGTGAGAAACCCGTGCTGCTGCGTCCCCAGGAGGTCCCCCGGACCGCGGATCCGCAAGTCTTCCTCGGCGATCGCGAATCCGTCGATATGGTTGGAGAACGCGGTCAACCGCTCGCGCGCCTCGTCCGTCCTTGCATCGGCGACCGCGATGCACGTCGCGCGCTGCCCCGCGCGCCCGATCCGCCCGCGGAGCTGGTGGAGTTGCGAGAGCCCGAACCGCTCGGCGTGCTCGATCACCATGAAATCCGCGTCGAGAACGTCGATTCCGACCTCGACCACCGTCGTCGAGACGAGAAGCTGCACGTCGCCGCGGCGGAACTGCTCCATCGCCTCGCCTTTCTCCGCCGCCGACAGCCGCCCGTGGATCAGGCCGACCCCGTGTGCCGGGAACCTCGTGCGGAGCTCCTCGGCGACCTGCACCGCCGCCTTCGCCGTCACCTTCTCCGATTCCTCGACCAGCGGAAGGATGACGTACCCCTTCCGGCCGTCCGCGAGGTACCGCGCCACCTGATCGTAGACGCCCGCCCGCCGCGACTCGGCGACCCAGACGGTGGTGATTCGCTTCTCACCGAGTGGGAGCTCGTCGAGGACGGAGACATCGAACTCCCCGTACAGCGTCAGCGCGATCGTCCGAGGGATCGGCGTCGCGCTCATCACCAGCAGGTCGACCCGCTCCCCCTTCTCTTCGATGAGGGACCGTTGCACGACGCCGAATCGATGCTGTTCGTCGATGATGACCAGGCCGAGCCGCGCAAACGAGACCCCCTCCTGGATCAGCGCGTGGGTCCCGATCACCAGGTCGACCTCACCGGCTTCGACGGCGCGATGGATCTCCTCCTTCTCCCGGGCAGCGCCGGTGAGCAAGGCGATCCGAACGGGGAGCCCGGAGAGGAGGCGGTCGATCCCCGCCGCGTGTTGCTCGGCGAGGATCTCGGTCGGGACCATCAGCGCGACCTGAAAACCCGCCTCGATCACGTGCAGCGCCGCGATCAACGCGACGAGCGTCTTCCCGGACCCAACGTCGCCTTGCAGGAGCCGCATCATCCGCCGGGCCCGCCGGAGGTCCCCCTCGATCTCGCGGAGCGCGCCGATCTGCGAGGCCGTCAGGCGGAACGAGAGGCCCGCCACCAACGATGCGGCGAGCCCCCCATCGCCGGCGTGCGAGACCCCGACGTCCCCGCGCACCGACGCCAGGAGCCCGAGCTGCAGGAGGTAGAGCTCCTCGAACGCGAGGCGACGCCGAGCGGCCTCGAACGCATCGGGATCGGGGGGGAAGTGAATCGCCCGCAGCGCCTCCCGCTTCGGCGGGAGCCCGTTCGCGTGCCGAACCTCCGCCGGAATCGGATCCTCGATCCGCGGGAGAACGTCGTCGAGGTTCCGGACGATCAGCGATCGGATATAGCGGTCGCTCACCCCCTCGGTCGCCGGGTAGATCGGAACCAGCCGGCCGATCTCCCGTTCGGTCCCCGCCGGCTCCCAGACCGGCGAGCGCATCTGCACCTCGCCGTGGCTCACCTCGACCCGTCCGAACAGGTCGATCTGCTCCCCGCGGCAGAGCTGCTTGGCGACCCACGGCTGGTTGAACCAGACAGCGTAGAGGAATCCCGAGCCGTCACCGATCGCGGCCTTGACGACCGTCATCCCTCGCCGCAGCCGGAGCTGATCGATCGCCCGAATCTCCCCTCGGACACCCGCCTCCTCCCCGCCGCGAAGGGCGCCGATGGCGGCGAACCGACGTCGATCCTCGAGCCGGCGGGGGAGGTAGAAGAGGAGGTCCTCGATCCGGCCGATCCCGAGCTTCGCCAGCGACTCCGCCCGCTTTTCCCCGACCCCCTTCGCGCGGGCGATCGGATCGTCGGGCGCGAGCGTCCCTTCCGCAGCGCCCGGCCGCCCTCCACCGCCGAAGGCGTGTTCGGCGAGGCGGGCGACGATTCGCTGCCGCTCGAAGTGGTCAGCGTCGGCGTATCCCGCAACGATCGCTGACGCCGACGGAAGATTCCGCTCGATGAACGCCTCTAGCCCCTTCGTGACCGCACGATCCGTGAAGCCCATCGACCGCTCCAGCCGGAGGATCTTCTCGACGAGTTCGCGGGAATCCCCGTTCTCTTGTGACATCCCGCCAGCTACTTTATAATGCGTCGGTCCCCGTCGCAAGGATGATCATGGAGATTCGAACATACGGCGATCCGGTCCTCCGGCGGATCGCGCACCGAGTGGAGGAGATCGACGAGGAGACGCGCCGGCTCTGTGAGAGGATGGTCGAAGCGATGATCCGTGCGCGTGGGATCGGACTTGCGGCGCCGCAGGTCGGCGTCTCACGGCGGATCTTCGTCCTCGATGTCGACGGCTCGTTCCACGTCGTGATCAACCCCGAGGTCGTCGAGCGCTCCGATGAGACCGCCGAGACGTCCGAGGGGTGTCTCAGCGTCCCCGGCGTCGATGCCCCGGTCGCTCGACCGACGCGGATCGTCGTCGAGGGGACCGACCTCGATGGAGAGCCGGTACGGATCGCCGGAGACGGCCTTCTTGCGCGGGCGATCGAGCACGAGATCGATCACCTCGACGGCCGTCTCTTCCTCGATCATCTCAGCCCCGCACGCCGTCGCAGTCTGCTCAAGGAGTACGCTCGCCGACGCGACGACGAGGCGGACGACTCGAAATGAGGATCGCCGTTCTCGCCGCCGGCTCGTTCGCGGTCCCCTCTCTTCGCGCCCTCTCGGAGCACCACGACGTCGTCCTCGTCGTCACCCAGCCCGACCGGCCTGCCGGTCGCCGCGGGGCGCTGCAAAGCCCTCCGGCGAAACTCGCCGCCGAGGCGCTCGGCCTTCCGGTCGAACAGCCCGAGCGGGTCAACCGCCCGCCCGCGATCGAGCGGATTCGCGCCGTGAGCCCCGAGGTGATCGTGGTCGCCGACTACGGACAGCTGCTTCGCCCGTCGGTCTTCCGCCTCCCCCCCCGGGGGACAATCAACATCCACGCCTCCCTCCTCCCCGCGTATCGGGGCGCCGCCCCCGTCCAGTGGGCGATCATCCGCGGCGAGACGACGACGGGCGTCACGACGTTCCTAATCGACGAGGGGATGGATACCGGAGACCTCCTCCTCCAGCGCCCTCTTCCGATCGGGCCCGATGAGACGGCCCTGGAACTGGAAGCGCGGCTGGCGGCGCTCGGCGCTCAGTTGATCCTGGAGACGCTCGACGGCATCGCGTGTGGGGCGCTCTCGCCGATGCCACAGCCGACGGCCGGTATCTCCCATGCGCCGGTCTTGACGCGGGACGACGGACGAATCGATTGGTCGCGCCCTGCCCAGCAGGTCCACGACCTCATCCGCGGGACCGCCCCCTGGCCGGGAGCGTGGACGATGCTCCACAGCGAGCGCGTGAAGGTCCTCCGCGCGCGAACGACGAAGATCGGGCGCGGCGCCCTCCCCCCCGGGACGGTCGCCGTCCCCGAGTCGGGTCGGCTCCTCGTCGCAACCGGTGATCGGCTCGTCGAGATCCTCGAAGCCCAGCGCGAAGGGCGCCGGCGCGTGAGCGGCGTCGATTTCCGGAACGGGCTCCCGCCGGAAGCGCGCTTTACGTGACCGATCGCGGATAGAGCCCCATCAAGCCTGACGCCTCAGGGCGCCGCTCGAGGGCGATCCCCTCGGGATGGGCGAGGACGACCTCAGCGGTATTCGCAACGCGGGCGGCGACGAGATGGCCGCCGGCGACCGAGCCGTCGCGCCGGGCGACCGCTAGGTGGGCGTGCAGGACGGGTCCGTCCGGGCCGGCTCCGATCGTCCCCTGCATCGAAAGGAGCTCGGCGGGATCGACGACCTCCCGTGTCTCGTACCCGGACCCGTTCCAGTACCCGAGCGTCACGTCGCGGAGCATCCCGATCCCTCCGACGATGACGGCCGGCGCCCGTTGCTCCCGCAGCTGCGCGACGACGTCCTCGCCGTCTTCCAGGCGGATCACCGAGAACATCCTCCCGCGGGCTTCGATCATTCTCTCCCCTCCCGCGGCCGATGATAGCGGGGTCGGCCCCTCGCAGCCAGTTGCAGCGGCCCTCGCCGCGCTCTATCCTCCCCGGCGATGAACGAGCACGCGACGACGGACTGGGCGATCGAGCAGCTGCGGGGGGTGTTCCCGCTCCCGGCGGCCGTCCCCGCCGATCCGGTCGAGACCCTCGTCCAGACGATCCTCTCTCAGAACACGACCGATACGAACCGCGATCGCGCGTATCACTCCCTCCGGTCCCGCTTTCCGTCGCTCGACGCGATCGCGGATGCCGATCCGGCCGAGATCGCGGCATCGATCCGGGCCGGCGGCCTCCACCATCAGAAGGCGATCCGGATCCGCGACGTTCTCCGGCGAATCCGGACGGAACGCGGTGCATTCGATCTCTCGTTCCTCGGGGATCTCCCGCCGGCGACGGGGATGGGGTGGCTGCTCGCATCGCCCGGGATCGGGCGCAAGACCGCGTCGATCGTCCTCTTGTTCTCGTTTGGGCTCCCCGTCTTCCCGGTCGACACCCACGTCGCGCGAACGACCCGCCGGATCGGGTGGGTCCGACCCGGCGAGGATCCGCACCGGCGGATGAACGAGATCCTCCCGCCGGACCCGAAGCGGATGGCTGACCTGCATCTGCTGCTGATCGAGCTCGGGCGCCGTCTCTGTCGACCCCGGCGTCCCGCATGCGCCTCGTGTCCCCTGCGGGATCGCTGCCGGACCGGGCGCCGTTCGGGGAGGCCGCCGTGACGGATGCGACGCGACCTGTCGAGTCTCTTGCGTCCGCCCTCCGCCGGCGCGGGTGGACGATCGCCGTCGCCGAGTCGTGCACCGGCGGGGCGCTGGGTGCACGGATCACGGATCTCCCGGGCGTCTCCGACGTATTCACCGGCGGGATCATCGCCTACGACAACGCCGTGAAGACAAGCCTCCTCGATGTCCCGGCATCGACGATCGCCGACTTCGGCGCCGTCAGCGCCGAGACGGCCCGTGCGATGGCTCGGGGATGTCGCCGGCGCCTCGGTAGCGAGGTGGCGATCGCCATCACCGGGATCGCCGGTCCCGGGGGCGGGACCGCGGAGAAGCCGGTCGGGCTCGTATTCATCGCCGTCTCCGTGCCAGGCGGCGATTCCGTTCGCGCATTCGTGTTCGACGGGGACCGTGCCGGGGTCCGACGCGCCGCGGTCGATGCGGCGTTGGAGATGGCGCTCCGCGGTGTCGCCGGATCGCCGGGCCCCTCGAACTCCGTCGGCTAGGATTCGCCGGCGATCCCTTGCGCCCTCGCAAATCCCCGTGCTAGTATCCGCGCATGAAGATCCCCCTCGGGCGCGGCGTTCGGTCCGCCCTCTCGGTCTTGGTCGGCGGCGGGGCGTTGGCCGGCGTCATCTACTTCGTCGGGTGGCGGGCGACGCTCGCGGCGGTCCATGCGCTCGGGATCAGCGGGATCCTCGCCGTCCTCGGGATCGTATTCGTCTCCGCCGTCGCCTGGACCTTCTGTTGGTGGTGGATCCTCCGCGGCTACGGGGTCGAGATCCCGCTCCCCCGGGTCATCGGCGCGCGGCTGAGCGGGTACGCGATCAGCTACCTGACCCCGACCCTCTACTTCGGAGGAGAGCCGGTGCGCGCCCTTCTCGTCGTCGATCACCGAACCGCT
>ENA-OSEO01000898-OSEO01000898.1-sediment-metagenome-genome-assembly--contig:-NODE-898-length-64265-cov-13.731944_pt1 | contig 64265 bp, 66 predicted proteins | sample MGYA00237883_ERZ534232 | MGnify/ENA metagenome assembly ERZ534232
ACCCCGGAGAATGACCCCAGAGAGACGGGTTTGTCTTTTCTAAATGGTGGAGGCGGGGGGAGTCGAACCCCCGTCCGGAAATATTCCACTTAGGTTTCTACATGCATAGCATGGTATAGAGATTTCGCCTCGGGGGTCGCTACCATGCAGGCTAACTCCGAGACTAACCCGTGTAAATTTCGCCTCACCGGCCCACAGGTGCACCGGATCAGCTAGCCCGCTAGTCGACGCCCTATCCGATCACGCAGGCAAAGACCGGTAGGACGCTAGCCTTAAGCGGCTAGAGCATACGAATAATCGTCTGCGTTTGTGTTTATCCAGCCGTTTAACGAGCAGCCAGAACCTCGACATGCAACCCAAGCTTCAACTATCCCCGTCGAAACCGGTTCGCCCCCTTTCATTTCGTTGTTTTAAATATATTAAGAGTGCGAAGGCAGAATGTCAATAACCCTCGCGTTTCTTGGCCTGCTCGATTTCACGCTGGAGTTCCTTTTCTTTGAGAACCTGACGTTTGTCGTATTTGCGTTTTCCGCGGGCGAGGGCCAGTTCCACCTTGGCGCGGCCCTTTGAAAAATAGACCTTGGTCGGGACCAGGGTGTACCCTTTTTCTTCCGTTTTCCCGATCAGGCGTTTGATTTCGCGCCTCTTGAGCAAGAGCTTCCGTGGACGCAAAGGATCGAGATCCAAGTGATGCGCATAGGGGTAGGGCGTGATGTGCATGTTGTAAAGGTAGATTTCGCCGTCCTTGATCTTGCCGTAACTGTCCACGAGGCTGGCGCGGCCCTCCCGGAGGGATTTGACCTCCGGGCCCAGAAGGACCATTCCCGCTTCGATCAGTTCGTCGAAGAAGTACTCGTGGGCGGCTTTTCGGTTTTGGCAGACGATCTTCATGTCGGATGTTCAATCCAGGCCGGAGCCGGTTTCAGGCATCGAGATGTTTCTGTATGTCCAGATCGGGCAGAAGATCTCTCATCCGCCCTGAGATGAAGTCTTTGACTTCCTGCGTAGTGGAAAGCATGCTGGCAGTTTGAAAATCCCTTTTCGCTTCCTCCATGGAAATCGCTCGGATAACGCGTTTGATGGCGGGGATCGAACGGGAGTTCATGCTGAGTTCAGTAATGCCAAGGCCGAGCAGGATGGGGATGCACAAAGGATCCCCGGCCATTTCACCGCACAGGGAAACCCCGATCCCGGTTTTCCCGGCGGCATCGATCACCTGTTGGATCATCCGCAGGATCGCAGGGTGAAAAGGCTGGTACATACCTGCTACGTGTTCATTGACGCGGTCTATGGCCAGGGCATATTGGATCAGGTCATTGGTTCCGATGCTGAAAAAGTCCACATGCCGAGCCAGGAGCTCCGCCAGCGCGACGGCGGACGGAACCTCGATCATGATTCCGACCTGCATCTGGGGATCGTAGGGGATATTCTCCCGGTCGAGATCTTCCTTCACCTCCTCCAGGATGCGCTTGGCGTCGAGGACTTCCTGCAGGCCTGAGATCATAGGGAACATCAGGTGTACGTGCCCGTAGGCACTCGCCCGGTAGATGGCCCGGAGCTGCGTTTTGAAGATCTCCTTTTCTTTAAGGCAGAAACGAATGGCACGCAGGCCGAGGGCAGGGTTCATTTCCTTCGATATTTCGAGGGCCGATGCGAACTTGTCACCGCCGAGGTCGAGCGTGCGTATGGTGACTGGTGCAGGGGACATGATTTCGGCTACTTCGCGGTAGTCCTCGAAGAGTTCTTCCTCCGTGGGCAGGCCCCTGCTGCGGAGGTAGAGGAATTCCGTTCGATACAGACCAATGCCCTCGCCCCCATGATCACGGACAGCAGCTACCTCTTCCAAAAACTCGATGTTGGCCTTGACGGTGATGAGGTGCCCGTCGAGGGTTTCAGCCGGCAGAAGGCCGGCTTTGGCGATGCTCGATTTGTATTTCTCGTACTGGAGCTGCCGCTCCTGGTAAAGGATGATGTCATTGTCATCCGGGTTGATGATCACCTCGCCGGTGTTACCGTCCACCGCGAGGAGATCGCCTTCCTCGACTTGAGCCGTGACGGATTCGAGCCCCACGACCGCAGGGATCTCGAGTGCCTGGGCCATAATGGCCGTATGGGACGTGCGGCCCCCTACATTCGTGATGAATCCCATCACCCGACTGATGTTGAGTTCGGTCGTATCGGCAGGAGACAGGTCATGGGCGACGATGATAACCCGTCCGTTGATGTCGGCCAGGCTGGGCTGATTTCCCCCGGCCAGATTCCTGAGTATCCTTTCGCAGACGTTTTCAACGTCGTCTATCCGTGTACGAATATAGAGATCCTGAATCTCTTCGAAGACGCGACGGATTTCCTCGAGCGATTTCTTGAGGGCCCATTCGGCGTTGATCTTTTCACTCAAGATGCGCTTGATGGTCGAATCCTTCAGCATGCTGTCCTTGAGGATCATGGTGTGGCTGTCAAGGATGTAAGCATGCTCACGAACGTGATTCGGCAACTGGTGTTTCAGGCAATTGAGCTGCCGCTCCGTCTTGTCGAGGGCGGCTTCGAATCGCTCGACCTCCCGGTGCAGCTGCTTGTCGTTGATCAGGTATTGATAAAGAATCTTGACGCTGGAACGATCAACCAGATGGGATTTTCCGATAATGATGCCAGGGGATACCGCAATCCCCTTCAGGCGCTTCCTTGTTGAGGAATGACGGACGTTCATTGATGTTCCCCGAATCTCCTCTCGAACAGGTCTTGCAATGCCAGCATAAACTGTTCGGAATCTTCGCCGACGATGCGTGCCTGTACTTCACTCCCTCTCGGGCAGGCGAGCGTAAGGATCGACAGAATGCTGTCTCCGTCGACCTCATGTCCGTCTTTTTTCAGGTATAGCTTGGAACGATGGCTGTTGGCCAATTCGACGATCTTGGCGGCAGCCCTTGCGTGCAGCCCTAGTTTATTCATAATCTTCAAATTCTGAACCACATCCATTTTGACCGACCTTTTGGAAATGCTGCAGTCTGGCAAGGCATTCCCTGTATATCTTTCGATAAGGCACACCTGATCTCGACGAGAGAACTTTGGCTACCGCCTTGGCGCCTTTATTTTCTTTCAGAAGGCGATCGATTTCCACTCCGAGCTCTTCGGAGAAGGCCGCCGGCGCCTCGCTCCGCCCATTGGCGCTTCCTTCGACGATAAGCGTGAATTCTCCGAGAGGCGGTTTTTCTTCCAGCCGCTTCAGAACAACGCTCAACCGCCCCGTCTCGACCTGTTCGAAGACCTTGGTAAGCTCCCGGGTGATGGCGACTTCCCTGTCGCCGAGAACCTGCAGCATCTCCCTCAGGGTCTCCAGGATGCGGTGGGGGGCCTCGAAGAAAATCATGGCGCGGCTTTCGGCCTGCAGCTGTTCCAGTTCCCGCCGCCTCTTGCCGGCGCGGGTCGGAAGAAACCCTTGGAAAAGGAACCGGTCGGCAGGCAGACCGCAGATCGACAATGCGGCTGTTACGGCTGACGGCCCGGGGATGGCTGTGACCGGCAACCCTTCATTGCGGGCGAGGGCAACCAGCCTGCCTCCAGGGTCGGATATGCCAGGTGTTCCGGCATCCGTCACGAGGGCGATATGGTGACCGCATTTCAGACGCTTGACGAACTCCGGGCCTTTCGATCGAAAATTGTGCTGGTTGTACCGGACAACCTTGGTCGTAACTCCGTAATGGCGGCAGAGCCCTTTGGTCCTCTCGACGCTCTCGGCGGCAATGAGATCGACGGCTCTGAGCACCCGCAATGCCCGAAAGGTGATGTCTTCCAGATTGCCGATGGGTGTACCGACGACATAAAGGGTGCCTTCATGTTCACGAGCGTCGACAGGCGGAGAGACTGCGGCGCTTTTCTTTGGATCAGCCATTCATCGATCCGGCGGAGCGCCGGTCCGGCCGTGAATCAACGGAGGCGCCTGTCCGCTGCAAGAGGCCTTCTTCCCAGGCAAAACCGTGATGCGGAATTTCGACGCATTGGATCGAAAAGGCGGTCGATCGCTGCCGGGGCATCCTTTCCCGGGCTATGCCGAGAGTCCCCATCCCGAAATGACTTGCCGGTACAACCCAAGTTCTCACTCGGAACAGAAAATTTTTTGCCGATATCAAGGAAATCAAGCGTTTGCTCGGGGGCGACCTGTAGCCCGCGGCGCAAACAAACGTGCGACCGAGGCAGAGATTGACGAAAAAGACCATTGCCGGATGGAATCTAATAGAGCAGTTCGAAGGCATTCTTGACGATCTCTATCTTCGGTTGGTCTTCGGAGAGGCCGACTGCTACGACGTCGAAACGCGACCTCGTGTCGAGACCCCCGTGCGTTTTCAAGTAATTCAGTGCCAAGCGCGAGAGGCGGCGTTGTTTCCGCCGGTCGACGGCCTCTTTTGCGGGGCCGGTATCGCCAGCAGAGCGCGTTTTGATCTCGATGAAAACCAGGGTGTCCCCGTCTTTTGCGATCAGATCCAATTCCCCGAGGGGGCAGCGGTAGTTGAGGTGAATGGGCTGATAGCCGACTCGTTTGACGGCTTCCAAAGCCAATTGTTCGCCTCTTTGGCCGAGTTGCATCCGTTCCCGTGTCAAGGCCGGCATACCCCTTTGAAGGTCGTGCGATGGATGGGGCACCAGCCGATTTTTCTCAGCACGGAGAGATGATCCCGGGTGCCGTAGCCTTTGTTGCAATCGAACGCGTAAGCAGGGTATTGCTGGTGATAAGCTCCCATGAGCCGGTCCCGGTAGACCTTGGCCAGGACCGAGGCGGCCGATATGCTGCGGCAGATGCGATCTCCTTTTTTCAGCGCTCTTTGGGGAGTTGCGACGGGTACAGGATGGATCCCGTCCACGAGCAGGAAATCGGCAACGGGATCCAGAGCGGCAACAGCCCTTCGCATCGCTTCCAGAGAAGCCCTGAGGATGTTGATACGGTCTATGGCGGCCGGTGATACCACCCCGATCGCCGCTGCAAGGGCCTTGAGCTGGATCATCTGAAAGGCCTTCTCACGCGCCGCGGCGGTCATACACTTGGAGTCGCGCACACCCGGCAGATCGACCCCTTCCGGGAGGATCACCGCAGCAGCGACGACGGGTCCGGCAAGACAACCCCGACCAGCCTCGTCGACGCCGGCCACATGATGAAATCCGTTGCTGCGCGCCTCGTTTTCGTACCCGAGGGGTTCCACCGGTTCTTCCGCACCCGGCATATCGAACAGCCGCAGATTTCGCTGTCTCTTTGCCAACCCGGTAGACCTGCAGCGGCTAGAATCGTTTTTCCTTGATGCGGGCCGCCTTGCCTCTCAGGTTGCGCAGGTAGTAGAGCCGGCTCCTTCTCACACGTCCCCTCGTCAGGATCTCCACCTTGTCGATAAACGGAGCATGGAGCGGGAAGATGCGCTCGACGCCGATTCCATAGGAGACCTTGCGGACCGTGAAGGTCGCCCCCAGCTTGCTTCCGCGCTTGCGGATCACGACGCCCTGGAAGACCTGGATCCGCTCCTTCTCGCCTTCCTTGATGCGCGCATGGACCTTTACGGTATCTCCGGGTTTGAAGGCCGGAATATCGAAGCGCATCTGTTCCTTTTCGATGATCTCGATGATGTTCATGTGTCCTCTCCTTATCGCAATCGGGCCTTCCTGGCCCGCTATGAGTAACCCGGCGCCGACGACGATTTCTCCCGGTCTGGTCCGGCCAACCGATCCAAAATGATGGCGGCGGCGGTCCGCACCGAAAGATGATTATAGCCTGTCGGCCCGTATATAGGTTCCAGCAAATGGTCGCTGACGGTGAAAACCTCTTCGGTCAGCCCCCAGGCCGTACCGAGGAGCAGAAAAACGGGGCGTCCCGGCGTCGCCAATATCCTCCTTGCCTGCGGATAGTCGATGCAGCCTTCCGCCGGCTGCGATGCATCCGTTGCAATCCGAAGCGGCGGAGTCCCTTCAAAGGTGCGTATGTCCTCCGCGGCCTCCTCGATCGACGATACCACCCTCAAATGCTCGAGCGCGAGACTCCGATGCGGGTTGTATACAGCCCCGTATCCTTCGGTCCAGTGGCGTTTAACCCTTTCGACCAAGCCCCTCTGGTCTTGAAGGGGTGTCACGACGAAGAGGCCCTGGAGACCGTAAGTGGCGCACAATCGTGCCAGATCGTGCAGGTCCACCGTGGTCACGGCGGAGCAGATCCGTCGGCGGCGCTTGTCATACACCGGATAATGAATGAGGCCGATGTAGAGGTTTCGCAGCCGGCCATTCATCGCCCGGGCCCGCTGCCTGACTCTTCATCTGTTCTGGTGCGGCCTGTCGGCACGGGAGAGGGCCTCTCGCCGGGTTCGATTTCAGCTGTCTGCAAAAGGTCCGGGCGCCTTTCGCGCGTCCGTCTGATGGATTCATTCCTCCGCCAGATCCGGATCTTTTCATGGTTTCCGGAGAGCAGCACCTCGGGCACGGAGAGGTCCTGAAAGACGCTCGGCCTTGTGTAATGCGGGTATTCGAGGAGGCCGCCTGCAAAGCTGTCCTCGGTGCTGGAACCCTCTCCGCCAAGCGCGTCCGGCAGGAGGCGGGTGACGGCGTCCATCACCACCAGGGCCCCCAACTCTCCTCCGCTCAGCACATAGTCGCCGATGGAGATCTCCCGATCGATGCAAAGATCTTTGATCCGCTCATCCACCCCTTCGTATCGGCCGCAAACGAAAATCAGCTGATCCAACTCGGCCAGCTCCCAGGCCAGGCGCTGGTTGAAGACCTCTCCCTGCGGGCTCAGCAAGATCACCGGATGGTCCTTGCCGATCCTTTCGACGCTTTCCAACGCCCGAAAGATGGGCCCCGGCTTCATGACCATCCCGTAGCCGCCGCCGTATGGCCGGTCGTCTGTGGTCCTGTGGGGCCCCCGTGCGAAATCCCGGATGTTTACCGCCTTGATCTCTACGATTCCCCTGTCGAGAGCTCTTCCCATGATTCCATAACGGACGGCGGAAAGGACCATCTCGGGAAACAGGGTGAGGATGTCAAACCGCATCGGGCTCGATCATTCCTTCAAGGGGCGCTATCACCATCCTCCCGCCCTCGAGATCCACTTCGCAAACGACATCGTGGATAGCGGGCACAAGGATTTTCTCGCCGTTTTCGTGCCTGACCACATAGATATCGTTGCTCCCCGTTGGGATGATCTCCGTGATGGACCCGAGTTTCGCCCCGTCTTCGAGGTATACACCGAGGCCAATCAGTTCGAACCAGAAAAATTCGTCGGGCTCCCGCACGAGTTCGTCTTTTCTTATCAGGATCTCGGCGTCTCTGACTTCCTCGCTTCGCTCCAGAGAGGTGATCCCCTCGAGAAGCAGCAGAAAGGAATTTTTATGCGGGCTGAATTCCAGGAGTTCATAGTCTTGCACTGCACCAGAGGCGCCCCTGATGTAAACGGTTCCGGCCCCGGCGAATGCGTCCCCTCTGCCCGAGTAGGAAATGGCTTTCAACCTCCCACTGACACCATGCGGTCGCACGATTTTCCCGATGGGGATCAAGTCGTTCGCACTTATTTGCTTGGATTTACTCAATAATCTCCAAAACAGAACGTTTGTTGATTTTTGTGGAGGCTGCACTAAGAATCGTCCTCATCGCCCGCGCGGTTCTGCCCTGCTTGCCGATGACTTTTCCCAGATCCTCTTTCGCGACTTTGAGCTCAATCACTGAAGTCTGTTCGCCTTCGATTTCGGTGACAACAACGTCTTCCGGCTTGTCCACGAGCGCTTTAGCTATGAATGTGATCAAGTCCTTCATCTCAAATCACCTCCGTCGTTTGAAGTCGCCTCCACTGCCAAGCCTCAGTTCGCAGACGAGTGCGCACCCAACAGCCCCTCTTTTTTCAAGAGGGCTCGGGCTGATTCAGACATCCGTGCCCCCCGGCCCAACCAGGTTTTCACTTTGTCTTCATGGAGTTTGACGACCGCCGGCTCCTTCATCGGGTCGTAATAACCCAGGATCTCCAGGAACCTGCCGTCTCGAGGTGCTTCTGAATCAGCCGCGACGATGCGGTAAAAAGGCTTTTTCTTCGCACCCAGCCTAGCCAACCTGATTTTGACTGCCATTTTTCTGTGCTCCCTAAAAGATTGATAAGTTGCTGCTATCCACCAAACGCCTGCAGCTGCCAAAGGGCCCGGCATATCCCAAAGGATCCGCGCCTCGCTGCTGGTTTTGCTGTACGTGTTCCCACTGCCTCAAAAAACTTGCCGCTTCGAGCCCGCTCTGCTTTCCTGCGCGTCTGGACTGATGCAGGCCCCTGCTCCAGGCGATTTTCAACCGGCGGCCCTCAACTAAAAAGGGAGGGCATGCCGGCAAAGCCCTTCTTGGTGAACCTCTCCATCATCTTTTTGGTGTCGGAGAAGTTCTTGAGCAGGCGGTTCACATCCTGCACCTGAGTCCCGCTGCCGCGTGCGATCCGCCGTTTGCGGCTGCCATTGATGAGCTTGTAGTTACGCCGCTCTTCCCGCGTCATGGAATTGATGATGGCCTCTACTCTGGCAAGCTCCTTTTCGTCGGGTTTGAGCTGCTTGAGCTTCTTGAGCTGCCCCATCCCCGGGAGCATGCCGAGAATCTGTTCGAGCGATCCAATCTTTTTCATCTGTTTGAGCTGCGATTGGAAGTCCTCGAGATCGAACTTGTTTTTCTTCAGTTTGTTCTGGAGCCTGATGGCCTCCTTCTCATCGAACTGGGACTGGGCCTTTTCGATCAAGGAGAGGACATCTCCCTTTCCGAGGATCTGCGAGGCGACGCGGTCCGGATGAAAAGCGCTGAGGGCATCCAGCTTTTCCCCTGTACCGATGAACTTGATGGGCTTCCCGGTAACGGCCTTGATCGAGAGGGCCGCCCCGCCGCGAGCGTCGCCCTCCATTTTGGAAAGGACGATTCCGCTCAGATCCAGGGTTTCGTCGAATCGTTTGGCAACCGCGACCGCATCCTGACCGGTCATCGCATCCGCAACGAGCAGGATTTCGTTCGGAGGGACCGCGGTCTTGATCCGGACAAGTTCATCCATCAAACCTTCATCCACATGCAGACGGCCGGCTGTGTCCAAGATGATCAGATCGGAGCCCTCGCCGCTCGACTTGACGAAGGCGTCGCGGCAGATGCTCACCGGCTCTTGACCCTCTGCCGTGGGATAGACCGGGACATTGATCTGCGCGGCGAGCTTTTTCAACTGGTCGACCGCTGCAGGGCGGTAAATGTCGGCCGGGACCAGATAGGGATGCCGTCCCTGTTTTTTCAGGTACACGGCCAGCTTCGCTGCCGTGGTGGTTTTACCGGAGCCCTGAAGTCCCACAAGCATGAGGACATGGGGTGTTCTGCCGCTCAGGTTCAGGTCCTGTCGGCCGCCGTCCATCAGGCGGACCAATTCTTCGTTGACGATCTTGACCAACTGTTGACCGGGTGTCAGGCTTTCAAGCACCTCCTGCCCCACCGCACGTGTGCGGATGTCTTCAACCAGGTTTTTGACCACCTTGTAGTGGACATCCGCCTCCAGCAGGGCCAGGCGCACTTCTTTGAGGGCGTCCTGGATGTTGCTTTCGGTCAGACGTCCGCGGCCGGTCACCTTCTTGAAGACTTGGTTCAGCTTCTCGGTCAGATTTTCGAACATCGTCCCTTCCTGCGGGTCTTTTGATAAACGCTCATTCTATCGGCAAGAATTCATTTCTGTCAACTTAAAAGGTGGCAAATGATTCGAGGCGATCGTTCTTTCCGGAAGGCCGGGCCTATTCGAACCTTAGCATTTTTGCCCTTCTCTTTCACTCATATTTTCATTTAGCGGGATCGCTGGGTCCTCCCCGAAATGAGCGGCATCCCGGAAGATCATACGGCGGGGCCGGAAGTGGAATAAAAGGATTTTGTGGTTGCCAGGTCCCGAGCGAAATTTTAATATCAAAAGATTCTCCGGATATTTCTCGTGCATATCCAGTCAGCCCGTATAGGAGCGAACACAGTTGGAGCAAAGTCTTCAGGAAGGCATCATACGCCCTCATCGTGGACGGGGGGAGCCCTCGATCCCGGCGGATGTGCTGATGGTGATGCCGCCGTACGAACTCCGGCACCTGGCGCGCCGGGTTTCAGCCGAGCCGGTGGCCTTTGCCGACAGCGACCTCTATCGCCTCTACCTGCCAAAGGAAGGGTCACGCGGCGCCTGTGCCTTGTCAGGACCGTTTCTCGGCGCACCGCATGCCGTCATGGGGCTGGAGAAGCTGATTGCATTGGGTGCTCGAAGGATCTGGGCCTTCGGCTGGTGCGGGTCGTTGAGTGAGGCTGCACGGGTCGGAGATCTGCTGATACCGACGCGGGCCTATCCCGAGGAAGGGACGAGCCGTCATTATCCCCTGGATGGGTTGGACCTGGTCCCGGACGCCGGCTTGACGGCGGGCCTCGAGAAGGGGTTGGAGAGCGCAGGTTTGACCTATCGGAGAGGCGCGGTGTGGACGACGGATGCGCCATACCGGGAAACGGCGGTAAAGGTCAAGCATTGGCAAGAGCATGGCGCGCTCGCGGTGGAGATGGAGGCCTCGGCCCTCATGGCCGTTTCGCTCTTTCGTGGCGTCCGGTTGTGCGCACTGTTCGTGGTGTCGGATGAACTGTTCGAGTACAGGTGGAGGCCCGGCTTCAGGGATCCCACGCTGAAAAAGCGCTCCCGTGCCGCCGCCGAAGCTCTCCTCGATTTTGTGATCAGTGAGGTGAAAGACCTGGGGCGGAGACCTCGAGTGTCTGAGCCCGGTGGCGGCCTGGAGCATTTATCAGGCGAGGCGGTGGATCGTGAATGAAGAAATTGGAATGGGATTAGCCCAAGGCGTTTTCGATGCAGCTGTCGTGTGGGAGGAATCTGATGTGCTCGCATTTCACCGGCGGCTTGCAGCCGAGTTGAAATCGGGGCTTGGTGTCTACTGTGTGCAACCTGCGATTGAGGGGGTTCCATTCGAGGCGGTCTACCACGATGGCGTTTTGACCGAGGCCTCGGCCTTATCCAGCCATGTGGACCGCAGGAACGTGCTGGGGTCTTTGAAGACCATCCTGACTGTGCCGTTGAAGGTCGAAAGAGAAAGCCTTTACGGTAAAGCACCCAAGAAGATGGTGGTGGGGGGAGTGGTCTATCTTGAACGAAAGGCCTTGAAGGTGCTCAATGCAGATAGGGAGCGGCAGGGAGATCCTCTTTATCCGGATGCGGGCAGCGCCGGTGCAGACCTGTTTCTGGCCGGAGAGGCAAGGCACAGCGCCCGGGTTCCTTTCAACGTTTTTTTCAGTTTGATCCGGGTGCCTGATGACGGCGCCTCCCTGCCGTCATCTTTGTACGATCGTTTGCTGCAACTGCAGGGTTGGGGGTTCCGCGTCAATCGGCCATGCATGCGGCTGTGCCGATCGATCGAAGAGGTCCTGGGCGCGTGCGCCGAGATTCGTGAAAAGCGTTCTGAACTGCCTTATGTTGTCACGGGAGTCCTCATTCAACCGGACCTCGTTGTTGCGGATGGATGGAAAGAGGAAGGATCCGGGGATGCGGGGCGGGTGTTGATCTATGCACTCGGCCCCGAGCCGGGGAATGCCCGTCCGGGCTGACGGGTTTGTGCGCGTTGAGCGGGGACGGGCTGAGAGAAAGGGCTGGAGGACGTGTGGAGATGCAGAACCTGCGCGTACATCTCATCGTAGAAGGCCGGGTTCAGGGTGTGTGGTTCAGGGATTCGACCCGTAGGCAGGCTGTAGAACTCGGAGTGAACGGTTGGGTCCGAAACCTGCCTGACGGCCGTGTCGAGGTCTTGGCGGAGGGTGCGGCCGACAAGGTCGAGAGGCTGGCGGCCTGGTGCCGTCAGGGTCCTCCGGCGGCCCGGGTTTCGAAGGTTGTCAGGGACGATGAACCGTGGCGGGGGGACTTGGGCCCTTTTGCCGTCCGCTACGGATGAAGCCCTTCAGGGTGTGGAGACGACAAGGCCCGACGGGACGGACTGACTGAAAGAAGAGGCGGCAAGGAGAGAGGAAGGAATCCCCTATGGTGATGATACATCGGAGAGCGTGCCTGTCTTTGATCCTGATGATTGGACTGGTCCTTTCAGTGGGGTGCGGCGTCAGCCGCAAGCTGGCGGGGAAGGTGATGCCTGGAGGGTCGGAGCTCAAGAAACGGGTCATGGTGACAACGCCGCTTGACCTGGCATCTCTGGGCCCGCAGCGCATAGCGGCTGTCAAGCAGGATTTTACGGTGAGACTGGGCAAATCGAACGATGTGCTGGTTTTTTCCTATGAGAATCCGCTGGAGGCTGCCTTGGCCAATAAACCCCCTTTCGGTCCCGGAGCACCTCGAGAGATTATCGACGCGGCTGAGAGGGAACGGATGCATGCGGTCGTGACGTGGAGCCTCGCGCCGATAGACGTGGATGTGAGGAGGGAAGGCATCTGGCCGTTCCGGGAAACAAGCCGGTTCTATGCGACGACGGTCATCGTGAATGTGGTCGACGTTTCCCAAGGGGCTATTATCGCTACCCATACGGAAAGCCGGGAGTTTTCCATTCCGGAAGACGAGGCCGAACCCGCGGGTTTAGACGACCCGATCGCTTCAGAGTTGGTGAACGAGATCTGGGATGCGAATCTGCCCGATCTCCTCGAGGCGCAGGTTGACAACACGATCGAGTCGTTGAAGGAGGCTCCTTGGCGTGCCATCCTCGTGTCTACCGAGGGGGAGGGCCTCGTTATCCCCGCCGGGCATGATACGGGTATCAAGGTCGGGGATAGATTCGATGTGTTCACCAAAGGCGAGTCGGTGACTGCCGCGGGTGGGAAGAGCTATGATCTGGTGGGGAGGCGGATCGGAAAGATCGAAGTGACGGGGGTCACAGACCGTCAGGCCACCTTCAGAGCGCTGTCGCAGATGAATCTGGAGGCGGGGATGATCGTCCAGCATCGCTCCTGATTAAAAGCGCCTGCGTTGGGGGTTCAATTCGAAAGGGAATGGTTCCCTGCAGCACGAGGGAACGAGCCGGTTGCAGAGACCGGCAAAAGCCCCTTTTCCCCTAGAATTTATCGGAGCATCTCTCTGGCGTGTGCCAGGGCGTGGGGCGTGACCTCCCGGCCGGCCAGGAGCCTCGCGATCTCCTTTACCCGGCTTTCCGGATCGAGCGGCAGGATGCTGGTCTGCGTCCGGGTCCCGATCAGATCCTTGCGGACCAGAAAATGAGACGCTCCCTGGCTCGCGATCTGCGGCAGATGAGTGATGCATAGGATCTGGTGATACCGGGAGAGGGCCTTGATCTTTTCACCCACGATCTGGGCGGTTGCCCCGCTGATGCCGGCATCCACTTCGTCGAAAATGACTGTTTCGACAGAGGCGCTTTGTGCGAGCAGGGTCTTGAGGGCCAGCATGATGCGCGAGAGTTCTCCGCCCGAGGCGATTTTGGCGAGGGGCCTGAACCCTTCCCCGGCATTGGGGGCGAGGAGAAATTCAACCTGATCCGGTCCGTCCAGTGGGAGATGGCGGTTCAGTGCGGTGCCCTTTCCGGGGGTTCCCTCGTCTGGGATTTTGGCCTGAAAGGCCACCTTGAACCGAGTGCCTTCCATGTGGAGCATCCGGAGCTCCTGTTCCATCCGAGACTCCATCTCCCGCGCGCTTTCCCGCCGCAGTTCGGACAGCCTGGCCGCCTCTACAGATAGCTCATCCATGGATGTGTCGGCCTTCCCCGAGAGGAATGCGGCTTCCTTTCGCTTTCTCTCCAGATCTTCGGAAACCTCCGCCAGCGAGTCCCTGAGAAGCAGGATATCCCTGATTGAACAACCGTATTTGCGTTTGAGCTGATGGATCTGCTCCAGTCGGTCTGTTACCTGCGAAAGCCTTTCGGGCTCGAGAGGTATGGTGTTCTGAAAATCCCTCAGGGCGAAGGCGGCGTCTTCCAGCTTCGCGTCGACCTCCAGCAGGGTGTCGAGGAGCGGGGCCAATGTGGGGTCCAGATCGGCCCCACGTTCCAGTTGTTTGCGGCAATGGGCCAATTGGGCGAGAATGGACTCCGAATGTTCGTAGAGACGATGGTAGGCCTCAGCCGAAATCTTCAGGAGGTCTCCGGCATTCTGTAAGCGTCTCCGCTCTCGCACCAGTTCCTCTTCCTCATCCTCCGCGAGCGAGGCCGCTTCGATCTCTTCGAGTTGATAACGGTTCAGTTCGTCCCGCTTCTCCAGCTCGAGGACCGCTGAGCGGGCCTCTTCCGCCTGCCTTTGCAGTCTGCGGCAGGACTGCAGGTTCGCATTATAGCGTTCCCTCTCGGGTGTGAGCCCGGCAAAATCGTCGAGCAGATAGAGATGGTTGTCGGGCCTGAGCAGTTGCTGGTGTTCGTGTTGGCCTGAAATGCTCACCAGCACGGGGCCGAGCTTTGCCAGCATACCGAGAGTGGCCATAACGCCGTTGACGAAGATCTTGTTGCGCCCCTCCCTGAAGATGGATCGGCGTATGAGGAGTTCACCGTCGAAAGGAAAGCCCATGTCTTCCAGCAATGCTTGGACGGCGGCGCTTTCCGGCAGGCTGAAGAGGGCCTCCACGGTCGCCTCATCGGCTCCCGTGCGGATCAAGTCCGTGGAGGCGCGCGCCCCGAGGATGAGGTTGATGGCGTTGATGATGATCGACTTGCCGGCGCCTGTTTCCCCGGAGAAGATGCTCAGGCCTTGTCCGGGGGTGATCTCCACATGTTCGATGAGGGCGAAATTGGAAATGCCGAGATGAACCAGCATGGGTTGTTGACTCCGGTTGATGGATGGAGCATGATTCTGCAAAGCCCCCAGGGTCCCAGAAAGGACCTATAGCAGCTTCAGTCGTGAATTTGAAGAGCTATTTTGCCCCGGGGCTGGAGGTCGAATCGAGATCGAAAATCCGGTAGAGACAGAGAGACGCTCATGATGGAAAAGGGAGACGAACGGGCCTATCCCTCCCGCCCGATCGTAGGGGTGGCAGCCGTGGTCTTCGACCGCGACGAGGTCATTCTGGTCCGGCGTGGCAAACCGCCAGGAAAAGGCGAGTGGAGCTTGCCGGGCGGGGCGGTGGAGTTGGGCGAAACCCTTGTTGGAGCTCTGAAGCGGGAGATATTGGAGGAGCTGTCCATCACGGTCGAGATCGGCGGACTGGTCGGTGTGTTCGACAAGGTCTTCCCCGATGAAGCCGGCAGGATCGTCTATCACTATGTGTTGGTGGATTTCTGGGCTGAACTGCGGGGCGGGGTGCCTGTGGCCGGCTCCGACATCGATGCCCTTTGCCGCATCCGGGCGCACGATTGCGGGGATTCGATGGGGCTCGACGGCCCCCTCGGAAAGGCGGTCGCCCGTGCCGTGAGGCTTCGGGAACACGGCCGTAGCGTCCCTCTTCCGCCGGGTCCGCTATTCTAGGCGAATGCCCTGAGATGCCAGTCTTTCGCCTGGAAGATACGTCCTATAGAATATTCAGGACTCGATCTGAACACGCCCCGCTGCAGAAAATCACCCAGACGGCTGCGGCGCGGATCATCAACTGCCTCCTCCAGCTCGACGATCACTCGATCCAATGGAGAAACCGCTTCCAGTTCGGCCAGGACCAGTAAATGATAAACGCCTCGCCCCTCAGGGAGTCGATGGGCACAAAACCCCAGAACCGGCTGTCGTAACTGTGGTCACGGTTGTCCCCCATGACGAAGAGGTGGTTGTCCGGGACCTTGAAAGGGCCGGCGTGATCCCTTTCCAAGTCCGGCACCCCGTCGTCGCCTTCCCGGCCGTAATAGCCGTGGGGATCCTCGAACAATCCGCCGTTGATGTAAATCTCCTGTCCCTTGATTTCAATCGTATCCCCGGGCAGACCGATGACCCTCTTGATGAAATCCTTACTCTTGTCGAGTGGATAGATGAAAACGATCACATCGTTTCTCTCCGGGGTGCTCACGGGGATGAGGGTCTTGTTGATGAAAGGGATCTTGATTCCATAGATGAACTTGTTGACCAGAATATGGTCGCCGACAAGGAGGGTCGGCTCCATGGATCCTGAGGGGATTTTGAAGGCCTGTACGATGAAGGTTCGAATGAAGAGCGCCAGCAGGATGGCAATGACGGCGGCCTCGGCATATTCGCGGATGAGGCCCTTTTTTTTCCGCGTGCTTTTTCTTTGATCGGTATCCAAATGATGCCTCCGGTAGGGTGATTGAAAAATCTAATCCCTCGGGGCCTTGAAAGTAAAGGGATTTTTGCTGTTGAGCAGCTGGATAGAGACTCCTTCAGCTCCTTGAAGGCGGGCCGGGGGTATGCGCTCTTGCCGGCGCGGGTGATAAGTCCTCGGAATAATTTTTTGCTTGACAAAGAGGGAATTTTGGAAGATTTTCCCCCGTGATCTGCCCCTCCGAGGGGCCGAACGGCCGGAGAGCGGTTGCGCAAAGCCGGCCATCTCAAATCTTCTTTGTCTGCCAGCGCGGCTGCTGGCGTCTTACCCGGGGCGATGCTCCCGGCTGATTTTTCAAGAAACAGCTTTCCTCGTTTGCCTCTGTTTATCCCCCCGAAACTGGCACGCAACGCATCGTGAACCTCCATTCACCGCCTGTCCGTAAGTTCTGGTAAAAGCGGCGGGTTGCCCCCTCAGGACCTGGAAATTCATGGTTTCTCCGATGAAACCCGGGTGTTTTCGACACTAATGGACCTGTAGATCCGTGAAGATACAGGGAACCGGATTGGGGGTCTTCTTCCCCCGGGTTCCCGCTTCCAGATGCATGCGAGGCACCCGGCGGCCGTCTCCGAGGGAGTGCGATGATGTTGGGAGGTGCGCGAAATCAGCTTGTTGGAGTGGATATCGGTTCGCAGGCGATCAAGGTCGTGGAATTGGCGGGAACACGACGAGGGCGGGTTCTCAGGAGCATCGGCCTAGCGGTCTTGCCTGACGGGGCAGTCGAAGAAGGGGTGATTCGACAATCCTCCCCCGTCGTGGAACTTCTGCGGGACCTGTTCGCTAAACTGAAGATACGGAACCGCAACGTTGCGGCATCTTTATCCGGCTGCTCTGCAATGGTCAAGAGAATCACCGTCAGGAGATCGGAAGGCCTTTCCCTGGAAGAGCTGATTGATGAAGAAGCCGAACAATATATCCCGTTTGATGTTCATCAGGTCAATCTCGACTTCGACGTCCTGGAGGGGAGCGGTAGGGCCTTCGGCGCCGGCTGGATCGGGGCGGCGGAGGCGGAGCTTCTGGATGTGATGCTTGTCGCTGCGAAGAAAAGGATTGTCGAGGACCGCATTCAGGTCCTTGAACAGGCCGGCCTCAATCCCATGGTCCTGGATGTCGACGCCTTCGCGATGCAGAATGCCTTCGAAATCTCATCGGGACGAAAGAACGGGTGTTACGCCCTGGTGAATCTTGGCGCCCAGGAACTCTGTATCAACATTGTCGAGGATGGGATACCCATTTTCAGCAGCGATTCCCCATCTGCGGGTTCGGAGATTACCAAGGAGGTCATGCGTCATTACGGGGTTGATTCAAGGGAGGGCGAGCGGATCAAATTGGGGCGCTGCCTGCTCCGGGATAACGAAAAACTGGATGGGATCATGCAGGGTGCGGTCGAAAACTGGACAGGAGAAATTATCCGCGCTCTCGATTTCGCAGGAAAGGCTCATCCCGGGTTAGCCATCGAGGGGGTCTACGTCTGTGGGGGTTCTTGCCGCGTACCGGGTTTTCAGCCCTTCCTCGAGAAGAAAACGGGTCTAAAGGTTGCGGAGATCGATCCTTTCAGGTCCCTCGTCTTTGATAAAAAAAGAATCGACCCTGTTTATCTATCATCCGTGGGGCGGCAAGCGGTCGTCGCGGTGGGCCTCGCCTTGAGAGAAATCGGTGATAAATGATTCGAATCAATCTGCTTCCGTTCAGAGATGCCAGAAAAAGAGAAGGGGTCAGACGGCAAATCAGCATCTTCGTGCTTTTGATCATGCTCGTTATTTCACTGATGGGCAGCATTTACTGCAATCTTGCCAATCGCCTGAGTCGGTTAAAACATGAAAAGAATCTTAAGACTCTTGAAGATCAAAAAATCGCAGATGTGAACATACAGCTCCAGGAGGTCGGGCAAAATCTCGAAATCATCAAGAATCGTTTGTCTGTCATAGAACAACTCGAGTTGCAGCAGGTGAAACCGGTCCAATTCTTAAACGATATTGCCAGATCCGTGCCTGCACAACGATTATGGCTCGATCACCTGCAGGAAAACGGTGGCTTCTTGACATTGAGGGGGACCGCGAGGGACCACGAAAGCGTTGCTGCATTCATGACCAATTTGGAAAAAACGAATACGATCGTCTCTGTGGATTTGGAAAGTGCACGCATCAAGCATCTTTCATTCTATCAGGCGGATCTTGTGGATTTTACGGTTGGATGCAGAACATCGGCGTTCAAGGAGGTTTCTTCCCACGAACAGGTCTCGAAAATCACATCGAGTTCGCCGAGATAAATGGCTCTCATCGGGACAAGGTGTTTGTCGCCAGGGTCGGGGTCCATCCGTGGGGCCGCCCGTGGGGCGGCTTACCGGCTGCCTCTGCGAAAGCGAGGGCTTCCCTCGATACGGGCAAAAAGGGGCCTGCATCAAAAGGGTTGAAGAAACGGGGACCCACCGCAAGGCGTTGGGGCTGGACACCCGTTGGGTGTGAAACAAGATGTTCTTTCCGGATGGGAGAAGAGGTTGTGCGGGACGATCTTTTTGGATGGATAAGGGGAATGGATCGAAACGAATCGAATCTGCTGTGTAGCTGGCCTGCTGACGATTCCCCCGATGAAAACCTGGCATGGCTGGCGAACAGGCAGCCACCCTGCGCTTTAGGGGCCGTTATGGCGGGGCGGCATCAGGCGGCGCGATGAGGGAGCCACAGCTCTTCGAGTGGATAGGAGGGATGGGACAAAGGCGGAGGTCAGCCGTGTTTGCCGGTACGGTCATGTTTCTGGGAGCTTTGTTCCTTCACTTTGTCTACCTGCCATCGATCCGGAACATAGCGGATTTGGAGATGGAGCTCGCGGGATTGTCCGAGCGGAGCAAACAGTCTCGCATGCGCGTCCGCAACCTGGCGCGATTGCAGGAAGAGCGGAGGGCTGCGGATGCACGGCTGGAGCAGGCGTTGAGCATCCTGCCCGATTCGAGGGAGATCCCCACGCTTCTAAGGAGCATTACGGCGAAGGGCGAAGAGTCGTGTTTGGAATTTTTGTCGTTCAGTCCGCAGAAGGAGGTCGAGAAGGATTTCTTCGTCGAGATTCCTGTTTCGATCGAGGTCAGAGGGCGTTATCGCAGTGTGGTTGCTTTTCTTACCACGATCAGTTCGTTGGAGCGGATAGTCCATGTCCTGAATATATCGATGAGACCGGAAAAACCGCTTTCATTTATGTTGATTACCCGATGCACGCTGGTGACCTATCGGTTCAAGGGGGAGGTCCGTGAATAGAAAAGATTGGACGTGCAGAGGCGTCAAGATGGCTTGCCTGCTTTTGGTTACGCTTGCCGCGCATTCCTTAGGAGAGGGCTCTGCTTCCGCAGCAGACGAGGACTCCGCCTTGGAAAGGGACGCTCGCTGCAGTCAGTCCGTCATTGCCCGGAGTGATTCAGTGGAAGCAGGCGATCTCGAGGTAACCCTGGATCCATTTTCGCCGTTTCTCGCTACAGAGGAAGGAGAGGAGGATCCAGTGGCTGACGCAAAATGTGAAGCACAGGGCGTCTCTAAGGAGGAGGGTGGTCGGGGAAGTGAATTGCAGTCTATGGCGGTTTATGAACTGACGTTGAACGCGATCATCAAGAACGGGGAACGGACGGTCGCCCTCGTTCAATCCTCTGGCGGACGCGGATTTCTGGTTCGCGAAGGCACCGGCATTCGGGGCGGTTTTGTCAAAGAGATTGTGAGCGAGGACCGTGAGACCCCACTGGGCGTGGCATCGATTCGAAAGGTCGTTGTCGTGCAAGACAGGGCCATCCATGAGGGTGGCCCTGAAAATACGGCGATCGAATGGAGCCTGCCATCCGCTGGCGCCGGAAGATAGACGGTGCCATCCGGCAGGGGGAGACACTGCGGGTTTGGCTCCTTTGGGCATGAACCACGCGCGAGGGAAGGTCCGGAAGGCTTTGAGCGGCCTGGCAAGAGAGGGGAGAATGTAATGCGCAGAGCATGGGTGCCGATGCTGTTCTGTTTGATGCTGTGGAAGGGCCCGGTGTTTGGCGGGGAGATTTCGTGGATTCAGGTGGAGGAGAGAACAGCCGAAAAGGCGGTGATCGGGATCCATGGGGATTGCCGATCGTATCGGGTGTTCGGAAGCACTGAACCGGCGCGACTGATCATCGATTTCGAAGCGGCTCGAGCGGGCAGGGCGCTGCCGGAAACGATTTCCCTGGACGGGTGTCCGGTAGCGAACATCGAGGTGACCCCTATGGAAAAGGGTTTGCGTGTGCTGCTCGTTTCTGCGCAGCCGAACCGGCTTTTCAAGTTCGAAATCACAGAGGAGACAAACCGGTTGAAAGTCCTCTGCGCTGGATCCGGCGGCGCGGCGGTTGAAACGGCGTCGTCAGAACAGACACCGCCTCTTAGACAGCCTCCTGAGCGGGATGTCGACGCCAATGCGAGCCCGGGACGGGCAGGCTCCTGCAATAAAGAAAAAATGACCCTCGATTTCTTCAAAACGGATCTGCACAACGTTTTCAGGGTCTTTTCGGAGGTCAGCGGAAAAAACATCATTGTCGATGAAGGGGTGAAAGGCGAATTGTCACTGTCGTTGAAGGAGGTTCCGTGGGATTTGGCGATGGAAGTCATCCTCGAGGCCAATGGACTCATAAAAGATGAGATGGAAAACATTTTTATCATCCGCCCTGAACCCGAAGAGAAAGAGGGCGGTGAGGGAATCCTTGTTGTGCGCGGGGTGGCGGACGGATCTTTAGACGCATTTCATCGCTTGAAGCAAGAAAGGGATCGCCGGCAAGATGTGCTCAGCCTGGTTGTAGAGGCCCGGAATGCGGAGCGGAACGAGAGAATCGATCAAGCGCTGCTCTCTTATCAGCGGGCGTTCCTTCTGATGAAAGAGAATTCGACCATCCTCAAGGAAAACATCCATGTCTTGAAGAGAATGGCCTATCTTTATTCTTCCCTCGGAAACGCGGCGAAGGGGCGTTATTTTGCTGCAGAAGCCCTGAAGCTGGATCCGGAAGACGTCAGGATGGCCCTTTACGCGGCGGTGGCTTCAGCGAAGCTTGGGGACAGCGAAGAGGCCCGATTGTTTTTCGATATTGCAGCCCGGAACGGTCATCTTCTTGTTCCGGAGGCCTTTTACGATTACGGCGTATTTCTGGAGGAAGCAGGGGAACTGGCCGCTGCGCTCTCCTGGTTTCACAAATACGAAGATCTTTTCGGTCCTTCGACAGAAAGCAGCCTCGCCATTGCGCGGTCGTGCGAGGCGCTGGGAAACGTGTCGGAAGCGTGCCGAAAGTACAGGGAGATCAGCCAGGGCGAAGGTCCGGCGGATAAGCGCGAGTCCGACTTCGTACGGCGTAAATTGGAGACGTTATGCCGCCACCAGAGGGGATTGAAATGAGGACGTTATCCCGTTGTGTCATCGGGCTGGTCTTCTGGCTGCCTTTTATTCCGGGCTGTGCGATACCCGAAGCGTGGTTGCCGGCCAAAGGACCCGCCGAAGAGGGCTCCAGAGGAACCCTTGTCGATTTATCGGCCGATGACGAGAGCCGTGAACGATTGAATGGGACGCGATCGGCGGTGGGCTGCGGCGGATATCGACTGCCGCCTCTCGATTGTCAAATCGATGAAGGCCCCTCGTATCTGCCGACCGGTGCACGGATCCTTTCCAGTGGCGGCAAGGTTCCTCTCAACAAGGTGTTGAAGGAGGTGGCGGGCCTCAAGGGGTATTCCATAAGCTGGGCGGAGGATGTCGATCAAGACCGGCTCGTCGACGTCGATATACGACCCGAGGAGAATTACTGGGGTGCTTTGGACAATCTCTTATGCCAGGTTGATTGCTTCTATACCCTCCAAGAACGGACCATTATCGTAACATATAAGGAAACCAGGGAATATCGGCTGCCGATCCCGTTCCTGAACGAGGAATTCACCACGTCTGTCGGGGGGAATCTCCTGGGGGGAGGAGAGGTCAAGGGGAAGATGAGAGGTGAGGTGCTGGTCAGCAATTCTCTGCGCGAACCGATGGATTTCTGGAAGATGCTGGAGGAGAATCTCTCCAAAATGATCGAAGAGAGCGGAGGCGGGTATTTTGTAGTAGACCGGCCCGTGGGAACCATGGCTGTCACGGCATCTCGAGCTACGCACAAGAGGATAAAGACCTACCTCGAAAATTTGAGACGGCAGGTTTGCCGGCAGGTGGTCATCGAGGCCAAAATCCTGGAGGTCATTCTCGACCGTGGCTCAGAGCTGGGAATCGACTGGGATGGACTTTTCAACCATTCGCTTTCCGGGACTATCGAATTTGGAGAAGGCGGGGCAATCTACCCCGCCGACGGGGTCAAATGGATCAGCAAGATCAGCCTCGATCCCTACAAGTTCGACCTTGTGCTTTCCGCGTTGAAGCAATACGGCGAGACCCAGATCGTCTCCAACCCGAAGATCAGCCTTTTGAACGGTCGGGGGGCCACCATCACCGTGGGGGAGAATATTACCTACATAGACAAAGTGGAGACTACGGTCGATTCGGAGACCATGACCGTGACGTATACGGTGACGACGGCATCGGTGCTCTCCGGGATCGGGCTCGCCGTGATGGCGAACATCATCGATGAGGGGGTTATCCTCTATATCGTGCCGATCACATCGGAGCTGCAGGAGCCGATCGAATACAGGAAATTCGGTTCATCGGGTGAGGGGGCCGAAGTGGGTTTGCCGCGGGTCCGTCTGAAAGAAATGGCGACCTTCGCTAAGGTGAAAGACGGCGAAGGATTGCTCATTGGGGGCTTGATCGACAGGTTCAAATCCACCAAAGAGAAAAAGACGCCATTTTTGGGGGATATTCCTTACCTCGGCAGGCTCTTCAGGTGGGAAAAAGAGCAGGATATCACGCGCGAATTGGTGATCTTGCTACGACCGACGATTGTCCAGAGCGTCTGGGATTGATGGCGGTCTTCTCACCATGAGCCGCCTTTGAATCAATTCCGTTATAGAGCGTTTTTGAGATCCGTCCGGGAAAACGGCAGAAGGTCTTGCACAAGCGAAGGGAGAACCCCTAGACGTTCAGCATGCCAGGGCGTTGCAAGCGAAGGATTTCGGTAAGCGACGAAGGGCACGCCGGCCGCCGCGGCCGTTTCGGAATCCACTGCGGAATCGCCCACATAGGCTGCCATACGCGGCTCCAGATCGAAGGCTTGCAGGATCTTCAGCAAGGGCTCGGGATGCGGCTTGGGGTTTATGACATCGAGCGATGAAACAACGAGGGAGAAGAATTCACGCAAATCGAATGCGTCCAGCACATCGTGAATGCTGCCAGTACGGTTGGTAGCGACCGCCAGTCGGAAATTCGGCCGGAGTGTACGGAGAATCTCCTTCAGATCGCGCTCCATCGCCATCTTTTCGATAAACGGCCTGTAATCGACTTCCCGCCTGTAGTCCAGGGCGGCTTCGAGGAAAGGCGAATTTCGAAAGATCCTTCGAATGGACCGCTCAGTGGTATGCATATGCACATAGGGAACATCTTCGAGCGAGAGGGGAGGCAGTTCGAAATGCGCCAGGAGGTGGTTGTAGTAGGCGACATTCGCCTCACACGAGTCGAAGAGCACGCCGTCGCAGTCGAAGATGATGGCGGGTTTCGGCGTCATGCCGCTTTCCCATCTTGTTTCATAGGGCGCTTTCTTGGATAGGGGTCCCTGTGACAAATAAAACGCTTGTCCGGGGTGCAGGAAACCTCGTGGCAATTCTGCGAAGATCGCTTCCAGTTTTGGGGATTCAGCTGAAGGTGATCCGGAAAAGTCGAATGATAATCCCGCAAGACAAAAGCGAACCGGAGCACTTACGGAGCCGCCGGTTCGCTGGAAAGGGTGCTTAGTCGGTAAAGCGATCAGACCTCAATGGTGAAAGTGCCTCTCCCGCATGAATCCCATCATCTGCAGGACGGTTTTGATGCCGGCAATCGTGAGGCCCGTGCCGATAATGATCAGAACGAGATAGAGCAGCCCCAGAAATATGTAGTGGTCCGCATTCCACTGCCATTCGAAAATAAACGGAAACATATCTTTCTCCCTTCAGGACCGGCCTGCCTATTCGACGACCGGGTTAAGTTCTCTTTCTTTCGGGAAAACAGGTAGATAGCGATAAGAAAGAGAGAAAAGCAAGAAGCCGTAGCCAATCACGGCGAGGGAAATACCCCATTCCTGCCAGGTGGGCAGATAGCTCATGAATTCGTCGAATGGCATGACGGGTATGGCAAGGGTTACGATGGTGAAAGTGAACCGGTTCAAAACAATGCCGGTGCAGTTCATCAGACAGCCGGTAATGAGCCAGCCTTCGCTCTTGCGCGCACTTGGCGTGAGGAGAATGATCGCCGGGATAATGCCAAAGACCCCGATTTCGAGGACCAGCAGCCAGACCCCGTAAGGCCCTTCCTTGAAGTAATCCATGAAGGAAAGTCCGGCCGCGGGGGAGATCCCGTAGATCCAGCCCAAGGTGTCGGCGATCTTGAGAATCATATATACACCCAGCAGAGAACCCGAGATCTTCGCCAACGTCTGGAAGGCCTTGTCGGGCACCAGGCGTTTGCGGGTGATGGCTTGTGCCAGTTTGGTGCAAAGGATGGTGAAAGAAGGCCCGGCCGCGATCGCGGAAAGAATGAAGAGGAAAAAGGTCCAGGGCCAGACATAGAATCCTTCACGAAAGGCGAAGGGGCGTGCGTACATCACACCGTAAAGACCGCCGAGGGAGCCTTGATGGAAAAAGGAAAGGAAGGTGCCCGTGGCGGCGAAGATGGCCATGATCCCATGCAGGTTCTGCCCGAAAAGGCGCAGGGGCTTGACCTTTTCGATCTGTGGATTTTCAAGGATCAATGGGATGTATTCAATCAGCAGAACGCCGAGATAACAGGTAATGCAGAAGGACACCTCGGCCAGCATGGAATGGACATTGACATGCCAGAAGATGAACCAGCCGCGGATCGGTTGGCCGATGTCGATCCCGAGCATGGCAACGGCGCCGGAATAGCAGATGAATCCGATGATGACGGCGGCATTGATGATGTCTTTGAGTTCCTTTCGCCCGATGATGTAAGTCAGAAACCCGGTGAAGAAAGCCCCGGCGCCAAGGGCGATAATCGCCAGGTCGAATACGATCCATAGGGCGAAGGCAAAGTAGTCGGACATGTTGGTCTGGTTGAGGCCTTTCCAAAGGCACAGAATAGCCGAAATGCCCCCCCAGAGCAGCAGTGCGAGCCAAGGCAGGGTCCAAAAGAAGAATGCCTTGGGCGAACATCTTTTGACGCCTTCTGGAATCAATGCGGAATCCATGAATCGATCCTCCTGTTGAGGTATGCGACAAAATGGGCGGGTCAGCCCATTTTCACCTTTGTAACGGGTTCAAACTGGCCGGGCAGAAAGTTGTCTCCGAGCTTCCGCACCCAATCCTTGCTCGAAAGGTAATAAACTTTGGGTTCGGTGCCGAGCTTCTCGAGCAGGCGGAAGGCGTACGGGCTCTTGATCAACTTCGCCACTTGGTGATCGGGATTGTTGAGATCCCCGAATGTGATCGCCTGTGCGGGGCAAGCCTCGGCGCAGGCGGTGATGTATTCGCCTTCTTCCAACTCGCGCCGGTCTTCGGCATAGGCCTGGGTTCTGGCCCGCATCAGGCGATGATGACAGAATGTGCACTTCTCGACGACACCCCGCATCCGGGGGGAGACCTCAGGTGACAGGTAGCGGGTCATCCCTTTGCTCTTCGGAAAATAACCGTCCCACCAGTTGAAGACGCGGGCATGGTAAGGGCAGGCGGCCATACAGTAACGGCAGCCGATGCAGCGGGTGTAGATCTGACTCACGATTCCGGTTTCGTAATCCATTTCTGTGGCTGTGGCAGGGCAGACGGATACGCATGGGGTATGGTGGTCGCACTGCATGCAAGGCCGCGGGAAATAGCTGACTTCGGTCTCGGGGAAGGGTTTGCCGTTGGTGACCTTGTAAAGGCGCATCCACGTGAGCCGACGCTGAGGATCCGATTCATCGGGGCGGACCGACACGTTGTTTTCGGCACTGCATGCCACCATACAAGTGCCACATCCCGTGCACTTGTCCAGATCGATGACCATGCCGTAGCTGTGGCCGTTGGCAGGTTTCTCTTTCACGATCTACCTCGCTGCTAGACTTTGTTTAGTTGGACAGGGGTCTTCCACCAGACCGGCAGACCGCTCAGGGGATCGGCCCCGGCTGTGATGATGTCATTCGGGTTGACGCCCTTGTTGCGTGAAAATTCGTCGTAAGCGGTATGCCCCAATCCAAAGGGCAGATAGACAACACCCGGCATGGCGCCTTCAAAAAGACACACGCGCACTCGGACTTCACCAGCCGCCGATTCCACCCGCACCAGGTCGTCTTGCTTCAACCCGTACGCCTTGGCTGTATCGGGATGGATTTCGGCGTAGGATGCGTCTTTCCGCAGCTGTTCCGGGAACAGGGTCTTGTTCAAGAACGGCGGGTTGGGCAGCCAGGAGCTGACGAGGTTCACCATGTCGTAAGGCACCATCGTCAGCGGGTACCGCGAAGAATCCGACGGCGGCGAGGATGGTGCAAAATGCGGCATGCAGACGAGATCCGAGGAGGGGGCCTTGTTCAGATCTTTCAGCTTCATTTCCAGCCGGGTGGAGTAAAATTCGAACTGGCCGGACGGGGTTTTGAAGGTTGTCATGGCGGCCCGCTGATGATCGAGAGGCTGGTACCACAACCCGGATGCCTTGATTTTCTGCCACATGTCCTTGGAGGATTTAAAACCGGCCGCAGGCTCGGCAAAGGGTTTCCAACTCCACGGGGGCTGCGCGGGTTTGTATCGCACAAGGCCTGCGCCGGCCTCAAAGAGGCCTTCCGCCCGATAGGCCATGATGTCTTCGAAGGTTTTCCAAGGGAAGGCCTCTTGGACCGCTTTGTCCAGTTTGCGGGCAAGTTTCAGAATGGTCTCACCCGCCTCCTGTGTCTGATACAGGGGTTTGACCACCGGCTTACCAAGGCCGTAGAGCGGGTATTGAACCCCTCGCGGCTGAACGATCTCGCTCCACTTTTCGAAGGCCATGTGATCAGGCAAAACGAGGTCGGCCATGAAGGCTGTCTCGTCACGGAATGGAGAGAAGCTCACGATGAAAGGAACGGCCTTGAGCGCCCGGCGCATAGAACCGCCGTCGGGCATGGTAAAGGCCGGGTTGGCCCCGAAAACCATCAGGAGTTCGACAGGGGAAGGGCCACCCGCCGACAGGGCTTCATTGAAACGGGTCAACAAATTGGCTGCAAATGGGCTGTCTTCGGCAGCGGCCGCTCCGACAGGGGTCTTTTTGAGTCCGGCTTCGGCTGTTGGATCAAGGGGTGTTTCAGGCAACTGCTTCAGCGGGAGACGATCGAGGACCAGCACCCCCCCCGGCTTGTTGATGTTGCCCACCAAGGCATTGAGGCTGTGGACGCACATGGATTCGTAAAGGCTTCCATTCAGATCCCCTTTGCCCTTTCCCCAGATGGCGATGGGGGCCTTCGCCTTGGCGAAAGAGCGCGCCAGAGAGACGATGCGGTCAGCGGGGACCCCGGTGATGTCCTGGACCTTCCGGGGCGTATATTCGGAGAGGACCAGTCCCTGGAAGCCCTGATGCTCCTTCCAGTCGGCGGCATTCCATGGATGGAAGCCGAAGGTCTTCTGCTCGATGAATTCCCTGTCGTACAGTCCGTCCTTGATGATCACATGGGCGATGCCGAGGGCCAGAGCGGCCTCCGTTCCAGGAGCGGCTGCAACCCATTCATCCGCCTTGGAGGCCGTGTTGGATGCCCGGGATTCCACTTGAACCACGGTCGGCTTGCGTTTGTTCTCACGATCGTGCCATTTTCCCCAAAGCCCTAGAATGCGGCCCGGGGCGCCCCAGCCTTCGAGAAGTCCGCAGCCGAAGCTGAGGATGAAATCGGCATTCTCCAGATCATAAGCAACCGGCCCGTCTACGCCTTGCATCAAGAGGTTGACCATCCGGTCCGTGTCTTCGAAGGAGGGGACGCGGAGATAGTTCGGGCTGCCGATGGTTTGCATCAGACGCTGGATCAACAGGGAGGCCGTCGATTCGACAGGGTTTCCGTCGATGGCGGCAACGGCCTCGGGACGGTTGTCTCTACGCAGAACGTTCACGCGACCCGACAATATCTCTAGAGCTTCATCCCACGAGATGTTCTGAAATACGCCTGCCCCTCGGGGGCCGACACGCTTCATCGGACCAGTGAAGCGGATGTCTTCGTTGTACAGGAGCTGAAGGCTGCCCATACCCAAAGGGCAGAGTCCGCCAGGGTTGATGGGGTAATCTTCACGGCCCTCGACTTTGACGGCACGTTCATCGACCTTACGAACCTCTATGCCGCAGCCCCCCGGACACAGGGAGCAAACGGAGGTCTCATGATCGAAAGCCCCTTCGGCAGGAACGGGCACCCAAGGCCAATTCTGAGTCCAGATGGCTATATCGTCGGTGATCTTCCAGGGCAGCGGCGTCACCTGAAGACCTACGGCGCCCCCGACCATCAGTTTGATGAAATTCCTTCTGTCTAGTTTCATCGCAGTCATCCCCTTATTTGTGGCAGACGAAGCAAGCGTTGTTCTGTTCCTGCCCCTTTTCGGTGTGGCATTCGGCACAGTCGTCCATCTTCATCCGATCCCAGGTGTTCTCCTTGAATCCGGAGATCCGCTTGCCCCAGATCATGCGGCTGTACCCTGTCAGCCGGTTTTCCTCATAGGGCGGGAGGAGTTCACTCTGGCCGTGATCTCCGTGGCATACGCGGCATTCCATCTGCCCCATGTTGACGTGAGCGATATGGGAAAAATAGACACAATCGGGCTGGCGATAATAGGACAGCCAGGGGATTTCCTTTTCATCAGCGACGAATTCGTTCAAAAAGGCCTGCTCTTCTTCGCTTTCACCCAGGGGCATGTCAGGGTCGTCATGGCACTGGGTGCAATTCTCCAGTTTCGGAATCCCAGCGAAGGTGCCGTCGTCCCGGAATGCGTGGCAAAACAGGCAACGCTCCGTCTCGGTGTCGCCGTCGATGCCGAACACCCGCTCCGGATCCATGTGCAAGGCATGGTCGAAATTCATCGGCTGGGCCTGTTTGGAGTAAAGCACCATGGGGAAGATCACCCACCCCACGATCAGTGATCCAATGAAACCCATAAGGAAAAAGATCCACCCACCCTTCGAAGGTTTTTCGGAGGAATCTGCTGGATTTTTCATGTGGTAAGGCCTCTTACGGAAAGGGTTTACAATCTGCTCTGCCACCTGATGGACAATTTTGCCGTATTTACCTATTAGGCCGATTTTTGTCAAGCGGAAAAACCAGTTGGGAAGGGCATTCCGGGCTGGACGAGGGAGGGGGGATCGGGGGCTGCTGCAGGGTTCTGCGGCAAGGCTCTGCCGGGAGGCCAGAGCGGTAATCCAGGCAAGGCCTTGCCGAAGACGGTCTCGAGGGTTAGATGCGTTTCATCCTTTTGCGGCGGCGCTTGGCGGCTTTGGCCTGCTTCTTCTTCTTCTGGACGCTCGGTTTGTCGTAAAACCGCCTCTCCTTGATCTCCGAGAAGAATCCTTCCTTGGTCAGTTTCCGTTTCAGATCCTTGATGGCTTTCTCGATCTGGTTGTTGTGAACGATTACCTTCATAATGACGTACCTCGATGCGAAAAATAAAAAAAGCACCTCAGCGCACAGCTGAAGGTGCTTGCCTAACCTTCCGGGGCCTTGCAGCCCATTACAGTGCGGTTTTCACATCAGCCCACCTGATGAGAGGTTTCGACCTGCCGTGAAGGAAAGGGGCACCCACGTCGGGAAAGAAGAGCCTCCAGCTTGCCTGTGCCGAAAGGATCCATCACCCGCTGGTGTCTGAGAAAGAATTTATTCATACGATAATCACCCCCTTTAACCTTCTTCGAACCCGAGGCTGAAAAGTTCCCGCCCTGACAGGGATTCTCCGTCGGATAAACTCTAGACCAACCATCATACAATTTTCGCTATCCCTGTCAACTTTTTTTTAGCTTCCATCCAGAAATGGTCTTTTTGGCCCATCTCGCCGTCAATCTGCACGTTTGCTTGTGCGGCGACTGCAGGTCGCCTCCGCGGAAACGTTTGATTTCCTTGGTATTGGCCAAAAATCCTCATTTCCGGATGGAGAACCGGGTTCTACCGGAAATTATCGGCCAAACCGGGACCCGCCCCGCAGGGGTGGGACTGAGCACGCGCAGCGTGTGGGGAAAAATCCTCATCTCCGGATTGGAAACCGGGTTCTACCGCGAAATCATTTCAGGATGGAGATTTTTTAGGATTCCGACCGCTCAAGAATAAGGAATCAGGATGGTTTGGTTTCAGACCGTCGAATGCTCCGGGAAGGTTGAGCCCAATGCGCTGAACGGTCTGCGACGGACGAGACGCGCCGCCGATTCGACGTGGTAGGTGTGGGGGAACATATCGACAGGCTGGATCTCCAGTGTTTCGAATCCCGGTGCTAGAAGGGCCAGATCCCGCGCCAGAGTGGACGGGTTGCAGGAGACATAAACGAGCCTTTCGGGCCTCAGGTCGAGGATTTGCTGAAGAACGTCCTGATGCAGTCCGGCGCGGGGTGGGTCGACGATCAGCACATCCGGGGCCTGCCCGATCGTTTTCAGGATTTCCCGGGTATCGCCGCATAGGAAGCGGCAGTTTCGGATGTGGTTCACTTCACAATTCCTGCGGGCGTCCTCGATTGCAGAGGGGTTGATCTCGATTCCCGTGACCTGTGCCGCCTGAGCGGAAAGAAAAATCGGGATGGTCCCGGTCCCGCTGTAGAGATCCAGGATGGTTTCCTTCCCCGTGAGTCCGGCGTAGTGGCCGGCGGTTCGGTACAGGAGTTCGGCTGCGGCCGTATTGGTTTGGAAGAAGGAGTTCGCTGAGATGCGGAAGCGATAAGGGCCGATCCGATCTTCGAGGAACCCCTCGCCGAAGATCAGGTCTTCACGGCTGCCGACGGCCACGGAGGCCTTCCCTGAATGGATGTTGTTGACCACGGTGGTGACCCCTTCGATCCGTTCGGCCAGCATCGTGGCGAGGGCGCGCATGGCGTCCGGCCGGCTTTGGGCGGTTACGAGGTTGACCAGCCATTGCCCGGTTGCGTCCGAACGACGGACGGTCAGGAAGCGCCAGAAGCCCGCGTGGCTCTTGAGCCCGTATGCAGGAAGCCCCGATTGCCGCGCGAAGTCTTTGACGACCGAGAGGATGACGTTGCCCTCTTCTTTCTGCAGGAGGCACGAATCCAGGTCGATGATCTTGAAAAAGGTCCCAGGAACATGCAGACCGAGCGCAAAAGGGGGTGGAGCTTCGCCGGAACCAAGTTGATGAGGAAGGAGCCACGGTCTGTCGGAAAAGGAAAATTCCATTTTGTTGCGGTAGCCGAAACGGGCGGGGGATGGGAGAACTTCGTGTACAGTGACATGGCTCAGTCCTCCGATGTGGGCCAGGCTTTCCGATACGAAAGATCGCTTGTATGCCAACTGCTTTTCATACGTCAGATGCTGCCACTGACAGCCGCCGCAATACCCGCTGTATGGGCAGGGCGGGACGATACGGTCGCTGGACGGCCGGATCAGCCCCACGAAGCGGGCCTCCGCCCAATTCTGCTTTTTCTTGATCACCTGCGCCTGCAGGATATCGCCGGGGACGGCATGCTGGACGAATACGACGCGGCCCTCGAAGTGGCCGATCCCGCGACCTCCGAAAGCGGCCTTGACGATTTCGATGCGAATGTGCTGGCCTTTGCGTAATCCCATGGGTATTTATACGATTTTCGCCTGCATGGAAAGGGTGTCGCCGGGGTTTGCAGCCCGGGGATGGACCACGATGGGGACTGCGGTCTGCGGTGGTTCGGCCCTGACCGGGCTACCGCTCAATCGGCCACCCGCAGAACCCTGAAACCCAGTGTCCGGTAGCGGCTGGCGGGGTGCGCAAAGTTGCGGTTGGCGGAGCGGCATGTCAGTGGACCTTTGAACCAGCTGCCGCCGCGCCGGACCTTCATGGAGTCACCCGGCGCGCCGGCAGGATCGGTCACCGGCCCGGCAGGATACTTCCCGTACCAACCGAGACACCATTCCCATACGTTCCCGTGCATATCGTAAAGCCCCCAGGCGTTGGGGGCGTAGCTGCCCACCGGCGCCGGTCCGTCCGGCTCGAGCCCGGCCTCTTTCACGGCGGAAATGCATTCGGGAGACTTGATGCTGTTGTTCCCGAAGAGGGCCTGCCGACACGTCAGGGCATCTCCCCAGGCGTAGGCGGTCCGGCTGCCGGCGCGACAGGCGTATTCCCATTCGGCCTCGGTTGGCAGGCGGTAGGTACCCTCGCCCATGGCGTTCAACCTTTTGACGAAGTCCTCGCAGTCGAACCAGGACACCTTGGTCATGGGCTTTATGCTCTCACGGTCGCGTTTCCACCACCTGGACCCCATCACGCTGCGCCACTGTCCCACCGTGACTTCGGTTGTCTGGAGGTAGAACGGCTTCGAGATACGGACTTCGTGCAGCGCTTCATCGGCATCTCGTCCTGCCTCGTTTTCCGGGCTTCCCATCATGAAGGATCCTGCCGGGATCAGAGCGAACCTCATTCCCAGACTGTTTTCAAAGGTTGGATCGGCGGCCCGGCCCAGATAGGGGAAAACCGCGGCCGCCGTGACGGCGAGCAGGAAAACCAGGGCATGGCGGCAGGCCGGCTTCAAGCAAAAACGCATGATCTTTCCTCCTGCGATGGGGGGTCATGTGATTTAAGAAGTCCTCATCCGGAAAGGGTCCTTTTGGCCAATCTTGGCGTCGATCCGCATGGTTGCTTAGGCGTCGACCTGCAGACCGCCTCCGCCCGAACGCTCGATTTTCTTGGTATCGGCAGAGCCGGGACCCGCTCCGAACGGGCGGGGCCGAACACGTGAAGGGTGTGAAGAAAAACTCTCCTTTCCGGATCGGAAGCAGGGTTGTGCCGGGAAATCCTTTCCGCATGGACGCTCCTGGCGTTCTTCAATCCTACGATATCACGGAAGGAAATACGGCGAAAGACAAAAAAAGTTTAACCTTTCCGAGCCGATGCTCTAGGATAGCCTCGATTCGATCCGCCTGCGGCGCGCACGGGCGAAGGAGTCCGGCACGCTATGTCTCAAAACGGTTTTCGACCCGAAAAGAACTCTGTCGGCTGAACAGGCGGCCGTTGTGTTGTACGGCGGAGGGCCGTGGCCGTTGCCACGGCTCGATGCTGCCGGTGTCCGTACGTCTCAAAAACACGGGATGTGTGCGGCAGGAGCTGGAAGGACAACCAGTCGGTGCAAATGCGTTTACGGGTGGAAACCCTTTGACTTCCCAGGGTGCGGCAAGAGCCTGGGAAAGATTATCCGGGGAGTGAGTGCCATGTCTCAGACGATTGTCATTGTTGGAGCCGTCGCCTTGGGTCCCAAGGCGGCCTGCCGTTTCAAGCGGCTCGAACCTGGATCCCGCGTCATCATGGTCGATCAGGGCAGTATGATCTCTTACGGCGGTTGCGGGATTCCTTATTATGTATCGGGGGATGTCAGCGACCCGGACCAGCTGCAGTCGACCAGCTTCCATATGCTGCGTGATGAGCGGTTTTTCAGGGACGCCAAAGGGATCGAGGTGATGACGGAGACCCGCGCCACAGTGATCGATCGGGAGGGCAGAAAGCTCCGTATCGTCGATCTGAAGACGGGCAGGGAAAGCGAGATCGCCTACGACCAGCTGGTGCTGGCCACCGGCAGCAGGCCCAGGCGCCTGCCGATCCCGGGCGCTCAGCTCGAGGGGGTCTTCACCGTTTCCAGCCTCGATGAAGCGGTCCAGATCAAGGCGCGGATCGCCGAGGGGCAGGTCGGCAAGGCAGTCGTGATCGGAGCGGGTGCGATAGGGCTCGAGATGGCTGAGGCCATGAGCGACCTCTGGGGGATCGAAACTACCGTGGTGGAGATTCAAGACCAGATCCTCCCGAATATCGTCAGCCCCACTTTGGCTCGGATGGCCCAGCGGCACATGGAAGAGAACGGCGTCGCATTCCAGATGGGTGAGCAGGTGCATCGGATCGAGGGTGAAGGGCATGTCACGGGCGTGCTGACTGGACGAGGCACCCTGGAGGCCGACCTGGTGGTGATGGCCGTGGGTGTAACGCCCAACGTGGACCTGGCGAGGGAGGCCGGGCTGGCGGTGTCGGAGCGGGGAGCCATCGTGGTCGACAAGCGCATGCAGACCTCCGATCCGCTGATCTACGCCGGCGGCGATTGCGTGGAGATCCCGAATCTCATCACGGACAAACCGGGTTATTGGCCGCTCGGCTCTCTCGCGAATCGTCAGGGTCGCGTGATCGGGACCAATCTTGCCGGGGGGCGGGCCGAATTCGAAGGGGCTGTCGGCAGCTTTGTGGTCAAGCTCTTCGACCTGTCGGTCTCCAGCAGCGGGCTGTGCCCGAGCGTGGCCGAACGGGAAGGGTTCGATGCCGCCGCTACCTTTATAGTGCAGTTCGACAGGGCCCACTTCTACCCGGAAAAAGACCTTCTCTACCTCGAACTGGTGGTGGAAAGAGGCTCCCGGCGGGTCCTGGGGATCCAGGGGATCGGCAACAAGGGGGACGGTCTTCTGGCGCGCATCAGCGCCGTGGCGGCGATCCTCAAGCACAGGCCGACGACGGAGGACATCAGCAATCTGGAACTGCCCTACTCGCCGCCCTTCTCGTCGGCGATGGACGTGTTGAACGCCTTGGGGAACGCGGCGGAAAACATGCTCGATGGGAAAAACCGTGTCATGGACACCGATCAGTTTGCCGAGTGGTGGGATCAGCGCGAAAACGGGGAGACCTTTTTCATGGATTGCCGGAACTGGGGCAACGCCGAGGCCTATGTCAAGAAGTATCCGGATCACTGGAAGAGCATCCCGCAGGACGAGCTTCGCAGCAGGCTTGCCGAGGTGCCCAAAGACAAACGGATCGTCCTGATCTGCAATACGGGCGTACGCTCGTACGAGGCGCAGGTCTTCCTGGATGAAATGGGGTTCCACAACACCTTTAACCTGCAGGGAGGGATGGCCGCGGTCAAGAAATGGCCGGGGGATCTGTAGTCGGCCCCGCATCTTCCCCCGGAATACCGGGCCGGACCTTTTTCCTGAGTGGTATCCATCCGGGAATGTTTTTCCGCTCCGACCCGGTTTCCAATCCGAAACTGAGGATGTTTGTTCGCACCCTTCGCGTGCTCAGTCCCACCCTTTAAGGGGGGATCCCGCTTTCTTCACACCCTTCAGATGCCCCCGTCCCACCCCTGGGAGGCGGGCCCCAGTTCTGGCAAGATCGATGGAATCAGGCCTTTGCGCGGCGACCTGCAGGTCGCCGCACAAGCAAACGTCCAGGCTGACGCCCAGATTGGCCAAGAAGACCATTTCCGGATGGATAGGAGTGGATCTCAACGGGGGTAACCATTCCCACTCAAGTAAAGACAAAGAAAAATTCCGCGCATCGAAGAACGTTTCTGCTGTATGATTATCAAGGGATTTTCGTTTTTCGACCCGCCACCCTGACTTCAACGGCCTGAAAGGAGACCTTCATGACTGCCACCGAACTCATCAACACCCCTCTCAAGTATCTCGACAAGGCGTTAGGCGGGTTGCGGCAACTCGGGCTGCTGCCGGAAAAGCCGAACGAGGCGCCGATCGTTGCGCTGATCAGTCAGATCAGTGACCTGGACGAAGAAAAGGCCGTGGCTGTCGCGCGGACCTTGAGCCACAGTTCGGTCTTCAACCAGGTGGTCCGCGAACAAATCACCCTGATGAAGGTGGGTGAGCGCTACGAAAAGATCACCTCGGCCTTCGACAGCATCCGGGATGATGCGAAAGCGATGGTGGACCAACTGGAAGACGGACGGATTTCCACTATGGAAAGGATCCAGAATGCCTGGATGAAGGTGACCCGCGGCAGCATCCCGAGCCGATTCGAGGAGATCAAGGAAACCTACCTCGAGGTGACCGCCGACACCAAGGATCAGATCGAACGCGAGCACCGGATCCTCGAGGCCTACCAGGATTTTCGCGGGGCCTTGAAAGAGTCGCAGGTCATGGCTTTTCAGATCCTGAAAAAGGCGGAGGAGGCCGTGGCCGGCAGCAAGGCCGGGCTCGAAGAGGCATCCCGCTCGCTCGAGGCCTACACGGAGGGCGACCGGGAGCAGATCGCCCGGCTGGAACTCGGACGTGACGAGCGTCTGCGTGAGCTCCAGGAGCAGGACAAGCGCTACCAGATTGCCAAGGACCTCGCGGAGAACCTGTCGGTGAGTTACAACACGACGGAGGTCGTGATGGCCCGGCTGGTCCAGTCGACCTCTGTAAAGGAGCGTGTCTACTCCCAGGCGGTGTCCTTTTTCGGCACGAATGAAACCGTCTTCACGGCCCTGAACGCCTCTTTCACGAGCATGCAGGGCCTGCACGAGAGCACCCGCACGCTGGAAGCCATGAAAGAGGGAATCAACAAGGGCCTGGAGACCATCGCGGAGGTGGGCGGGAAAGTCCAGGAGGAGGCGCTGCGCGCAGGCTACGGCCCGACGCTCAAGGCCGAATCCGTCAAAGCCCTTGTCGCCGCCGTGATCAGCTTCCAGGAGAAATCCCACAGCCTTATCAACGAGATGCGCGAATTGGCGACACGTAACGAAAAGGAGATCGCTGAGGCCGTCGAAGAGGGCAAACGCCGTATGGTCGAACTCATGCAAGCGGGGCCGGCGCTGAGCCATGCCTGAACAGAATGGGTCGAAGCAAGATTTTTCCGAAGTCCTGCTGGCCATGGACGTGGTGGACACGCTGCGCCACGAGCGGGCGCTGGTCGAGAGGGAACTGCGGTCAGGCGAAAGCGAAAAGGCGCTGATCGAGAAGCTTCGAAGGATCTATGCCGGTCAGGGTATCGAGGTTTCCGACGATACACTGCTCGAAGGGGTTCGGGCCCTGCGCGAAGAGCGCTTCTCGTATCGCCCGCCGGAACCCGGCTTCAAAACCATGCTTGCCCGTCTGTACGTCCGCAGGGGACGTTGGGCCAAACGGATCGGGATCGTGCTCCTGTTGATCGTGGCGCTTTGGGGCGGGTATCATTTTCTCTACGCCGGGCCATCGGAGCGGGAAAAGACCCGCATCTCCAGGGAGGTCGGCGAGCTGGGGCCCGATGTTGTCAAAGACGCACTCGAACCCGGCGCGCGTGTGAAGGCGGAGGCCATTTACACGCAGGCTCTTTCGGCTGTTCGCAGCGGGGATTCCGATGCCGCCCGTGAAGCCCTCGAGGCCTTGAAAGGCATCCACAGCCTGATCCTCATGGAATATACCCTGCAGGTCGTTTCCCGCCCCGGGACCCCGAGCGGCGTCTGGCGGCACCCGGTCGATAACCCTGCAGGCCGGAACTATTACCTCATCGTAGAGGCGGTCACGGTTGACGGGAGACGGCTGGCTCTGCCGGTCACCTCCGAGGAGGACGGCAAGGTCGCAGTCGTAAAAGAGTGGGGGCTCCGGGTCCCCGCCGAAATTTATGAACGGATCAGGCGGGACAAGGCGGAGGACGGGATCGTAGACAGGCGAAAGGTCGGAGTCAAGAAGCGCGGTTTCATCACTCCTGAATACGTCGTGCCGACCAGCGGCGGCGCCATCACGCAATGGTAAAGGGGATGCGATGAGATATGGCAGGGACACGCTCGGTGTCATCGAGCAGCACCTGTCGGGTGCACAGGCACGGGCGGACGAGATCAGCGGGCGGTTGGAGGCCTTGAACCGGCGTCTGGCGGCCACCCGTGCCGGGATGGCCGAAGAAGCCCGCCGTCTAGCGAAGTTCCGTCTGGACGAACTGGCTGCGAATCAGGTCATCGCGCACCTGGATCGAACCGGCCGGACGGTGGTCGAACTGCTCGACCGCCGTGCCGGCGCTTTGCAGGACATGGAAAAATCCATCTCCGACTCGTTGAAAAGGCAGGACGAACTGGCTGCGTCGCGGGCTGAAAGTGTGCGGCTGAGGGACGATCTGCTGAAGGCGCTCGATGATGCAGCGGCAGGGGTCAAGGCGGAACTGAGTGCGCAGGAAGCGTACCTGGCGCAGGAAAAGCGTGGGGCGGATGCCGCTGCCAGGGTTGCGCGGGCGAGGGAGAAGGCGGAGCAGGCCAATGCCGACCGTGCCGAGAAGGGAAGACCTTACGAAGAGGACCCTCTGTTCATGTATCTCTGGCAGTGCCGATTCCTCACACCCGAATACAAAGCGGGTCCGCTGACCAGGACCCTCGATGGCTGGGTGGCGAAGATGATCCGCTTTGACGAGGCCCGAAGGAATTATTACATGCTGACGAATCTGCCCGTGCATCTCGAGGCCCATGCGGAGCGGCAGGAGGCCATTGCGGCCGAGGAGGAGCGGAAACTGCGGGATATGGAAGCCAGGGCCCTAGAAGGCGCCGGCTTCGCTCAACGCAGGGCGGTGCTGGAGGCGGGCGAGGCGGCCCTGGACAAGATCGAGAACGAAATCGAGGAAGAGGAAAAGAAATACGAGGCCCTGTTGCAGGAACGACAGGCCTTCACAGCCGGGGCCGACGCCTTGTTTCAAGAGGCTGTGCGGCTTCAGGTTGCGGAGATCACGAAGGGGTCGATTGCGGACCTCTACCTGGCGGCCAAGATGACCCCGAGGCCGGATGATGACATGATCGTCAACCGGATCCGCGATCTTCAGGAGGAGGAGAAGAAGATCGCCGCCGAGATGCGGCAGGTGCAGGAGGAGGCAGGAAGGAGCCAGGAGGCTTTTCGGGAAATGGAGGAACTGCGGCGAAGGTTCAGGCAGAACCGGTATGATTCGGGTCACTCCTATTTCCCCGGAGGGTTTGACCTTGGAGGCTTGCTTGGCATGTTGCTGCGGGGTGCCGCATCGGGCGGGGACGTGTGGGATCGTATCCGCCGCGAACAGCAGTTCCGGAAACCACGGACGCCGGAGAATTTCGGAGGCGGCGTGTTTCCCCGAGGCTTCCGAAGAGGAACGGGGCCGGGAAGAGGTTCGAGCGGCCGCGGCGGGTTCGGCGGCGGCGGTTTCCGGACGGGGGGGCGGATGTGAGGAGACGGGGGGCTGCATGGACGTACGTTGAACTGTGCTTAACGGATGCCCTTTGCACATCTCCTTCAGAGCGATGCAACGGCATGGACGGTTCATCCCAAGGGATTCCAAGAATTGAACCTCGGGACAGGAGTATATTTTACATAACAACCTGTTTTTTTAAACGTTCTTATAAGGTAGCACAACCTGATCGACTGTTTTAGCGGCGGAGATTCTAAACATCCGCAATGGGAGGGACGACATCGTGAATATCATGGAACTGCTTGGGGCAATGATGCAGCCGGGAGTGAATTCTGCCGCTGGCCAGCGATTGCAGCACACGCTCGGCTCAAGTGGTTCGGGGTCCTCGGAGGGGCTGCTTTCCTCCCTGTTTGGCGGGGGCGGTTCGGGCGGCGGCATAGGGGGTATGCTCGGTGATATCCTGCAGGAGGCGGGACAGGCGGTCGGGGGGAAGAAGAACCTCGCTGTCGGGGGAATCGGTGCCCTGGCAGGTGCATTGCTCGGTGGGGGCAAACGCTCCATGGGCGGTGCCGTGGGGGGAGGCTTGATGGCGCTCCTCGGCGCGCTGGCCTTTTCGGCGCTGAAAAAGGCCGGGCAGCCGCAGGCGGAGGTCCCCCTCGGGTTGAGGACGCCTGCTGAGCCGCAGGAGGAGAAGAGGCTGGAGGAGAATGCCGGGCTCGTTTTGCAGGCGATGATCAATGCTGCAAAGGCCGATGGGGAGATCGACCAGGGCGAGGTGCAGCGGATCGTTGGGAAGCTCAGTGAGATGGGGATTGCAGAGGAGGCCAAGGCTTTTCTGAACGCCGAGATGCAGAAACCCATGGACACGGAAACCCTGATCCGGGCAGGCGCAGGACGGCCGGAACTGGCGGCGCAGCTCTACATCGCCTCGCTCCTGGCCATCAAGGTCGACACGCCGGCGGAGGAAGCCTACGTCAGGAACCTCGGTGAAGGACTCGGGCTGCAGCCGGAAGTGATGAAACACCTGGAGGCTGCTGTCGGCCTGAACCGATAGGTTTTTGGCATTACCCGGCTTTTCGCGGGCGCAATATCGACATCCGGCCGGAAATGATTTCGCGGTAGAATCCAGATTCCAATCCGGAAATGAGGATATTTCTTCACACCCTTCGGGTGCTCAGTCCCACCCCTTCGCGGCGGGTCCCGGTTTCTTCACACCCTTCGGGTGCTCAGTCCCACCCCTGCGGGGCGGGTCCCGGTTTGGCTAATATCCAGAAAATAAACCGTTTGCGCGAAGGAGGCCTGCAGGGCGCCACACAGACAAATGGGCAGATTGACGCCGGGATTGGCCGGAAAGGCCATTTCCGGACGAACGCCAACGGACTGAGAGATCCAATCGGTCCATTTCAGAGAGGAGGACGTTATGGGGTTGTTTGATTTTGTCAAGGAGATAGGCCAGAAGCTGTTCAACCGCGATGCCGAAGCGGCGGAAAAGATCAAGGAGCACATCGAGAAGGCGAATCCCGGGATCAGCGATCTGGGGGTCGATTACTCGGACGGGGTGGTTTCCCTTTCGGGCAAAGCGGCCAGCGCAGACGCGATGGAAAAGGCGGTGTTGATGGCCGGCAACGTCCAGGGTGTTTCCGATGTGCGGGCCGATGGGATGCAGGCCCCGACCGTCACGGAGAAGGTGGAATATTACATCATCAAGAAGGGTGACACCTTGTCGGCGATCGCAAAGCAGTTTTATGGCAAGGCAAGTGATTACCCCAGGATCTTCGAAGCCAACCGGGAGGTTATCAAGGATCCCGACCTGATCTATCCCGGTCAGAAAATCCGCATTCCGCTTCAGTAGAACGCCACGGGGCTTCATCCGGTTGTGCCTCACGCCGTCGATGAAGTCCCAGTCGGGCGACAAACGCCGCCGACCCTCCGGATCATGAGGTTGAAGTCCGGCGCCGGTGGATCTTCATCGGCAGGGCCCGCTGCGTGCAAGGGTATCATGCAACGCTCAGCGGCCGGGCAAAATCAGGCGGGAGGGTAGCGCGCAGACAATGAGAAGATGACAGGATCCAAGGAAACGACTCTGGCGGTAAAGGCCCTCGATGCCATTGCGGAGCCTTTCACGAAATACTTCTACGATGAGGTTGTCAAGGCCTTCCCTCCCCAATCGAGGCTTGTCCGCCTATGGGCGCGCTGCATGTGGCGCTTTTACGTTCTGCGCGAGCATCTTCGCGAAGGGGAGGATGCCTCATCCACGCCTCTGGATGTATTCTGGGATGAGCAACGCAGATTGGCAAAGGCATCATGGGACAGAAGCAGGGATGGCTTCAGCTGGGATGAGCACCTGAAGGCCTTCTCCGATGTTCGACACTTCCTGAAGCTGCTTGCCGGTCTCCGCGAAGAACGGTTCCGTCCTTGTTTTTCAGCACACACAAACACCCGCCGTGCAATCGAATCCGCCTGCGCTGAACTCGAAGTGCTTGCATCCCATTTGAACCCGGAGGGTTGCAGTAAGGAAAAGTGGGATACCCAAAAGCGGTTTTGGAAGAGCGCAAGGTCGCGAAGCGGGTCAGGGTGCGGCCCCCAGCCCAAAAAAGAAGGGGCTGCGAATTAACGCAACCCCTTGATTTTCTTATGGTGGGCGATGCGCGACTCGAACGCGCGACCTTTGGTTCCGGAGACCAACGCTCTATCCACCTGAGCTAACCGCCCTAAACAAATTTAAAATAACACCTCTTTCAGCGCGGGTCAAGCATCTGTTTGCCTGTGGCCTGGGCGGAGGTTCCTTGACTTCCCGGCGGGGTTGGGCTAATCATGAACCAAGAGGCGGTTGCACAGCTCGATGCGGTTTTGCCGTCGGAAGAGGGGGATGAAACAGGTTTGGGAGAACGCGAAGTCAGATCGATCAGAATCGGTTCGAAGCTGCTGGGCATGAAAGGCCCATTTTTTCTGATTGCGGGTCCTTGCGTGATAGAAGATGAGGCGCTCGCGCTGCGTGTGGCGGATCGCTTGCGCGAGTTGGGGGACGATCTGGATATCCCCGTGATTTACAAAAGTTCCTACGACAAGGCCAACCGGACCTCCATCGGCTCGTACCGGGGGCCGGGTCTGGAAAAGGGGTTGGAAATCCTTCGGAAGGTGAAGGAATCGACGGGGCTGCCGGTTCTCTCCGATGTCCATCGACCGGAGGACATGGCCGCGGCTGCCGAGGTCCTCGATGTGATCCAGATCCCGGCGTTTTTGTGCCGGCAGACGGACCTGGTCGTAGCCGCCGCCCGGACGGGCCTTCCGGTCAATCTAAAAAAGGGGCAGTTCCTCTCACCCTGGGAAATGGGGCCGGCATCGGGAAAGATCTTGGCTGCGGGCAACGAGCAGATTCTTTTGACCGAGCGCGGCGCATCCTTCGGATACAACAACCTCGTAGTCGATATGCGCGCGATAGCCGTCATGCGCGGACTCGGCTTTCCCGTCGTTTTCGATGCCACCCACAGCGTTCAACTCCCAGGCGGGGAGGGGACGTGTTCGGGAGGACAGCGTGAATTTATCGGCCACCTGGCGCGGGCGGCGGTTGCCGCCGGGGCTGACGGTGTCTTCATGGAAGTCCACCCGGACCCGGATCAGGCCCTTTGCGACGGGCCCAACTCCTTGCCCATCCAGGACGTGCGGCCCCTTCTCCGGCTGCTGAAAGATATTCACGCCCTCGTCAGATCCTGAACCTTGAAAAGACCTGCCGGCAAGGCTTAAGACACGAAGCTCGTGCCTTGAAAAACACGCGTTCGCCCGCCTCTGGGCTGTATTGGCTGAGGACCCGCACGAAGCATGAAGGGAAGCTTTCCCGCTGATGGAGGAAGCCGGATGGAACCGATGGAGGAGAAGGCGAAGCAGATCAAGGCCCTGTTTCTGGATGTGGACGGTGTCCTCACCGATGGCAGGGTGACGCTGGACGACCGCGGAGTCGAGATCAAGTCCTTCCACTCCAAGGACGGGCAGGGGCTCAAGATGCTCGTCGCCTCCGGCATCGAAATCGTCATCATCACGGGCAGGTCCTCGAATGCCTTGGCCTACAGGGCGCGTGAACTGGGGATCGAGGCCGTCTACCAGGGGGTCGGCGACAAGCGTTCCCTGTGCCGGCGATTGATCGCCGAGCGCGGCTTGAAGGTGGAGAATGTTGCGTCGATGGGGGACGACCTGCCGGATCTCGGGATGATGTTGGAGGCTGGGTTGCGCATGACGGTGAACGATGCCGCCGAAGAGGTCCGTGAAATGGCCGATTTCATCACCCGCCGGAACGGCGGTCAGGGTGCGGTGCGGGAGGTGAGCGAGTGGCTGCTCAAATGCCAGGGAAAATGGGCTGAAGTCGTTGCGGCGTATGCCGGAAAATAGTCTTTACAATGGATTTTTTGGGTTGATATACTGAATAAGGACTGCATGGGGCGCTTTCTGCTGAAACATTGGCCCATGGTAGGTCTAGGGCTCCTTCTTGCCGTTGTGGCGGCCTATCTGATCGGGGCGAAATGGGTGGGCCGCGGTGCTGCCCTGCTGGACGACGTAGTCAGCAGGGAAGGCGTTCAACTGAACGAGATCCATTATACGCAGGATGATCCCGAGCGGGGCCTGAGGTGGATTCTCGATGCCGAATCTGTCCGCTTCTCCAGGGATCAGCGGTTCGTTCACTTTTCGCGTTTTTTGCTCACCGTGGAACCGAAAGAAGGCGCCTGGGTCAAGCTCAAAGGGGACGAGGGAGATTATTCCCGGGATACCGGTGAGATCGAAATCCGTGGTGCGATAAAAGGAGAGACGGGGGACGGCTATCGGCTCCTGACCGAGCATCTTCTGATTGACGAGGGGAAGAAAACCGTACGGACGGACGCCCCTGTCCAGTTGGAAGGCCCTTTTTTCTCTGTTGAGGGGAAAGGTCTCTTCTTTGATTTGAACCAAGAGAGGGTCCAGATCTTATCGGAGGTCACAACGCACATCCGATGACGCCTGCCGGTAGGATCCGCCATTTCCATCGACCAGCATTGTTAAGGTGAGCGAGATGAAGCCCCAGGCTTTGAAGATACTTGGGTGGGCCAGCCTGATGATTTTTGTGCTGTCTGCGGCGCAGCCCTCGGCCCAGGCGCAGGGCATCGCGGCCAAGGCGTCGCGGGGCGGCCCCATGGTGATCCATTCGGACACGCTCGAAGCGGATAACCTCAAGCGAATTATTACCTTTTCCGGAAAGGTCAAGGCCGAAAGAGACGATTTTATCATTCATTGCGAACGGATGGTGGTCCACTATACCCGTTCGGAAAACGCCGGTGCGTCTGGCGATGCAACAGAGGGCAGCAGCATCGAAAAGATTGTCGCCAAGGGGAATGTGCGGGTGGATCGCACGGAGGGCGGCACGGCGACTGCCGAGGAGGCCGTCTACTACGAAAGTGAGAGCAAGGTGGTTTTGTCGGGCAATCCCGTATTGAAGCAGGAAAACGATACGGTTCAGGGAGAACGGGTCATCTTTTTCATCGAAGATGACCGGGTTGTTGTGGAAGGATCCGAAACGAAGCGGGTGAAGGCTGTCGTGTTTCCGAAATCGGACAGCAAGGAGTCTCAGCCTGGCACAGAGCCTGGGGCTGGTTCGGACTGAAGGCGGACATGAATAGGTGCAACCCTGAAGGACGGTGGGTGAGAGTCGTTTGCCGGAGCGGGGCTTGCAGTCGATAGACGGGTGGTTGTAGTCGTCTGATGGCATTAGAACTCAAACAATCTCTAGGGCTTTCACAGCAGCTGGTGATGACGCCGCAGCTGCAGCAGGCTATCAAGCTCCTGCAGCTCTCGCGCCTCGAGCTTTTGGACGCTATTTACCAGGAACTGGAAGGGAATCCCGTCCTGGAAGAGCAACTCGGCACCGACCCGGAAGAGGAGGCTGGTCCAAGGGGAGACACAGAAGCACCGGTTGCCGAGGAGGGTCCGGCAGTAACGGAGGTGCGGGTCGAGGAGCGTGCCCGTGAGGATGTGGATTGGGAGAGCTACGTCTCGGAATACAACACGGGGTGGGCTGAAGCCCCTTACGAAGAAAGGGATACGCCGTCCTATGAGAGCATGACGGCGACCAAGACGGACCTGGGCGATCATCTGACCTGGCAGCTCAACATGAGCCGCATGAATGAGGATGCTCGAACGATCGCGGCCTATATCATCGGCAACCTCGATGAGGACGGGTATCTCGATATCGAGTTGGAAGAGATCGCTGAGGCTACGGGCTATCCGCTCGAAAAGGTGGAGGAGACGCTCAGCCTGGTCCAGAACTTCGACCCGGTAGGGGTCGCCGCCCGTGATATGCGGGAATCGCTTTTGATCCAGGCCCGTTTTCAGGGGCTTGGCGGCAGTCTTGTAGAGACGCTGATTCGGGATCACCTGCGTGATTTGGAGAACAAGCGCTATGAAGAGATCGCGCGCAGACTCGGCGTAACTGTGGAAGAGATCTGCGAGGCGGTGAGTGTCATCCAGAGACTGGATCCGAAGCCCGGGCGGCTCTACTCGAGCGAGGAGACGGTCTATATCACGCCGGATATCTACGTCATCAAGGTGGGCGACAAATACGAGATCCTGCTCAACGAAGACGGCCTGCCCCGCCTGAAGGTCAACAGTTACTACAGGGATGTCCTCTCAGGGCAGATCGAGATCGGGGAAACGGCTAAAGGCTACATCAAAGAAAAGCTCCGATCGGCGGCCTGGTTGATCAAGAGCATTCACCAGAGACAGCGGACGATCTATCGCGTGACGGAGAGTATCGTCCGGTTTCAGCGGGAGTTTTTCGATAAAGGGATTGCTCATCTGAAGCCCCTTGTGCTCCGTGAGGTAGCCGAGGATATCGAGATGCACGAATCGACGGTCAGCCGGGTAACCACCAATAAATATGTCCATACGCCCCAAGGTATTTTCGAACTCAAATTTTTCTTCAACAGCGCCATCAAGAGTGTTGATGGAGATGATCTGGCTTCCGAAACCGTGAAGGAATTCATACGCAACATTGTTAAATCGGAGGAAAAGAAGAAGCCTTACAGCGATCAAGAGATCTCGGACATGCTGCGGGAGAAAAACATCAAAGTAGCCAGGCGGACGGTCGCCAAATATCGAGAGGCCGCCGGTATCCTGCCTTCCAAAAAAAGAAAGGAACCTTATTGAAGACCTGCGGTTTTTAGCTCTTGTACCGCTGAATCACCCAATTCCGAAAATGTGGAGGTAGTCTTTTATGGATATCACTGTGACCTTCAGACGTACCGAACCGAGCGAAGCGTTGAAAGTGTACGCGGAGGAAAAGGTTTCCAAGGTCAGAAAGTATCTCGATGTTCCGGTCGAGGCCCATATCGTTCTGAGTGTCGAAAAGTTCAGGCACCAGGCGGATGTTACCCTGATCGTCAACGGGACGCGTATCAAGGCCATGGAAGAGACCGGCGACATGTATTCAGCCATCGATCAGGTGATGGACAAGATCGAGAAGCAGGTGAAGCGCCATCTGCAAAAGATCAGAGAACGGCGTCCCGAAGGTGCGAAGCCGGAGGAAGAGGGTGAAGGAGAAGAGACGTCAGCCGCAGCGGAGACCGTGATCGCGGTCGAGCAGATGATCGCCAAGCCGATGGATACTGAAGAAGCGGTCATGCAATTGAATCTGTCGAAGCAGGAATTCCTGGTGTTCCGGAACGCCAAGAGCCTGGAGGTCAATGTGCTTTACAGGAAGAAAGACGGCAGTCTAGGCCTGATCGAGCCGGCGAGCTGATTGTCATTTGGGCGCGGCAAATGAAACTATCTGAAATACTTCATGAAGACAGCATCATTCCTGAGCTGAAGGCAAAAGACAAGAAAGCTGTTCTGAGCGAATTGGCCGAGCGGGTTTGTGCCCGTGACCCCGTTATTGACAAGAACACTCTGGTCAAGGTATTGCTCGAGCGGGAAAAGCTCGGAAGCACAGGGATAGGCGACGGCGTGGCCATCCCTCACGGAAAGCTCGGCGGTGTCAGTCAGCCGATGATCTCCTGCGGACGCAGTCTCGAGGGTGTTGATTTTGACGCCATGGACGGGCAACCCGCCCATCTTTTTTTCCTTCTGCTTGCCCCGGAAGACTCGTCCAGCATTCATTTGCAGGTTTTGGCGCGGCTGGCTAAGATTCTCAAGACGAGCGCGTTCAGAAAACGATTGATGCAGGCCCGTAATCAGCAGGAGATCTACAGAGCGATTGTTCAGACGGACGAAGAATCATCTTGATCCTGTTCATGAAGGGGAGGGTTTTGGGGTAGCGTTATGATAGGGATCCTGATCATTTCCCATTGTGACCTGGGCAGGGAGTTGCTGCGTGCGGCAGAGTTGATCGTCGGCCGGCTGGACGCGGCGGATTCGATTCCAATCACCCAGATTACGGAGAGCGAACCGCTGCTGAAAACCATCGCCGAGAAGATCAAGCGCCTGGACCGCGGCAAAGGGGTCTTGGTGCTGACCGATATGTTCGGAGGGACGCCTTCGAACCTCAGCCTCTCCTTTTTGGAAGAGAACCGTGTCGAGGTCTTGACGGGTGTCAATCTCCCGATGGTCATCGCGGTCGCAGGGGACCGGGATCGCCTGTCGCTGAGCGAACTCGGTGAAAAGGCGCAGGAAGCCGGTCAACGGAGCATCGCGCTGGCCAGCAAACTGCTCAGGATGGAATGATCGCTTATGTCGAGGTGACAGCGGCGAATTTCGAAAGGTACTGCAGCGAGATCTGCCGCCTTGAAAAGACCGCTTTCAGGACCCCTTGGAGCGAAGCGGCCTACCGGCAGGAACTGGATAATCCCGTATCGAGGCTTTGGGTCCTTTTAGAGGGTGGAAGCTTTGCGGGGTATGCCTGTTTCTGGATTTTCGCCCAGGAACTGCATATCATGAAGATCGCCCTTCTTGCGCCGATGCGTGGGCGCGGACTGGCCTCGAAGCTCATGGAGAGAATTGTTGCAGAAGGCGGTGCGGCAGGCGCCCGCTCGGCCTGGTTGGAGGTTCGGCCCTCCAATGCCGCGGCGCTTCGGCTCTATGCGCGGCAGGGTTTCGAAGAGGTCGGCCGAAGACGTTCGTACTACAGTGATTCCGGGGAAGACGCTGTGCTCATGAGCCGGTCGATCCTTCAGTACAGCGCCTCTGGAGAGCTTTAGCCATTTCAGCGCAGACGAGCCGGGAGGCTCTGCAGCCCCGCGGTCCGAATACGCAGCGGACGATACTCAAAGCATAAACATCAAGAATCAGGAGGTCACGATGTCATTGAAGGTGGCTGTAAACGGATTTGGGCGGATTGGACGAATGGTCTTCCGGGCTGGATTCGGGCGCGAGGATATAGAGTTCGTGGCGGTAAACGATCTGACCGATCCGGCGACCCTGGCCCATCTGGTCAAGTATGATTCGGTGCACGGCACCCTGGGGGTGGAAGTCGGTCATACGGACCACTCCTTGATCGTAGATGGGAAAGAGATCCAGATCTTTTCGGAGAGGGATCCGGGCCGTCTGCCTTGGGGAAAACTCGGGATCGATACCATTTTCGAGTGTACGGGTCTTTTCCGCGACCGGGAGAAGGCGGCGGCTCACCTCGAAGCCGGCGCCAAAAAGGTGATTATTTCCGCCCCGGCCAAGGGGCCCGACACCACGCTCGTCATGGGCGTCAACCACACGGATTACGATCCCCAGAGACATCATGTGATCTCCAACGCCTCCTGTACGACGAACTGCCTGGCGCCGGTCTGCAAGGTGCTGCTGGATTCGTTCGGAATAGAAAAAGGCCTGATGACGACCACGCATTCCTACACCGGCGATCAGAGGCTCCTGGATTTTCCCCACAAGGACCTGCGCCGGGCACGCGCAGCAGCGCTTTCGATGATTCCAACGACGACCGGCGCTGCGAAGGCCGTGGCCCTGGTTCTGCCTCAGCTGCAGGGAAAATTGAACGGAATGGCCATCCGTGTGCCCACACCCAATGTCTCGGTTATCGATCTGGTCGTGCAGCTCGGCCGTGCAGCGACCGTCGAAGAGATCAACAGCGCCCTCAAAGAGGCGGCGGAAGGGCCTCTCAAGGGCATCCTGGGCTATACCGACCTGCCTCTCGTCTCAACCGACTTCAACGGGACGCGGGTGTCGAGCACGGTGGACGGTCTGTCGACGATGGTAGTGGGAGACATGGCCAAGGTTCTGGCCTGGTATGACAACGAATTCGGTTATTCCAACCGGATGGTCGAACTGGCTGTTTATATGGCCGGGCACTGAGAGACCTGGTCCGCGGGCTGCCCCTCCCTGTGGAGCGCAGTCCAGAGTCTTCCGTAAAGCCGTGTTCGAGCGCAAGAGGCTTCGAACCGCAGAGGGCGGGCCGCCTGGCCGTTTTTGCGGGCGGACTCACCCGAGGACTTTCCCGGCGGCAGCACTGGCGCCGCCGGACAGAAGGAGGGTAATTGCCTGATGATTGAACGAAGGCCGATGATAGCCGGCAACTGGAAGATGCATACAGATATCTTCGAATCCGTCAATCTGGTCAAGGCGATCAGCGCCGGTCTCCGTGGTGACGAGGAGGCCGATGTCCTGGTGGCGCCACCGTTCACGAACTTATCTGTGGTGAAGCCGTTTGCGGAGAATGCCCGAATCCTGCTCGGTGCCCAGAACATGCACTGGGAGGGGAGCGGTGCCTTTACGGGAGAGGTCTCAGCGTCGATGCTGCGGGCGGCCGGCTGTACGCACGTGATCCTTGGGCACTCGGAGCGCCGGCATATCTTCGGCGAAAGCGACGCAGATGTGAACCGGAAGGTCGAGGCGGCGGCAAAAAGCGGATTGATCCCTATCGTATGCATCGGTGAAACGCTCGAGGAGCGCGAGGCCGGGCGTACTTTTGAGGTCATTGCGGGCCAGCTGGCCGGTTCGCTCGCCGCTTTTACGGACGGAAGGGACCTGCCTGCGGAAACGATCATCGCTTACGAACCCGTCTGGGCGATTGGAACGGGTCGCACCGCTACACCGGCGCAGGCGCAGGAAGTCCATCGATCCATAAGGCGGTGGCTCGGAGAAAGGTTCGGCGAGAAGGTTTCGGAGCACACGCGGATCCTTTACGGCGGCAGTGTCAAGCCGGACAACATCTCGGCCCTCATGAGCGAACAAGACATCGATGGCGCCCTGGTCGGCGGCGCGAGCCTGAAAGCGGAGAGTTTTCTCGGCATCGTCCAATTCAGGAAAAGGGGATGACCTCCTTGTTTTGTAGATGGTTGGGAGTTTTTTCGTTGAGGAGGGTCCGTTTTTTTCCTGCCCTTTTTCATTCGGTGAAGACGGTTGCAAATTTTTTCTTGCAAAAATAAATCGGGAAGGTAAAATCAGCGTTTCGAGGTTTCAGGTAACTTTTTAGGGGATCGGTTTTTTAAATGAAGCCCATTTTTATTATCCTGCATATCGCGGCATGCATCGCCCTGATTATCATCGTCCTCCTTCAACGCGGCAAAGGGGCCGGGATGGGGGCGGCTTTCGGCGGTTCGAGCCAGACCGTATTCGGAAGCACAGGGGCTACGTCCTTTCTGCACAAGGTCACCACGCTCGTCGCGATCCTTTTCATGGTGACGTCCTTGACCCTCTCGTTTTTCTTCGGGAGGGGTACGACCTCGTCCATCATGGAGGGTGTGGAGAGTCCCAATCCTCCTGTGACAGACCAGGCGACACCCGGGGGGGAAGCGGTGCCTGAAGCCCCTGCACCCCCGGCTGAAAACCAGTAGATCAATGCCGAAGTGGTGGAATTTGGTAGACACGCTATCTTGAGGGGGTAGTGGCCGACGGCCGTGCGGGTTCAAATCCCGCCTTCGGCACCATAGCATTAAAATAAGGCGCAATCTCAATAGGTTGCGCCTTTTGCTTTTGGGCGCCTGGCAGGGCGCACTGACTTGGAGGTGAAAGTCCTCCGTGGTACGGAACCGTATCCCCGTAGGTGTGGGAGGACGGGGGGCAACCCCGCCTCCGACCCGGTTTGGGCGGTTGGGTGGGGGTTGCGTCCGGTCGCGTCTTGAACGGGTTGTCCGGCCGGTTCCCAGCTTTTCAAGGGTCCAACCTGCGTCACTGCTTCTTGATTTGGTTCAATCCATCTGCGAGTGCCCAGCCGATCATGGCAAGGCATTCCATGTCGAGATAGCTTTCGGCCCGCCTTTCGAAGAGGAGCGTGCACTGAGCGGGGAAATCCTCGTCACGGTCGTTGAAAAGCATCAGGAGGGGGATCTTGGGGAGAGCGTCGAATCTCAGGGCGATATCGCTCGCTATCCCGATGTCGACAGGGCGTCCGGTGAGACTTCCCGCTGCGCCTTCGAGTTCCGGGAGGCGGCCGGCGAACAGGGCGGCGATCGGGTTTTCGGCATTGGTCCTGAAACCGCCTACAAACGGGGCGGCGTCCTTGAAATCCTTATAGGTGACCCATTCCGAGCCGATCGGTTCTTCCTGTGGGCAAAGCAGGAGATATTGGCAGAGGATCACACTGACAAGGTGGCGTGGTCGATGACCGAAGGGGTCGGTGATGCCTTTGGACGAGACGCGGTAAACGCCTCCAAAAAAGGGAATGCGGATAACGCCTTCCGCAGCGTCAATGCCGAGCCTCTTTTTGGCCTTTTCGAGATCCATGGACGAGATGCCGGCCAGGTACGTGCGATAGATCTTGTCGAAAATATCGGATTCTGCCATGAGTGCGTTTCTTCTCTAAATGGTGAACTCCTGTGAACCTTGTCATCCGAATGTCTGCAATACCCAAGGCCGGAGTTGATTCCATCTGAACCTTATTAAGTGATCAATGTTCTTCGGAAGATGTCCAGCGTTGAGGATCTGCTTCGCGGGTTCGAATGTATCCCTGCTGTAAACGAGAACATGAGTGTCAACGAAGACCTTCTCGGTCATGAAGGGCCTCACGGTCGGAGTAGGCGAGGTAATTACGGGCCCAACGGGCGACCTCTTCATCAAGCCTGATCGTGACGTTTTTCATGGTAAAATAATAGTGCAGCACGGAAATCGTGTCCATTGATATCATGGGCTGAACACTGTTTTCCTGCAAGTGAGTTCAGTGCGGAGGAATAGGGTGGTTGAAGATTTTGCTGAGACAGAGGTTGCCCGTTATGGGCGGCAGTTGATCATGCCGGAGATCGGCCGCAAAGGCCAGGAGCGTCTTTCGCGCAGCCGCGTGTTGATCGGCGGGGTCGGGGGGCTGGGTTCGATCCTCGCCTATCAGATGGCGGCCTGCGGGGTCGGTTCGCTGCGGATCGTGGATCGCGACTGCGTGGAAATGAGTAACCTGAACCGGCAGTTGATCCACACCACGGCTGACATAGGCAGGCCCAAGGTGCTCTCAGCTGAGGAGAAACTCCTGGCGCTCAACCCCCACTGCCGGATCGAAGCTGTCCAGGCAGAGATCCATGTCGAAAGCGCTGCCAGGCTTGCCGATGGCTGCGACATCCTTTTGGACGGCACGGACAACCTCGCGGCCCGCAAGGCGTTGAATCGGGCTGCCGTGCAGGCAGGGATTCCTTTCGTCTACGGCGGGGTGGAGGGCTTCGGCGGCATGCTCTCGAGTTTCATTCCAGGAGAGGGCCCCTGCCTCGAGTGCCTCTTTCCCAGGGAAGACCGCCCGAGCGGACGAACGATCGGGGTCCTGGGAGCGGTCCCCGGGGTGATCGGTTCGCTGCAGAGCATCGAGGCGGTCAAGATCCTGCTGGGGCTCGACGGGATTTTGCAGGAAAGGCTTTTGATCTTCGACGGCAGGAATCTCTCGTTCCGGGAGATCGAAGTCAAGAGGAATCCGGCCTGCGCTGTGTGCGGAGGGTGTTCGGACCATTAGGAACAATCCGCTTCGAGACGTAGCCGGCTTTCGCGGCGTAGGATCTGCCCCGTTCCGGCTCATAAATTCGGTGTTTTGACGCCAGGTTGTGGTTCCAAAACAAGCGGGAGGATGCGGCGCAACCCTTCAAGGGTTGCGCCGCCTGCATTTCAGGTCGGGCCTCTAGATCTGCCTCTTTCGAAAAGATGGAACGGTTTTTGGATGATTTTCGGGTTTGAAAATACATATTGAAAGATTAGAATATAAGAATATAAAAGCACAGCGTATCGAAACATTCCTGGGCACGGGTCGTCTAAAAATGGGCGGATGCAAGGCTCACGAAATCGCGTGATACGATGGCCTATAAGTGCCAAAAGGAGCATTTCCGGATGGAAGCTCAGTTATTGCGTCTGCGCTGTCCGAGCCGTCCGAATTTCGAAAGGAGAGGGTTCACGCATGAAGATCACCGTGAACGGGATGATGGAGCAGCTCCCGCAAGCGCTCGACATCCTTCAGCTGATTGAATACTTCAAGGAGGGGGACAAACACCTCATCGTGGAACACAACGGCCGGTTCGTCTACCCGCAGGATTATGAGCATGTGCAGGTGGAGGACGGAGACCGGATCGAGTTCATCAACCCCAATTTCGGCGGCTGAAAGAGGACCGCGGATCAGAGGTGCTCCCGGGTCTTCAGGAAGGTCACCTCCGGCCAGCGCTCGGCCACGAACTTGATTTCCCACTCGCCATCGGCCAGAAATGTCAGGTTGTCTCCCGTATCCCGTGCCAATTGCGCCCGGTTCGCCGTTTCGAAGGCCTTGAGCCGGACCTTGTCAGGGCAATCGATCCATCGGGCGGTGTTGTAACCGATGGGCTCGTAGGCGGCGTCCACGCCGTACTCGGCCTTGAGGCGGGCGACCGTCACCTCGAACTGGAGCGCTCCGACCGCGCCGAGGATAAAATCGTTTGTGTCCAAGGGGCGGAACACCTGCACGGCGCCTTCTTCGGCCAGCTGGGTCAGCCCCTTTTGAAGTTGTTTGGCCTTGAGAGGGGACTTCAGGCGCACCCGCCTGAAGTGCTCAGGCGCGAAATTGGGGATCCCCGTGTACTGAAGGGGTTCCTTTTCGGAGAAGGTGTCGCCGATCTTGATGGTGCCGTGATTGTGGATGCCGATGATGTCCCCCGGCCATGCCTCCTCGACCAGGGCCCGGTCCTGAGCCATGAAGATGATCGGATTGGCGATCTGGATGTCCTTCCCGATCCGGTGATGGCGTGTGCGCATCCCGCGCTCGAAGCGGCCCGAGCAGACGCGCAGGAAGGCCAGGCGGTCCCGGTGGGCCGGGTCCATGTTCGCCTGGATCTTGAAGACGAATCCGGAGAACGCCTCTTCTTCGGGGTGGACGGTGCGGGTGGTTGTCGGGCGCGGCTGGGGTGCCGGGGCGATCTCAACGAAGGCGTCGAGCATCTCACGGACGCCGAAATTGTTGATGGCGCTGCCGAAAAAGACAGGTGTCTGGCTGCCCTTGAGGTATTCCTGCAGATCGAAGGGATCGGCCGCCCCCTCCAGAAGGGCTACGTCCTCACGGAGTTCTTCGGCCTGTGTACCAAGGACCTCATCGAGAAGCGGGTCGTTCAGATCGCGGATGGTGAGGATATCCTCAGAGATCCTTTCCTCGCCAGGCTTGAAGAGGTTCAGTTCCTTGCGGTAAAGATTGTAGGTTCCTTTGAAACGCTTGCCCATGCCGATCGGCCATGAGAGCGGGGCGCACTCTATCTGCAGGTTTTCCTCGATGTCGGCCAGGATGTCGAGCGGCGCCATGCCCTGGCGGTCGAGCTTGTTGATGAAGGTGAGGATCGGGGTGTTGCGCATCCGGCAAACCTCCATCAGTTTACGCGTCTGCGTTTCGACTCCTTTGGCGCCGTCGATGACCATGACGGCGCTGTCCACCGCGGTGAGCACCCGGTAGGTGTCCTCTGAAAAGTCCTGGTGTCCGGGCGTATCGAGCAGATTGATCTCGTAATCGCGGTAATTGAATTTCATGACCGAAGTCGTCACCGAGATGCCGCGCTGCTGCTCGATGGCCATCCAGTCGCTGGTGGCGTGCCGGCTGGCTTTACGGGCCTTTACCGCCCCGGCCATGTTGATTGCGCCGCCAAAGAGCAGCAGTTTCTCGGTCAAGGTGGTCTTGCCGGCATCGGGGTGGCTGATGATGCCGAAGGTGCGCCTGCGTTGTATTTCCGTATGCAAAAGGGTGTTTTTCGACACCCGGTAAGCGGCGTTGGCTGAATTCATGGCACGGTCCCTTGATACGTCATGTTCGAATAGGTGGAGCAGGATTTTTTCGAGGCGGGAAGGCCCGCTCGAGCGGATCGTCGTCTTTTGGGAATCTTGGCGGACGGACGCCTTTGAAAAGAAATCAAGGCGGCGTCAATAAGGAGAGCAATCGCGCGAAACTCATGCAAGTTATCCTGATCGTGGTAGGGTCGCAAAATTAAATAACTTTACATGATAATTCAACTTATAATCACAGTCAAGCGTTAATCAATCTAAAAGGGGAACAAAATGATCAAGGTCAAAATCAAATCGTTTTATGCGGTCGGATCCACCGAAAAACTTCAGGCAGCCCTCGGTGGTGGCGACGAACTGGTTTTGGACGTGGCGCCCGGCAGCACCATAGCCGATCTGCTCCAATCAATTCCCGGCATCGGAGACCCTGAAGAATTCGAAGACATGATGCTCCATGTCTTTATCGATGGGCGGGTGCACGGCTTCGATCATGTGATCCAGCCCGGGGAGGTGTTGGATATCCACATCCCGGTTTCGGGGGGATAGAGCCAGGCCGGGATGGTCACGGATGCTTCAGGAGGCGGCTGAAAGGGGAAGAAGGTTGTCAGAGGCTGCTAAATCCGGTATGGTCGTCCCTGCCAAGACATTTGCACCGGATCACCATATCGATGCAGGGATCTAGACGCATTTGGACAAATATCTCGAAATAGGCTACTGGTCATCGCTCGCATCGAACGGGTGGGCGTGGGTCGTGGACCATGTGTTTACCGCGCAGACGCTGATGGAGGCGGCTGTGATCGCGGTCCTGATTCCGACAGCGTTCCTCCTTGTCAGGCCGGCCAAGAAGCGCCTCGAACTCCGGGCGGCTGTTCCGGAGGGACAGGGGGGGGTCTTAGAGCGGTTTCTGTCGGCGTTCGCTCATGTCGCCCCTTTTCTCGCGGCCATCTTCATCCTTTACGCCGCGCGTGCGGTCTTTCTCGCCTACGACCTGACGGGATCCCTGTTGAGCCTTGTGGCTCGCCTCCTTACAGCCTGGGTCATGATCCGTTTCACCGCCTCCATTCTGGGAGGGGCGCGGTGGGGGCGTTTGATCGCCGCAGCCGCCTGGACGCTGGCGGCCCTGCATATCCTCAATCTGCTTGGACCGGCGATGGTTCTGCTCGACCGGATCGGCGTCGATCTCGGCGGCATCCGCATCTCGGTCCTGCTGGTGATCAAGGGGATGGTCGTCCTCACGGTCCTGCTGCGATTGGCCCTTGGGGCTGCGGGGTTGTTCGAAAAGCGGATTCACACCCTTCAGGATCTGACGCCGTCGGTCCAGGTCCTGCTCAGCAAGGCGCTGAAGGTTACGTTGCTCGTGATCGCGGTGGCGGTTGCCTTCGGCAGTCTGGGTATCAATCTTTCGGCCTTCGCCTTCATCGGCGGGGCGGTGGGCGTCGGAATCGGGTTCGGTCTTCAGAAAGTGGTCAGCAACCTGATCAGCGGGATCATCCTCTTGATGGACAAATCGATCAAACCGGGCGATGTCATCGAAGTGGGAAACAGCTACGGGCGCATCAAATCCCTCGGGGCGCGCTATGTGTCAGTGCTTACCCGGGACGGCTTCGAATACCTGATACCCAATGAGGATCTCATCACCCACCAGGTCATCAACTGGTCCTTTTCGAACAACCTGGTCAGGCTGAAGATCGGCGTGGGCGTGGCCTATGACACGGATATCCATCGAGCCATGGATCTGATGGTGGAGGCCGCCAAAGGCATCCCGCGCGTCCTCGAGAAGCCCGCGCCTTCCTGCCGGCTCACCGGGTTCGGCGACAGTTCGGTGGATCTGGAACTCCGCGGCTGGATCAGCGATCCGGCCAATGGCGTGGCCAATGTCAGCAGCGACCTGCGCCTGGCGATCTGGGACACCTTCAAGGCGCACAACATCGAGATCCCCTTCCCTCAGCGCGATGTGCACATCAAGGACGCGCCGCTCCATGCACACCTGCCCTCCGCATAAGGCTTGACAGACCCGGGGCGTTGTCTATCGGGTTTGTCGGCGCCCTGCGCCGGAACCGTTCTGCGCCGCCCGGTGATGCGGGCGGCTCTTCCCGCTCTGACGATCGTCGATGCGGCCGACCTCAGGTTCACTCCCCTGCGTCATGAGCGTGCTCATGCGGCTCTTTCAGATGGTTGGGATGATCGTGATCGTGGGGGCCATGATTGCCGGCATGCTCGTGATCGTGCCCGCGGCTGTCCTGCTCATGGTGGTGCGGATGAGCATGCTCATGCGTATGTTCGTGGCTATGGGCGTGTTCGTGCGGATGGGAGTGCGCCTTCCCGCCGTGTTCGTGGAGATGTTCGTGAACGTGGGTGTGTTCGTGTCCGTGCTCGTGCTGGTGCTTGTGATCGCCTTCCATTTCCGGGGGCTCCTTTCTGTCGGGCTGGTGAGGGAGTTTCTTTCCTTTTTTGGCGCCTCGCCCCATCTGATTCTTACGAGAGGTACGATGGGACAGACGTCTCTTCGGCCATTCATCCGATAAAAGACCCTTTACGCTTCCTACTTGGTTTCCAGGCCGAGGTCCCGGTGGATGCGGCTCATCCACTCGGGGACCTTGGGGTTTTTTGCTCCGTGGGAAGGTTCGACAAACGGTTTGATGTCGATGATCGGGCTGCCGTCGACGGCCTCCAGCCCTTTGACTCGCAGGATGTTGCCGTCCCGCTCGAGCAGCGGGACCACGGACACCAGAATCGGGTTCGGCCTTGCGGGGCTGCAGGTGGAAAAGATGCCCCTCAGGGGCAGGTCCTTGCGGCCCATGGGGTGGACTTTTCTGAGCTGCCGCTTCGACGGATCGATCAGGTGCGGCCAGTAAAGCACCATGACGTGCGAAAAATCCTCGACGCCTTCCAGCAGCTCGGCGAAGTCGCGAAAGATGACGAGTTCGCAGACGCCGCCCTCCACCTTCTCGTGGTGCTGGCGGATCGCTTCCTTTTTCTCCTGCAATTCGAGGTCCCCGTCGCCGGGTGCAAGCACAGGCGATTTGATGTCGCTTCGCACGAACCCGACGGGGTGGAGGTGCATATCCGGCCAGTGGGCATCCGGTGTATGATTCATGGATCTTCTCCTTGCGGTTTTTTCAAAAAGTGCTGTAATAACAGAGTGGAAAAACAGCGATCGGCCTCGATCCAACAAGGGTACGGCATGATTCGAGTGCCTTGTGTGTGTCCATTCTAGATCTTATGCCTAGATCCCTCAACCGTCTTCTTTCACAATAATTGGGTAAATGGCAACGGTTTAATGATCCCGCATAGGGACGTCAGGCCGCCGGTTTAAACAGGCCCGGCAGCATGCTGTAGGGCCGGGAACTGGAAGGAAGGAACCGCGACGGGTGAAAACGATGGAAAATCATCAGATAATCGTAGCCGATCTCACGGTGCGTTTCCGGGACGTCGATGCTATGGGTCACGTGAACAATGCCGTTTTCTTGACCTATTTCGAGGAAGGGCGAAGCGCTTTCCTTGCCCGTGTGCTGGAGATCGTGGATCCATCCGGGTATCCCTTCATCCTGGCGCGCATCAGTTGCGACTATCTCAGGCCCTTGAAGCTGGGGGACCGGATCGCCATCCAGGTCTGGATTGGGCGGGTGGGGAAGAAGAGCTTCGTCTTCAAATACCGGATTGTGAACCGGGGTGACCCCGATGCGATCTACGCGGCGGGTGAATCAACCATGGTCCTTTTCGACTACAAGGAAAACAGGACGGTTCCCATCGGTCCAGCCTTTCTCGAAAGAGTGCAGGCATACTGCGAGGAGCTGTAAACGCGCGTCGAACGGTTTCGCGATCTTCCTTGAAACCGAAGGATTCTTGGGAAAGGCAGCGCCCGCGATGACCCGGATTGCCGCCCTCTTGTAAGGGACCGAAGGGGGTGGCGGTTCGTACCTTTCAGCCATGAAGGACCATCCAGAGTGTGCCCATTATCCTGCTTGTCTCACTAAAGCAGCCCGGCAAGGACTCCCTTCTATCCCTTGCCCGCGTGAGAAATACGAACCCCCCCGGAAACGTCGATTGACGCGCTGGAGGTTCAAAGGCTTTGCGCCCTTGCCCTTCTCGTAACAGATCCTGAACGATATCAGAAAATTTTTCTCGAAAACACATGATCCGGCGGTTGCCCTTACAGAAGGGGATTGACTCTGACGGCCGATCTTACAGGGCCACATTCATGTTCGGTGTTCCTTTAGCGACCTTTGATTTTCAGGTTGAAATTTCACCAAGAAGACGTTTAGGCTATATTTCTACATGGGTACTGAGTGATTTACTTGCTTCACATTTACTCATTATGCTGAATAGCATTTTAAAAATGTAAATCAACTATTTGCGCCTATGACAGCCTGATTTTTTATCGGTTCAAGGATCATAATCACCATATAAATCGAATCTATGTCAATCCAACCATTATAAATTCTTCTATGATAACACATGAGCTTAAATACAGATTGGGCGAATATCTTATCATAGATAACCCATACATTATGCAGACTTGGGTCTCACATACTGCTATAGGAACACAAATCAGTGGGAAATGCTCTATAATTGGCAACATTCTTCTGATAGGTCCGAAGGAACATGAAGAGGATGGATTTCTGAAGCTGGAGTTCAATGAACACTTAAGGAAATTACCACATTGGGATAAAACTGTATTTTATTGTTTTGTGTCCTCCATTCGGAAGATTAGCACTGGTACAAGCATTCTTGATGACCTTAGTAAGAATTTTATTCCTCTTAAAAAGTACAATAGCACTATGGACATATTTGATCCGGGGGTTTTTCGCCTAAGACAGTATAAGATTACAGTTGGTCAAAACAACATAATTAACTGGCAAACAGTTGGAGAATGGGGCAAAATAATAAGCGGAAAATGCTTTATCGAATCCGGAATCCTTTTTATTGGTCCGAAAGAAAGTAACACTGAACATAGGCAAAGCCGGCGGGATTTTTTTACAAGTTTGAAATTGCTAGAAGAATGGGATAAAACTTTTGCATGGGGACATTATGGCTCTCTTATAAAATGCAATGAGCCTGAGCCTCAAAGATTGCACGATGATGTCTGTGAACCAGGCAATCCGACAGCCCATATGAAAAAGAAAACGGCATCTTGCCAGCCTAAAAAGGACTTAAGAGATTGTTTTTATGACTATTCAGCATCAGGAGCAAGATGGTTAAGAACGACTTCGCATCGCCTTATTGAGTGGCATATCTGGAAGCGCTTAAGGTTAATAACTATAGATATCGGCAGATTTATTTTTCGATTTTTTACGATTATCATAAAAGAATATTATTCAAAATTACTTAGAGCAATAAAACGTTTTTTCAAATAGTCGCAAGGAGAAGGTATGAAAAGAAATATATTTATTTTCTTAGCAATTTGTTTTTTGTCAACGTATCCTTTTTGTGGCGCTTTTGCCGATCATGACGAAAACCATGAAAAAAAGCAGATAAAGAATTTCGAGCTTGTCAGTAATGAGACATTCAAACAAGAATGCGGTGCATGCCATTTTGCTTATCAACCGGGATTACTGCCCTTACGGTCCTGGGAAAAGATTCTTTCCAGCCTGCCCTCGCATTTCGAAGAGGAAGTTTTATTAGACGAAGAAACGAAAAAGGCAATTAGCGATTACCTTCAAGATAACGCTGCCGAAAAGTCATCCTCTAAGATAGCGAAAAAAATTATAAAAAGCCTTAGTGGTAACACTCCTCTTCGCATCACGGAAATCCCTTATATTCAAGAAAAACATCACGAACTAGATTCCCGTATTTTTAGAAGAGGATCAATCGGTTCACGATCAAATTGCATTGCGTGTCATTCTTCTGCCGAACAAGGCAATTACGATGATGATCTTGTGAAAATACCAAAATAGCAAAATATCGAACAGCAACCGCACCTCCTCCCCCTAGAACGGCGGCGGCGGTTTGCGTTCAGGTGGATTGACACGGGAGTTAGGTGGCGCTATTTGCATGCTGTCGGGCGTCATCGACGGTGATGGTACTCTCCATAATTCAGAGGCTGTCCAGGAAGGCCAAGATGTCCTTCGATGCCTTGTACCGTGGTACCGTTGTCTTGGGTTCTTGGAGTCTAGCCAAAGCCTGCTCTTTGATTATTATGTCTGCTTGCAAATAGCCGTGTGTCGTCTCTATGCTCTCGTGCCCTAACCACAGCGCAATGACCGCCAAATCTACGCCGGATTGAAGAAGATGCATGGCAGTGGTGTGGCGCAGGACATGAGGCGATACCCTCTTGTTCCGGAGTGAGGGGCATCTCTGCTGTGCAATGCTGACCGCCACCCGAAGCCGTTTTTCAACTCCCGACCGAGTCATGGGATGCCCTAATTTATTGGGAAAGATTGGCTTTTGAGGGTCATTGGCAATATTGACAAGCCAGGATCTGAGTAGCTTCGTTGTCTTCTTCCATAATGGCACTACCCGTTCTTTACGTCCTTTGCCGTGGAGATGCACCGCAGTGCACCGTTCATCCTCGAGGTCCATCCGCCTGACAGCGAGAATTTCGGAGACCCGAGCACCGGTATTGTAGAGTGTAGACAGAAGCACGTGATCCCTCCGACCGCTCCAGCTAGCTAGGCGAAATCAAGGTGCTCTGGAACACGCCGCAGTCAATCAGCAGGGCTGGGCCGTTCTCGAGGGAGAGGTGGCGGCAGGAGTTGGTGGCTCTGTGGTGGGTGACGGTGGGCGATCTTGGGTGTTGGTTAAATCATCGCCCTACCAAATCCCGAAGCGCACTTTTCACTCCGGAAAATCCGGCGTAGCCGCTTGCCCGCCAAAACCCCAGCACCGCACCTAAACGCGCGGGAAGCTGCTGCTGCTGAATATTTGCACGTTGTGCCCGTGCCTTCGCCTGCTGATCCAACCGATCGAGATAGCGCTGTAAATCATTTGCATAAGGTTCAGGCGCGCGTCCCAGCGCCGCTTCGGCCCAGCGCTGCATCAGCAAGTGAGAGGTCCCAACTAAGCGCCTAGACTCGCTGGTGCATGAACCCCGGCCGATCATTTTCCAGACCCGCCCCTTCCAGTGCGCGAGCTGGACGCGCCAGCGCGTCACGCGCGTGGTGCGATTCACAAGCCACTGCGACTGGTTCCCGCCATGGCGCCGGTAATACTGCAGCACTTCCGGCAGGATGCGACGGCGCCCCATGCCATTTGCGATATCCACAAGCCAATTATCATGCGCGGGAAAGCTCTCGGGGATGGGGAGACACAAATCCAGCAACTCGCGCTTGACCGCCGCGCAGCAACCCATGACGAAACGGGAGTCGCTGAAGCCGGCCGAGCGGATCTGGCCGAGCTTGGTCAGGCCTGTGTCGAAGAGATCCGCATCCGTCAGCGCTGCGTCATTCATCAAAATTAGGGCGTGCGTATCTTCCCCCGCGACCGCAGCCATGCGCTCGATCTTCTCTGAGAACCAGACATCGTCCTGATCGCTTAAAAAGACTAGATCGCCCGTGGTTCTTAGCAGGGCTTGGTTGAAGTTCCCGCAATAGCCGTATTTGCGGTCGTTGCGGTGGATAATGACCTTGAAGGGCGCAGTTTTGGCGAAACTTTCGAGGATCTGGAGGGTGGTGTCGGTTGAGCAGTCGTCGCTGACGATCAGTTCGTCGGGTTGGCGGGTTTGTGAGACGAAACTGTCGAGTTGGGCTTGCAGATAGTGGGCGCCATTGTAGGTCGCCATGGCGATGGATATGTTCATGAGATCAATGCTGGCACATTTCAGTTAACGTACTAAAGGGACATGTCAAGGTTGATGAAACCTATATCGGAGGAGAGGAAAAGCTCGCATATGGACAAAAAAGGAAGACAAAATTGGTAGTTGAAGTTGACTCTTTTAAAGGTTATGCCCTGAACCTATAAAAGGATTAAGGACGTAACAACAAGCAGGTTAAAGACATTGCGATCCCACGCAACTTGCGCAGAATGGATAGCCTTCTAATCTTATTCGGCAGCGCGTATCGATACAAAAAAACCAATGTATTTTTCATTCCAGGCCAAACTTTTACATAAATGCTTATTAATCGGAATTTATCTCTTGTTTCAATAAATTTTTTATTCAACAAATATATGCATTTCTCAGCTAATATTAATTTATCTTTATTTTCTAATAAAAAGTTTTTATTGTACAAAATATATTTTTTTAAAATATCAAATTCTAAATGTGGTTTTCTTTTTTCTATATAACCAGAGTATGTAATACCTCTAGTATGCCTTCTATAGTTTGCCGCTTTAAAATCTAGATATTTTACTTTTGATTTATAGGCAATATTTAACCAATACCACCTATCCATTGTAAACCATTTTGAGGATCCTTCTTGGGATAGAAGATGGCTAAAATTGCTTTTAAATACCACAGTGGGGGTGGATATAAAATTTCTTCGCAAAAGTTCCCAAAAAACATCTCCCGAATAGAATCTTGGCTTTTGCCAGGTTTCATAAAAAGGATCATAAATCTCTCTGTTTTTATCATCAATTGTGGTCAAATCAGTATATACCAATCCATATTCAGTATTGGCTTCCAAGAAATCTACCTGTTTTTGCAATTTATATGGATCAGTCCAGTAGTCGTCGCCTTCGCACAAAGCAGTGTATTTACCACGTGTCGCTTTTATGCACCTTCTTCCGTTTGCTTTTATGCCTACGTTATAATTAGCGGTTATGACACGAATTATTTCAGGATACTTTTTTGCATACTCAAAAACAATCTCTCTGGTTCCATCTGTGCTGAAATCCTCGCCGATTATATACTCAAACGAAAAGGTGGTTTTCTGCATCAATATGCCTTCAATGCACTTTTTAATGTAAGATGCGTGCTGATATGTAACTGTGCGAACTGTTACAAGTGGCTCAGGCATTACTGTTAGTACAGAGTTGGGCAGTTCGTAGGAATCACAG
>ENA-OSEO01000900-OSEO01000900.1-sediment-metagenome-genome-assembly--contig:-NODE-900-length-64163-cov-8.808258_pt1 | contig 64163 bp, 44 predicted proteins | sample MGYA00237883_ERZ534232 | MGnify/ENA metagenome assembly ERZ534232
CGCATTAAAGCAAGCCGGGAAGACATTGTAAAATCATTGGAAGGATACTGGACTACTGAACATTTATTTGAACTTCGTCAATGTTATCAACTATATTGCACCCATCGTCAGATGATTGAAGAATGCGACAGGGAAATAGAAAAACAGTTGGTAGAGCAAATTGCTTCAAGAAACGAAGGTATTATACCCGATATTCCCAAAATAAAAAGAAAAGTTTCCAGTGGTAAACACAAAGTTCCATTTAACCTTACGGCCCATCTCAGGGAGATATTGGGTGTAGATGTCACAGAAGTCGTTGGTATAAGCGAAATAAGTGCACTGACCATTATGTCCGAAGTGGGCACAGACATGTCCAAATGGAAAACCGAACATTATTTTACTTCATGGTTAGGATTAGCGCCAAATACAAAAGTATCAGGGGGAAAAACAATAAGTAGCCGCATCATGAAAAAGAAGCACCATGCAGGCCAGGCATTCAGAATGGCAGCCAATAGTTTAAACAACAGCAAAAGTCCTTTGGGTGATCATTACCGGAGGATACGGGCAAAAGCAGGTGCGGCAAAAGCCGTTGTGGCAACAGCAAGAAAACTCGCAATTATCTATTACAAGATGGTTGCCAACAAAGAAGCTTTTAACCCTAAAGCTTTGGAGGACTATCAACAAAAGTATAAACAAAAGAAAATCAATCAACTCAAGAAGAAAATAGCTCTTCTTGAGGCGGCTTGAAAAAATAAGTTACATAAGAGAGGGAACTCATTTAATTTGAGTATTTTGGTTCAGTAAATTAAATGATATTGTTGAACTAAATAAATTAACAGGTGAAATCAATATTTAATTCAATATTTTCCAATATTCTGGCATTCGTATTTCTTCTTACCGGCGGATTTAACGGAATTTCTGCCCAAAATAAAGGCTGGGAGGCGGGAATTGCCAGAAAGATAATTACACCGGAGGAAGCTATATGGATGGCAGGATACGGGGGCAGGGACCATCCGGCTGAAGGAACACTGGTTGATTTATACGCCAAAGCACTGGCTTTGAAAGATACTGACGGAAATCAGGCGGTTTTGATCACTACTGATCTGGAATCTTTTCCTAAAAGTGTCTCGGATAAAATAAGAAACAGACTGGAAAGGGAGCTCGGTTTATCGAGAGACAGGATAATTCTGAACAGTTCCCATACACATTCCGGTCCTGTACTGGATGGTATGTATAATATTTATACCAATGACCCTGAACAGCTCCGGAAAATTAAAGCATATACAGGGAAGCTTGAAAATATGATTGTTGACCTGGCCGGTGAGGCAATTAAAAATATGGTGCCGGCTGATATCTATGCGCAAAACGGGGTTACAAGGTTCCAGGTTAACAGGAGGAATAACGTTGAGAGGGATATCAATGCAGTGACAGAATTAAAAGGTCCTAACGACTATGCGGTCCCTGTGCTTAAAGTCGTGGACAGAAGCGGCAAAATGGCAGCAGTCGCTTTCGGTTATGCCTGTCATGCAACGACTCTTAGCGGCTACCTGTGGTCGGGAGATTATCCCGGATTTACCCAGAAGGAATTGGAAATGTTATACCCCGGTACTACGGCTCTTTTCTTCCAGGGGGCCGGCGCCGATCAGAATCCTGTGCCCCGCCGCACCGTTGCACTTGCCCAACAGTATGGCAGGGAGCTGGCGTATGCGGTCGACAGGGTGCTGAACGAGGAGATGAGGAAACTCTCACCCCGGCTGTCAACGGCCTATTCGGAAGTTGATCTGAATTTTGCCGGGCACCCTGACAAGGAGGAATTATCCTTTTTAGCCGGTAGGACAACAGGGTATCAGAAGCAGTGGGCAGAGGAGCTCATAAATAAAATTGAGAAGGGGGAACCGGTTATGACCTCTTATCCTTACCCTGTGCAGGTTTGGAAACTCGGGGAACAGCCGGTAATTATTCTGGGCGGCGAACTGGTTGTTGATTATGCAATCAGATTGAAACAGATATTCGGACAGGATACATTTATTATGGGTTATTCAAATGATGTCATGGCTTATATTCCTTCGGACAGGATTCTGAGAGAAGGTGGGTATGAGGGGGCTTCTTCACAGATAGCATTCGGACTGCCGGCAGCATGGGAAGCAGGTATTGAGACAGTTATCATCAGTAAGGTTCTGGAACTGGCAGAGCAGGCCGGTGTCACTATGCCCGGATCCGGGCTGAGCGGAAACTGACAATATCAGAAATTTTATTGCCGGGGGATGGTTGGAGACAGATGTCAATTTCCGGATTGATTCAGTTGATTGCGTTTAATTATAAGATAACACTGACATAAGCCGTGATAATTTAAGTGTGCCCTGAAAGCAGTTTTTTTTGAGCTTTTAAGAAAATTATTATTGAATTTAACTTATATATAGGTTTATAGGGAACAGATTAGTATTTTAAAATAATTTATAACGGATATCATGAGGGAAAAGAATTTATCAAGAAGAACATTTATTAAGAAAGGTTCTCTTGCAGGAGTTGGGATGGGACTTGCAGCCGGAATGGCATCGCATCCTGTTACTTTATCAGGAAATAATGTTTCTGTTCCGGCAGTTCTGGGTGGGCAGCCGGTCAGGACAAAAGATTGGCCGGAATGGCCGGTGTGGGATTCCGAAACGGATCAGGAGCTGGTTATAAACGTGCTTAAGAGCGGTAAATGGACCCGTGGTGATGTAGTTGCTGAATTTGAAAAAAAGTGGGCTGAAACTGTCGGTGTCAAAAGATGCCTGGCTGTGGTTAACGGAACAAATGCCCTCATTGCTTCTCTTAATCAGTTTGACATAGGTGCGGGTGACGAGGTGATCATAAATCCTTATTCTTTTATTTCCACAATAATCTGTATTCTGCAGAACGGGGCAATGCCGGTTTTTGTGGATACCGATCCCGAAACATTTCAGATTGACGTAAGAAAGATAGAGGAGAAGATCACTTCAAAAACAAAAGCTATACTGCCTGCCCATACTCTTGGTATGCCAGCTGATATTGAAACAATAATGCAGATCGCTGCCAAACACAATCTGATTGTTGTGGAGAATGCCTGTCTTTCATGGCTTGCCGAAGTGAATCATAAGAAAATAGGAACATTTGGTAATGCCGGTTGCTTTAGTTTTCAGACAAGTAAAAATATACCTATTGGTGAGGGTGGAGCTATAGTGAGCAATGATGAGGAGTTCATGGACAGATGTTATTCTTACCACAATTACGGGAATCCGTACGGATCGGTGAAGCTTCCTGAAGGTGTAAGCGGCGGAACTGTAATGAACGGGACGAAAATGAGAATAGCCGAATACCAGGCTGCAATAGGCCTGGCACAGCTGAAGCGCCTCGACCGGCAGACTGAGATAAGGAATGAGAATACTCATTACCTGAGGGAGAAGATAAAGGGTATTCCGGGGATTGTCCCCATAAAATATACCAGGAATGTGACCAGATTTTCAGCATGGAAATTCCCGGTAAGATATAAGGAGGAGGCTTTTCACGGACTGTCAAGGGCAGATTTTCTGAAGGCACTCAGGGCTGAGGGTATCCCTGCTTCAACAGGTTATGTAACCCAAAACGACAAACCCTATCTGAAGAGTACCTTCGAATCGAAAAATTACCGGAGAATGTATACGGCAAGTGAACTGGATTTTGATCAGTTTCTTGAGAGAAACCGTTGTCCTGAAAATGACCTTTTATGTAGTGAGTCGGTCTGGTTCAACCAGAATATGCTTCTCGGTTCAAAAGCTGATATGGACGATATCGCTGCTGCAATAGAGAAAGTCTATAACAATGCAGCAAAGATTAAAGGATAGTTTTCAATATAACAAATTGTTTATTTTTCAATTTGTTATGATTTTTTAGCTTAATAGATCCGATTGTTTGAATTGAATTGAAAAATAAAATAAATAACTGAATCTATGTCCACTTTAAATTTTAAAAAGACAGCGCTGCTGTCGGCTGCTGTTGTTCCGCTCTTCTTTTCTGCTTACGGGCAGACACAGGAAAGGCCCAACATTCTATGGTTAACCAGTGAAGATAACAGTCCTGATTACCTGGGATGTTACGGTAACAAAAATGCCACTACCCCCAATCTCGACAGATTGTCAGTACAGGGAGTTACTTTCGATAATGCTTTTTCGAATGCTACTGTCTGTGCACCATCCCGATTTACAATTATTACGGGGATGTATGCCTCTGCCTGTGGAACACAACACATGCGAAGCAATTATCCCATACCTGAAGAGTTCCGGTTTTTCCCTGAATACCTCAGGAATGCTGGTTACTACTGTACTAACAATGTAAAGGAAGATTATAACCTGGACCTCGAACAGTGGAAGGAAAATGTTTCGAAAGCATGGGATGAGTCGAGTAACAAGGCTCATTATAAGAACAGGAAGGAGGGACAGCCGTTTTTTGCCGTTTTTAATACCACTTTGAGTCATGAGCATAAAGTACATTACCAGTTGCTGAAGGAAGACGATGAATTCCTGCATAATCCAAAAGATCTGGAACTTGCACCTTATCATCCTGATTTGATGGAGATAAGAAGGTGCTATGCGCAGTATTATGATTATATAACTGAGATGGATGCCTGGGTGGGGGGAATGTTGGAAGAGCTTGAGAAAAGCGGACTTGCAGATAATACAATTGTATTCTATTTCTCTGATCATGGCGGAGTACTTCCAAGAAGCAAAACATATATTTACGAATCGGGGACAAAGGTGCCGATGATAATAAGGTTTCCTGAGAAATACAGGCATCTCGCACCCGGAAAGCCCGGTTCCCGGAATGACAGGCTGGTCAGCTTTGTTGATCTGGCTCCCACCATTCTCAGTCTGGCCGGAGTAGAAATACCTGATAATTTTTTGGGTAATGCATTTTTGGGCGGACAGAAAACTGAAGATCCTGAATATGTTCATTTTTTCAGGGCCAGGGATGATGAAAATATTGAAATGATCAGGGCTGTCAGAACAAAAAAGTACCGGTATATCAGAAATTATATGCCTCACCGTCTTGTCGGACAGCATGGATGGTACATCTGGAAGTGCTCTGCTGTAAGAGCATGGGAGGAGGCTTTTCATAACGGTCTGTGCAATGCCGTGCAGAGCCGCTATTTCCAAACCAAGGAGTCGCCTGAGGAACTTTATGATATTACTACTGATCCGCATAATATTAAAAACCTTGCCATGGATCCAAAATATGCCGGAGTCCTTAAAGAACTGAGGGAGGAGAACCAGAGATGGATACTGGAAAATCGCGATGCGGGTTTTCTGCCTGAGGGAATGATGATTGAGTTGTCGTCAGGCAATCCGCCTTACAGATTGATGCACTCTGAAGATTTTCCGTTTGAGAGGATATTCTCAACTGCTGAAATGGCTACTTCAAAGGATCCGGGATATCTGTCAGAACTTATATCAAGACTCTCAGATGATCATCCCGGAGTACGGTACTGGGCGGCGACCGGTTGTGCAGTACTTGGGGAAAAAGCAGGGGAAGCTGCTCCCAGGCTTCAGAAAATGCTGACTGATAATTACGGTAATAACCGTGTTGCTGCAGCAGAGGCACTGGTGAGAATGGGAATAACCGAAGAACCTTTTAAGGTGCTGATAAATGAAATGAATTGTGCGAAGCCGTTGGTCCCCATGCATGCAATGAATGCATTAAGGGGTCTGGGAGATCTTACCGGGCCGGCAGTGAAGGATATTATGAACGGCCTGAATCTGAATGTGCCGCGTAAGCACTACTTCATGAGAGGTTATGTTGATTTACTTAATAAGCTGAAACCCGGCTGGGGAGACTATGTGACACCTTGAATTTTATTACCGGATTGGTTTTTCCATGCCTCTTCGTATGTTATGATTTAAAATGGATGATAAATATTTAAGTGAACTTTTGTAACGAATTAACAGTTAATCATAATCCTTAACAGACCAATCTGATAATCAAACGTCATAAATTAGTATTTTAAATAATAATCCGATGATTGTGAAAAAATTATCCACTGTAATAATATTCGCTTCAGCTTTTTGTTTTCTCTTTTTATTGGGAATAGCTGATATTCATGGGAATGATAATATGTGGAAGGCCGGAACTGCCCGCACGATAATTACGCCCGAGCAGCCATTATGGCTGGCGGGTTATTACGCCAGAAAGAGTCCGGCAGAAGGCAAACTGCATGATATTTGGGCAAAGGCTTTGGCTCTGGAGGATGCAAAGGGTAATAAGGCTGTGCTTGTTACTGCCGATTTGATTGGTTTTCCCAAAGGCATGTCCGACAGGATAAGGGACCGGATTGAAGATAAGTTTGGATTGTCGAGGGCTCAGGTAATACTCAGCAGTTCGCATACCCATTCAGGTCCCGGACTTACGGGCGGACTGGTTGAGGTTTATCCTCTTGCGAATGAAGAATTTGAAAAGATCAGAGAATATTCCGGCCGGCTGGAGGATATGATTGTTGATCTGGTGGGTGATGCCCTGAATTCGTTGCAGCCGGCAGAGCTCTTTTCAGAAAACGGAGTTGTCAGGTTTCAGGTCAATCGCAGGAATAACAGCGAAAGCAGTCTGACTGCCCAAACTGACCTTAACGGGCCTAATGACTATGCCGTGCCTGTCTTAAAGGTTGTTAAAGGATCAGGAGATATTATGGCTGTTGTGTTTGGCTACGCCTGTCACCCGACTGTCCTGAATCTGAACCTGTGGTCGGGCGATTATCCCGGATTTGCACAACTGGAGATCGAGAAGATGTATCCCGGTGCTACGGCTATGTTCTTCCAGGGTGCCGGAGCTGACCAGAATCCTGTACCCCGGCGAACTGTGTCACTTGCCCGGCAGTACGGACTGGAACTGGCTGCTGCTGTTGACAGGGTGCTGAATGAGGAGATGAAAAAGCTCTCGCCTGACTTTTCCGTGGCATACAGGGATATTCAGCTTGAACTGACAACACCTCCCACAAAAAATGAACTGGTGAAGATGGCTGAAGAGTTTTCACTGTCCGATATACGCCGGGAGCTCTGGGCGCTGGATATGATCAGAAAGATAGATAACGGGGAGTCGTTGCCAGTTACGTATCCTTATCCTGTTCAGGTCTGGAATATCGGCGGACAAACTCTCGTTTCGCTGGGGGGAGAGTTGCTTATAGATTATTCTGTTAGTCTGAAGCGGATCCTGGGTCAGGATATATTTGTAATGGGTTATGCAAATGACGTAATGGCATATATACCGCCGGTAAGAGTGCTCAGGGAGGGCGGCTATGAAAGTGAACAGTCGCAGAGATATACCTACGGATTGCCGGGAGCATGGAAATCCAATATTGAAACAATCATAATTAAGGGTGTTCTGGACCTGGCGGAGGAGACTGGTGTACCCGTTTTGTAAACTTATCCGGGAATCTTTCCGGGAAAAATATTTTTCACATTCAGTCTGTTCTTTTGAAAATGCCAGTTATTTTAATTGATTATTTAAGTTAATTTAGCTGATATGGCAGATGTATAAATACCAGTTCATCAGGATATATTTTATTTTCCGGGGAAGGTTAAACATTATATTTAAGACCATAAAAAGGAATTCACATGAAACGAGCATGTTCTTTTCTAATCTAAAATAACTCAAAAAAGTTAATTAAAATAAGAATATTCAAGAGTAAGGAACGAACGGTTCCATTTGTTAACAAATTATTAATTAATTTATTAACAAGTAATTACAAAATTTTAAACAGATGCAAAAAGACCGCAGGGAATTTTTAAAAAAAGCTGCAATTGGTTCCGTGGCTATCTCCTCTGCCGGAGGTTTTACAGCTATAGATTCAGGTAACAATTCCTTCTCCGTTTTTGAGAATCAAAAATCAGATACGGATTTTGTATCAAGGAAACAGGCATTTCCCGGCTGGGAGATATATTTTGATGATACGGATTCGCGGCTGATGATTGGCAGAGGTCCTCTTAAAATGACCGGGCGGATTGATTTAGTCTCCGGCAACGACCGGTGGATCCTGTCAAAATCGCGTGACGGAATACCGGAAAGATATGCTATTGTTGATAAACAGGGCAATGTGCAGGGTTATTTAATAATGAATGCTGAGGGAAACCGGTTAGCTCTTCAGTTTTATCACAGGACTGCTCAGGCTTATGAAGGGATCCTCTCTTATGAGGGTGAAATATCATTCCATGAAGATAGTTATGCCTGTCACACAAAACCATCAGAAAATGAACGTGTATTGTCTCTGACTATCGGTGCGGCCGACTCCCGGCTTAATGATTCACTTTTTTCTCCTCTGAGTGATATTGCTCTGCGGCTGACTGCAGCGTCTTTGGAGCTAAAGACCCTGGGGAAAGGTCTCTTTGCATTTAAATTTTCGGGACGGATTGACAAAGCCGGGGAAGCAGTATTTATAATTAATCTTGAAAAAGACTTTTTCAGGAACCGTTATGTGCCATACTACAGTCCGTTAAACAGGGAAAGATGTCCGAAAGCGCCAACCGGCTGGATGTCGTGGAATACCTATTTTGACAAGGCAACTGCTGAAGATAACCTTGCTGAAGCACGGACAGGGAAAAAATTCCTGCAGCCTTTCGGATGTGAGTTCTGGTCGATCGAATCATGGCAGGGAAACTCTGACCAGCTGCCTGTGCGCGACTTTTTTAATATGAATCTTGAGGTCAATAAAAAGCAGTTTCCAAAGGGTATGAAGCAACTGGCTGATGATATCCGTGCTCTGGGTTTCAGACCCGGACTCTGGATGGCACCTTTCGGAACAGGCAACAGGGATTTTTATGAATTGCACAGGGACTGGTTTTTACATGATAAGCAGGGAAATCCCATATCCTGCTGGAATGGCCGGTATACCCTGGATCCTACTGTTCAGGAGGCTCGTGATCACTTGAAGGAGATATTCAGGACAGCATCCCGTGAATGGGGCTATGAGTTCTTTAAAATTGACGGCATGTCGGGCAGATCACACAGTTACTGTGCTCATCTGTATGAACGTCCGGAGATTAAAGCCTGTTTTCGCGATCCTGACTGTCCTAATCCTTTTGAGCTTTGCGTCAGGGCATTCAGGGAGGGGATGGGGGAGGACCGCGTCTTCCTGGCATGCCAGGGTCATACTTCCGGAGCTGAGGCTCTTTATGCCGATGCCTCACGGATCGGGGCTGATATTGTTCATCCCAACCAGCCTGTTAAGTGGAGCAATGTATTAAACCAGGGGAGCTGTACAATAAATCAGGTGTTCACTCATAATATTGTGATGATTAACGATCCTGATACTCTGCTGGTACGAGACCTGCCGCTTGAAGAAGCCAGAGTAACTACTACTGTAGTTTCACTGCCCGGACAAATGACTTTTTTCGGTGATAAACTGGCCGGTCTGCCCGGTGACCGTATGAAGATGTTGCAGCAAACACTGCCTGTGGCTCATGTGATGCCTCTCAATCTCTACCCTGTCTTTTCAATGCTGCCGGTATGGAATCTGCATATCAACAATGAACTGATCGGGAATTATAATGTTGTGGCACTTTTTAACTGGAATGATGAAGACGGGAAAATCTATTTCACCTCTTCTGAACTGGGTGTTGACCAGGATGCAGAATATTCATTGTTTGAATTCTGGACGCAGAAGAGTTACGGAATATTCAGGGAAAAATTTGAGACTGAAGTTCCTGCACATGGTATCAGACTCTTTGCTATGCATAAGGTTAAACCGCATCCGCAGTGGGTGAGCAGCGACCGTCATGTTGTGCAAAATGGTACGGAGCTCATTAGTTATAAATGGAATCCGCAGAGCAGAATTGTGGAGGGAAAGATCCGACTGACCGGCACATTTCCTTTAACTATGTATCTGCGTGTACCGGATGGCTTTACAGCTGCAGGAGTCAAATGCGCAGGTGCAGAGTGTTCACTGAAGAGAGATGATGGTAATATTACGGCAGTGACATTCTGTTCTGAAAATCCAGGTGATTTTGACTTTCAGGTAAAATTCTGAATCAGACAAAATTATATAATCGGATACACGGGCCGGCAAAAATTTTATTAATTGATCACAATTCTGCAACCTTCCAGATATCCGTAATTTTAGGGCCAGTTTAGATGTTTGTGAAGAAATCTGAATGTGCCTTCACCTTTCATTGAGTGACCGCCGTTAAAAAATTCTATGTCAGTGCGGTCTCCCATACCATAATGATCATAGAAGTATTTCACTTTTCCGTATTCATAGGCAACCCATTCATTTGGCTGTACCAGGTCGTCATTGCCCCTCTCCACCATAAAAGGTCTCGGGAAGATGAGGTAAGCCATCTCTGCATAGCTGAAGGTACTGCCCATATTGAAATATGGCATCTCCCATTCCATGCTCTGCATAAAAGTTCTTCCGTAGACATCGGTAATCTTTCGTGTCCAGTCGCCAAAGTCTCCTGAACATATCGAAAGACAGTAGTCCTCCAGTACCGCCGGCACACGCATGGCTGTTTCACCGCCATAGCTGAGTCCGTAGAATGCAATTCTCTCTTTATCAACAAATGGAAGCGATCCGAGCCATTTAAGGGTCTGGTCGTGTTGAGAGATTATAAATGAGAAGAGCGTTGTTTTTACTGTATTTGCTTTTCTGTCTAGCCACCGGTAACGGTCTTCCCCGCGATAAAGATTATGGGGGGCATAGGTTATGAATCCTTTATCGGCCAGCTTGGCCGCTGTATTGTTGTAGGCAGTCAGATTTCCTTCAACCATATATTGAGGCACGCTGCTGCGTCCATGCTGACAAACAACAACAGGACGCTGTTCTCCCGGCTGTATATCTTTTGGAATGAGGAGTATTCCCCATGCAAAAAGTTCGGGGTAAACATCCATGACGACCTCATAACCTGCCCACCTGTCGTTGTCATATATTTTCCTTGTCTTAGTATTTTGCGGCAGCATTTCTTCATTAAATTTTCCAAGTATCTCTTCATGGAAATAATCCCTGTACTCTTTTCCCTTTTCAACCACTTTGTCGGACGGGTAAAACGGGTGGTAGGATCTGGTGCTCCATCTTCTTGTCGCATACTCCGGCATTACCTTATCCAGAAAGAAGGTATTTCTCTGCATATCGGAGATGCGCATCAGCCACTGCACGTGATCTTCAAGCTCTTTGACCTGTCTGAACTGCCGCTCTTCAGGATTGAACGAATTTCGGTTGTCGGCAGGAACCTCACCTGAGAGGGGCTTTGGATTTTTTTGTCCGAGCGCGGCAGCAAATTTTTCCAGAGCAGCTGATGAAGCGAAGTTTACAGGAGTATTGTCCTTTCCTCTGATGAGGTACTTATCCATGAATCCCGGCTTTACAAGTTTGTCTATCTTGTTGAATTCAGACTCAACATCAGCGAATGGCGGAGTTTTCAGCTGACCTTTATATCCTGTAAAAGGGAATCCGTTGGCTTCAATAGGATTATTTCTGTATTTCTCTACATCCTCATAAATTTCGGGAGCGTGGCTGTACTCAACAACAAGGGGTCTTGGAGCTATAAGTGTTGCTATCTCTGCATCTCCGAATTCAGTGAGCAGGGCCCATACATTCCTGTAGATAGGTTCATCCCACACCTTCTCTCTTGATGTGAAGTAGCCGCTGACCATCACGGCATCAATCCTCTTGTCGACTGCTCCTGCATAGAAAGCCAACAGACCGCCCTCTCCGTATCCTGCAACACCTGTCTTCAGATTTTTAAATTCAGACTGTTTGAACCAGTCGATGGCCGACAGTATCTTCTGAACTTCATAACCAATAATATGCCGTCCCATGTGGAAAGCCTGTCTGTATACCCTTTCCCTGTAAGTCTGTTGCTGGGTTGTTCCGGGGAACAGGTAAGTGCGGTCGACAAGCACGGGAATCAATACCTGGTATCCGTTCTCTGCAAGATGTCTTGCAAACTGTGATCCTTCCGGTATTCCCTGTGCGAGTCCGGCTAACTGCTCCGGCGTCTGATCTGCATCGGGCAGGGCAATTATATTTCCTGCCGGAGCTGTTTTGGGCTGCAGGAGGATCCCCTCTCCGTTTACCCTGTTAAATACAGGCCAGCGCACTTGGTATATGCGGTATTCAGAGGTCTCGGCTATTAAAGCGGGATCACTGTCATATGATATCCTTTCCATTACTACAGGAGGATATTTATCTTCCAGTCCCTTGTTATAATTTACATAGGGCAGACTTTTATCAATCACGCCGATATACTGCATGAACCTTTTTCTGTTTGGCTCTGTAGAAGCCTCGTAAACTTCACCTGAGGTCAGGTTCCGGTTCCAGTATTGTGAGCGTTGATTTACTGATTCATCTGTCTTTCTCTCAATAAATTTATGAGCTCCGTCCATCATCTGCGACGAAAGATCCCCTTCCATGGTTAACTGTACTGTCCCCGGCATAATATCAGGCATATTATCCGAAGGAAAAGCTTCCTGTGCCCTTGTGGATAAATTCACTGAGGTTAAAAATCCCGTTAAAATTACAGAGATAAAAATCATTGATACTCTGTTTATAACTGAGCGGGATGGTCTGTGGTATAAATTTTTTATCGGCATGATAAGATATAATTGTTAATGAAATAAATGTTGTTTTATCATACTTAAATGATCAACTTTTATCTGATAAAAATTAATGCAAATTACAAAAATACCCTTATTGTTATATTGAAATCCATTTTTATCTTTAGTATTATTTAAGTCCTTCGGATTTTAAGAAATATAGCGATGTGTTTTGAAAACAGAATAATTCTTTTATAACACTGCAGAGCATTTGCCTGCAAGTTAAAAAGTACGTATATTTGTACTTTATTAAGAACTTATAAATATATTTTATTATGATAGCTGCAAATTATTCGGAATTCAGGACAAACTTGAAAAAGTATCTTGACAGTGTTGAAGACAATAATGAAACATTGATCATAAAAAGAAAGACCGGTAAAGGCACTGTCCTGATATCTCTTGATGAATATAACTCATTAATGGAAACGATTCATTTGTTAAGCTCAAGGAAAAATGCTGACAGATTATATGAATCTATTCAACAGATGAAATCAGGAAGGGTAGTGAAACCGGAAATTGATATTTAAATGGTTATTACATTTACAGAGAATTCCTGGGAAGATTATCTGTATTGGCAAAAAACAGATAACAGAATCTCAAATAAAATTAATAAATTGATAAAGGAAATAAAAAGAAATCCTTTCGGGGGAACAGGTAAGCCTGAACCATTAAAATATGATCTTGCAGGACTTTGGTCCTGAAGAATTGATCATGAACATAGAATTGTTTATCAGGTCAGTAATGACAATCTTCTGATCTATGCCTGCAGATTTCATTATGACTAAAAAAATACACAACCTGATAATTTTTTTGTAATTATGTATTAAAAAATAAAATCATGAAAATTTCACTGACTTTGCTGTTATTACTGTCTGTTGCAACACTCCGGAATAGCGTTGCCCAGAACCTGAATTCCAACATTCCCTATTCAGATGACGGTCATGAACGTCACGTCCTCGACATATTTTCACCTGCAGGCGCGCAAAACCTTCCGGTGGTATTCTGGATTCACGGGGGCGGATGGCAGTCGGGTGACAAATCGGATGTTCAGGTTAAACCAAAGGTGTTTAATGAACGCGGATGTATTTTTGTTTCGACTAACTACCGTCTCCTTCCTGAAGTTGATATGTATCAACTCATCCGTGATGTTGCTAAATCATTGGGATGGGTGCACAAAAATATCACAAAGTACGGCGGTGATCCGGGACGGATTTTCGTAATGGGGCATTCTGCCGGTGCACAAATTGCGGCCCTGCTTTGTACTGACGACCGTTACCTGAAAGCGGAAGGCGTGCCGTTCAATGTTCTTAAAGGTTGTGTGCCGGTTGACGGCGATACTTACGACGTGCCCGCTATTATCATGTCGGTTGAGTTGAGCAGGACAGTGCACGGACTGCCACTTCCTGTACCAGGTCACCGGGGCAAGTTTGGAAATGATTCGAAAAAACATATTGATCTTTCAGCCGTAACTCATGTTGAAAAGGGTAAGGGTATCCCACCGTTTTTTATTCTGCATATTACAGAGAATCCGAATACCACCATGCAGGCACAGCGCCTGGCGGCTGTACTTCGCGAAGCGGATATACCTGCAACTGTTTATGGTGCAAGGGGCACTACCCATGTAATGGTAAATGAAAATATAGGTGTTCCCGGGGATCCTGCTACATTAGAGTTATTCAGGTTTCTGGATCCGTTGATCAATGACCGCTGAGGTTAGAAATAACATTTGGTCAGGGATTGATTCCGGTTTTTTAGCGCTGAGCTACTAATGTGAATATTATTTTTCTTTTGTTTTATACAAACTTTTACGGCGCATTTATAATAGTCAGATACTTAAAAGGTGTGTATTCCGAACCATGGCAGTTTTATTATAGTGATTTTAATGAGAAGATAGAATTATAAATTTTTAAATGTATAAATATGAAAATAAAAGTATCAGGATTTTTAATGTTTTTTGCTGCATTTTACCTGTTCAGTTGTTCATCAGATAAACTGACCCGTCTGAATACAATAGCTGAACTGAATATTGGTGAGTCAAAGGAGGTCGAGCTTACAAATGGTGAAGTTGTTAATTTATCTATTCTGGATGTGTCGGTGGTTCGCGACAGCGTGAGGGGAGCAATAAGGGACGCTCATGTCAGGGTCTCGGTCGACGGAAGGGAGATAACCATTGGCTCAGGTTTGTTTTATCTGCCGGTAACTGTCGGGAAGGTGCAGATCGATTGCCCGCTGATTAAGGAGTATAACGTTTCCGGGTATTATAACAACTATGGAAAGCTGACTAAAGATGCAAAGATCAGGTTGTGGCCAAAGAATACTCCTTTAATTCAGCCTGGCACATTTGGTTTCCCTCTTGAGCAGGCTTTTTTGGCCAACAGGTCGCAGTCGCAGCACGAGCTGGCCGGACTTGGATGGGCTGAAAATCCTCAGAATAAGCAGGATCACAGCTACCACCCGACACATGATTTTGGGGGTGCAGAGGGTATGGATGAGGTTATTGCGGCAACTGACGGACTTATTGTTTCTTCAAAAGATTCGGTTCTTACGGAGTACAAAGACCTTCCGGGTGATGTAAGACCCGACGTGGTGTGGATTGTCGACGGTCGCGGGTGGTATTACCGTTACAGTCACCTCGACAGCGTTGAACCTGATATTAATCCTGGTGAACAGGTGAAGCTGGGCCAAAAAATAGGCAATATGGGTAAACAGGGTGGCAGCGGCGGCTGGGTGCATCTCCACTTTGGTGTTCACTACAAGAATCCTGAAACATCAATGTGGGAGGTTGAGGATGCATATCCCTATTTGTGGGAGGCTTATGTAAATCAATATAAACCTGCTGTTAAAGCAATTGCCAGGCCAAGACTGGCGGCATGGACAAACCAGGAAGTGAAGCTTGACGGCTCAAAGTCTGTAAGTCTGGCAGGTGACATTACCTCTTATGAATGGATCTTTACGGATGGCACTTCGGCAAAGGGTCCTGTGCAGAAAAAAAGCTATCCTGTGGCAGGAGAGTACAGTGAGATACTGAAAGTCACCGACTCAAAAGGTAATGTGGATTATGACTTTCTCTATATTCAGGTTTTCGACAGGGAAGATCCTTCAAAACAGATCCCTACGATCCAGCCTGCATTTCATCCGTCACTGGATATCAAGGCCGGTGATCCCGTAACCTTTTTGGTGCGTACTTTCGGGAGTGAGACAGGTGAGGAGGTATGGGATTTCGGCGACGGAACTGAGAAGGTCACTGTCAATTCGGGAGTTGTTGAACGCAGCAGGCAGAATTCTATGCCATTTGCTGAAACGGTGCATACATTTTCAAAACCGGGACAGTATATTGTCAGGGTAGAGAGGACAAACCAGCATGGTTTCCCGGCAATCGGGCATCTCCATGTGAAGGTGAATTAAAAAGAATAAGAGATTTCTAATCAGGCGCCGGCATATTAATGCTCCGGCGCCTGATTTTTTCATGACTCTTCTATAATTTTAAAACCTGTAGCATCCGCAAGTTCGTATGCTGCTTCTTTCAGGTCTCCGTAGAAGGTTACCCTGTGCCAGCCCCAGCGGTCCCATTCCGTGAATAACTTTTCAATATCACCGGCAGGTTCTGCGCATAACTTTGTCCGGCATGCACGGTCGTCCGGGTCATTGGCAACCGCCTTGGCCTGGTGGAAGATTATCTCTTTCCTGTCGTTGTTTATTTTCATGGAGGTTGTCATGTAGCCCTCCGGCAGTATGGACCTGACTGCCGCACCCTGCCTGTCCTCCGAGTGGGTCATTATGGAATAAGGATTTTCCTGTCCGGCCGGACCGAACATCTTATTGGGTGCAACGCAGTGTGCATAGATGATCTGACGTTTGGATGTGTCGATCACCGGATCGGAGATATATCCCGGACGCCCCTCTGTCATTGTGGTAAATGCCACCATAGTGGCCGTTGAGCTGACATCGCACTCACAGGCACCTATAAGTCCTTCGTTATTAAGCTCATGGAATCCCAGACACGGGTAGGCGTGAATGTGATTTCCGTAAAAGCCTCCCAGACAGTTGACCGTTATGGCATTAGCATTGTGATTTTGTAGTACCGCTTTCATGCCCAGATACATAGCTGCTGAGTTCTGGATCTCTTCAAATGATACATCAATGACCTCAGAGGATTTCTTCTGCCATTTTTCTGCTATTGCCTTTGCCTCATCCTGGTCTGCATTTTCCCAGGCCTGGTTCACTTCGGCAAAGGAGACATATTCGAGCGGAATACCCATGAGAGGTTCGGCAGGACCCGATCCCTGGTTACGCACAGCCAGTATTCTTGATTCCTGCATGCGCCTGACACATTCAGCTGCAGGTATTGTCTTCAGATCATCAGCAAGGCAGTCCATATTTCCCGCGGCAGGAGTTCTTTTTACTCTTGATCTGGTTACTGCTTCTGCAAATTCCTGAACAGTGCCGCCCCGGGCAATAATCTTGAAGCACTTTACTGCTTGCGAGAGATCTTTTGTTTCGCAGGAACTGACATAACCGGTGTTTGGCTGATTATCACGCATGAACTTAGCTGTGTAGACCAGAAATCCCCCGCTTCCTGCATATTTATAATCCACATAAAGAACAGGTTTTCCGGTTGCTGCAATCGTCTGAGCAACCCTGTTCCAGCAGTTTAGCTGAAAGACAATATAGCCATCAGGGTTTTCAGTCTGATCCTGACTTACGATCTTCTTAGCATCCTCCTCTCCGGCAGCTAAAGTCGAAATGAACTCATAAGAGGGAAATTCCTTTCTGAGAAAAGAGTTGTATTTTTCAATAACCGGATTAAAATCATATCCGATATTAGGCCAGTCGGGTCGGGGCTGAACAAGTTCATGAAGCGAATATACTACCCTGATCTTCAGCTTTTTGTCTTCAGAAGATGATTTGCATGAACTTAATGCAGAGAGAGGTATGGCCGACAGGCATGCACCGCATGCTGCACATGAGGTTATAAACCTCCTCCGGGAGAAATTTCCCCGGTTTTTTTTGAACGAAGTGCTTTTTATGTCCATTGTTTTATTGATTAAAATTGATTTTTAGTCAGATAAATTCCTTATATTCAATAAATTTAAATCACCGTGATTTTATGATACTGTGGTCGCACCCGATATTTTTAATCAGCCGGGTAACCGGATATTAAGAATTCAGTCCCTGTCTGCCAACTGCTTAACCATAAATTTAGTAATATTTCTGCAGTATTACAATATTATAGGATTTTAAACTTAGTTATTACTGTTACAATAGTTTAAAAGGTTAAAATCCCTTCTTTCAAAATATTAAAAAATCCTTCCCAGATATTATCAGCAGGCGAAGGTATAGCGCTAAGCGTATGTGGCGACATCCTGACAATAACCATATTCCACTCGGGTACAATGAAACAGAAGTTGCTGCCCCTTCCGTGGGGTGTCGCGGTCTGCGGAGGCGCTGAAGGCCATGGTCTGGTTCCGTCTTTTCTCACTCCGTTTGTCCACCAGTAAAATCCGTACCTCCCTGCCAGGTCAACCCCCGTTGCAGGGATCTCAGCCGGCACCTGGTTGGTTGAAGCCATTACCGTAAAAGCTGAATCCAGGAGGCAGTCACCTTTCCAGGTACCCCTGTTAAGATAAAGGAGTCCGAGCCGGGCAAGATCCTCCGGGGTTGTCCATATGCCTCCCTGTACCTCATTTATTTCATGAGCATCATCGTCATTAGGAGTTCCGGCAGGATTGTTAAAGATGATTCCATCCTGCATTCCGTAATCCGACCACTCCCAGTTTGTCATTCCTGTTTTGTCAGCTATATTCTCTTTAAAGACTTCTGAAAGGGATTTACCTGCTGTCTTTGTCAATATATACCCCAGCATATGGACATTGGCATCCCTGTAGCTGATCCGGGTGCGGGGAGTGTATTGCGGTCTGCCGGGTATGATGTACTTTTTTGTGCATTCATAGCTTTCATCATGCCTCCCTTCAAGATGTAAATTCCAGCAGTCGGTGACAACAGCCTGGTATCCTGCTGTCATGGTAGCCAGATCACGAAACCTTATCAGGCTGTAAGCCTCTTGTCCGTCGCTGCCGTCATCCAGTCCGGGCAGATAGTCGACAGCCGCATCATCAACGCTGAGCTTGCCTTGTTTAACCAGAACTCCCATCACAGTGGAGGTGTATATTTTGGTACATGAGTATATGGGATGCCTGTTTTTCGTTCCCCCGCCCTTCCATATCACATAACCGTTGCGGATTACCATCATCTCATCAGTACCGGCACCTCCTGCATTTGCGTTGAAGTATTTCAGAGCGCTGTCAAGTATTGCCGGATCAACTCCCGGACTTTCAGCAGTTGCAGTGTCCCACTGATCCCCGGGAAAAACATTTTTAACACTTTTATTGCCGTCTGAAGAGGTGCAGGAGATGAAAAAGGCAATAGATATTAATATTGCCGGGGGAATTAATATCTTTTGTAATAATTTCATTTGGAGCATGATTAGCTTTATTGTCCGACAGATTTTTTATTCCGGAATGCTTAGTTCAGCTATACATAGTATGCATGAATGTTAATTAACCATTTCAGGAAAAATAACAATTTGCCTGTAAAAGCAGATCTCACTAAGCAGACCAGACTTAATATTATTTAAGATGCATTAACCTGAATAAAATTAACAATTTTCTTTAAGACTGTAATGCAATCAGCACTAATAAATTCCAAACTCGTCTACTAATTCTGAGAGCATAAGCAACCGTTCTTCCGTAACCTTTGGTGCTATTGAGCAGGCAGTGCTCAGTATAAATCCTTTCCCTTTTGTCATTCCTGTTTCAATGATCTTTTTTACATCATTGCGGGCCTTTAGATCATCGGCATAGAGTAGCGAGTTTACAGAATCGATATTCCCTTTTATAAACAGCCTGTCGCCTATGCGCCTGAATGCATCTTCAAGGTCTACATTGCCGATTGGCGGGGGATCAAGACACTCCAGCCCTGATGTGTTACTCTCGCTCATCAGCTCCAGCCTGTCGCCTATCGATCCGCATGTATGGGTATATGCATGCTTCCCTTTCTGCCTGATCGCTGTTATTATGCGTTTTTCAAAGGGCAGGACAAACTCACGGTAGTGCTCTTTCGAAATAAACCCCATCCCGGTAAAGGGCGACGAGACCTTGATGGCATCTATCTGTTTATCGCACATTCTTACTGCAATGTCAGTAATGCCGTCAGCAAATTTACCGAGTATGGCTTTCGTCCTTTCAGGTGCCATGATCAGAGAGATTAATCCGTTTTCATAGCCCATAAGATCGAGATAGTAGTCGAAGGGAGAGGTTATCTCGCCATGAATGGAGTACTCGTCTCCTGTTTTGTTATATATGATATCAAAAATATCGAACAGATGATCCCTGTCGAGGTTGAAATGCAGGTTGTTGGAGACTGGAATATAATCTATTATCCCGGGAATATCTTTATCGATATCTATCTCGCTAATATCAGGGGTGGGTTTATTATTTTTAAATGTGATGAAGGGAAGATCGTTCAAAGAGTGCAATTCTGTCCGGTTTTCAAATGTCAATCTTATATTTTCTTCATCAAGAACCTCTCTTTTTAACAAGCCATCCTTCCATTTCGCAGAGTGGCCGTGAAGACTTACCAGAATCCCGTCAAACCTGAATTTTCTGCACAGTGTTATAAGGCCGTTGGCAAATATATTCTGATCATACCAGAATTCAACCGGATCCGGTTTTAACTGCTGAAACATGCTTCCAATACTGAACTGACACATCAGTGGAACACGGTCGGGTTTCTGAAGATCCATTGCTAAATTTATACGTTCTCTGGCTGTAAGCATCTTTGACTATTTTTTTATTTTTAGTTTCTTTATTTGGAGTATAAAATTAAGGTTCCTCAGGGAAATGAGCAGGTAAATATAAAAAAATTACGATTTTAAACTTTTAATTTTTAATTCTTGTAATGAATTCCAATTATGAATACATTGCAAAGAATTTCATTATGAACTTAAAATCATTGTAATTTTTATGCTCTGGTATTTCTTAATAATTGTGAATCAACATATTAAATTATAAAGCAAACTAATAAAAATCATGACAAATAATATCTACAAAGAGAATCAGAACTGGAAGGAAAAGATCTCCAATCATCATCAGTTGGGAGGTATTGAGCTGTCTGTTTTGGATAACGGCCGGGGCAGAGGGGTCAGGACAGCATGGTTTGATACCGGAACCGGATTACGTTTTAAGGTAATACCCGACCGGGCAATGGATATAGGTGAAGCATTTTTTAACAGGTACAGTCTGACATGGATCAGTCATTCAGGTATCACACCTCCAAATCAGGCAGTTAATTCAGGATTCCGGTGGCTTGAAGGATTCGGGGGTGGACTTATGGTTACCTGCGGACTTTCCCATATAGGAGATCCCGAGGAGGACAGTTACGGTAAAAGGGGACTGCATGGAAAAATTAGTCATATTCCTGCTGAAATAGAATCAGTTATTCAACCTGACCTTAGACAAAACAGGTTTAAAATGAGTATTTCCGGAAGAATGGTCGAGTCAGGTGTATTTGGTCCCGGTCTGGAGCTGAGGAGAACTATTTCTGCAGAACTGGGAGTCTCTGCCATAAATATTCATGATGAAGTGACAAATATCGGTAATCAGATAACTCCCCATATGTTTCTGTATCATATGAATTTCGGATGGCCCCTGGTCGATGCCGGAACAAAACTTATATGGGAAGGAAAGATGTATCCCATGGATGCGAAAGATCCCGTTTTTAATTCAGAAAACGATTATAAGATATGCAGGCCTCCGTTGGATGAACATTCCGGAAGCGGGGGTTCGGACGCTTTTATAGATATTGACCAGGATGAAAAAGGATATTGTCATTGCGGTATTTCCAATTCTTCTATTCCTCTGGAAGTGCGAATGCATTTTAAGAAGAGTCATCTTCCCTGGGTTACCAACTGGCAACACTGGGGCAGAAATGAATATATCACCGGACTTGAACCCGGAACAAATCCCACTATCGGTCAGGCCAGGGCGAGAGAAGAGGGAACACTGATATTCCTGGAACCAGGGGAAAAGAGAGAATATGATCTGGAGCTTGAGGTTATTTGTCAGCCCTGATTTTAAATAAATGCGATACATGAAATCCACCGGATGAATAACCGGAAAATTTTTATATGTTTGAACGGTAATGAACCCTAAATATGAATATATATGTTCAACAGATCTTTTTTCAGTAAATACCTTTTGCCCGGATTTGTATTCCAGAGTGTGATCATCGGGGGAGGATACGGGACAGGAAGGGAACTTGTTGAATACTTTTTAAAGTATGGTCCGGTAGCAGGATTGATGGGGATGCTGGTTATCACTACGGTGATCTGGTCGGTTTTTCTGGCACTGACATTTGAGTTTTCCAGACTGTTCAGGACATACGACTACCGGTCGTTTTTCAGAAAACTTCTGGGACCGCTCTGGCCGGGTTTTGATTTGATATATCTTGTTTACCTGATCATAGTCCTCGCAGTAATGGGATCAGCTTCAGGAGTTTTGCTGAGAGATAATTTTAACGCACCCTACTGGACAGGAGTTGTAATTATGCTGGTTACTATCGGGTACCTGACATTCAAAGGCACTGCGCTGATTGAGAAGTTTCTATCTGTGTGGTCGTTTGTTCTCTATTTTGTATATGCACTACTCCTGATCTTTACTATTGCCGAGTTCGGACCGGCAATAAAAAAATCTCTTGCATATCCGCTAATTGAACCGGGCTGGACAGTATCTGGATTTAAATATGCTTTTTATAACCTTGCAAATGTTGTCGGCGTTCTGTTTTGCCTGAAGCACATTGAAACAAGAAAAGAAGCTTTGGTGTCGGGAGCACTGGCAGGACTTATCGGGATAATACCCGCCCTGCTTTTCTATTTTTCTATCATTGCCTACTATCCTGATGTTATAAATCAGGAGATCCCGTCTGTGTATGCTTTTCAAAGCCTCAATAAACCGTTCCTGCTGATCATATTCAATGTGGTATTATACGGAACACTTATCGAGACAGGAACAGCATTGATACATGCAGTAAATGAAAGAGTCAGCTCATCACTTACCTTCAGGGGGAAAGAGCTTCCCGGTATATACCGGCCGTTAATTGCATCTGTCCTGCTGATCGCAGCTTTTGCTATTTCACTGTTCGGGCTCGTTGATCTGATAGCTAAAGGATACGGCGCTGTGAGCTGGGGCTTCATGCTGGTATACCTGTTACCCCTCGCAACAATAGGAGTATATAAGATCTTCAGCAAAAAGTGAGGAGTATATAAAATTAGCAGAAAATGAGGAGTATATACAATCAGCCAAAAATAAGGAATTTATATAATTAGCAAAAAATGAGGAGCATATAAGATTGACAAAAAGTTATGAGTATAAAAATTAGCAGAAAATGAGACGCCTAAGAAAAAATGCGTATAGAAAATCACGCAATGAAGCGTTAAAAAATCAAATCTGTCTGACGAACATAAGGCATGAGGAACGAATGCCTGAAGTGAGGAGTTATTTGATTTTAGCGGAATGGAGAGATTTTTAGCAATTTTTTCTTCAGCGGTGAATTTTGCTGAAAACTTTTTTCAGTTCCAAATAAAATTAACAGGAATTGAGCAGTTATTTGATTTTAGCTGAATGAAGAGATTTTTAGCAATTTTTTCTTCAGCGGTGAATTTTGCTGAAAACTTTTTAATGATTTATGGATTGTGATCTTGAATTAACGATATCAGGATAATTTGAAACGAGACCTATGAATTAAAAAGGAATCTATGAATTTTATTAAAAAATCGGCAAGCTATTATATACCTTTGAAACTATTTAATTTTAATCATATGAAAATCACCTTATTAAAACTTGTGATCAGTATAATTTTGCTGGGAGCAGGAATTATTGCAGGAATGAATATCAATAGTAATAAAAAAGCAGATGAAAAATCTGACGAAAAAACAAAGCAGCCGGTAGTCAGATTTGATGACACATCAGAAATAACATGGAGTGAAGATTTTAAGCTGGTGGAGATAAAGTCATCAGTTGACAGTACAATTCAGAAAGCATATTTTTATACGGCAAAACCGACTGAAGCAAGGCCTCTGATAGTCAGTCTGCATACCTGGAGCGGAGATTTCTCCCAAAAGGATGATCTGGCCGGTATGTGTAAAGCAAACGATATAAATTATATACATCCCGATTTCCGGGGATCGAATAATACAAAAGATGCATGCTGCAGTCATTTGGCGCTTAATGATATAGATGATGCTATAACCTGGGCGACAGAAAACTCGAACGTCGACAAAGAAAAAATATACGTTATTGGTGTCAGCGGAGGCGGATATGCAACACTTAGCACATTTATGAAATCAAAACATTCAATTAAAAAGTTTTCTGCCTGGGCTGCAATAACAGATCTTATTGCATGGTATAACGAAAGTAAAATCAGAGGCAACCGGTATGCCGATAATATATTGATGTGCACCGGATCAGAAAACGGAGTACTCAATGAAAGTGTTGCAAAGGCAAAATCCCCGGTATTTATGGATACACCTGCTGAAAAACTGAAAACTTCCAATCTGATGATTTATGCAGGGATTTATGACGGCATTCAGGGGAGTGTTCCGATAACTCATTCAATCAATTTTTATAATAAACTTTTATCTGATCTTTTGGTAAACGACAAATCCTTCTATGTTCCCGACCAGGAGAAGTTGAAACTACTTGAATACCGAAAACCTCTCGGAGAATTTGGAAGTATCTCTGACAGAACAATATGTCTTGAGAAGAAATTTGAAAACATCCGTTTGGTGATATTTGAAGGCAACCATGAGATGTTAACGGAATATGCATTTAATGAGTTGATTAACGAGTAAACATTTGTTTAATGTTAACTAAATATTAAAAGACCCCCGGGTGCTTTAATCTGATATGAAAAAATGTTTCAAATACGACAAAGGGTATTGAACAATTTGTTTTAAAGCCCTGAAAAACACTAAAATATTGTTTTGTGAAAATATAATGACATTAATTAGTGAAATACATTTACAATCTGTGTCAGGAGATTTTCAAAACATATTATGCGACATAAAATACAAAAAATTGCTATTCTTGTTTCATTCTTATTAAAATCTTGTTAGTACTTTTACGTTTTTTAAAATTCCGGCCTTGAAAATCTGTCAGCCTGGATTATGAATGAGGTAATTAAGCAGAATTGAAATTTTAATATCAGGAATATATGAATTCGAAAATTCAACAACTTACTGAAACAATTTATAACGAGGGAGTTCAAAAAGCTAAAGAGGATGCAGAGAATATCCTTAATGAAGCAAAAAAGAAAGCTGAAGCCATTGAAAAAAATGCACAAAAAGAGGCAGAACGCCTGATGGCTGAAACTCGTAATAAATCTGAAGAACTAAGAACACAGGTGGAGTCAGAGATCAAAATGTCACTGAACCAGGCTGTATCCACCATTAAACAGGAGATTACCGGTCTTATCACCATGCAGGTAGTAAAGCCGTCTGTGAAAGAGATTTTTTCCGATAAAGATTATCTGAAAAATCTTATCAGCGGAATGGTTAAAGGCTGGATGGAAAAAGAGAGTATGGATCTGACAGTTATAATGCCCGAGTCAGACAGGGAACAGCTTGAGTCCTATTTCAAAAATAATTTAGCGGATGTTCTTAACAAAGGTTTGGATGTAACCTTTGCATCAAATATTAAATCCGGCTTTAAAATCGGGCCATCAGACGGAAGTTATGTTATCAGCTTTACTGATGAAGATTTTGTCAATTTCCTTAAAAACTATCTGAGGCCAAAGAGTAGTCAACTTCTTTTCGGGGAGGAGAAATGAGCAGGAGAAATTATTATTGCCTCATAGCCGGGTTACCCGATATAATTCCTGATGACAAGAAAATGCAATTCTCGTCGATTGAATTGCGGGATTATCTGCAAAAGGAACTTCATAAGGCTGATTTTGAGTTGGTTAAATTGTTTTATCTTCCTTTTGATCACGAAAATCTGATCAATCTTTTTTATGAAAAGAAAGAGGAATGGAACGAGAGGGGCAATTTCTCACGCAGCATGCTGGAAGAAGCTGCTGATAAAAAACAGCTTGAAGAACTTGATTTTTCGGTCTACCCTGCCTATATAGCAAATTTCATTAAAGATTTTCACCTTTTGGAGGAGGATATTCCAAAATCACAGGCTATTCATGATTTTTCCGCCGGCTGGTACGGACTTTTGGAATCGTCAGGCAACGATTTTGTAAAAAAAGTTGCAGAATATAAAAAGAATATGGGCAACATCCTGCTGGCTATGAATGGCAGGAAATATGATCTTCCCTATGAAGATTTGTTAATTGGTGAAAATGAACTGACACATAATCTGAAAAAGAGCCGCGCCCGGGATTTCGGCATCACCGATGAGAATATAGCTATTGAGAATATTATCCAGATGTTTGAGACAGATAATATTCTGGAGCGGGAGATGAGGTTTGACAACCATTTTTGGAAATTTTTAGATGACAATACCTTTTTTAACTATTTTACAATTGAAAAGGTACTGGCATTTATGCTTAAGCTTTTTATTACCGAGCGCTGGTTTGTACTTGATAAAGAAAAAGGACAACAGATATTTAATAAATTTTTAGAAGAATTAAAATCCAATTTTGAATTTCCTGAAGAATTCGCAATAACATATGGAAAAAGAAAATAAAACAATAGGTAAGGTGGTCGGCATTGTAGCCAACCTGGTTATGGTAGAAGTTGACGGGCCTATATCCCAGAATGAGATCTGCTATATTAACCTCGGGGAAGAGAGGTTAATGGCCGAGGTAATTAAAGTTGTGGGCAAAAATGCTTATGTTCAGGTTTTTGAAAGCACCAGGGGATTAAAACCCGGGTCCAGGGTTGATTTTGAGGGGCATTTGCTTGAAGTAACATTAGGTCCTGGTATTCTGTCAAAAAATTATGACGGTCTGCAGAACGACCTGGATAAAATGGAAGGTATATTCCTTAAACGTGGTGAATATACAGATCCCCTCGACAGGGATAAAAAATGGAGCTTTAAACCTGTTGCAAAGGCAGGCGATGAGGTTGAAGCAGGAAGCTGGCTTGGCGAGGTAAATGAAAACGACCAGCCTCATAAGATAATGGTGCCTTTCAAATTTAAAGGTAAGTATACAGTTAAAGAAGTTGCCGGGGAAGGTGATTATACTGTCGATCACAAAATTGCAGTGGTTACAGATCAGGATGGAAATGATATAGATCTGACTATGGTTCAGAAGTGGCCCGTAAAGGTTGCCGTGGGAGCCTACAGGGAAAAACCGCGTCCTTTTAAGCTGCTTGAGACCGGCGTTCGTTGCATGGATACCCTGAATCCGATTACTGAGGGTGGAACAGGATTTATTCCGGGTCCTTTCGGAACAGGTAAAACAGTTCTTCAGCATGCAATATCAAAGCAGGCAGAAGCAGATATAGTAATTATAGCAGCATGCGGAGAGCGTGCCAATGAGGTTGTTGAGATATTTGCCGAATTCCCTGAACTGGAAGATCCGCGTACAGGGAAGAAGCTGATTGAACGTACAATCATTATTGCCAATACTTCCAATATGCCTGTGGCTGCCCGTGAAGCTTCTGTTTATACGGCAATGACCATAGGTGAATATTACAGGGCAATGGGATTAAAGGTTCTGTTGATGGCTGACTCAACATCAAGATGGGCTCAGGCACTTCGTGAGATGTCAAACCGTCTTGAAGAGCTGCCCGGACCGGATGCATTCCCGATGGACCTGTCTGCAATTATATCAAACTTCTATTCCAGAGCAGGCTTTGTCTATCTGAATAACGGCAGTACCGGATCAATTACATTTATAGGAACTGTGTCGCCGGCAGGTGGTAACCTGAAGGAGCCCGTTACTGAAAGTACCAGAAAAGCTGCCCGCTGTTTCTACGGTCTGAGTCAGGCCAGAGCCGACAGTAAGCGTTACCCCGCTATCGATCCGATCGACAGCTATTCAAAATATCTTGAATATCCGGAGGTTCAGGAGAACCTTTCTAAAAATGTGAGTGAAGGCTGGCTTGATCAGGTTTTGAAAACTAAGGATATTTTGCTGCGTGGTAAAGAAGCGATGGAGCAGATCAATATACTCGGTGACGATGGCGTGCCCCTAAATTTCCACGAAACATTTTGGAAGTCAGAGCTTATTGACTTTGTTATTCTGCAGCAGGATGCATTCGATGCTATTGATGCCTCAACTCCGATTAAGCGGCAGAAATATATGCTGACAAAAGTGCTGGAAATAGTAGATAACAGTTATTCATTCGATCATTTTGAAGATGTAAGTTCTTTCTTCAAGAGGATAATTAATGAGTTCAAACAGATGAACTACTGTGAATTTGAGAATGAACAGTTCTTCAACCATGATAAGGCTTTGGAAACAATTATAAATGAGAGGTTGAACTAGATAAAGGCGATAATAATAAACACCGAATAAAAAAAGTACTATGGAAAGCCAGGCATTTCAAAAAGTATATACCAAATTAAATAATATTACAAAGGCCACTGTTACATTAAGCGCAACTGACGTTGGATATGACGAGATAGCCAGCGTCAACGGCAGGCTCGCGCAGGTGGTAAAAATTGCAGGAAATGAAGTTACTCTGCAGATTTTTGAAGGGACTGAAGGTATCCCTACTAATGCAGAAGTAAGTTTTTTCGGCAGACCACCGCAGTTAAAGGTAAGTGACGAACTGGCAGGACGGTTTTTTAACTCATACGGAGATCCTATTGACGGCGGTCCTGAAATACAGGGAGAGGTAAGGGATATAGGAAGCCCTTCCGTTAATCCGGTCAGACGTAAACAGCCTTCAAATTTGATTGCTACGGGTATAGCAGGTATCGACCTCAATAACAGTTTGGTAACGGGACAAAAGATTCCATTCTTCGCTGACCCTGACCAGCCCTATAACCAGGTTATGGCACTGGTTGCTCTGCGTGCAAAGGCCGATAAGATTATTCTGGGAGGTATGGGACTTTCAAACGACGATTATCTGTACTTTAAAAATGTATTTGATAATGCAGGAGCACTCGACCGTATTGTAAGTTTTGTAAATACTACCGAGAATCCGCCTGTTGAACGTCTGCTCGTTCCGGACATGGCTCTTACCGCTGCAGAATACTTTGCAGTTGATAAAAATGAGAATGTTCTCGTACTGCTTACCGATATGACTCTTTACGCTGATGCACTGAGTATTGTGTCGAACCGTATGGACCAGATCCCCTCGAAAGACAGTATGCCGGGTTCTCTCTATTCCGACCTGGCACGTATTTATGAAAAAGCAGTTCAGTTCCCGTCAGGCGGATCAATAACCATTATAGCAGTTACTACATTATCAGGTGGTGATATCACCCATGCTATACCTGATAATACCGGATATATAACTGAAGGACAGTTATTCCTGCGCCGTGACTCAGAAATTGGTAAAGTTATCGTGGACCCGTTCCGCTCCCTTTCCCGTCTGAAACAGTTGGTTATTGGTAAACAGACACGCGAAGACCATCCCCAGGTGATGAACTCTGCTATCCGTCTTTATGCAGATGCTGCAAATGCAAGGACAAAGCTTGAAAACGGATTTGATCTTACTGATTACGACGAACGTACACTTCAGTTTGCTAAAGAGTATTCTGACCAGCTTCTGGCAATCGATGTTAATGTGGATACAGATACCATGCTGGATATATCCTGGGAGCTTTTCGGAAAATATTTCAGTAAGGCAGAGGTCGCTATTAAACAGAGTCTGGTGGACAAATTCTGGAAAGAGTAGTATTTGAAGAATAAAAATTATAGTAACAGGTTTGAATTAAATATACTATTTCGTGGCTATAAAATTTCAATATAATAAAATAGCTCTTCAGACTCTCGATAAGCAGCTTAAAGTCAGGGAGAGGGCTCTGCCCATATTAAAGAATAAAGAGTCGGCCCTGAGAGTTGAGGTGAAGAAAGCTAAAGACAAAGCAAATACTCTGGAACACGAATATAATGAACAGGTAAATTCATACCAGAAAGTGGCTCGTCTGTGGGGAGAATTCGACCAGAGTTTAATTATTATTAAAGATGTTGAACTTTCCTCTAAGAAGATAGCCGGAGTTTTTACTCCTGTTCTGGAAGGAATTAAGTTTGAAATTAACAGTGAAAACCTGCTTAATCAGCCAATATGGTTTGCTGATGGTATAGCAATTATTAAAAAGATTGCTGAAATAGCTATTGAGAGAGAGGTATTTTTGAGGAAAATGGATCTGCTCGATTTTGTAAGGAAAAAGACAACCCAAAAGGTTAACCTTTATGAGAAAGTGCAGATACCGGGATTCCAGGATGCCATTAGGAAGATCAAAAGATTTTTGGAAGATCAGGAAAACTTATCCAAGTCGGCCCAGAAGATAGTAAAAGACCGGCAGGAGAAACAAAGACAGGAGGCAGAAGTGTTATGATTATTCCAATGTATAAATACTCGTTTCTGGTGTATCATTCCGCATACAAAGATTTCCTTAAAGATATAAGGAATATAGGAGTAGTGCACATAAACGAGAAAATCAAAGAACCCACTACTGAAATGCAGGAAGATTACAGACACCTGACAGAAGTGGATAAGGCAGTTACAAGGCTTAAGACACTTGAACCTGAAAAAATTGATAAAAAGCCTGATTTAAAGACAGGCGAAGAGGTCTTTAACCGGTTGAAGCAGATAGAAAAAGAGCTGGAACATAATTTTCATCTTGTCCTGCAGAAGGAAAAAGATCAAAAGCAGATGCTTCCCTGGGGAAATTTTGACTGGTCACTTGTAAATAAGCTACGTGATCACGGAATAAACATCAGATTTATGTCATGTCCTTCACGGAAATACTCACTTTCGTGGGAAGAGAATTATTTTGTACGATTGATCAGTGAGGTCGACGGGTACAGCTACTTCATAAAGCTGGAGAAGGACGGGAACGGATTTCCTGATGATAAATTTGAAGAGCTGACCGATGTTGAGGAGGTCTTTCTGCCTAAGCGGTCACTGAGTGAGATCAATGCTGAAATTGACAGGATTAATAAAGAGACAGATACTCTTAACCATGAGCTTCACCAGATAAAATATTACTGTTCAGACATGCTGAAACAGTATCACCTGGACATTCAGAGACAGATTGCAGAAGAGAATGCACTGTTGCAGACAACTGAAGAGGTTGAAGGAAAAGTTAAGGTTCTTGAGGGCTGGGTACCTGAAAGTAAAAAGGATGATTTGGATGCGTATCTGGAAGAAAATCAGGTTCTTTTCGCTAAAGAGGAACCTGCTGATGAAGATAAAGTTCCTGTTTTACTGAAGAATAACAAATTTGCCAGGTTATATGAAATTATCGGAAGTCTTTATGATCTTCCAAACCATAAAGAACTGGATCTGACACCGTTTTTTGCTCCCTTTTATATGATGTTTTTCGGTTTTGCGCTTGGCGATGCCGGATATGGTCTTTTCATAATACTGGCCGCAACCCTTGCGAAACGGAAACTACCCTCCATGCGCTCCGTACTTAGCCTGGCGCAGTGGCTTGGACTGGCAACAGTAATTTTTGGGATACTTACCGGAACCTTCTTTGGAATCGACCTTATCAATTCCGAAATTCCCTGGCTGGAGAAGTATAAAGACTATATGGTTAATACCGACGAACTCTTTAATCTTGCCATTATGGTGGGAGTTTTTCAGATTCTTTTCGGTATGGTTCTTAAGGTTATTAACATCTCCAGGACAAAAGGATTCTTGTACTCAGTGTCTGTAATCGGTTGGCTTATTTTGATAATCGGCATGGGCTCTGTTACAGGTATGCAGAAAGCCGGAGTACTGACTGAACAGATTGCAGGTACCCTGCAGACTGTAGTTATGATCGTTGCAGGAATATTGATTTTGGTTCTTAACAATCCGAAAAGGAATATTTTTATGAATATCGGAGCCGGACTGTGGGATGTTTACAATATGATCACCAGTCTGCTGGGCGATGTCCTTTCATATATCCGTCTTTTTGCGCTGGGTGTGTCAAGTGCAATTTTGGGATTGGTTTTTAACAGTATGGCTTTGAGTATGAAGCCTGATAATGTAATACTGGGACCTTTGGTGATGGTTATCATCCTGGTTATCGGTCATGGTATTACAATTTTCATGTCGGGTCTTGGTGCATTTGTTCATCCAATCCGTTTAACTTTCGTGGAATTTTACAAAAATGCCGGTTTTACCGGTGGTGGTAAGGCATATAAACCATTTGCCGAGCCAGCAAAAACATCAGAATAATAATCAGTAATAACATTTAAAATAGATTTAAAAATGGGACCTATTATTTTAGCTTACATTGGAATTGGATTAATGGTCGGCCTTGCCGGAATTGGAAGTGTATACGGAACAACCATAGCTGGTAACTCAGCCGTTGGAGCCATGAAAAAGAATGGGGAAGCTTTTGGTAGCTATATCATGCTTTCAGCGCTTCCCGGCAGCCAGGGACTTTATGGATTTGCCGGTTACTTCCTGCTTGACAGTTTCGGATTGTTAGGTTCGGACATAGGTTGGTGGGTAGCTGCTGCTGTATTTGCTTCAGGACTTACTCTGGGTTTTGTCGGCCTGCTTTCAGCTATACGTCAGGGGCAAATTTGTGCAAACGGTATTGCAGCTATCGGTTCTGGTCATGATGTTGCAGGTAAAACTCTTATCCTTGCAGTATTCCCGGAACTCTATGCAATTATTGCACTTGCTGCAACATTCCTTATCGGAACCGCAGTTTCATAACCATTAAGCCTTTCTTAATAAGATTTTACGCTTAAAATGCGTTTAAATAGTCACTCCGGTAATACCGGGGTGACTTTTCTTATTACTGAGAGATACGGAATGATGGATTATGTATATCTAAAATAAAAGGTTTTAAAAGAATCATACCGGATCAGGGTCCCCAGAGATTGTTCAACGGTCTTCTTCCCCGACCGCCGCCAACAGGGATTACAACTCCTGTCATTATCTTTGCAACAATTGTACGGGCATTGTTTCTCTCGCCGTTTGTATAGTTATGTACGGCATCCATGCAGTCGTAGTTTACTATGTCGGCATTGACAGATACCACCAGGGAAATATTCTGAGGCAGATCAATTTCCGTTCCAAATCCTGCAGATACCTGCATGACATTACCCGGTTCGGACCTTGGCTTTTCTCCTGTGCCCTTACCGAAAATCACTGCCTCTGATATCTCCTGAGGAGGATTTGAATAGCCAAGCTGTGTGAAAAAAAATATCACTCCTGCTCCCAGTTCTATGAAAGGATCCAGGCGGATTCTGCTTATATCGTTATCTGGTAAATCAAGCAGGTGATACTTCATCATGCCTGAAAAAGTGGTACTTACCGTAACATATTCCACCGGCCATTCATAAAGATCCATGAATGAAGAGTGCAAGCCATTGGCTGAAAATTCAGGCAGATCGCTCATGCCTGCAAGTCTGTATAAACTGAAATTAATTCCCGGTTCCCATCGGGTATTTAATTTTCTGTTTATACCGAGATCTAAAGCTAACCCTGATTTATGAGAAAATTCATTTTCCGGGAATGTGACAAATCCGTAAAATTCCTGCACGAGCATGGCATATCCGAATTTTCCCGTTACTGTCCATGCTCCCTCTTTCAAACTAAAACCCGGATTTCCGGTTGCAATTTTCAGACAAGGGGATAAAATAAAAAAAGTTAACAGTAATGCAGATATAAATCTTCTCTCCATTGATTTGTTTCTTTTGTTCAAAGATAAGTCATTTATAGCAACCATCATAGTTTTTAGAACATCTTTGGTGCACTGAATTTTATAATTTATTTTTTGATATTTACCTTTTTAAGGAAGTCAATTCCGATGAATTGTTTAACAGGTCTTTTTTTAATCTTGACTCAGATTTAGGGATTGTAAACTATATAATCGGACAGGCAACTGTCGACGAGATAACATTTAAGACCAGGCATCCCGATTTGAGATTGATTCCTGCAGGTCCCATCCCCCCCCCAATCCCGGAGAGATCCTGACAGACGGGAAATTGCCGGATCCGTTAACAACTTTCAAAGGCAGAAAAATCAAAAATGAAAAACAGTGGCTGAAAAAGGGGCGTCCTGAATTGCTCGACTTTTTTACTCATAATGTTTATGGGAAAGTACCGGGTGTGATAGATATTTCCAAAGCAGAGGTTATGGAACATAGTAATGATGCTCTCGACGGCATTCATCCGTTTTTTTATGAACCCGGACAGCAGAGGCCCGCAGCAGATGAATGGGGGTCAATTTCTGCATGGGCATGGGGATTGAGCCGGGCTCTTGATTATCTGGAAACAGATGAAGATGTGGATGCTTCCAAAGTAATAGTGTTCGGTCATTCCCGTCTTGGTAAAACTGCTTTGTGGGCAGGTGCGTCCGATCAGCGGTTTGCGGGAGTAATATCCAATAACTTCGGATGCGGCGGAGCAGCACTTTCGAAGCGGGCATTCGGAGAGACAGTCGGCAGGATAAACAGCAGTTTCCCTCACTGGTTTTGTTTGAACTTCAGGGTATATAATTCGAATGAAGAGTCTCTTCCGGCCGACCAGCACGAGCTTATTGCTCTCATAGCACCGCGCCCGGTTTATATTGCCAGTGCAGCAGACGATCAGTGGGCAGATCCTCGTGGAGAGTTTCTTTCTGCATATTACGCTTCACCGGTATTTGAACTTTTCGGGAAAATGGGGATTCCATCTGCCGATATGCCCGAAATAAACCATCCGGTGCAAAATACTGTGGCATATCATATCAGGTCGGGCAAGCATGACGTAACCGGTTTTGACTGGGAACAGTATATTAAATGGGCAGACAAGCAGCTTTTTAATAAATAGAACTTTTTTACCTATTTATCCGGTATAAAATCTATTGAAACTGAATTGACACAGTGGCGTGTCTGTTTTTCAGTAAATCCCTCTCCGTAAAATACATGTCCAAGGTGACCCCCGCAATTGGTGCATGTGATCTCTGTCCGGATGCCGTCAGCATCAGGGATTTTCTTCACTGCACCCTCTATTTCATCATCAAAGCCGGGCCAGCCGCAACCTGAGTTAAATTTATCAGATGATTTATAAAGGGCTGCACCGCACTGCTTGCATACATAGGTTCCCTTCTCCTTATGGTCATTAAACTTACCTGTAAAGGGCTTCTCAGTTCCTTTGTGAATTATGACGTACTCCTCAAATTCCGTCAGTTTCCTGAACTCTTTTTTCTCGTTCATATTTACTTTCTCTTTTTCCTGTGCATAGATTGTAAATGCTAAGGAAATAAATATTATTGTTATAATCTGTTTCATATTTTAAAAATATAAAGTTTTTTAAAAGGTTTTTTTAAATAAAACAAAATTGCTGTTGTGATGGTTTATATTTAATATTATTATTTTTAGACAGATAAATAATTTATTATGAAACAGCTGGTTTTACTTTTTATACTTTTTCTTTCATTTTTGTTAAATGGTCAGGAAACGGGTAAGGTTCCGCTTACTATAGATGATTTTAATCTTTGGAGGACAATAAACAATCCTGTTATCTCTGATGACGGTAATATTATTGCCTGGGAATTGAATCCCCTGAAGGGTGACGGCGCTCTTATGATATGGCATAATGGTGTTACTGACTCTATATCAAGGGGTCATAAGGCAGTTATCAGTCCGGAGAGTAACTTTATAGTTTTCAATATCAGGCAGCCTGAAGGTTCTGTCAGAAAGGCCAGGATTGCCGGGACAAAGAAAGAGGATACGCCAAAAGACAGTTTGGGAGTTTTTGTCTTGGAAAGCAAATCGATTTATAAATATGCCGGTTTGGAGTCTTTTAAAATTCCTGAAAAGAGTGCAAAATGGATTGCCTTTCTTACCCGGAGTGAATCACAAAAAGATGATAATTCAAAGAAAAGCAGTATATCAAAAGCAGATGCTGATTCTGCAGGTAATTTGGTGCTTTTCAACTATATGAATGCAGATACTTTAATGTTTAGAAATGTTACAGAGTATTTCTACTCCAAAGAGGGCAGTGCTCTCTATTTTTCCCGGCATTCGGGCGATTCTGCCGGGACAGTATCATCTGTTATGGTCTTTGACCCCGCTGAAGGGGTTAGCTCGGTTTTGTTCTCGGAAGAGGGGCGGATAAAAAGTCTGGTCTCTGACAAAACTGGTGAAAAATATGCTTTTCTCTTCTCAGGCGACACCATTGATGAAAAGATATATTCATTATATAGCGGTACATTGACGGAGTCTCCTGAAACGATAGTTGACAGTTACACCAGCGGAATTCCTGTGGGCTGGTCGCCGGGGGAACATGGCAGGATATTTTTTTCTGATGACGGAACCAGGATCTATTTAGGAACAGCTGAAAGTCCGTTGCAGGAACCAAAAGACACCCTTGCTGCTGAAGAAAAGCCTGTTGTAGACATCTGGAACTGGAAAGACCTGAAACTTCAGCCACAGCAGAAAGTTGAACTTGAGAAGGAGAAGAAGAGGACGAGGCTGGCAGTTTATCATTTAGACCTTGACAGGTTTATTCAGCTCGATGATTTGAATGTTACCAATATTCAGCCTCTTATGAAAGGCAACGGAGATATTGCAATGGGGTATGATGAGACTCCTTATCTCAGAGCATTTAGCTGGACAGGAGTTCCTGCTCGTGACTACTATCTGGCAGACATAAAATCAGGGATAAAAAGGGAGATAGTCTCAGGTCAGTCATACGTCAGGATCTCTCCCGGCGGACAGTATGTGGTCTGGTATGATCCTGACGAGAGAAGTTATTTCTCACGGTCAACCAGTGTAACCAGACTTGATACGGTTTCTCTCACAAAGATAATCCCTGTTAATTTTTACGATGAGGATAATGACTGTCCTATGGATCCCGAACCATATGGAATTGCAGGGTGGAGTGAAAATGACAGGTTTGTATATATATATGACCGTTACGATATCTGGAAACTGGATCCTTCGGGCGAGAGGGTACCTGTTTGTGTTACCAGGGCCTTTGGGAGGAGAAATTTTATAAGGTTCCGTTACCTGAAGACAGATACTGAAGAGGAGTATATCCCTTCAGAAAAAAATTCTTTGCTTTCTGGATTTGATGAGCGCAACATGTCAGCCGGATTTTTCACTTTCAGGTTTAATACGGTCACTGATCCACAGATGCTTATTATGGATAATTATCATTTTGGGAATGTAAAGAAGTCAAAAAATGCCAATAAGCTGATATGGACGCGTGAAGATGTGAGTACCTTCCCCGATATATGGGTAAGTGACACCGGTTTTACTGATGCACAAAAGATATCGAATGCCAATCCTTTGCAAGATAAATATTTATGGCCTAAGGTTCAGATTGTTGAGTGGACCTCTTTTTCAGGGGATAAGCTTAAAGGTTTGTTGTATCTGCCTGAGAATTTGAATCCCGACAGGAAATATCCGTTGCTGATATATTATTACGAGAGAAACTCTGAAAATTTATACCGACATCAGCATCCCTATCCCAGCCGGTCTACCATCAACAAGACTTTTTATGTAAGTAACGGCTATATAGTTTTTGTTCCCGATATTGTTTATGAAAACGGACATCCCGGACTGAGTGCATATAATGCTGTTATGAGCGGAACACAGCACCTTCTCAGTCTTTTCCCGTTTATCGATGAAAAGAGAATGGGGCTCCAGGGTCAGAGCTGGGGTGGTTATCAGACTGCTTATATAATTACACAGACCGATATTTTCAGGGCTGCAATGGCCGGAGCTCCTGTCAGCAACATGACAAGTGCATATGGCGGGATCCGGTGGCAAACCGGACTCAGCAGGATGTTTCAATATGAACAGCAGCAGAGCAGAATCGGGGGATCATTATGGGATAAACCTCTTCACTATATTGAGAATTCACCTCTTTTTTACGCTCCGGATATTAATACTCCTTTGCTTATGATGCATAACGATGATGACGGTGCTGTGCCCTGGTACCAGGGGATAGAGATGTTCGTTGCCTTGCGGCGCCTCAATAAACCTGTCTGGTTGCTGAACTATAATGGCGAACCTCATAATCTTAAAGAGACAAGTATAGCCAACCGCATGGACCTTAGCAGAAGGATGTTTGGATTCTTTAACCATTATCTTAAGAATCAGCCTGTACCGGAATGGATGGAGAAGGGAGTGCCGGCAACTGACAAGGGCGATCTTTTAGGATACTGATGTGTATCTGCATTAGTTATTTATGACTTCGGAGCTTGATTTGTCATCTTGACATATCAGCTAATACAAGACGGATCTCACCATAGCTGAAATCATCGCCTAACCGGTTTTTTATATCGGTAAGGGATTCGGAATCATCTTTTTCATTCAGCTCTTTAACTATAATATCATATTTTTGGCGATCCATAATATCAAAAATATTCAGTGTTCCTTTGCCAACAAAAAATGCCAGATGGCCTTCAACAGTTGAAATTCCAAGATTCCTTTTTTTTGCAATTTCATAAGGTTTCATCCCCTGATTGAAGTACATAAGACTTGTCTCTTTTGTATCAAGACCTGCAAGGGCGACTTCCTGCAGTGCATTTTGGGGGATTGCCATTCCCTTCTCGCTTCGGTAGTTTAATATCAAAGCCAGGATATCCTGTCCTGTCTGCTCCATTTTTTTGCCCCCCATGCCTTTTACAGATTTAAGTCCCTTTGCTGTGGATGGTAATTTTTCAGAAATTGCTCTCATTACCTTTTGACTGAGAATGCGTGATTCAGACAGTCCGGTCTCAACAGACTTTTCACTTCTCCACTTCAGCAATTTCCTGTAGAAGTCTGGATTGGCAACACCCGCAGGTACTGCCGCTCTTTTTGCTTTTGATCCTGTTTTTACTACTGAAGCCAGAGCCCTTGCATGCAGGTACTCTTTTATCTTAAATCCTTTTTTAACGGACTCAAGACATAATTTTTTGATTTCCAGTTGATTCTCCAGTTTGCCTACAACCTCTGAAATTCTTTTCCACAGTGCTGCATTGTCGGTTTCGAAACCGGCATTTCCGACCAGCGGAAATAAATGTTCATTCAGTTTTCCGGAGAAATAGTCAGCAGCTTTTTTTAATCTCTCCTGTAAGGCCGGATTTTCTTCCGGATGTCCGTGCTCTGCAGTCAGTTGCCCTATTTGTATGCAGAACCTTTCTCCAACATCAACGATCTCATTCGTCAGAGGTGTGAGGATGTTTTTTATCTCATCAGCAAGGTTACCCATAAGAGATCCTGCATTTTCATTCCATATTTTTAAAATATAAAATATTGATCCCAAAAGTGGTTTAAAATCGAATAGCTCGTTAAGCAGCAGCACCTCATATTCTTCCCTGTGTTTTTTCAGTTCCGGTTCGCCGGGTTGATTCCGTTCCGCTTCATCTGAAAACTTAGCAACTGTATTATCATTAATAACACTGGAATAATCAAGAGGTGAACTTAGTACAAGGCCGTCGAGACTTCTGCACCTGCTCAGTGCTACATAAACCTGTCCGTGAGCAAAAGATTGCCTTGCATCAATAACTGCCCTGTCGAATGTGAGTCCCTGACTCTTATGAATAGTAATAGCCCAGGCGAGTTTCAGAGGATACTGAATGAACCGGCCGGCAACACTCTCCTCTATCTCAGTCGTCTTTTCATTAAGCCTGTATTTAGTATTTTCCCATACATCCTGTTCAACCACGACAGGTTCTGTTTCATCAGTGCATAACACCTCGATATATTCATCAGTTATATCAGTTACCTTTCCTATTTTGCCGTTATAATATCTCTTTTCATAAGATGAGTCATTTTTAATGAACATCACCTGTGCACCTCTCTTTATTTCAAGAATCTTCTCTGCAGGGTAGGCGTTCTCAGGAAATTCCCCTTCAACCCGGCATTCAAACTTATGAAGTGGCGTATTGAGTTTTTTTAATTTAGCCTCATTTATGTTCGTGGCCTGATAGTTATGAGTGGTTAGAGTTATATAACCTTCATTATCGTCAGGTGAGGGTTTATACCTGCCGTTCAGAATCTCAAGGTCGTTTTTATCCATATCGTTATTCCGGACCTTGTTCAGAAGATCAATAAAAACCTGTTCTTCCTGCCGGTAAATATGTTTAAGCTCAATAGTTATAAAATCAGACTTTTGCAGGGCACGACTGCTAAAAAAGAAGCAGGTATCATAATATTTTTTCAAAATATCCCATTCATCCTGTTTTATGACCGGTGCCAGTTGCTGCAGATCCCCGATCATGAGAAGCTGCAAGCCCCCGAAAGGCCTGTTACGGTCTTTAAACCTGCGGAGCACACCGTCAATTGCATCCAGAATATCAGCCCGGACCATGCTTATCTCGTCAATTACAACCAGATCCAGACTTTTGATCAGTTTAATTTTATTTTTACTGAATCTCTTAAACTGCTCTTTCCCGTCATTACCATCCGGATTCTCGTTCTCTTCCTGCTTAACGGAGTTGTATGGCATCTGTGGTCCGAACGACAACTGGAAAAAGGAGTGAATGGTAACGCCTCCTGCATTTATGGCTGCCACACCTGTGGGTGCGACAACCACCATTCGCTTGGGTGATACTTCTTTCAGGTTTTTAAGAAATGTTGTCTTCCCCGTGCCTGCTTTACCTGTCAGGAATACGTTTTTATTTGTGTACTGTAAAAAGTCATAGGCCAGTTTAAGTTTAGGGTTTGATCCGGATTCCATTGTGAATGTTTTTAAAAGTCACGCAGCAGGTGCAGCTTGTTTTCAATCTTTTCAGCCTCCTGGAATATTCCGGGATGCTTTGATTCGTCAAATTTACAAACTGTTTTTAATACTTCTGCTATACCCCTTTCGTAAATTGTTATGAATTTGATGTCTGAAGGATGCATGAATCCTTTTTCATCTTTAGCTCTGAAGTGACATCCCGCTATGAGTGCTTTAAGAATCTGATTGTAAGGCATATTTAATGAGATAGCTAATCTTATTGCTCCCGCCAGCCTGTCTTGCGGACCCAGTTTGCGCATAATATCGCAACCTACCCGGTATATAGTATCTCCCAATGCCTTATTTCTAAATCTTGAAAGCAGATCATCAACATGGCCGGCAAGGTCTGCAACAGTGAACTCATTTGGATATTTTTTTTCCAGCAGCTCTGCAGCCTGCATCATAGTTGCCCTGACGGAATAATAGATCCGGGAAACCTCAAGGGCTTCCCAGAGATACTGAAAACGGGGATCATAGAAATATCCCCAGTAGGCAGCAGCGGCATGTCCCAGGTTGTGAATAAACAGTTTCCGGTCAACCCAGGCTTTCATATTATCTTTTGGCGACAGGCCCTCTATGGCAGGAATAGGATTCTTAAAAGCTTTTTTGTCAAGGATAAGGGTATTGTAGGGCTCTGCAAATACCCTGAGAATATCTTCCTGCTCAATTTTTTCAGGCATCAGAGGAACCATTTTGCCAATACTAGTCTCAACAAACCCTACAAGACTTTTCAGTGGATAATCAGCAGGAAGATGTATTTTAATATTCTTCTCGAGAAATTGAGCCGCATCTCTCATATTCTCAGCTATTATGATATCGACAGCATCAGATTTACTGACTCTGTACCGCTCTTTCAGTCCGGCAGCCAGAAGAGGAATGATATTCGGGAGTGCATTGATTCCGACCGAAACAGCCAAAATTCCTGCATCGCATATTTCTTTGATAACATCCGCTTCATTACGGGCATCAACACCCCGGACATTCTTTACAATTATTGATTCTTCTTTCTCTGCCTTTATAACAACTTCGTATTCTCTTCTCCGGTTTAGCTCTGTAATAACAGGTACGGAGATATCCACAAAAACAACTTCATATCCTCCTCTGCTGAATAACTGTCCGATAAATGAACGGCCAATCTTTCCTGCTCCAAAAATTACTATTTTACTTTTTAATTTCTTCATTCCTGATATCTTAAATCTTCCAGTATTTGTAAAGCTTCATCAATCATCTTTTCTCCTGAGCCGGGGACAAGTCTGGAATTTACTGCCTCGTAATCACCCTCCTTAAAACCCTCCAGAGTTGGTATATATGCTATATCTGCATTTGCCAGTTCAATCAGCATTGTGTTGGTAAAAGGAGATCTCTTTTTCAGGTCGATACCGAGTTCAGTGAACAACTCACCCGGCATGGTCACTATTGCTGTCTGTTCGTCGAGTTTAAAGACATGAATTTCAACGGGAATCAGCCATGGTTCACCTGAAACGGCAGGTGGAACCGCCTCATGATTTCTAAGTTCCTTCAGGGGAGGCTGCACTCCCCATACCGATATTTTTAGTCTGCGTCTTTGTACTAAAAAGTCCCGTTCAGGATAGAGAGGTTCACTGTTGTTCACTGACCATTCCAGCTCCTCACTTGTGAAGTCCTGTATCGGCAGGTATATTATTTTATTTACTATTTCAAGTTCGGGTATACCTTTTTTCCCCTGAGGAATTGCACTTTTTACTGCATCTGCGAGCCGGTAACCAACCTGCTTTACCTTTATCTCCGGATCTTCGGGCTTACCAAAGACATCAACAATGTTTACATTCCCGCAAGCTCCCGGTGCAAAGAGAGATACATGCGATTCCCCAAATAGTTCGTTATATCTCTTCTGCAGGTAAAATGGGTAGTCGGCGCTGAACTCAGTGCCTCCTCTTACATAATGACTGGCAAATACTGTAAGAGATTCAGAAAATGAATCGTTTCCGGGAGTACTAAATAAAACAAAGTTCACTTCGGGATCAACAGGACCGGCAGGTTTAACAATTTGGGGATTTAGCCGGCCCGGATTAAAGCGCACTCTTCCGTCAGTCATCAGATAGCGCCGGTTAAATGATAATCCCGGCGCATAACCCTTACCTGAAATAAACTCAACCTCTTTCCTGTTATCATTAGCATTGGCAACAGCCTTTGTCATTCCCTCGATCAGAAACGAAAAATAACTCTCTTTGTCTTCATCCGTAAGTTTTCCCGAACTCTCCCTGTCGGCGTATTCCCGGAAGTTCAGGGTTATGCCCGGACTGGTATGGCTGTGAGTAGCCGAGATGCTGATATTTTGAAACGGAATACCTGTTTTTTGCGATACTTTCTCCCTGACAATCCTGCTCAGATCCCTCGGTATACCCAGGAGATGGCATACCAGCAGTGCTCCGGTAATGTCACCCTGCTTAAACACAATTGCTTTGGCCAGCAGGGGATCTTTTACACCGGTGCTTGAAACAGGCGGATAGCCGTATCTTGGAAAGCCAACAGGAGGAGTAATATCAACAACTCCTGTGCCGACTTCCAAAGGAACGTAATCATTTTTCTTACAACTGCTTATCAGAAATATCAGCAGAATAATCAGTAATCCCCGGCTTATCGTTCCCGCCTGACTCAGTGACTTGCAGGAGATGTTTTGGTATAAAAAGTGTTTGAACCTGAAGGTTTTGCCAGGGTGTCCGGATAAAATTCCGGAACTTGCTTCTGACTGATTTTCTGTTCTTTTCATTCTGAAATAATATTATGTCTGATCTGAAAAGATTGTAAAATGATTTTTAGCAGATTATAAAAAATAATTACTTTTTAATCTCTTCTGCCATCAGCCTCAGGTTCTTTGCATATCCGGGAAAATCGAGCTGTTTTTCAGCCAGGATCAGATATGACAGGTCGGCTGTCCATCCGGCAAGGTAATTAGTCTGTGTATTAAGTTTATATCCCTCTCCTCCTTTAGGATAGCGCGCTACTTCCCAAATCTTTTTTACCTCCTCATAGCACTCCTCATACTCACTCCAGGCTTTTTCTGCTGTCGATGCCATCTTCAGGAGGTTTTCAGATACTGACCCGCTCTTGCCCTCCTTTTGGGCCTTTACTGCTTCGTCGCAATAACCTGCTATCTCACCTAATGCGATTATCACATCGCAATGTTTTTTCATCAATTCTCCCATGGATGCGAAAACCTCAATATTATACCGGTTATGGGCCACTTTATCCACATTTGCATACAGGGTATCAAGCGCTTCAATGCATAGTGCTTTTTCTGATTCAGCTTTTTCCGCTATTGCCCTGTAGTATTGTGCCCAGCCTCCCTCCTCAGGAACAGTCTCCATTTGTGGCAGGGGTCTGAGCTGATAGCCTCGTCTGTTCTTCATTCCCCTGGTCATCAAAGCAGAATTCCAGAATTCCACGCGGTCTGACAGGTTATGAAATGCCGGTATCAGACCTGATGTTCCCGGACCAAAAAATCTTCTTACATACTTTTCCCAGTACTGGTCAAGTGATTCGGGGCTGTTACTGCTCCATGCATATTCTGACGATGCCAGGAATCCGAGCCAGTAGATCTCAAAATGATTACCTGCATCATCTCCCCAGGCGGTACACAACTCGCCCATTACCTCTTTTTCTGCTCCCAGGGTGACAAAGCTTTTTATATTGGCCGGAGTCCATTCGTAATCAGGTATTAACGGCCAGTTCGGAATTATTGCCGTTGCAACCATGGTATTGAAATTATTCTCTCTGTACCAGTCGAGTGTCTTTATATTTCCTTTATATCTTCCAAGTTCATAATTCCAGCGCATGAATATGGCATCCTGAGGAAATCTGGTTATTATCTCCCCGAGCTTTGCTGTGCCCTCACTCCAGATCGAGTCAAATTTTTCATCGGCTTCCTGATGAGAGACTCCGTAAATACCGGCTTGCTTTAACGGCATGTCATCCCAAAAGATGATCGTGCGGTCATGTTCTTTCATAAATTCATGTACCCTGTTAAGCCAGGTGAGATATATTCCCAGTTCTCCTATCTCCTCCTTCTTTTTGCTGCAAAGCGGACACTGGCCCATCACTCTTACCTCGTCTGCACCCACGTGAAAGAATTTTACTCCGGGAGTAGCCTCAATAGTTTCTCTGAAAAGGTCGAAAATGAACTCATAAGTCTCCTCTTTCATGGGGCAAAACGACTGGTAAATCTCAGGATCTTCCCTCAGGTGTTTCAGTTCATCATGTTTCAGTAGATATCCGGCATGACCAAAACCCTGAACAAGAGGTATAATATCGACATGATATTTTCGGGCAAAAAGTGTCAGTTCTTTTACCTGTTCGGCTGTCAAAGAGTTGGGAGCTGCAACAAAAGGGTGTGACTGGTATTTGAATTTATCTTCAAACTCAAAGACTATTCCGTTAATTTTATATTTAGCCAGTTTTGTGATCGACTCCTTTATGTACTCAAATCTGTCGAGATGGTAAAAATAGTTGTAATGAACAAGTCTGTGTTTTATCTCAGGCCAGTCGTTTATTGTCAGTCCGGGTAACGTACTGCCGGTCCATTTTGCCTCCTCCAGGAGCTGGATAAGGGTTTGTACCCCGTAAAAAAGTCCCTGTTTTCCTCCGCCTGAAACGGTAACACCTTTCTTGCCGACATCCAGGACATACGACTCCTCATTGTTCTCTACAGGCGACTGTATCGCTGAACAGAACTCTTTAAATTTAATATCTTCAGAGGGTACGCCCAGTAAGACTGAAGGGTAGGAGAGATCGTCGTATGATGATATCTCCTCTATCCCGGGTTGATAGTTAAAGTGCCTGTATATCTCATCACTTAACAGTGTAGCAGCAAATTGTGCATTACCTGAAGATTCAGAGTAGATATAAATCTTTTTGAATTTTTCCGGCTTTAACCTGATCCCTTTTTTCAGTTCAACTTTCTGTGGTGCAGGAAGCAGAACTGATGAAAAGTCGGTCTGTGCTTTTTCGGTCTGACAGCCAAGGGTATGCATTGAGATTATAACGACAATGCTTAATTTAATTACATTATTGATGACCTGTTTGTTTGATGGTTTATTATCTTTCGGGTACATGATTTTTTATTTTATTTTTTTAAGGGAAAAAGATAATCCGGTCAGAATATATGAGACTTTTATTGCTGAATCCCTCATTCGGATGAATCCTTTTATCTGCTGATCTGTTTTTTATATTTTTCCAGATATGGTTTTATAAGTTCCATTTTTTCTCCCGGATATTTTTCAAAGTATGTTCCGCCAATATAGAAGCATGAGTATCCTCCTGAGACAATTCCCCAGGTGCATGCTTCCGTTAAATCAATAATTTCATCTCCTTTTTGTAACCGGTATACCAGGTTTGCAATGACTCCTCCCGAGAAGTTATCTCCGCAGCCGGTAGTATCTCCGGCCGATCCTCTTTTCAGAGCTCCTGAGATCTCTTCAGAAACAGGAAGGTCTATATTCCTGTTTTCGCCGAAGATGCTTTTATCTGATGAGAATCCTCTGATATTGTTAGGGCCGTTGGTGATAATGACAGCACCTGTGCCTGCATTGCGAAAGAAACTGATTGAATCCTCAAGTGATTTTTTCCCGCTTAGTCGTAAAGCTTCTTCATAGTCAGTTATAAGAAGATCGATATAGCTGTAGCTTTCATCAGTTCTACCCAAAGGCCATTTTTTGTCAGGTGCGGATTTTTCATTTCTGAAATCATAAACTGTATTGACAACAGATATTGCACCTGCTGATTTTGTCCTGGCGAGTAACTCAGTCAGGTTGTCGTGTATCTCCGGAACAAGGGCTGTTCCTCCGAAGACAACCACCCCGGAAGAGAAGAAGTCACTGTCTAATTTATCAGGCCCGTAGTCCCACGCTGCTTCAATTGAATTGATAAAGATACGCTCACCATGACCGTTGTCGTAGTTTGGATCTGATAAAACTATAGTGGAAGGAGTTACCTTTCCCGAAAGATGGTAATTATTTACAGGCAGGTTCATTTTTTCAAGAACCGATTTGATATAATTACCATCAGGATCATCTCCGCCAATGCCATAGAATCTGCATTCGGTGCCGGTTGTTTCAAGCATCTGTTTCGCATGGATCAGGGGCACAACACCAGGTCCGCCAAGATTTATTTTGTCGGGTTCTTTTCCTTTGGTGATTTTGTCCAGTACAGCCGGAAGTTTCTCCCCGCAGAACTGTTCAAACTCCTCTTTGAAGACCAGCTGACCTGGTGTCAATCCCCCGTCGCCCCTTCTTTTTGAAAGCCAGGGCTGAAATTCAGGATCAGTAAATGAGATGTTGTTATATAGCCGGTCGACCAGACAACAGCCGGTTACTGATATTGATATTTTATCATCCATAATAATTTTTCAGTGCATTTCGGTACCACATACTCCAAGTCCGCCGGTATAATAGTTAAACTGCACATTGGGGTGCCCGGCGAGGAGCGACATTGGAACTGCCGAATCCATTATTTTTTTGCCGATCATCAGTGCAGTCAGTCTCTGACCGAAAGGATTATCATGAGTTCCCGCCTGCCATATTGATACTTTCCCGGCTTTCCAGGTCTCTGCCGGTCCGACGGTTATAGCCTGCATCGGTATTCCTGTAACGACTCCGCCGGCGCTTGTCCGTGCATTCTGCATGCAGGTTATGGGGTGGAGGTCGACAATGCGCGTCGACAATTTTCTGAATTCTTCAGGAGTAGGGGGATTGTCTTTATATTTTCCTTCTCTTTTAACAGGATCATTGAATGCCCAGTGTTTTGTATCACCCTGACCGCCCTGCATAACAACACAACGAACACCACTGTTCCAGCTTTTGATATATTCGCTTGTATCAGCCTTGGGGAAATGGAGATTAGATTCCGGCATTTTATATTTTTTGTTTATCCTGTCAAAACAGAGTTCCTTGTCGGCCTTCTCAAAAGATATAGGACTGTTTTTATCTATCTCTTTACCATCCACTACCCATTCATCCATACCCCAGAAGTGGGCATTTGAAAGATCCAGCTCCAGCTCGTTTACCAGTCGTGCTACAAGAGGAAGCTGCTCTGTGGGGCCGATAGGACCGCAGATACCAGCGGGCTGGTCTGCTGTAGCCTGCTTCCATGCTGTTATGTACTCAAGTGCTTCAGCGAGGTAGAAATCTTCGGGAGTGTCGTAGAAAACGACTTTGAATCCTTCTCTTGACAGCGCAATCATATCCTCTTTTGTAAGCTTTGCGGCATCATTGAGGAGTTCGTCATCCAGTGTGGTGAAATCCCACCAATCAGGTGCTAACATACTTAATTTTCTAGCCATGATATTTTAATTTTTTTGTTAATATTATTATTAATTCGAACATATTGATGTTAAACAGTTAATAATCAATTATTATTTTATGTGGTTTGTCTCATTAATCCATTTCAGTTTTAACCGGTACTTAAAAAATTAGCAGACACATTCAATGCTGAAGAAAAAATTGCTAAAAATCATTCCATTAAGATAGAACTAACTACCTTTCTACAACTTTGTTGCCTAAAATAGCCTGCAAAATATTATCCTGACTGTAACCATGTCCGAGATGTTGTCTGAATCCTTCTGCATAGGTTGTATTAATCTCCTGTCCTCTTGAGGCAGAGAATCTTTTCATGGCAAGGATATATTCATCAATTTTATGATGTTCCAGCAGCCAGTTGCGCTGGCTTGCATGACACGCCAGCATCTTTTCCTTGAGAGTCATCTCCTCTGAGATATCAACATAGAAACCCGGGATAACAGGATTGCCAAACTTATCCTTCCCTTCCATAGGATCGCTGTAATAGAGATAGGGAACCGGTTCAAAGGGCTTTTCACCGACCTCCATATTTTTTATTCCGGAGGCAAAACAGGCAGTCTGAACAACAAGACTTGTCATTTCGTGATCAATCATATAATCCTGCGGACTGGATGTAAATACCACCGAAGGCTGCACCCTTCTTATCAGTCCGGTTGCCGCATTTATTGATTCACGGTCGTACATGATATAGACATCTTCAAATTCAAGGCAATGGTATGTTCCTCCGATAAGGTCAGCCGCATTTTTTGCCTCTTTTTTCCTGATGATACTGATCTCTTCTCTCGTATATTCAGCTGTTCCTTTATCTCCCGGCGCCATGGTGGCAATATGGACATCCCATCCCTCTTTCTTCAACAGGGAGAGAGTGCCGGCGCACATCATTTCAACATCATCGGGATGAGCGAATAGCGCTAAAACTGTTTTTTTCATTTTTACAGAGTTAAATTCAACCCGGGCGGATCAGCTTATGCCGAAAGGGGAAAGCCGGATCACACCCGGGGAAGATTACCATTAATATTCAACGTCAATTATTTTGCCTGTTTTTGCTGATTCATAACAGGCACTAAGTATCTTCTGGTTTGCCAAACCCGGCTTTTCATTGTTTGCAGGTTCTCTGTTCTCAATTATTGCTGCGCTGAACTCCTCCACTTCGGCACGATAGGTGTTTACAGGCTCCGGATTGATAATTAATCCGTCGCTTTCCTGTCTCGCCTGTTCAGCGTCATAACCTGCATCATCGTCTTCCGGAAAGGCAGTCATCTCTCCCGAATCACCCTGACCTACAGTTCCTTTTGCCAGGATGCTTCCTTTAGATCCGTATAATTCGAGGACATTTTTACTGCTATTGTCAGGTATGCAAAAAAATGCATCTACAGTGGCCATGGCGCCGTTTTCAAAGAAGAGTGATACTACTGCGCTGTCTTCTGATTTATAAGAATGTACAGAATTATTTATAAAACAACTTACCTTTTTGATTTTACCAAAAAACATCTCCAGAAGGTCTATACAATGACTTCCCATATCCATAAGGGAGCCACCTCCTCCTAACTCCGGATCCTGTCTCCAGGCACCCTCAATAGGCGGATACCAGCAGGAGAGCTGGGCCCTTCCGTAAACCGGTGTTCCCAGTTTGCCGTCTTTTATGATTTTAAGAGCCTTCTGGTGTTGTGCCAGAAATCTCATCATCAGTCCCGTTCCCAGCAGAATACCCTCTTTTTTACAAACTTCTGTCATCGATTCAGCCTCTTCAACTGTCAGTCCAAGAGGTTTCTCGCATAATACATGTTTTTTTGCTTTAGCACAGGCAATAACATGCCCGATATGAAGATTTGCAGGAGAAGCTACATAAACGGCATCAATATCACCTTTTAACAGATCTTCTATGCTGCCGGATGCTTTTACTCCAAACTCTTTTGCCACCTCATTATTTGCATCATGATTAATATCATAAACAGATACCAGTTCGGCATTTGAGGCTTTCATAAGTCCTTCGGGTATAGTCCTTCTGCGTGCTATACCGCCTGAACCTATAACTCCCCATTTAATTTTTTTCATCATCCGTAAATTTTTATAATTATTAAAAAATAAATTAATTAAAATCTAAGAAACCGGTTTTAACCGGGAGAACCATATCATTATCTCATAATTTTATTTTAATCAAATTTTCTTTGTTATTTTTTTTGATCAAAAAAAATAACATGCTCTATCATAACTTATTATTTTTCCAGCTTAAGACGTGGATTATAATTATCCTGTCTTAGCCTTAGATTTATTTATTTTGAGAAAGCCAATATCACTTTTCTCAGTGCCTTGCCGATCTGGTCGCAGTTTTCTTCCGTAAAAGTAGGGAAGGCAAAACATGTGAATGTATGAGATTCATGCCAGATAGCGTTGGGAACTTCTACGTTCGAATAATCTACGCTGCTGCTGTTGGCATACTCTTTAGAGGTAAAGGGGAATCCGCTTTTGCCAAAAGCAATATGTTTCCTGAAAGCACCTTCGGTATGGCACTGGGGCCAGAATACCTTCCATACTACTGCACCTTCAGCTACTGCTGCATCGACAAACTGCTTAATATCGCACTTCATATTCTCTGTATCAAGTGAGAATGCCATTACATACCAGCCATTGCGGCGTTCTTCAGTATCTATTGGCGTATACAGAACCTGCGACAGGTCTTTTATGTGGTCAATTATTATTTTTGCATTTCGTCTTCTGGCAGGCATATTCCAGTTATCTATCCTCTCCAGTTCTGCCAGTCCTATTGCCGACTGCATTTCGGTCATCCTGTAGTTCCAGCCCACCATATTGTGAATATAGGGCAGTTTCTGTTCAAGTTCAAGAAGACTCAACCTCTGTTTAACATCGTATCCATGATCGCGGAAACTTCTTGCAAGCCAGGCATATTCCTCATTATCAGTAGTTATCATTCCTCCTTCACCACCTGTGGTGAATGTTTTATTCTGACAAAAACTGCATCCTGCAATATCACCCAGAGTTCCGGTTTTTTTACCTTTGAAGGATCCTCCGTAGGCTTCTGCATTATCTTCTATAACAAAAAGATTATGCTTCTTAGCAAAAGCATTGATCTTGTCCATGTCACATACATTACCATAAAGGTGCACTGCCATGATTGCCTTAGTACGCTCATTTACCAGCTTTTCGGCCGACTCGACACTTATGCAGTGGTCATCTATATTTACATCTGCAAAGCGGGGTATGGCACCTGCCTGAACTATCGAAAAACTGGATGCTATAAAGGTGTAGCTGGGGACGATTACTTCATCACCCGGACCAATTCCCAGAGATGTCAGAGCCACATGAAGGGCAGCAGTTCCGTTAGCTACACTTATTGCATATTTGCTACCCTGCCAGGCGGCAAACTTCTCTTCAAATTCTCTTCCTTTCGATCCTGTCCAGTAATTCACTTTTCCTGATCTCAATACATTTTCAACGGCTTTTATTGCCTCTTCACTGAAATTTGGCCAGCCGGTTAATTTGCTTGTGACGGTTTTGCTACCGCCATTAATTGCTAATTTTTCTGTCATAATTACGTTTTTATAAATTATTATCTGTTTTTTATCTTATTTAAAAGTGATAGTGCAGTTTCTGTAATCAATTCTCCTCCGCCTGATTCGACAAGCGAATAGACTATTTCATAGCTTCCTTCAGGGAAGGCTTTCCTTAGCGGAATGCAGTCTTCATGACTGTTGGCCAGGGTGATTATAAGCGTATTTTTGAAGGGTGATGACTCTTTGAGAGCCAGTCCCAGCTCCACGAATATCTGTCCGGGCAGAGCAACAACCGCTGTTTCATCATTTAGTCCGAAAACCTGTACTTCCATTGGCAGAGTGTCACCATACTCCTTTCTGAGCTTGTCGAGGGTCATAATTTTTCTGATTCGTGCCTTTACAATAGCTGACACTGCAGAGTCAGCATAGCTTTCAGCCCATTCCAAATCCATTTTGCTGAAGGTCTGGAGAGGCACTTCTATTGTTTTCCCGGCAACTCTCAGGGATGGAGTATGAGTCTCCAGCAAGCTGTATCTGTTAAGAAAACCTGCTGCCAGCCTTTTACCTGTGGGTTTTGTTGCTTCTTCATATCCGGCCTGAGGCCCCGGTTTGGTAATATCCCAGTGGTTAACATCGGCACATGGACCTTCGCCAAAGATGGAGATGAAATTTTCACCAAACTTGTTTTTAATATCTTGTTCCATGAAATGAGGGAATCCGCTGCTGAATTTTTTTGTGCTTCCTATTGTGGCCAGTTGCATTGCAAATGTTGAGAGCGATGCAAAAGGCCGGTCATCTTGTGCATCAGTGAAGACCACAATTCCAAGATCAGGATCAACAGGTCCGACAGCCCTGATAATGTCAGGATTCAGAAATCCTCCGTTCATCTTTACCGTTCCGTCTTTCATGAGATGACGCCTGTTAAAGGAGATGCCGGGTATCTTTTCAATTCCTGTTTTCATACCGGCAGTTTTCAGGTCAGCCTGTGCGTCGACAACTGATTTCACCAGAGTGGATATCAGTTGCTCCGGGTATTTTCCTGCATCATCAGATGTCTGCCTGCCGGAATTTATTTTTTCAATATATTCTATTGACTCTTCATAGCATGTCGGATCTGCATGAGTATGAGTTGCAGCCAGACAAATGTTGGCAACAGGGATTCCTGTTTTTGCAGATGATAATTTCCGTACTTCATCTGAAAGCTGTTTCGGGATATAGAAAAGATCGGCCATTATCAATGCTGCTGTGCAATCGCCCTGACTCATTACAACGGTTTTTACTTCAAGGGGATCAAGTATCCCGTCGCTTGGAGTTTTATGGACAGGATATCCCAGGGGAGGCGTAATATCCAGATTGGCAACACCGGCTTTAAAAACTGCTGTCTCAACGTTACCGGCATTTCCGCAGCCTGAGAGGAGAGCTGATATTGTCATAAGCAGCAGATATACTGCTTTTATCCTGTGAATAATGGAAATCATTCGTTTAATATTTATAAGTAGCTATAAATTAATTAATTAATAAACAAACCTAAGGAAGCATTTTAATACCTCTTATTTGCATAAACATTCGATATCTTCTTTTTATGAAATTTTTCATTAAGCATATATCCGTTTATTTGATCCGGTTGAACAGTTCAAGCAATTTTGAAACAATTTTTGTTGAAGCCTCTTTTTCAACCCGGTTAGTACTTAGCCATGTTTCATAACCTCCCAGCTCATGTTGTTCAGGATTAGGCAGGTATCCGTGATAACCATTAGCCAGTTCTATAGTGAAAGTACTTTTAAACGGACTTCGTTCTTTAATCTCAATACCGGTCTCAGCAAATGTCTCAAATGGTATGGCAGCAACACCGAGGTCACCTATGCCGAATGTCTGCATTACGATATCTATTTCGTCAGGCCAGTCATTAAGATAAAGAACTCTTTTGGCATACTCAGCTTCATGACGGTGTACAGGTTTTACCGTTTCAGGTCTTGCCAGGATGCTTTTAGAACGTTCAATCATCTGACTGTCAGGTTTTCGTACTTTCAGGGTCAGCTCCTCCCTGGCAGCACGCAACGGCACCCGGTCGTGGAACTCTATCTTATTATGGACGCGAAAAACCTCTCTTGCCACATCCTCTGCAACCTTGCGCATTTTGGCATAGGGGGGATTTTTTTCTGATTTACCTCCGTAATTAATATTGTTCACATTCCCCGAAGTTCCGTTAGTCATGATACCTACAAAGGGAGGATCCTGACGATCAGCTTTTAATAACTCCTGAATCCGGTCTGCAAAAACTGCGAAATAGTCGGCCGAAATATGACCTGATGGCACACCTCCCACATAGTGCAGGGAGTAGTTTGCCAGCAGTGCGATTGGCTTACCTTCGGGCGACCTGACTGAGATGAAAAATACCTCAGGATCAGGCTCATCTGTTGGTTCAAGAACATCCGGATTGCCAACACCCGGATTCATTAATGCCCTGTCCTGTTCGCCAAACGGATTAGTAACCGTAACACCCGGCTTCAGTAACCAGCGTCTCACAAAGACATGCTCCGGTACACTGCCTGAGCCCCAGCCGATCTCTGCCGGTTCCAGGTTATTTATTGCTATTCTGGTTACATCGCCAAGCCTTCTTATAACGAATTTTTGATATTCGTCAAAAGGTTCTCCCACGGTCCACTGTCTCCGTTTTTCACCCTCACCCTGGGCACTGGTGGCAGAATGGGTATGAACTGCGGAAATTATGACATTTTCAGGAGGAATTCCTGTCTCCTCAAAAATGATCTTTTTAGCCTCTTCTGTTAAATCCTGGTTTACACCCACCAGGTCGACAACAATAAATACCAGTTTTGTATTGCCGTCGTCGAGGACCAGGCAGCGTGCATGAAGTTCATCATGGATGTGGGTTGCCTCAGGGATACCCCATCCGCCAACTATTCCTCCTCCGAGAAAGGGAGTGATGTTGCTTGTGGCAGCACCTGCCCTGAATACTTTATCCTGGTCTGAATACTCCTGCTTCCCGTGCATGTTTTTTGCTGATAACGACAGCGTGCCTGTTAAAAATATCAGCAATAACAGCGGGAGACAGAGATAGATTATTGCAGTTTTGTTTTTCATGTGCATACTTTTATATTTAATACTTTATAATCGATTTTTCCTGGGCGGATCATTTACCTGTAAATGTAATATTTCAAAGTCCCTTTTTCAGTCTGTAATTAATTAATCTGCTGGTCAGAGAAAGCAACCGTCATGGCAATTTTGTTATTCAGGCACTTTTCAGTTTGGTATTACCTCCTCCTCTTTTCATTTCCACATCAACAGGTTCATTAGTCTCATAAGATCCGCATGTATAGTCAGGTACCTTTACAGGCGCAGATGAGTTTGCCACAGACCATTCACTCAGGGGTACAACAGAACTCCATGCTGCTGCATCATAGACATCCATATCGAGAGGCAGCCCGTTTCTCAGGCAGTCAATCAGTCTCCACTCCATCAGAAAATCCATACCTCCGTGTCCGCCAACTTTTTTTGCCATCTCGCCAACAAGTTTTACCAGAGGCGCAGTATATTCTTCAACAAGAGCATTTGTCTCCTCTTCGCTGAGCCACTCATGTCCGGTTGCAATCCGTGAGGGCAGGGGATATTTCTGTGTAATTCCTTTGGTTCCCGCAACCTGCTGGATCCTTGTATAGGGGCGGGGATTGCTTATATTATACTGGAGCATTATGGTTTTACCTTTTACGGTTTTTAATGTAGAAGTATTGAAATTTCCCAGAATCCATTTATCCACATATTTCTTATAATAGTCATCCTCTTTAGCGAGATCTGAGATTATTGGTCCCATAGTGAAATCCCGGGAGGAGGTGGATGTCAGATAGTCAAGCCGGTCGCCGCGGTTAACATTCAACACCTGGCAGGCAGGCCCGAGTCCGTGAGTAGGGTAGATATTCCCGTTACGGTTTATGAATTCTTCAATTCTCCAGGGTTTGTTTTTATCCACATTGATAGTTCTCTGATCATGGATATACCCTGCATCGACATGTACAATTTCTCCCAGGAATCCCTGCCGGGCCATATTGAGTACCAGTATTTCCCAAAAATCATATGTGCAGTTCTCCAGCATTGAACAGTGTTTTTTTGTTTTTTCAGATGTTTCCACCAGGTTCCATGCCTGTTCAATTGTTTGTATAGCAGGTATTTCAGTTACTGCATGTTTCCCGTTTTCCATTGCAAAAACACACATATCATGATGAAGGTATCTTGGCGTTGCAATATATATAAGATCAAGATCAGGATCATGGCATAATTCCCTCCATATCTCTTCGTTACCAGCATATACTTTTGCCGGTGGCATTCCATACTCTTCCAATGCTTTCTGTCCCTGGTTAACTTTCTCTTCATAGATATCACAAAGTGCTTTAATTTCCACACCTTCTATAAGTCTCATTCGCCTCACTGAGCCCAGTCCGCGGCCTCCTATTCCGATATAACCTACCCTCACAGTATCGAGTTTCGGAGCAGAATAGCCACTCATGTTGAATGTTTGTTTATAGCTGCTTTTTGACAAGTCGTGAACTACAGGGGAATCCTGATCAGTTTTACCGGCACAGGATGTCAATCCTCCGGCAATTATACCGGTTCCCGCAGCGCCTGTAGCTTTTAGAAAATCTCTTCTGTTAGATTTCATATGATTAAAATTAATAGTTTTCAAAGGTATCATATAGTTTACCCGCATATGTTGTAATTATACTCTTATGTCCCAATTTTAACAGTGATATACGTTTAATTTATTTATATGTATAATTTGCAAAATTATTCATGGCTCTTTATTCCAATTCCGGTTTAACATTTCCGTAAGCCCAGGGATTACCGTCAAAAGGCGGCGCTTTTTCAAATTCAGGCACAGGGCCGGGAGTCAATTGGGCGGTCAGTTCAAGTCCGGTATTTACTATCTGAGTTCCTGCGTTAATTTCAAGATTACTGTAAGAGGTCAGCCTTGTTTCATAACCACCTCCATGCGGACCGAATGCCTCTTCGGTCGGCACATATCCTACACATCCGTTAGCAAGCTCAACAGGAAATGTATATTCAAACTTACTGCCTTTTTTAATATTGAGTCCGAGCTGGCAGAAGAATTCGGCCGGATTGGATACGAAGACTGCAGGTCCGATCCGGACCGCCTGCACTTCTACTTCGGAAGATGGTTCCTTTTTGATCATTGCATCGAGCAGAACAATCTCTTTTGCAAAGGTCCATTCGGTTGCCCCGACTTCCTGAGGTGATTTTTTTACCAGTTCATAGCACTTGCTTACACGCTTGGGATCCGGAGGTCTTCTGTCTATTGTCATCACTTTTGTTTTTACCTCTACCGGAACCTTTTCTCCGCGAGGCATACTGAGAAGGACTTTCACAGCCTCAGCACCTACGCGTCCTCCTACGAGACGAGTCCAGTCTTCGCCAACAGGATTTTTATAAGGTGAAAGGTTATCAACCTGTGTTACATCGCCATTTGCTCCTGCAGTGAATACAACAATACAGTCGGGCCCCATGGCACCACGTATGGTCTGCTCCATATAATAAATCCAGTTAGCTGAGATACCTCCCGGATTGGTAGTGGCATGACAGGCATAATTGACGATGCATCCTTTGCATTTACCATCACTGTCCCATACTCCAATAACCCCGACTTCCGGATCAATCGGTCCGGCAGGTTCTATAATATCAGGATTTCCCTGCCGCGGATGGGTGTATGACAGACCATTCTTCATTCTGAAGCGCCGGTTATAGGCTGCTTTATCTTCAATTCCCGATCCAAAGCCTACTTTTGATACATCTTTTGCACTGTCAGCCTGACAGATAGCATCGATCACTTTTCTCCTTACTGATGCCAGATATTTAGGATCGGCACAGGATGATTTCTCGTAGGCCAGCGATTTTACCATTTCGTTTGCATGATCATATTGTCCCGGCTGTATCATTCCGAGAGGTCCGGAGGAGTGGGAATGTGAAGCGGCGAGCAGTATTGCGTTTTCCGGAATTCCGCATCTTTCATTAACCTCTTTTCTTACAGAAATTACCAGTTCACGAGGAATCATTAAAGTATCAACACCAACAACAGCGGCGCGATTCTTTCCGTCATCAAAAACTACTGCTCTCACTTTGCAGGGATCGTGGAAAGTTTTGTGAAATGATTTTCCATAACCACCCGGTTGTTCCATACCAATGTCAGGTGAAATATCAAGTTCTGCAAATCCTGCTTTAATTATGTCAGTCTGTTTAGCACCGGAGTCTAAACCGATAGTTCCTGTTGAGTAAAACGGGGTGAACCCCGGTATCATGAAGGCAGCGCCTGCACCTGCCGACTTTTTAATGAAATCTCTGCGTGATTCTTTATTATTCATGATCTTTATATTTTAATGCTTAATGTATTCAACCCTCTCCGGCTAAGGTGCACCAGGGATTACATTACTATTATGAAACAAGCATCCCCGTTAATAACGGGATGAAAATGTAAATTTAAATTATATAAAAAAATTAAGATAATACTAATCTTTGTATTAGTGGTACTTTTCTTCAAAAAAAGAGGTAAAATTTGTTAAATTTTTATTTCTTTACGTGTTTTCATACCATAAAATTCTTTCTTATGAAGGTATCGGAGATACGATTATTTCAAAAACCGGATAAGTCATTTATACTGTATCATGAAACTACACCTTTTACACCCTGGCATTACCATCCTGAATATGAGTTTGTGCTGATAAAAAAGGGCCGGGGGATAAGAATGGTAGGTGACCACATTGACCGGTTTGAAGAGAATGATCTTGTTTTTTTAGGTTCCGATACTCCTCATGAGTGGCACTGCGATAAAGAGTATTATGATGAGAGTACCGGATTTTGCGGAGAGGGCATTGTAATTCAGTTTACCTATGATTTTTTAGGTGAAAAGTTTTTTGAATTAAATGAGAATAAAGCGCTTAAAAATTTTCTACTGAGATCATCCCGGGGTTTTGAGATATACGGCCAGAGTAAAAAGAAGATCATTCCGTTGATATATAAAATGTTAAAGATGAATGATGCTGATCAGCTTTATACCCTGCTCTCCATATTTAATGTTCTTTCATCGACAAATGAACTGACACCATTATCGAGCTGCGCATTTCTTGAAACATTCTGGTTAAAGGATAACGGGCCCATGCAAAAAGCTCTGCAGTATATAATGCAGAATTTTAAAAAGCAAATATCTGTAAATGACCTGTTGCTGGTTACCAATATGTCAGCAACCACTTTTTACAATGCTTTTAAATATTCATACAGGATGTCTTTCAAAACTTACCTGCTGAATGTCAGAATAGGATATGCCTGCCGGCTGTTAACAGATGCATCTAAAAATATCTCTGAAATAGCTTATGACTCCGGATTTGAGAATCTTTCAAATTTTAACCGGCAGTTTAAAAAGATCAAGGGGGTAACACCTTCGCAATTTCAGGAACAAAACAGGGATCTGCTTTTAAAATAACCTGTCAATAATTTCACCCGGTAGTGATGCACCTTTTTTTGATAAGAACATTAAATTGTCTGAAGCTCCCGATTTTTTATATACTGATCTGATAAAGTCTGTTTCAGCAGCTGATGTTTTCATGTCAAGTCTCTGATCAGCTCCGTTGACAACATCCAGCATAATAAGTTTCCGCGGGGAAAGAGATGCCGCCAGATCCGGAAGGTCATATTTTGTCAGTGCATAAGGAACTATACTCCCCGTAAATCCAGGAGAGTAGAACCCGGTTGATGCAATTGAATAATATGATATACACGGTTCGTTTAGTAATATACTGTTTAAAGCCGGTTCAAATGCTGCTGCGTGCAGCATAACAGCCGACAGGTAGTTGTGAGCTATTCCGGCGACCTCTTGTATTCCCGGCTGGTTTTTCATTAATAGTGCAAGTCTGGCAACATCAGCAGCCTGACTGCCTGCAACACTTTTTGATAACAGGGAAGAGGCAAACAGTTCGGTTCTGTGCGTATACTGCCTTCTGTTGGCAGGGCCATTTTCTCCTATACCCGGAAGATCCGGCAGCAGGACTGTAACATCCTTTTTTAAGAGATATTCAATCTCTTCCCGATTTGAATAAAATGATTTTTTCCCTTCAGGATGAATATATATCACAGCTCTTTCTGATGACTGCGCAGGTTTGACCAGCAGGTAGGGTATAGCATAGTCATTTTCAGTCTCGATAAAATATTTCTCAACACTATATCCTTCAAAGTTGATCCTTCCTGTAAAAACAGGTTTATTGTTCAGTAAAGGATCCTCATAGCCCGACAGTTTCCTTGCTGAATTTACAGCGTTGCGGATATGAGTTTCCGGATTATCCCTTGCTGCACTTAATTTTTCTGCCAGGTTTTCAGCCTCTTTTTTATTTACTGAAAATATGTTGACACCTTTCAGGGAAGAGGCAACCTGTCCTGTTGAAGTTACTTTCAGCTCTTCCGGATCCAGGGATTCTACAGAAAGCTCGGCCGGATTGCCGGGCAATGAAAGATGCTCCATGAAGAAAGAGTACATTTTTTCTCTCTTGGCCTTTGTTACGCTGTGGGTCACGTCATCATTGAAAAACTGAAGATTCTCAGGTTTGCCTAACGACCTGTATACCTTTTTCAGCTCATCTATTGTCTCGAAAGTACCCTGGATACTGAAGAAATCCCTTGTGCTTGAAAGTATCAGTACAGGCTTTGGCGCCCTTGCTGTAATGAAGTCGGCATGGTCCAGTCCGTTTGATATGATCCCGTATATATTCTGCTCAGCGTCCTGAGGTCCGATCGACTGAAGCAATCTTTTTAAATTAGTTATGAAATTACTCGGGATGGCAGCATAAATGCGGTCATCAAAAGCCGACATATAGGCTGTCTGTGTTCCGCCCCCTGAGTTTCCTACCATTCCAATACGCTTTGTGTCAACTTCCTCCCGTGTGCATAAATAATCCACTGCCCTGATACCATCCCAGATCATATTTCTCGCCTGGGAAATACCCGATAACAGCGACTGTGCACCTGCATATGAGTGTTCACTGGTTGCAATGCCTATCGATGACTTGCCTGATTCAGTGTCAAAATATTGTATTCTTTCTCCCAGACTTACAGGATCGAAGGCATATACTATAAAGCCCTTATGCACAAGATTAAGGATCAAAAGCTGATAGATGCTGTCCCTGTAATTTTCAGTATGTCCCGGAACATAAACCACAGCAGGTGTTTTGCCATTAAGATTGTTTGGGATAAATAGCGATGAGGTAACAAAATAGTCCGGCTGTGATTCAAAGATTATATGCTCAACCCTGAACTTTTCCTTTTGCACTACTCTAACCACCTGCGGATTAAGAGGAGTTTTTTCAGGAAAAGGGCCTATAATTTTGTTAAAGGCATTATGTATTTTGTCCTGTCGCCTTTGCCAGTCGTGCTTTTCAGAAATTTCGCTGATCTCTTCATTTCGTTTGTCGAGCAATGAAAATGACCTGCCGGTAAAGTATTTATATAGAGAATTGTGTGAATCGCTGAAATATATCCATCTGTTGTTATTATTCTCACCCCGGAATACATTTATTACCTGATCCTGCGAAATTTGATCCTGTGCGATTATTTTAGTATTCAAGGTAATCAGTAATATTGATAATAATATGATTTTAAATTTGCCTACTACAACTGAGTTTTCAATTTTCATCTTTTTTTTATCCATTTTTAAAGTTATAAAATTTTAGTCTATGCTTTATTACTATTTATTTTGTTGCAATTTCGTGCCTATGATGATGGCAAAGTTCCCATCAAAAACATGGCAATATAAAATTTATTATTGGATGATCAATACCGGTTAATCAGTTAAGCCAGTCCTTGTAAAGTACCTGCAGATTTTCAAGATTTCCTCCTGTTACAATAATTAATTGCGCTGAAGAATTTTTCTGTTGATAAGAACTTTTAATTACATTCAGATCTTTATTTATTGCCTCCTGATCAGAAATCTTACTGTTTCCGTCGGTAACTCCGGCCAATAATAATTTTCTTGGAGCCAGTGCAGCAGCCAGGTCAGGAATGTCATATACTTCAAGAGCAGCCGGCACCGTACTGTGAATAAAGGCTGAATTATAAAAATGATTTTGAACTACAGAACGGTATGAAGAGTATGGTTCGATAAGTGCTATCCTTTTAATATCAGGATTAAAAGCTGCAGCATGAATAAGTACAGGGGACATCTCCTTTTTTGCTATACCGTAAATATCATTAATATCATTATTTGATTTGAGAAGCATGACAAGCCTTGCTATGTCACCGGCTCTTATACCAACCACACTTCTTCCTATAAGCATTGTGGCATACCATATATTATGGGAGTAACCGTCTATATAAGCATCACCTTTGAAGTCACCGGGACCTGTTTCACCGATACCCAGCAAATCGGGAGCAAGTACTGTAAATCCATTTCTGACAAACCATTCCATTTCTCCGTTTTCAGATGCTTCTATTTTTTTACCTGAAGGATGAATATACATCAAAGCTTTACCGTTGGGTCTTTCCGGGACCATCAGGAGATAGGGGACAATATATTCCCCTTCACCATAAATAAAGTATTTTTGTATGATATATCCTTCCCTTTTAATTTGTCCGGTTAAGGCGGGCTCAGTAAATCCGGCGGGTTGTTTGTAACCTGAAAGTTTTTCAGCTGCCTCAAGAACTTTTGGCAAATGGCTGTCAAGGTCTTTTCTGGCGGCTTCCAGTTTTTTTATCAGGCTTTCAGTTTCTGCTGAATTGATACTAAAGACTGTTTCTCCCTTGTAGGAAGTGGAAATTTGACCTGCAGGTGTCACACAGATCTCTTCCGGGGTTAATATTTCAACCTCTTCTTCAGCAGTATTGCCGGGATTATTAAAGTGTTTCCGGAAAAATCCATACATTGCTTCCCTTGTTTTTCTGGTAGATCCATGAGGCCCCATATCTTCAGCCATTCCGAAATGATCTTCTTTTCCATAAGCTTTATATATGCGTGAAACTTCTTTTACTGTTTCCCTGGCGCCCTGTATACTGAAAAAGTCTTCTGTGGTTGACATAACCAGGGCCGGCTTTGGAGCTCTTACTGCAAGAAAGTCGGCATGGTCAATTCCTCTGGCAATCGCATTAAACATGTTCTGTTCTGCATCCTGGGGGCCTTTGGATTGGAATAATCTTTTATATGAGGTAATATAACATTGAGGGACAGCTGCATATATCCTTTCATCAAGCGCTGATATAAATGCTGATTGTGTTCCACCTCCTGAGCAACCTGTTATACCAATTCTTTCCGGATCAACATCTTTTCTGGAAAGAAGATAGTCGACTGATCTTATGCCATCCCAAATCATATACATAGCCTGAGAGCTTCCTGAGATTATGGTTTGAGTACCCGGATAGGAATGTTCCTTTGTAGGTCCGCCAAGCATCGACTTACCGGTCTCAGGATCGGGATACTCTATCCTTTCACCCTGACCTACAGGGTCAAATGCAAATACCATGAATCCTTTATAAACCAGATTGAGTATCATGTTTTGTGCACTTCTGTTATGATATCCGTCTGCAGAATGGCCGCTGCAATATATTACAACCGGAGATTTGATGTTTTTTTTCAAACCAGCAGGTATAAATAATGTAGATGTAACATAGAATCCGGGCTGAGATTCAAAAACAATATGTTCTGCGTAGTAATTGTCTTTTTCAACTGTTCTCAGGATTTTAGCATTTAAGGGATTTCTTTCAGGGAAAGGGCCAACTATTTCGGCAAAGGTCTCTTTAAGCTTACTTTGCCGTTGCTGCCATTCTGACAGGGAATTGATTGAATTCACTTCATTGGTTCGTTTTTCCAGAAGGTTATATACCTGATCTGAAAGATGATGGTATATTGAGTTTTCTGCATCGCTGAATTCAAGCCATTTATTATAGGATCCTTGCTGCCAGTTTACATCAAGTGCCTCCTGGGCTTTTAGGCCGTGCATATTTATGACTAATGACAACAATATCACGAAGTTGACTTTAAGTAAGAATGAAAGATCCTTTTTGAAACCAGGAGCATTTCTTTCACAAACATTCTGATTTTTGTACCTGTTATTGTTCATAGCGTATTTATTTTACTACTGTAATACATTTTGGTAAATTACATTTAAGTCATTGATTAATAATTTAGTGTCATGAATACCATTTCAAATTTATATCTTAATGGCATGGAATTCATATTTGAATGTTTAATATATTTAATAATGTCACAATCATTCTTGTTTCATGTAAATCATTCTTCAGTTTCTATCACAACAAGATCGTATGTTTCCAAAAGAGGCACTGTAAATTCAACAGAATTCTCTTTCATAATGAAATCAAGGTTATTCAAATCCTGCCTGTCAGGGGAGAGCAGTCGTATTGATTTTACCTTCTTCTCTTCAGGTATAATGATTTCAACTCCTATATTATTGATTGCAGGCTGTAATTTTATGTTGTAGTTTATAAGGTGTAATATAGTCAGGCCGGAAGATTGCTGACGCACAAGTTCCATTGTCACTGTTTCAGGTGCATCCAGTTTTACTGAGAGATCTGATCCTGCAGCCCATTTTACAGAAGATATTATTTCGTCATGATTTTTCGGAAGGTACCAGTATGCCGCGCTCATGGAGGAAGCAGCTGGTTTAGGCCTGACCGGAATAACTTCCGGAATGTAAACCACCCTTCCTGATCCGTAAGAGTTCCTTACGGTCATGACGTCCGGTATCTTTTCAGTACCTGCCCGAGCCTGCCACAAAGGCGGGTCTACCATGAACAGTTCAGTTAGTCCGAAGTCAATTCTTCGCCGTCTTGTTTCAGTGTAGAGTGAAGTATGCTCTGTTGCAACCAGTCCGCCCCCCTGTTCCACAAAACCACTGATCACCTTAAGCTGTTCATCACTAAGCGC